>Ga0256405_10004783_pt1 | contig 24702 bp, 20 predicted proteins | sample RumenRJG_02DNA_FD_189096 | JGI IMG/M metagenome (GOLD analysis project Ga0256405, IMG submission 189096) | Bovine rumen microbial communities from Lethbridge, Alberta, Canada - RJG_02 | ecosystem: Host-associated > Mammals > Digestive system > Stomach > Rumen | place: Canada: Alberta... | reverse complement strand
AAAACTAATGTGATGTTTGCGATCTGACATAATCGGTTCTCCATTATCATAGTATTACACTCTCTGATTGTTTGTAAGATACCGAACTATCTGTCTCAAAACCTATTTAGTTTTGTCTACTTTTACTGTAGCAACAGAAACTTTTCTATCCGTTTTCCGTTGTATATGTTAATATATACATATAAATAACATGTTTTTTACAGATGGCCGTTACGGTCGTAGGTACGCTTGATGACGATGTTGCATTACTGAAATTCTTTTTGGTAGTGTATATGGAATTCATTTGTCCTCTGTAGAAAGCATGTTTTTTTAGTTAAACATGATAAGGAGGATGGAAAGAATGAATTTAGTATGTTTAACAGGCAATCTGACAAAGGACATCGTATTGGAAAAGGTAGGCAAAGACCAGACCTCAAAGGCTTCGTTTACCCTTGCTGTATCGAGAGATTACAAGAATTCCAAGGGCGAATACGAAACCGATTTTCCAAAAGTGACTGTCTGGAGGAATTCTGCTGATTATCTGGCGAAGTATGCTGGCAAGGGGACGATGATCGAGGTGACAGGCAAGCTGCAGACCGGATCATACGAGAAAGACGGACAGCGGATCTATACGACCGATGTTGTTGTCAACCCGAGTGACGGCGGAAAGGTCAAGATACTTGCAAGATCCAAGACGGAAGCAGCTGCAGTTGCAACCGAAGGGGGAGCACCTGCGGAATCTGAAGAGAGCTACGATGATGTCGATGTCGGCAATGACGACTTGCCATTCTAGTGTTGAACGGAAAGTGAAGTGAGAAGGGAGAGAGCAATCTCTCTTTTCTTATCTTTGCGGAAAGGGCAGACACATGAACGACATTCAGCTGTTAAGTTGGTGGCGGAAGAAAGGCGTGAAGATAGTCAATGAACGGACGAACGATCTGCTCGGCCAGAACATTGGCTATGTTCCGATCCAGAACCTGTTCACCGACAAGGAAATGGAAGAGATAGGAGGCGACGATCTCTTCAGACTGATCGACACCATGTGTGACGACGGAATGAAGATGAAAGAGCTTATCTACTCGGATGGACGAAGGGAACTTCGTTTTTATATCGATTGAAAAATATCGGAAAGGGCAAATAGTAAAGTGAAATTTATCGAAGAGATTTTAAACAAGAATGAATTCTACAACCATGACTGTAGGGTCAATTATCCTTTGAACGCACCGGACGACCCCATCATGGGACTCAACCGGGATGAGATGTACTGTTCCGAAAGCATACTCAACACATGTCTTTACAGGACAACATCTTTGAATACCGGCAACAAGATGGCTTATAACAGGGGATTCGCAAGAGCCATCGCAAGGCTTGTGGCTCCTGCTACGATCCCATCATTGACTGGTTATGCGGGATTCGGTTTTGACAAAAACGACAACTTCTATGCCGACTACTGGGACGGGACGGCCGAGGACTTCAACAGCGATATCAACTCCGGTATCACTGACTTTTCCAAAGGAAGACACCAGCTGTTCAAGATCGACGGCAGAGGGAAGCTGTATGCCTGCGTCATCGATGAAGACGGAAAACGTTCAAAGCTGCTTCTCAATACCAAAGGAAACAGGTATTCAAAGGATGAAAAGCATTCCCCATCTGGGCTGATCTATGCTCTTGCAGCATTCATCGTTGCCATGATCAGGGAGGAAAAGCTGAATGAAGGCGAGCCGGGATACGAGGTAGGAATGGTGATCTACCAGCACTATACGGATCTCTGTGATGCCATCAACACATCAAGCGTAGACAGGACTGCGGATTATCTTCGCTGTCTGGACAACGATCTGTATACACTGGTTCGTTTCGACAACGAGGTGAAAAACCGCTACGATTCTCTGCCGTTCATTCCGAATCTGGTCGACCGAAACGAGTACCCGCTGCTGACGGAAACGGAGTTCGAGATGGAATCCACCATCGGACACTCCGCCATTCTTTCAGGAAGCGTGCAGCTCAACGAAGAGGGGGGCTATATGGATGAGGATGATGTTCCCAACCGTATGACGATCGCGGGCATCATGGCCAACGAAGCAAACTGGAAATCGCGTTATGTTCTTTCTCCGGAAAGAGTCCTTTCTGAGCAGGAACAGGCGCTGGTTCCACGTCTTGATTCAATGGTTCCAGCAAGGGAAGTACTGACCAAGGCGGAGCTGATCAAAGCGTCATCGTCATTCCCGCAGAAGTACAGGAACCTGCTTTGGACCGGAGAGACCGGGTCAGGAAAATCAACAAGCTGCCAGATGCTGGCACAGCTGCACAACCTGCCGTATGTGTTCATCACATTCAATCCGGATACCATACTCAGCGATCTGTACGTCAACATTCTGCCTGCAACCGAAGGTGCAAAAGAAGAGCTCGACGCTCTGACCGCATCTCTTCCGAAAGCGACGGACATTGCTCTGAATCCTGTGGATTCCTATTATCAGATCACAGGAAAGATGAAGTCCGATGCAACGGAAGAGGACTGCGCAAAAGCGATCCAGGACAGATACTATGAGCTGCTTAACGGCTCAAACGGATTTATCAAGGTGGAATCGCCGCTTGTGCAGGCCTTCAGATATGGTTGGCTCGTTGAACTTCAGGAAGCAAACGTCGTAAGCAAGCCGGGCGTTCTGTCCGGCATCAATGCCGCTATGGACACGCTTTCGACCATTCAGCTTCCGGACGGCGAGATCGTCAAAAGACATCCGGACTGTATCATTGTGCTCACGGCCAACGTAGATTACGAAGGAACTCGCAGACTCAATCAGGCCGTCAAGTCAAGATGCGCTCTGAAAGGGAAGTTCGAACTTCCTGATGATGGCGCTCTGATCGAGATGATCAGGCTGGATTCCTCCTATGACGAGGAAGACATTATCCGCAAGATGATTCAGGCGATGAAGGCGATCCGTAAGGTTCTGAACGAGACGGGTACGACTGACGGTTCATGTGGTGTCCGTGAGGTCATCGCGTGGGCAGCGGCTACCAAGATTCTCGGAGATCCCTACCGTGCGGCAATGCACACGATCATCCCGTCTGCAACAGACGACGATGAGGTGCTTGCGGAAATCGTCGGAGCCTTCGAAAACTTCTTTATCAAGAAGTCGGCCAAGACGATCGCGTTTTAGGAGCTCATCATGAGATTGAATAAAGCGGAAATTCGAAGAGAGATCGAGAAGATTGCCTCTTCCTACACGAGTGATGAGATCTTCTCGTCACCTTATTTTAAGGATATATTACAAGCCATTGTCACTTCGGCCTGCGAACCTCTCAGGCGAATTCCAAACGTTGAGTCTTTCTGCGATCAGCAGAGTGACTTTACGGCCTGCACAGAAGGGACCAGGGTACTAATAAATACTATGGGACCGCTGATCAGGGAAAGGGACAGCAACTGGGATAAATACGTGAACATTGTCGGCCACGCAATTCACGAATGCGGTCATGTGCTTTTCACGGACTTCATTCAGATGGCGAACATGCTAAACGCATGGCTGGACAATGAGTTTGGCTTTTATCCGGAAGTCCCGAAGGTTGAAGGGACAGATTCTGAAAGGATCGCAGGATATCTTGATGAACATCCAAACTATCGCAGGATACTCGTGAATGAGATGAAGAACATTCAGAACATCATGGAGGATGTCTATATCGAGAATAGGCTGTTCGAGAAATTCGACGGTGTCGCGGTCCTGGGTCTGGCGAAATCCAGGGAGGAGCTTTGGCGTATCGGACCATACGAGGACGAATTCTACGATTCCGTCCTTGAAGGAAAGATTTCGCCGCTTTCCTGCTATTCACAGCTGCTTTTGAGCAAGAGAACGGGTTACCCACTCAAGGAAGTGGATGATTTGGGCGAAGAGCAGAAAGAGGTCAAAAAACTTATGGACTGTTATTTCGATCTGACCGAAGAGGAGATCGACAGACTCAAATGGGAGTCAGATGGCAAAGAGCGCTGCAGACTGCTTAACAGGTTGCTGGTCAAGCTGCAGCCGCTGCTTCCAGAGCCACCAGATAATGAGGATATGAAAGATCCTAACGAAGAGATCCGCAAAATGCTGGAAGAACTGATGAGGGAGCTTTCAAAATCTCAGAATCAAGAGAAGGGAGAAGGCGATCCTTCTCAGGCCGCCCAGCCAGGGAAGTCATCGTTTTCTCAATCAGCCGGGAATCAGAAACTCTCGGGAGCAAACGCAGGTTCCTCCAATGACTATACTGAGTCTCAGGCGCAGGAACAGATCAATCAGTCCAATCAGATGGCCGAGAACGCCGGCATGTCTGCTGTACCGCAAGGTTCCAGCAAGCCGGTAGAATCGGGCAGTCCAGACAGAAATGCCGCTGAACAGTCCCGGAAGCAGGCTGAACAGGGCTCAGGCTCTGCACAAGCCTGTCAGCACAAATTCCAGGAAGCAGTGAAAGACATTGCCAAGAAGGAATTTGAAGCGGCGGACGAAAAGCAGCATTCTGCGAAGCTGCAAAGCGAAGCTGATGAGATCCTTAAAGACATCGTAAGAAAAGGACGCGGCTCATGCGAGTATGTGTCCGGTTACGAAGTGGAAAGGATCGATGTCGGAACAGGGCAAACAGCCACATACAACCGTGTTTATGAATCTGTTGCCGGTGTATCAAGACACCTGTCCAAGAAACTTTCAAATCTGCTCGATGATCGCGAGGTCGAATCGACGGATTCAGGGTATCTGATGGGACAGAGGTTTAATGCGCGCGATGTGGTTCGGGGCGACGGCAAGTATTTCTCCCGCATACATGTACCAGACGGAAAGGTCAGAGTGTGTTTCGGCATACTGGTTGATGAATCCGGGTCCATGAGCGGCAGAAAGTCGCTTGACGCAAGAAAGGCGACGATCTTGCTGGAAGACACCTTAAGGAAAATTGATGTTCCGTTGATGGTCTGTGGGCATACGACTGACGGGAACGACGTTCTCATCAGAAGCTATGTCGACTTCGATACCAACGACGGCAAGGATCGTTACAGGCTTGCGGAGATCGACGGCATCGCAAACAACATTGACGGAGCTGCAATCTCCTATATGGGTGAAAGACTTCTGAAACGGCCGGAGGAACAGAAGGTGCTTATCGTCATTTCAGACGGTATGCCCTGCGGTCCTTCGTTTTATTCGCAGGACCGGGATGAAGATACAGCTATTGCGATAAAGACTTACCGCAAGAAAGGCATCAGTATATTCGGGGCTGTAGTGGACGACTGGGAGGATGTATCAAGGCTGTACGGAGAGGAGTATTCCTTTGAATGCACAGACGGAGAAAAACTTGAAAGACAGCTTATTAGACTTGTAAAGAAATATTTGAAAAGAAATCAGTAAAGAGGATGGACTTATGAATAATAAAAAAGAAAAGAAAATAACAACATCATTTCTGAAGATGATGAAACTGGTGATCACATCGTTCATGATGTATGCATTTCCAAGCATGATGCTCAACATCATATCGACGATCGCGGGTCACGCAATTCCGATAAAGGATTGCTACAACTATGTGGCACTCACCGAATTCGCGATCGGAATGCTGGCAACGGGACTGTATGCGATCTTCTATGCTGTCGCGTTCTTTGTGATTGCGATGAAAGAAAGATTCGGCATTTGGATTCGCGTCAACAAAGACTGGATCAGTATCAAGTCACCGATTACAATCAGTAAAGTTAAGATTTAATTGTAAAACAGGCGTCCTTCTGGGACGTCTTTTAAATTTGGTGAAAAAAGATAAGGATTTTTGATTTTTCTTGCGAATAATGATATAGAGGCGTCTCGAAGGTCAAGCATCTGATACCGATGCCGAGTTAGTTTGCGGTTCCAAGAGCTCGTTAAAATGGTTGAACACGCATAAGGGCCACCAAAGAGGTGGCTTTATTATTGTGCAGAAGGCCTCATATATGGATATTTATTCATCTATTGGGTAAAATAGAAATGGCTCATCCAAAAGAAAACTTGCTAGGTAGTCGTATGTTGGGCAGGAAAACCATATCCTGAAAGCCTGTGTTTAAAACAGTAAAATCTTAAGACTATTATGTGCACTGGATCCTAGTTGTGCTCATAAGAAAAGAGCCAGAGAAAAAGCTCAAGTGCGTAATCGACTCGTTTTTTGACTTTACACTCATACAGAAAGATCAATCAATACGATTGGTTTTGAAGATGCGTGTAAAGACATGACCAAACTTCTTTGTCCATACATGCATCGTGTATGGATTTTTTGTTAGAAAAGAAGGGAGGTGAGATAATGAGTAAGAGAAGCGGTGTAAGCGGCAAGACGCACACACAGAACCAGAGAAACGATTATGCCAATCAGCATAATCCAAATAATCGTGCACACGCTGCTAATAACAGCAATCACGCAAACCAGTGCAATCCCAACAACCCCAATTATCAGGGACATAAAAAATAAGGAGGAACCACTATGCCAAGACCAAAATTCGATATGACCGATGGTGACTTCATCTTTGGTGATGACCACCTGGGGTTTGATTCAGATGGCCACATGATGATGGACACAGAAACAGGCGAGATCCATTTCACAACCGGTGGTGATTTTGATCAATTTGACGAAGATGATGATTGAATACCGTGTAAGTTGAAAACAGAGGCGTTGCAGTGACGCCTCTGTTTCACAGTGAAATGCAAAGTGCTTTAGACTTAAAGCAGCTCAATTCTGTACACAGGGTCTCCGATAAGTTTGATCTTTGAAGAGACCCTTTTATAAGAGTGGTTCAGGTGTTCCATTTTGAAGTCTTCAAAGACGCCAACAAACCTGTACGGAGTATCAGGTGCTTCTTTGACGAAAACGATCCTGTATTTCTTCTCCAGATTTCCTTCATCTCCATCCGTCCAGTCCTCGTTCCTATCATAGTCAGCTACTTCATAAATGTATTCTCTATCGCGAGAGATGCTGTTTTTCCAGAGAGATCTGTTTCTGTAGAATTTTGGCATCCATACAAATGCCGTCATCTGAGAATCGGTTATTGCAATATCCCTGCCGGATGGCCATGTTGCTTTCTGCCAGCCGGCAACACCTGCGCCGAAGCAGGCGTTAAGGATGTCGACGATATATTCAAAATCTGTTTTATCTCCATCGGCGTCCAGAATATCAATGCTCTTAGGGAGGATCTCCATTTTCCCGTTATCAACCTTGCTTCTGTTTGTTTTTCTTGAAGGAACCTTGAAAGATTGGATGATTTCATCCAGTTCGTTCTTTGTTTCCTCGTCCACAACGATCTTGTCCTCATATCCTTTCAGGTCAATCCCGATAGAGTTCATAGATTGAAAACTGATGTAGAGTTTCCCCTTTTCGATCCTGTCGATATACCCGGTGGCACCGGTCATTCTGCTTATAATCTTTTTACCTTCAATTGCCATACTGTTTTCCTTTCTTCGAATCAAAATATTCGAGTTTCTTTTCTTCCAGGCTTTTCTTTATTTCTTTATATGATTTGTGCTCTTTTATCCCTCTGATAATTTCAAGATCGACAGGATTTGAAGGATTAAAGGCATAATCGGCTCTAGACAGCAGGTCAACAGATTCCCTTAAAGTAAGACGCAGACCGATGCAGATCTTGATAGCGTCTTTTTTTGATGGGAGCCTGTCGTTGTTACAGTACTTTGAAAACTGCCTGCGGTCCATATCGACCCTGTTGTAAATTGTCGAAGGTCCTTCATCCCGGATATTCATGTAATAGAACAGCATGTCTGAGAAAGTCTTGGTATCGTCGCTGAACTCAACAGCCTGGTTATTGTTTCGTATGACAGCTCTTTCTTCTTCCTCCAGAAGCATGCGCCTTCTCTGGTGAACTGTCGGTTCGTTTCCGTATCCGTATTCGCTTCTTCTGGTTTTTTCAGCTTCGTCATCATCGATGATCACTTCTGTGTTATCGATGATCTTGTTTAACAGAAAGAAAGTCTCATTGCTTAATACGGCGATTGTTACTTTCATCTCGTTTCCGTAGTTAATAAGAAAATCATTGATCTCAGAGACCGCGATGGAAACAGCTTCTTTCTTCGGATACCCGTATGTTCCGGTGGAGATCATCGGAAAAGCAATGTGCTTACATTGGTTGTCTCTTGCAAGTTTCAGGCTGTTCCGGTAACAATTTCTCAAAATCTGTTCTTCACCATGCTTCCCATCGATATACTTCGGCCCGACGGTGTGAACGATATAAGGACAAAGATCATAACCGGAGGAGATCCTCGCTTCACCCGGTTCAATGTTTCCGATCTTGTGAAGTCTTTCGTTCAGCAGTTTTTCTTCGCCAGCCGCTCTGTAGATCGCCGCATCTGTTCCGGCACCGATGACAGGATAAGGATTTGCTGTGTTGACGATCACATCCACATTTTCAACTTTTGTAATATCGTTTTTTTCAATTCTTATACCCATATTCTCATTGTATTAAAGTGTCGGCAAAAAAGCGACATCTTAAACTTCCAATTCTTATATCATGAAATCGTAATCGGACAGGAGGTAGGAAAAATGCTCAATGTATTATTGTTTATCCTAAAAATTTACTTCTACATAATATTTGGTGCATTTGCCCTGATGTGGAGATTATTCAAAAAACTGATGTGGTTCTTGCTGTTCCTGATCGGGTTCTGGCTTGTATAGAAAAAAGAAAGAGGAGGAAAAGAAAATGTTGGGTGCAATTATAGGTGATATCGTTGGAAGCAGATTTGAATTTGACAGACCGGGGTGGACTAAAGAATTCAGACTTTTCGCAAAAGGCTGTGAATTCACGGATGACACGGTCATGACAATTGGTGTCGCAGAAGGATTGATGAATGCAGGCGTCGATGCGGATGAAAAGACTGTTAAAGAAAATCTCGTCAAGTCTATGCAGAAGTGGGGAAGGATGTATCCGGACGCCGGATATGGAGCAAGGTTCATTCATTGGGTGTTCTCTGATGATCCTGAGCCCTATAACTCGCTTGGCAATGGCTCGGCGATGAGAGTCTCATCTGTCGGCTGGTTATACCCGACACTGGAAAGAACTCTCGAAGTTGCAAGGTGGACTGCGGAAGTATCCCATAACCATCCGGAAGGGATCAAAGGTGCAGAATGCACGGCTGCAGTTATCTTCCTTGCAAGGATGGGCAATCCGAAAGAAATCATTAAAGACTATGTCTTGAGCCATTATGATTACGACTTATCGGAAAGCCTTGACGATATGAGAAAAAGACATAGGCATGATGAAACCTGTATGGATTCCATGCCTAAGGCGTTGGTCTCTTTCTTTGATGGAACATCTTTTGAGGATGTCGTAAGGAATGCGGTATCTCTTGGCGGCGATACCGACACGATTGCAGCAATTGCCGGAGCGATGGCAGAAGGTTTGTATGGTGTACCTGAAGAAATCAGAAAAGAAGTTGACAACTATATATTGCAGAAAATGCAGCCTGTGATTGACAGATTCAACGAAACAGTCTCCCGGAAATAGTCACATGACATGCGTACATGCGTACACATCTGTCAGGCATGTTTTCAGCACAGGTGTTTGCGTAAAGTAGAAGATGGATAAACAGGTACTGCTGCCGGTCAGAAAAATAGCATATAGTTATTGCTTGTCCGGCAGCAGAAACCACGATCACGTTCTGCGCTCATAACGATCTTGACAAGGAGGCAAAGAAACATGTCAAAAAGCATTTATTACATTGATGGCGCAGAACAAAGAGACCCGGAGAGAGTTGAGAAGATTGCTGAATATGCCGATAACAAGTGTATCCGTTTCACTTATGAAATCGACAACAACGACATCTGTTACCGGGGTATCAACCTTGTGGATTTTGAAAAGGCATGCCTTGTGAGCCGGATTGAGCTTTTGAAGGAACTGCAAAGTAAGGAATCCGAAGACTATGAAGAAGTCATTTCCAGGTTCGTGATTGCTCTGGAGTATAAGCTGTTTGACGGATTATACATGGGTGATTTGGAAGACCTGATTGAAGAAAGTGATGAGACAGAGTGCTATGAGGGGGCGATGATATGTTAAGTGAAGCAAAGAAATTCATACAGGATGGCAATTACGATGGTCTTATGAGCTGGGCCTACAGCAATGACAACGCCTTTTCCAGTAAAGAGACACTGAAATCTGTCGCCGATGCCTATGAATACCTTATTGATAAAGGCTATGGCATTGCAGCTAATAACCTTGGTTCCATGTATTACTGCGGCAGATACTTTGATGAAGATGTCGACAAAGCCATCAAGTACTACAACATTGCCTGCGATATGGGGTTCAGTATGGCTTGGGGCAATCTTGGGTGCTGCTACTATTACGGGCAAAAACAGAACTACAGGAAGGCATACAAGGTGTTTGCGGAAGGAGCTTTCCTGTTCAATAATGTTGAATGCTTATATATGCTGGGAGAAATGTACCAGTACGGTTATTATGTAAAGAGGCATCTGGATAAGGCAAAGCATCTTTACTTCAAGGCACTGGATTGTCTTAATGCGGGTGAGCAGGGGGATTATAATTGTATTGGAGAAGTTCATTACCGAGTCGGCAGATTTTTTATCGAAGAGGGAAATGACATCAAAGGCGGTTTAAAGCATCTGCATGTCGCTTTGGGGTTTCTGTACGAGAAAATCGATGATGACAAGTTTGCGAAGTCCAATATCGATAAAATCAAGGCTTTGGTTACAAAGGCAGAAGACTTGTTGAATGCGGAGAAGAGTGAGTTCTTCGCATAAACCTGAAAGGGGAACGAACAATGACCGACAGCGAAATGATTGAAAAAGCAGAACAGCTGATGATAGATGCCCATCATTACCGCACCAGACCGGGAAACCGGGTCAATGAAAAAGGTTACCAGGTAGACAAGGCGGGTGTGGACTACATCTATCATCCTTTGACTGTCGCAAAGATGTGCGATGACCCGAAAGAAAAGGTCGTTGCCTTATTGCACGATGTGCTGGAAGACACTAATGTTACCGAAGAAGAGTTAAGAGACAGCGGATTTGGTGAAGAGATCATCGATGCCATCAAACTGGTAACTCATAAGAGAGATTTCAGCATCCCGGATGATGAAGAAGAATACAAAGCATATATCAGAAAACTGAAGGAGACCGGCAATCAGATTGCGATCGATGTCAAGATTGCCGATCTGACACATAACAGCGATATCAGCAGAACCGGCAACAAGCCCACAAGAAAAACGGAATGGTATAGGTGGGCCAGGGAATACTTGAAACAGAAAGGTGAGGAAGAAAAATGAAGGTCATATTTTCAAGAAAGGGCTTTGACTGGAGCAACGGGAATTCACCATCCCCGGTAATGCCGGATGGTACACTTCTATCCATTCCGATTCCTTCTAACGATAATGTCTACTTGGACGAACTGTTTTATAACGAAAAGAGTTATGCCGATATCATGGAAGAAATCAGAAGATATATGTCTTATCAGGATGTTTCTGTTCATCTTGATCCCGATATCAGAAAAAACAACAGAAGCCTGCCTGAAGGCTGGGTTCCGGCGTTCGGGCAGAACGGTGCAGCGGAATCTCATCTGGAAAACGAAGGTGTTGGCATCGGTGATCTGTTTCTTTTCTTCGGCTGGTTCAGCCTGACAAAAGAAAAGAAGGGTGTACTGAAGTATGACCGCAAAAACATGGATCTTCATATCATGTGGGGCTATCTGCAGGTAGGCAAAATCGCCAGAGGCGATGAGTGCCTTAATTATAAGTGGCATCCGCACTGTTTCAGTTTCGGAAATAACACAATCTATGAAGCAAGCGAAAAACTGATGATAAACGGCGTTGATACCGGTTTACCGGGTTCCGGCTGTCTGAAATATACAAAAGATGTTGTTCTGACCAAGCCGGGAGAGACCAGATCTAGGTGGCTGCTTCCGGATTTCTTTAAGGAGGTAAATATTTCCTGTCATACAAAGGATTCTTTCAAGCCGGAAGGGTATTTTCAGACGGTTAAGATCGGTCAGGAATTTGTTGTCTCCGAAGATGAAAGGGTCTCTGAATGGGCAAAGAACGTTATCATAAACAATTATGATGATAGAACTGATTATATTTCTGTGCGGACAACGTACAAGGGAGACTCTTTTAAAACAGAAGAAGAACGCCCACTAAGATATTCAGATAAACATCAAAACATAATTCCCACTTGTGAAGAAGCGCCTTTCTTTTTGGATCGGGACAAGAATGAAAGCGATGAAGAAACATATTTCAAACCCATGAGAGGAAACGCTTATGTTCGTCCTGCCCAAATTCCAATCAGGAAGAGCAGAATGGAAGAACTAAAGAAAGGAAGTTGTTCCAGTGATGATGGAGAATGGATGGTGTTTTGCCATCCTGAACGCCTGATGGTTTACAGCACGAAGACAGGATACTGTGTTTTTGATGCTGCATATATTGAACTCCCTTCGAAAAACAGAAAAGCAGACGAAGAAGATTCGATCGCTGCTGTTGTTACAAATATCTACATTAACCAGGAAGAAAACCAAAGGCCTGAAGGAATGGATGAAAACTGCTTTGCGCTGTTAGTAAAAACAATTGCTGACAAGGAGGGATCTAACTAAACAGGCCTGACCCTTGAGCATGCTTTATAAGCTGTGTTTCCTTTACAGAATATCGTAATTTACTCAATGTTTTGATATAATTTATAGCATAAATAGTGCTATAAAATAATCTTTATCAATTAATGCAGGAGAAAAGCATGATAAGAAATAACATTGAAGTCGATGTAAAAGTGAAATGCATTGAAGCAGGAATGACGCAGGCGGAACTAGGGAAGAAGATAGGATCTTCCGGTCAGTACGTAAACAGAATCATAAAAAAACACGAAGGAATCATCAACAAAACGTTTATCGATATGATGGAAGCTCTGGGTTATGATATTGAACTAACCTATGTGAGAAAAGAAGAGAAATAAATACAGACGGTAGGAGAAAGTGTAAATGAGTCTGGTTATTCGCAAATTCAATCCGTTGCTCACGCAGGACAAAAATAAAAAATACAGGCCTGCATTCGTTGTTATCGGCAAAAAGATATATACGGCAGATACCTGGAACGACCTGTTCAAGATGACGCTCTTTTCCCTTTGCTATAAAAAAGGGAACATGGAAAAGATCCTTGAAGACGTTAACATACGGCAGGTAAAGTACGACGATCATGTTTTGATCACGGATCGCGTTGAAGAATCGGCTTCTTATACAAAGTTTTCTCCTGATTTGTATGTTCGTGTGTTCAATACGGATCAAAACAACTACGCGATGCTGAACAAAATCAAGAGATATATTAACCAGTCAGACTTCCCGGTATATATTTCTCGATACGATAGCGACAGCGATCTGGACGGTTATGAAGACGAACTGCAGAAAACAATCGAAAATCTTAAAGAAAGCAATAAATATAAAAATGGATCGTCAAGATATCTGATCGCTCATATAAACGGCAAGGTATTAAGCCGAAAAGAAAAATTCTACAGACGAATCGAAAAGGAATTTGACTCCAAGACACTGATCGGAGATATCGACATCCTGGAGGATGAGGATCTGTTGAAAGAATATATGCTTTCCGCGATAAACCGGATCGCATTTGATAATATCCCACAGATCGAACACGAGAAGGTGTTCGCTTACGGCATGGTCAGAATGGCACTGAAACATTATGCCAGCAAAACGTTCTGGCCTTTTGTTAAGGAAGAATACGGGGTATCTGTTCCCGGCAACTATCAGAACAGGATCAACGACAAATACAGAAAGATCATGAATAAATACGGGAAGCTTTATGATGAGGAGACGACCAATTTTATTCAAAATATCTGTATGCATGCGTTCGTATGCAATAAGTGTGCCGAACAGTTTTTTGACTACATGTTCGAATTCTGGAGGATTGATCTATCCAGAAACATCGAGAACAGCGTCGACGATGACGGAAACGATCTTTTCGATATTCTGATTGAAGAAATCGGCGAAAGCGTGCAGGACATCATGATTCATACCACGATGGCCCTCAAAATGAACCCGATCGGATCAAAGATCAGATTCAGGAACATTCTGCGCATGATTGACAACAGTTACTGGAATGACGTGGATTATTCTGACAGCAGCAACAGAATGACGATGCTGTTCAACGATTGGAAGAAGAACCCCAACGGTCTGTTTGCAAAAGAGATAAAGAGGAGCGCAACAAGCCGACATGGAGGAAAAGGCGAAAAACTTCTGTCAAGGCCAACCATTACATTCGATCCGAAAACCTCTTCGTTCTCGCTTGTTCTGCCAAAGCAGATCCTGAAAAACTGTACCGAAGAAGAACATCCTATCTGGTATGTTTCGGTTGCCGGCGAAACGGTTTCCTTTGAGCCGACGCTGCTTAGAGGTAAAGCTTTTCTGTTTACAGAGGAATGCTCCCTGTTATTCAAGAAAAATCAGCTGTTTGAAGAAACCGAGATAGTGCTCAAGTCTGAAAGGATGAATTATTACCGAAGGACAATAAAAGCCGAGAGTGTGCGCTTTTTCAATTCAAGAAACAGAAACATCGATATCAGCAATGACTATATTTCGAAAGACATCGCCTATTTATTTGTTCAAAAAGGAAAAGAAGTAACATATATCAACGGATCCTTTTCGATGATCAATTCTGATCCGGATGAGTTTGACATGTGCTTTGTCGAGCCTTCGGAAGGGGACATCCTGATGCTGCCGGACGGCCATGCCCTGTCGATTGGCAGACCTTTGGTTGAAGGCATCATCGGAAACAGCAGGGTTGGTGGAACGCGGGCGATTTTCGATGAACAGGCTTATCAGATAACCGCAGACCGTGAAAGGCTGTTCTTCAAAACAACGAAAAACAGATTCCACGGAACTATGCTTAGGATATATCAGAACGGAAATCTTAAACAGTCAGTTAAGATCTCTGAAAACAAATATCTGGAATTCAAATTGGATGATAGCATAAACGAAATATACGGTTATATCATAGATCTCCATGACTATATTTCCGGTAACGGCATATTCAGAATAGACATCGACATCCCGGGCTCATCGGTCAGGTCTTATCCTGTGTGCTACATAAAAGGGTTCAATTATCAGTTTGTAGCAGCTCCGTATGTGTTTAAAGAAAGCGGAAGAATACTGTTTCCTCCGCACCTTGAGCCTGTTACAAACGAAGAATGGGAAATCAACAGCCAGTTTAAAGCTTTGGAATTCTCTATTGACGAATCTTCAAAAGATGGAAATGGCTGGGTTTCCGAAAGAAAGCTGATTGTGCCTTTCAAGATTGCCGAAGAGGAAGTGAATATAGAGTTTGATCTCCCGGTTCTTTATTGGAAATATAAGGCCTCAGACGAATGGCTGATCCAGCAGCCCGAGGACACAACAATTAAAGCATTGCCTGACAATATCTATATTGCCGGCGACCTTGATCTGTCATCGGCAAATCTGTATTTCGCCAACGCGGAAGATTTGGGCGATACACAGATTGGAATCAATCACGATATAAAAAATGATCTGTATTACTTCCGGGCGGTAGATATTGTCAGTCATCTTAACCGAGACAGAACATACCGGGAACTGCATATCAGTATTAACGATATGGACAGAAAGTTTTTCAGTATCGCATGCAAGAGTGTTGTCAGATCGCAAAATATATCAGGTGATTTTGTCAACGGCAGAATATACGGATATTTCGATATCTTCGGCAATTCCGATTACATGGTTACTGTAAAGCGTGGAGACGACATTATTGAAGAGGACGTTCCCGTTGTCGATGGAAGGTTTGAAATTGAATGTGAAGTCAAAGAAGGAACATATGAAGTCTATCTGTATGAAATAGAAGATGACGACAGTGGTTTCGGCTCCGTTTCTTATGAACTGGATCATTATGACCTCAACATTGTCGATGTGCGTAATTTTGGTGGGAAAACAATCGAAATACAGTACATAAGAGACCGGAAAAAGAGATTTGCTAGTCTGCCGCTAAGAGCGGACTACTACGTAAAAGATCTGAAAAAGATCACTTATGGCGACGAGATCGAAGAAGGAGACATCTATACCTGGCTTTATGATTCGTCCGACAACAAGGAGATGTCTTCATTTGTCTACTATTCCGGAGATTTCGGCTGTTTCAACAAGAGCGGCTATTTTGTCACGATCACAAAAGCGATTGTTATTTTTGATAATATTCAAAACGCAAATGAGGTTCTTATCAATCTTGAGGTCGACGGCTACTGTGACGGTCTTCAATACAGCCCGGACAGGCAGATCCTGCAGCCGGATATAAAAAAGCTTTCCAAAAATGAATATCGCAGAATTCGTATGATAGATGACGATATATACACGATCGGCATTAAATTCAGGAGGTAGTTATGGGTTTTGACATATTATCAGCTACGAAAAACATCACGGACAAATATATCAGATACCTGAAGACGATGTTTGATATAGAGGATCCGGAGTATAAGAAACTGTTTGACCAGAAAATGGCGGAGATGGGCTCTTTTTCCAAGGGTCCGTATCTTGATGTCGTAGATTCGTTTCAGTCCGGCAGTTCAGTCAAGCAGCTGATATCAGAAGGCGTTCTTAACTCCGATTTCAAATACATCGAGGATATTTATAACAAAACCCTGTATAAGCATCAGGAAGTTTCTGTAAGAAAACTGAAGAGCGGGAAAAATGTAGTTGTATCGACCGGTACCGGTTCAGGAAAAACGGAAAGCTTCCTGGTACCGATCATCAACTCCTTAATGGAAGAAAAAGCGGAAAAGGGAAAAATCACACCGGGTGTCAGAGCACTTTTGATATATCCGATGAACGCATTGGCAAACGATCAGATCGCAAGACTGAGGTCACTTCTTGAGAATTACAAAGACATCACGTTTGGTTCATATACAGGTCAGACACAGGAAAAGGAAGAAAGAGCGCTGTCGGCATACAAAGCTCTGAATAACGGCAAGAAACCGCTCAAAAACGAATTGATTTCCCGTGAGAGGATGAAAGAAACTCCTCCGAATATTCTGATTACAAACTATTCAATGCTTGAGTATCTGATGCTAAGGCCTAGAGATAACGCCTTCTTCCAGGGTGAATATGCAGGCAATTGGAGGTTTGTTGTTCTTGATGAAGCCCACACTTATTCCGGATCGACAGGCATTGAAGTATCGATGCTTTTAAGACGGTTAAAGGCATACCTGAACAACAAAGACATCCGTTTCATATTGACGAGTGCCACTCTTGGCGGAGAAAAGGCAAACGACGAAGTTGCGATGTTCGCCCAGAATCTCTGTGACGCGCCGTTTTCGCCTGACGATGTCATCAGAGCAAGCAGGATAAAGCTGATGCAGGACGAAGAAAACGGCATTACGCTATCGGCTGATGACTATAAGGAAATGGCACAGATCGTCGAGTCCGGACTCAGTGATGAAAAAATCTATGAATCATTAAAGAATCATCTGCAGATTGCCGCAGAAGCGAAAGATTATTCTGAATATCTGTTTGATGTTCTTTTAAGAGATACGACTTTCTGGAGAATAAAAAGATTCCTTAATACGCCTAAAACCGTTGCTGAACTGTGCCGGGCGGTAGACTGGGACACAAAACAGGTCTCGGATTTTGTCAATGTAGCATCCAAAGCGGTAAAAAACAGAAAGAAACTGTTTGATTCTCGATACCACATGTTCATCAGAGCAACAGATGGTGTGTTTGTCACTTTAGGCAATCATAAGGATCTTTCTTTATCCAGGCAGACAACAAAACGGGTTGGAAATGAAGAATACAAGTATTTTGAAATTGTAACCTGCAACCAGTGTCATGCGATCTATCTTTTAGGAGTCATTGAGAGCTCAACCGATGGGAAAAGCTATCTTCGTCAGAAAACGAATCTTGCCGGGGACAATATCAAGGAGGCCTTTTTGCTTGGTGATGTCATAAGTGATGAAGATGACGATTCTCGTCTTGAGGATGAACATCTGCAGATCACCAATTATGAATTATGTCCGCATTGCGGCTTTATTCGGGAGAGAGGCCAGGTCCACAAAACAAAGTGCGAACATGATGAAAAAGGCTACATTTCTTTAACAAAAGTCAAGCACAGCGAAAGGACCGGACGGGTCACCAAATGCATCAAATGCGAAGGAACCAACAATCAGGGCATTTTAAGATCGTTCTTTTCCGGACAGGAAGCATCTACCAGCGTGGTGGGAACGGCGCTTTTTGAAGAATTACCGAATACCGAAGTACAGAACATAGAAATTCACGAAGAAGAGGACGACGGGTTCGGATTCGGTGATGGCTTCGGCAGCGATTATACCGAAACAAAACTGTCATCAAAAGCAAAGCAGTTTATTGCATTTTCCGATAACAGACAGGCGGCTGCTTTCTTTGCGACATATTTCTATGAGACATACCAGGGTTTTCTGTACAGCAGGATCGTGTACGACAACATTAAAAAACTGGACGATACAGGCAAGGCTATTACCAACTTTGCAAAAGACATGTCTTCGGATTTCAGGAAAAATAAAGTATCCGAGATGTTTGATCCTTCCCCCGATTATCTGAAGGAATCGTGGAAGGCGATCATGAAAGAACTGATTGAGAGCTATTCCAGAAATTCTCTCATAGGCTTAGGTCTCATGAAAGTTGATTTTGCAGATACTGTTCAATTGGCGCCAAAAGGCTACAGCAAAGGGAAGATCTCCTTTACTCCGGACGAAGTCAGAAACATCAGCCTTGTTCTGTTAAGAAGTTTGTTTGAGGATAACGCTATTGATCACGGACAAAACTTCACCGATGCGGATATCGCGTTCTATTCAAACAACGGTTCGGAAAAAACATATCAGCTTTCCAGCTCGGATAAATACATCAGATCTTTTGTTCCGAAATCAGATTCAACGACCAACAAGAGATACGACTATTTGCAAAGAGTTCTTGTATCAAAAGGTATCCCTGCAGAAAGAGAAAACATACTTGTCTTTATGAGCGATCTGTGGAGATACATTTTTGAAAAGCAGGAGATCGTAACCGACAACGCAGACCATACCGGCAAAAGAGTCAATCTGCAGAAATTCAAAATCATCAACACAAACAAATGGTATCGCTGCCCGAAGTGTCACCGTATCACGGCTTACAATGTTTCCAATGTCTGTTCAGCTTATAAATGCAACGGTACTTTGGAGCCGGTTGATGTTGATGCGATGGAAAAGGACAACCACTACTACCGTATTTACAACGATCTTGACATACAGCCGTTGAGAGTTGTTGAGCACACAGCGCAGCTGAACAGCGAAGAAGCCTACAAACTTCAGGAACTTTTCAAGCGCCAGGAGATCGATGTCCTCAGCTGTTCCACAACATTTGAAATGGGTGTCGATATCGGTGATCTGGAAACTGTATTTATGCGCAACATGCCTCCTACACCGTCAAATTATGTGCAGCGTGCAGGTCGTGCGGGAAGAAGCGTGAAGTCTGCAGCTCTTGCACTCACTTTCTGCAATAAATCAAACCACGATTTCAGCTTCTTTAATAATCCGGTATCCATGATAAACGGTGAAATTCAGCCGCCGTTATTTAAGGTCGAAAATGAAAAAATCGGCATTCGGCATCTGTATTCCGCCGCGCTCGCTTTCTTCTGGAGAAAAAACAGCGAATACTTCGGAAACGCCAAAGATTTCTTTGGTGACGAGACGGCCAGTGACGGCTACCAGGCATTTAAGGATTATCTGGAAAGCAAACCGGCTGAACTGAAAGATTATCTTCTGAAAGCCTTCCCGGATCAGCTTATAGAGAAGCTGGAGATTGGTTCTTTCGGTTGGATCAGATGGCTGTTTGATGATCCGAACATATCCTATCCGAATCTGAAAAATGTCTTTACACAATATAGATCCGAAGTTGATTCCCTATATAAAGAAAAAGCAAGACTTGAAGCCGACAACAGATCAAACTTAGCCATCATCAACAGGATCAATACCTACACAAAAGAGAACATCATCTCCTTCTTATCAAGGAGTAACATTCTTCCAAAGTACGGCTTCCCTGTCGATACAGTCGAACTTCAGGTAGCGGGAAACAAGAACAACTCGCTTCCTATCGAACTATCCAGAGACCTGGCGATGGCGATCTCTGAATATGCTCCGGGCTGCGAAGTAATAGCGGCGGGTAATCTTATCAAAAGCAGATACATCAAGCGGATGCCGAATAAATTATGGCGCCAGTTTGATTATGTTCAGTGCAGCGAATGCAAAACGATCAATATAGCAATGCACCACGAAGTGAAAGAGGAACAGTCTATAACGGAGTGCGAACATTGCGGGCAGAAGTTCAATCGGGGCGAGATCAAAACCTTCCTGATCCCTGAGTTTGGTTTTGTTTCCGAATCAAAGATAGAAAAGCCTTCACTGATCAAACCTGACAAGACATACCGCACCGAAGCATCTATGGTAGCGCAGGGAAAGACCACGTGGGCGGGCGAATACAATGTCGGTGATCTCAAAATGAGCGTAACAACGATGGAGGATGGAGAAATAGCGGTACTGAACAAATCCGACTTTTACGTATGTCCTTCATGCGGTTTCACTCTCGGAGACTTTGAAGCAAATGCATTTACGCCGATATTAAAGAGGCCTCATAAAAACACAGGGGACTACCATTGCAAAAATGAGATGCTTCAGCGCTATTCACTCGGCTACCGATTCAAGACGGACGCGCTTCACATCAGCATTGACGATATTTACGAGTATGACGAGGCCTACTCAATTCTGCAGGCAATCATTCTCAGCGCATGTTCTTCGCTGAACCTTGACAACAATGAGATTGCCGGATGTCTGCAATATGCAATGCACGGTTCAACGCCTTCCTATGATTTTGTCATCTATGATACAACCCCTGGCGGAGCAGGACATGTCAGAAGGTTTGCAGACAGCAACACAATGAAGAAGGTAATTATCGGCGCATATGACAAAGCAAATAACTGCGACTGCGGAGGAGAAGAGGGTGATTCGTCCTGTTACAAGTGTTTAAGGACCTATCAGAATCAGCAGCATCATGATACGTTAAAGAGAAAATATGTTATTCAGCATCTGAAAAAAGCAATTGAGGGAGCTGATGAAGGCGACAATACAAGACTGAAACCTATAAAAAAACCGGTCAAGGAACCAACTAAGAAACTCGAACTTAAAACATCGGGAACCGGGGTCAGCACCGAGACTTATGATTATATTGTTTCCTTGCTTGATCTAGAGGACGACGAGCTGGAAATCAAGATCGCCAATGCCATGAGGGATGCGGGAGCCAGAAAACCCGATTACGAATCAATGGATTTTAAGGTCGGTGATCAGGAAGGGATTTATGCGGATCTGGTGTGGGTCAAGAAAAAAGTTCTGGTGTTTTCTCCGGACAATACAGACAGCTATCATGCGGCGGAGAATACCGACTACAAGTGTTTTCTGTTCGATCAGAACATAAATATTCCTGATTTTATTAACGCCATAAAATAGCAAGGAGGTTAAGCAATATGGCCATAATGATTCCTTCCTATCCTTACGGATATTCTCCGGAAAGCAGAGAAGATGACATTTTCTTCGGTTTGGAAAAGCTGCCAAACGATTACTTTGTCTTTCATTCGTTCAAGTTTAATTCCATGAAGGGGAGCACCTGGAAAGAGAAAGAGATTGATTTTTTGATCTATCACAGGGAAAAAGGAATCCTGGCTGTTGAAGCAAAAGCCGGAGAGGTCTGGTGTGACCACGGAATATGGCGCTACGCCAGTGGAATTGAGATGAAAAACCCGTTCAAACAGGCTGAGGAAGGCAGATGGAGAATCGTCGACAAACTCAACGATATACAGAAGTTTGATAGAGACAAAATAACGGACAAGTGCAAAATCCTTTTTGCCGTTTGGTTTCCTTCAATTACAAGAAACGGGCTGAAAAACATCGTCCTTCCGCAATATGCAGATCCTAACATCATTCTTACAGCTGACGATCTGAACGATCCGCAAGAGACTATTGACAGAATTTTTGCTACCGAAGTCGAAGTCAAACACAACAAGATTCAGACAAATCTGTCCGATAAGGACAACAGCTTCCTTCTGAACGATGTGCTGTGCCCGGAGTTTAAAATAATACCGCCTAAGTCTTACGAACTGGATTATAAGAGAAAGAGATTCGATGCAATGATTGCGGAGCAAAGCAACATCCTCAATTATCTCGAATACCAGAGAAACGCTGTTATCAACGGCGTTGCCGGAACAGGAAAGACAATGATCGCTGTAGAAAAAGCCAGAAGGCATTCTGAAAAAGGAGAGCCGGTTCTGTTCCTTTGCTTTAACAGCAAGCTCAAGGAGCATCTGGAAAAAGCATACCCCTATGAGAATGTGAGTTACTATACAATCGACGGATTTGCATGCAAGATGTGCTCCACCCCAACTCCGGATTTTGATTATCTGGAGTCGGTTCTTCTTGATTTTGACGACAATAAAAACGAGTTTCCCTATCGTCACATCATTATCGATGAGGGGCAGGATTTCGGGCAGGACAGAATGCATGCAGACTCAATCTTTGCGTTATTGGAGGACATTGTTTTAAAAACAGAAACCGGTTCATTTTATGTGTTCTATGATAAGCTGCAGATGATACAAAGCGATCATGTACCGAAATTTATTGAAGATGCGGATTGCAAATTGACGCTCTATAAAAACTGCAGAAATACAAAAAGAATCGCCGAAACTTCCTTTAGGCCCTTGAAGCTAGATAAGCTTCCTAAATTGTTTGATTCCGCATTAACAGGAGAAAGTCCGATGATTGCTTTCTGCCCGTCAGACAAGATGCAGGATGTATTAGACGAAGTGATTAAGAAATCCGTTGTGCAGGGAATGGAGAATATCCAAATTGTCAGCTGTTCACCTTCCGGACAAAGCGCTGTGAAGAACAGGGTAGTCAATGAACTATATACTCAAAAAAACCGGAAAGTCCCTTTTACAACAGTAAGAAAATTCAAGGGCCTTGAAGCCGATCATGTAATCCTTATAGATGTGGACAAAGAATTGCTGATGAAAGACAGTATGCTGTTTTATGTCGGTTCTTCCAGAGCGAAATTCCAATTGACTGTAATAGCGGACATGGATTCCGGTGATTGTACAGAAACCATCAAATATTTTGGATCATCTGTCAAGAAACACAATCCGGAAGAATCGCTTGCTAAGCTGTTGGGTTGCAAGCTTTTAGATTAAGCAAAAAACGAAAGGATATAAATGAAGGCAAAATATAAGATATTCGAAGAAGACAGTCATTATGCAGGGCTACATGAGAATGCAGGCATAGAGTTTTTAACAGAAGAGCTAGACCAGGCAAAAGAAGAACTGTTGAAAATGTATGCGGAACACAACTCCTCAGATGATATGTTCCGTGCATACATCTGTGTAGAAAAAGAAGATTCAGAAAATGAAGATGGGCCTTATCAAAAAATCTGGAGCCCAACCAAAAAGCAGATACAGTCATTTTCTCAAAATCAGAAAAAGAAGAAAACAAACGTTAATATCACAATACCTGAGGTTGGCATTATACGCTCTTGTTCCAGAACCCACAATCTGTTTAATGAGGTGACAAAAGAGGTGCTCGCAGAAAGCAGACGAACGTCTGCAGAAGGCTCTGTTCTTTATTACGCAGAGTTGTTCAACGAGGAGGAGAACCGGATTGATTTTTATGTCCTAAGAGAAAGATTTACGGATACCGTTTTGAAATTATTGATCCTAATTACGATCCGGATTATGTTGATTAGTAAGTGCAGAGTGGAGAGATTTCTCCATTTTTAATTAGTGATTATGTAAATACATTATATGTTGTGCATATGCCTCACATATAGTAGTATATATTTATGATCGAGCCTTCCAAAAAAATAGTCTATTCCAGAGATAGAGCCAACTACTACAAGTGGGCAGATGCTATGTTCACTAGGGGTTTTAACTGTTCCATTGAAACTGTGATGGAGGTTTTGAATGTAAGCTTATCCTGGGTCAAACATACGTTATTAAAAGAGATTCCTTATGTGACATACTCCTATAAATATCTCTATCAGAAAGGCTTCAAATCGCGTGTGACGACATATATAGATATGGAAGATCTGATCAAATGGATCATGCAGGTGAGCCAGTTCAGAAGGCAGACGGAACTGGTAGACCTTTACTCATATCTGTCTTTAGCAAGCAAAAAGAAGGCAGATATTGCCTTGAAGATGTATAAGGACATCATCAAGTCTTCCAACATCGGATACAATCCCGGAATTATTCCGGAGGCCGTACTGCAATATATAAACAGGGAGTATTATACCAATTTCGAGCCAAAGAATCTCAGCAGCATAAAAAGAACAGATGTCACCTGGAAGGATGTTGAGCCGTTTAATGTATTCGAAAGAAATTACTACTTCCCTGATATCGCTTCTTCGGCTGAGCTCGTGTACAGGGACGCATTTATGAACGGTGATACAAAGGTGTCGATCGGGAATAAGAAGACCATTTTTGTCAGCAGTGGTGTTGATACTAAAAAGATGAAGATGCCGTATCTGATACCATACAATAGAAAGATCTTGATACAGAACAGATAAATAGGAATCAAACAGAAAATATAAAGACAATATGTAATGACGATGGAGGTGCACTACTTATAAGAAGAATAAAAAAGTAACCTCTCAATTGTAGATTCGCGGATTTACCCTTTATACTTTGATTATCAAGAATTTCATAGTATGAAGCG
>Ga0256405_10004782_pt1 | contig 24705 bp, 25 predicted proteins | sample RumenRJG_02DNA_FD_189096 | JGI IMG/M metagenome (GOLD analysis project Ga0256405, IMG submission 189096) | Bovine rumen microbial communities from Lethbridge, Alberta, Canada - RJG_02 | ecosystem: Host-associated > Mammals > Digestive system > Stomach > Rumen | place: Canada: Alberta... | reverse complement strand
TCACCGAGACGAAGCGAAGCGTAGTCGAGGTGATCAGAGTTTTAAAGAAAATCTTGAGGTGATCAAGGTTTTCGTAGAAAACTCGAGTTAATAACCTCAGTTAGAAGAATTCTGTATGAAGTTTTGAGGGTGCGTGAATTCGCACAGTATGATAAAATATATAATGTGCAAGGCGACATAGCCAAGTGGTAAGGCAAAGGTCTGCAACACCTCTATCACCAGTTCGAATCTGGTTGTCGCCTTTTAAGCTCTGAGAGAAATCTCGGAGCTTTTTTGATTATAATAAGTTGACTTATCAACATTTGCATAATATAATCAAGAAGTTAATTGAATAAAAGGCTATGAAGGGACCCAGTAGATTAGGAATCATCGATAGAGAGAGTCATCGGTTGCTGAAAGATGATGAGAGTTTTTAATTGAATTACTTCCTGGAGCTTCGCACTGAACTTGTTTTAAACGATAATAGGCTGCGACGGTTTCAACCGTTATATTGATAATTGAGGTAGTGAGAATTCACTATGAACAAAGGTGGTACCACGATAATAATCGTCCTTTGATCCAGAAATGGATTGAAGGGCGTTTTTTTAATTTGATTTAAGTTATATCTTTATAATAGAAAGGAAAAGAAGATGAAAATTTACGACGAATTAGTAGAAAGAGGCTTGATCGCTCAGGTTACTGATGAAGCTGAAATCAGAGAAATGGTTGATAATGGAAAGGCTACTTTCTATATTGGTTTCGACCCAACAGCAGATTCACTTCATGTAGGTCACTTTATGACACTTTGCCTTATGAAGAGACTTCAGATGGCTGGAAACACACCTATTGCCCTTCTCGGCGGTGGAACAGGAATGGTTGGTGATCCTTCAGGAAGAACTGATATGAGACAGATGCTTACAAAAGAGCAGATAAATCATAATATCGAGTGCTTTAAGAAGCAGATTTCTAGATTTATCGATTTTTCAGATGGAAAGGCCATCCTTGCAAATAACGCAGATTGGCTTTTAGATTTGAATTATGTAGAACTTCTCCGCGAAGTAGGACCACATTTTTCAGTAAACAGAATGCTTACTGCTGAGTGTTATAAGCAGAGAATGGAGAGAGGTCTTTCTTTCCTCGAGTTCAACTACATGATCATGCAGGGATATGATTTCTACATGCTTTACCAGAAATATGGATGTAACATGGAATTCGGTGGAGATGATCAGTGGAGCAACATGTTAGCTGGTACAGAACTCGTTCGTCGTAAGCTTGGTAAAGACGTTTATGCTATGACTATTAACCTCCTTACTAATTCAGAAGGAAAAAAGATGGGCAAGACTCAGAAGGGTGCCGTATGGCTCGACGCTGAGAAAACTTCTCCATATGATTTCTTCCAGTACTGGAGAAATGTCGATGATGCTGATGTAATCAAGTTCCTTAAGATGCTCACTTTCCTTCCATTAGAAGAAATCAAAGCTATGGAAGATTGGAAAGATGCGAAGATTAATGAGGCAAAGGAAATCCTCGCATTCGAGATTACTAAGTTAGTACATGGCGAAGAAGAGGCTAAGAAAGCGCTTGAAGCATCACATGCTGCTTTTTCAACTGGAAGTATTGAAAATATGCCTAAGTTTACTCTTTCAGATGAAGATTTTACTGATGGAGAAATCGACATCAGAAAGGTAATGCAGGCTTGTGGATTTGTTTCTTCACTTTCAGAAGGAAAGAGAGCAGTAGAGCAGGGTGGCGTATCAGTTAATAATGAAAAAATTACTGATCCTTTCCAGAAGTTTACTAAAGATGATTTTAAATCAGACTTCCTGTTAAAGAAGGGAAAGAAGAAATTCGCAAAAGTCGAAGCATAAATTGCTAACAGACGAGGTGATTTAGATGAATATAGAATTGCAGATATTGCATTGGTTTCAGGGGCTTCATAATCCTGTTTTAGACAAGATTATGATAGCAATAACATCATTAGGAAATGCCGGCGTTTTTTGGGTATTACTTACTATCTTGATGCTAATTTTTTCAAAGAAATCGAAGAAGATGGCCTGGACCTCAGGAGTTGCACTGTTACTTTCTTTAATAGTTGTAAATTTGATTCTAAAAAATACAGTGTGTCGTGAGCGCCCGTGTTGGATTGATGATAGTGTAAAGATGCTTATAAAGATTCCAAAGGATTTCTCATTTCCATCGGGACATTCATCTGCTTCATTTGCTTCGGCTGTTTCTATCTTTCTCTATAGGAAGAGAGAGGGAATTTGTGCAATAGTTCTCGCATCGTTGATAGCGATATCTAGAATGTATTTGTTTGTACATTGGCCGACCGATGTATTAGTAGGAATTCTATTGGGAATTACTGAAGCTATAGTTGCTTACTTTATAGTGCGTTTCGTTTATAAAAGATTCATTGATAAACGTGTTAAAACTGCATAGAATCATTGATAACGCTAGGATTAGCGGATATAATAATTAAAGGTAATTTTTTTTAGAAAAGGGGTAAGCTATGGATGAATTTTTAGACAGAGTATCTGATACAGTGATGACAGCTGGTAGAGTTGTTTCTGATAAGGCTAAGAATGTAACAGATATTACAAAGGCAAAGTACGAATTAAGTACAAAAGAATCAGAGCTAAAGGACAAATATAGACTTATCGGTGAGAGATTCTATGAGGAGCATAAAGATGATCATGATGCTTCTTATGATGAAGTTTTTGGAGAAATCGAAGGACTTAAGAATGAAATCGAAGATATCAACGATAGAATCGTTGGTTTAAAAGGATCAAGACTTTGCCCTAGTTGTGGAGCAGAGGTCTCAGAAGGAGCAAATTTCTGCACAAAATGCGGATCTGCACTCAACAAATAAATAATAGGAGATATAGTTTTAAAGATGGCTAACAGAGGAAAATATTACATTACAACTGCGATTGCTTATACTTCAGGTAAGCCACATGTTGGAAATACATATGAAGTCGTTCTAGCCGACGCAATTGCTAGATTTAAGAGACAGGAAGGTTATGATGTATTCTTCATGACTGGAACTGATGAACATGGACAGAAGATCGAGAACAAGGCAAATGAAGCTGGAGTTACTCCAAAGGAATTTGTAGATAAAACATCGGGCGAAGTTCATAGAATCTGGGATATCGTTAATGCTTCTTATGACAAATTCATGAGAACAACTGATACAGACCATGAAGAGCAGGTTCAGAAGATCTTTAAGAAGCTCTATGACAAGGGTGATATTTATAAGGGTCATTACGAAGGTATGTATTGCACACCTTGCGAGTCATTCTGGACAGAGTCACAGCTGGTTGACGGTAAATGTCCTGACTGTGGTAGAGAAGTAACACCTGCAAAGGAAGAAGCATATTTCTTCAAGATGAGCAAATATGCAGATAGACTAATCGAATATATCGAAAGCCATCCAGAATTTATACAGCCAGTTTCTAGAAAAAATGAGATGATGAATAACTTTTTGAAGCCAGGACTTCAGGATCTCTGTGTTTCTAGAACATCTTTCAAATGGGGAATCCCAGTTGATTTTGATCCTAAGCATGTAGTTTATGTATGGCTTGATGCGCTTACAAACTATATTACAGGTATTGGATATGATGTAGATGGAAATTCATCTGACAGATTTAAAGCTAATTGGCCAGCTGATCTTCATCTAATCGGAAAAGATATTATCAGATTCCATACTATTTATTGGCCAATCTTCCTAATGGCGTTGGATTTGCCACTTCCAAAGAAAGTATTTGGACATCCTTGGCTGATTCAGGCAAATGGAAAGATGAGTAAATCCAAAGGAAATGTTATTTACGCTGATGATTTGGTAGATATCTTTGGCGTAGATGCAGTCAGATATTTCTTAATTCATGAGATGCCATTTGAAAATGATGGAGTTCTTTCTTGGGAGCTTCTCGTAGAGCGAATCAACTCAGATCTCGCAAATACAGTAGGAAATCTCGTAAAGAGAACTATTTCAATGACAAACAAATACTTCGATGGTGAAGTAAGAGATATGGGAGTTGCTGAAGATATCGATGCTGAGTTTAAATCAGTTATTACAGGAACTCGCGATAAAGTAGAAGCGAAGATGGAGACTCTCCATGTAGCTGATGCGCTTACAGAAGTAATTAATCTCTTTAAGAGATGTAATAAATACATCGATGAGACAGAGCCATGGGTTCTCGCAAAGGATGAGGAAAAAGCTGATAGACTCAGAACTGTTCTATATAACCTTACAGAAGGTATTAATATCGGAGCAGCATTGTTGAAAGCATATCTTCCAAATACTTCTGCAAAGATCCTGGAGCAGATTAATACTACTGAAGTAGAATATGATGAACTTGATAAGTTTGGACATTATCCAAATGGAAACAAGGTAACTAGTGATCCAGAAATCTTGTTCGAAAGACTTAAGGTTGAAGAAATCCTGGAAAAAGCTAAAGAAATCGAAGAAGCACAGAAAGCAGCAAATGCTGTAAATGAGCCAGAAGAAGCTGAATCAGGAGAAACTATCGAACATAAAGATTTCATCGAATATGAAGATTTTGAAAAGATAGAACTTCGAACAGGAAAAGTAATTTCATGTGAACCTGTTCCAAAGAGCAAGAAACTGCTTTGCTTCCAGATTCAGTCTGGATCAGAGAAGCGACAGATTATCTCTGGAATACGTAAGTATTATGAACCTGAAGAATTAGTTGGAAAAACAGTAGTATATGTTGCAAATATGAAACCAGCTAAATTGGCTGGAATGTTATCTGAAGGAATGATTCTTTCTGCAGAAGATAGTGATGACAATATTTCTGTAATTACAACACAGAGAGACGTAAAGAGTGGAGCAGAGGTTCTCTAATAGAAAGTTAGTTATGATATTTGAGACACATGCACATTATGAGGGGGAGGAGTTCGATTCAGATAGAATCGAACTTCTTTCTTCTTTAAAAGATGAAAACATATACAAGATTATAGATGTAGGAAGTTCAATCGAAACTTCAAGGCAGGCTATAGAACTCGCAAATCAATATGATTATGTCTATGCAGCTGTAGGTGTACATCCGGATAGTGTCGGTGAAATGAAAGAATCAGATATCGACGAGTTACGGAGGATGTCATGCGAGAAAAAAGTAGTAGCAATAGGCGAAATAGGTCCTGATTACTACTATGATTATACCGATGAAGATAAAGCAAAACAGATTTATTGGTATAAGAAACAGTTGGATTTAGCGCTGGAGGTTGATCTGCCAGTTATCATTCATAGCAGAGATGCTGCGAAAGATACGTTTGATATTATGAGTGAATATAGTAAACGTGGACTTCAAGGAGTGTTGCATTGTTATGGATATTCTGCAGAGCAGGCAAAACAATATGTAAAGATGGGTTATTACATAGGAATAGGTGGAGCCCTGACTTTTAAGAATGCTGTTAAGAAAGTAGAAGTGGTACGTGAGATTCCACTAGAGTATATAGTACTAGAAACAGATTGTCCTTATATGGCACCTGTACCAGTGCGTGGAACACGTAATTATTCAGGAAATTTAAAATACGTTGTTGAAAAAATCGCTGAAATCAAAGAAATATCTACAGAAGAAGTAGAAAAAGTTACATATGATAATGCGATAAGATTATTTAGAATTAATGAGGATTATTAATGGGAAATCTATCGAATGCTAGAATTGCAAAGGAAATTATGAAAGAAGCTGGGTTTAGAACTCAGAAGAAATATGGTCAGAATTTCCTTATGGATGAAGGAGTGCTAATAGATATCGTCGAAGCTGCCGATATAACAGAAGATGATTTTGTTATAGAAATCGGACCAGGTATCGGAACGCTTTCTGAAGTAATTCTAGAAAGAGCACACAAGGCTCTGTTGATTGAAATCGATGATAAATTGATTCCTATTCTTAATAAAACATTGGCATCATATGACAATGTTAAGATTCTCAATACTGATGTAATGAAGACAGATTTGGATGAAATCATTCGTGAAGAATCTGATGGAAAAAAAGTAAAGATAGTCGCAAATCTTCCTTATTATATAACTACACCAATATTGATGAAGATTCTGAGAGGTCATGTTGACTATGAATCTATAACTGTAATGGTTCAAAAAGAAGTGGCTCTTAGAATGCAGGCACAGCCTGGAAACAAGGACTACGGCGCATTATCGTTAGCTGTACAGTTCTATACAGATCCTGAGATTATTGAAACAGTACCAGCCGGGAAATTTTTCCCGCCGCCAAAGGTAGATTCTGCAGTTATTAATCTCAGAAAGAAAGACACAGAGATTCCTGAGAATGTTTCAGAAGAATTACTGTTTACGGTTATAAGAAGTTCTTTTGAACAAAGAAGAAAAGCATTATATAATGGACTTGTAAATCATAAAGAACTAGGACTGGATAAAGAAACGGCCAAAGCCTGTATTACATCTTTAGGATGGCCAGAAACAGTTCGAGGTGAGAAACTTAATCTAGAAGATTTTATAAATCTAGCGGAGAAGATTGCACTCGCCCAGGAAGGATAAAGATGGACATCAGCGCATATCCACAAGAGATTCAGGATTTGATAATCAAGGCAAGTGATAATACAAATCCTAATCGTGAAGAGATAATTAAATATTGTGATGAACTTAGTGTATATGCAAAGAAAAATGATGACACTGGTTTGGAAGGTTTTGCAGGTTTTACCAGAGGTGAGACCTATTATCTGGAAAACGATATGCAGAATTTCTACCATGAAATGTTTATTTGCATGCCATATCTAGAAGAGAATCAGGAATGGGCATACCTAGTCACGGCAAATAATGTTCTGGGAATTATGTCGTTAAATAGGGGTAATGCTCCTTTTGCCATGGATTATTATCTTAAAGCGCTGGATTTATGCGTGCAGCATAGGCTTTCAAATTTAGAGTGGTTAGTGCATATGAATATGGGAACTCTGTATTTGACTGTTGAGGATGAAAGAAATGCCTTGGCTCATTTGATGCAGGGATATGCATATATCGAGGAACATAGAGATGAACCAGACTATGTAATCAATCTGGCAGTTGCTTATGTAAATATAGGTAAGGCATATCTATCGATTCGAGATTACGAAAAAGCAGAGAGTAATTGGAGAAAACTCAAGAATGAGTGCATTCCGCATATTTCTCCAGCTGATTTGATGGCTGTTTATTGTTTTGGAGCTAGGTTACATGCTGAGCTAGGAAATGCAGATATTCGAGATGAATATACCGCAAACGTAGATAAGCTTATGAATGTAGACTTTGCGGTAATGGATGTCTTTGATGATCTGTTTGAGTTTATGACTATGCTTCTTAAGAATGAGAAGTGGGTTGAGTTTAATAGAGCTTGGTCTAAAACATATGAACTTACAAAGAAGACTACAGTAATCGATATGGAAAGAAGGTTATTGGAGTTACAGTTAAAGTATTTTACAGTAATCGGAAATGAAGATGCGTATACGCAAACCGCATTAAAGTATACTAAAGTTCAGATTGCTGAGAATAATGAGAATAAGCTGATGGTTTCAAATATGATTGCTCTTAGAACGGGCATTCAGGATTTGACAAATATCAACCATAGAGTTGAGAGAGAAAATGAGATGCTTCAGAAGAAATCTGAAACAGATGCCCTGACGGGTATGTTTAACAGATTTAAACTAAACAATTATTGGGAAGAAGCATTTGAAAAAGCATACCAGTACGGTAAGTATCTGGCTATTGAGATTTTAGATATAGATTTCTTTAAAGAGTATAATGATAATTATGGACATCAGGCAGGAGATATCTGTTTAACAACAGTAGCTAAATGTATTAAAGAAGTTGCTGCGGAGAACAATCTGTTTTGTGCTAGATATGGCGGTGATGAATTCATAATTATCTTTGAAGATTATGATGAAGAAGATGTATTTTCAATGGTTCAGGAAATAAAGCAGAAGGTATTTGAGAGTCATCTATATCATGAATATTCTAGAGTTTCAGATCGAGTATCTATCTCACAGGGAGTTTGCTGCGATATTCCAAAAGGAACAGAGAAGGCTCTCGACTTTATGCATTCAGCTGACAAGATGTTGTACGAAGTTAAAGAAGCTGGAAAAAATGGCTTTAAAATTGGAAAGTGCATAGAATGGGGTAAATAAGGTTGATTAGAATAGCAAGAATAGAAGACGCTGAAAGAATTAGAGAAATATACTCATATTATGTGGAGAATACAGCGATTACTTTTGAAGTAGATGTTCCAACAGTGGAAGATTTTAAGAATCGTATTTCAAATACGCTTAGAAAATACCCATACTTTGTATATGAAGAAGACGGTAGAGTAATAGGATATACCTATGCAAGCCCTTATAAACTTAGAAAATCATATGATTGGGCGGTAGAAACTAGTATTTATGTCGATAAAGATTATCGCAAAGGTGGCGTAGGACGTAAACTGTATGATGCGCTTGAATATGCGTTGAAACTCATGCATATTACAAATATGAATGCATGTATCGGATATCCTACTGAGAATGAAAAGTATGTTACTCGTGCTAGTGAGCAGTTTCATGAACATCTAGGTTTTATACCAGCAGCTAGATTTCATAATGTAGCATTCAAGTTTGATCAGTGGTTTGATGTAATATGGATGGAAAAATTTTTACAGGAACATCCTGAAAAACCAAAGGAAAAGAAAGATTTCGAAGAAATAAGAGATCTGTTATAGTGAGTTAGTTTTGATTTTAAACGGGAGTAGGTCGTTTTTAGGCCTACTCCCGTTTGTATTAATGGAGAAATAATGGAAGTAACTAGTCGAGAATCTTCGAATAAAGATAATGATCAGTCCATTTCCCAAGCAGTTTAACATTTTGACGTAGTAAGCCTTCACGCTCGAATCCGATTGATTCAATAAGAGCGAGGGAGGCTTTATTTGATGGCTGAATCGTAGCTTCGATTCGATGTAGATGCATTTGTTCCTTCGCAAAGTCTAAACCAAACAGAACTGCTTCACGACAATATCCCATTCTACGGTAATCTTTGTCCATCTTATAACCTAAGGAAGCACATTTAAAGGAGCCCTGACGAACATTCATCAGGGAAAAAGTTCCGATAATTTTGTGAGGATTATTCTTAGGAAAAATCCAAAAGCGAATCATTCTTCCTTCGCTAATTAAGCGGGATTCTACACGAAGATTCCGCTGCTGAGTCGAGAAAGTGTAGAAATCTGGCGTATCGAAAGGTTCAAAAGCTTCAAAGCTATCTGTATTATTCTTATAAAAAGCTAAAACATCCTTTGCAAAATTAGCATCGGAAGAACGTAAGATTAATCTTTCGGTTTCGAATTGCATTTTAACCCCTTTTTGTGTTCTCTTAATCGTTTAAAGAAATCTGTAAGCATAGCAGAGCATTCAGATTCCAAAACCCCTCTGGTTACGGAACATCTATGATTGAATTCTTTCATTTCGAGCATGTTAAGTATAGATCCGGCGCATCCGGCTTTTGAGTTCATAGCGCCTATAACAACACGGGATACTCGAGATTGAACGATAGCACCTGCGCACATTTGGCAAGGCTCTAAAGTGACATATAAAGTACAATCCTCTAGTCGCCAATCTTTCAAATGTTTATTTGCAGTCTTTATCGCAGCTATTTCAGCATGACCCAGGCAGGATTTAGATTTGTTGCGAGTGTTATGTGCTTTAGCGATGATACGACCATTAAAAACTATTACGCATCCGATTGGAACTTCCCAGTTCTTCTCTGCTTTGCGAGCTTCTCTAATAGCTTCTCTCATATAGTGTTCATCGGTATTTGTTAAGGCAGTTCGCTTTCTAAAAAAATGCATATAAAGCCTTTCGTGATTTAAATCATAAAGATATAATTAATGCTATAAAGTATTTTAGCATATTTTATTAGACAAAATACAAAGGAAATGGAGGAGTTTGGGCTTGGGAGAGAAATTAGATAAACTTAAATCGGAATTAATGGAATACAATCGAGTAGCGGTAGCTTTTTCAGGCGGATGCGATTCCACTTTCCTGTTAAAAGTGTGTAAGGAAGTGTTAAACACAGAAGTAGTGGCGTTGATAGCAAGAGGACCGATTCATAAAGCAAAAGAAATCGAAGAGGCGATAGAATTCTGTGTAGAAGAGGGAATAGCATATAGCGTTTTAGATATTAACTCGTTAGATGTACCTGGGTTTAAAGAGAATACTCCTAATCGATGTTATATTTGTAAAAGAGCGATTTTCTCCCGCCTTAAAGATGAGACAGTGGCAAAAAGATGCGATGTGTTGGTAGATGGGACAAACCAGGATGATGTAGGAGACTACCGTCCTGGAATGAGAGCGTTAAAGGAATTAGGAATAATAAGCCCTTTAAAGGATGCAGGCCTTACAAAGAAAGAGATAAGAGAGCTTTCGTCTGAATATGGATTAAGGACTGCAGATAAACCTTCGGATGCGTGCTTGGCATCTCGCTTTTCATATGGAGAAGAGATAACTCTAGATGGTTTAAAAAAAGTTGCCCAAGCGGAAAAATTCCTCTCTAGTATATTTAAGAATCAACTAAGGGTTAGGGTACATGGAGATATTGCTAGGATTGAAGTGCCTGAAGAGGAGTTGAATAAAGCGATATCCAGCAGAATAGAAATAAGTAACGAATTAATTAAAATAGGCTTTAATTACGTAACGCTTGATTTAAAAGGGTTTAGAAGTGGATCGATGAATGAGGTATTAGGCGATGGAGAAGAGAGACTTAATTAATATATTGTCTAAAGTGAAGAATCATGAGATGGACGTGGATGAAGCGGTTTTAAAATTTAAATTGGAACCTTTTTCTGATATTGATATCGCAAAGATAGATCATCATCGAGGAATCAGAAATGGTAATTGCGAAGTGATATACGGAGAAGGAAAGAGCGCTGAGGATATCTGTGCAATTCTAAAGAATATGAAGGATCATGAAGAAAAATGTGTCCTGATAACCAGACTTTCAAGTGATAAGGCAGAGATTATAAAGCAGAGCTATTCGCTTAATTATAACGAGCTTGGAAGGATAGGATATGTAGGAGCGGTTCCTGAACCGGATGGTAATGGCAGAGTTTTGGTTCTCTGTGCAGGAACTAGTGATATAAGTGTCTGTGAAGAGGCAGCAGTTACTGTAGAGGTGTTAGGAAATAAGGTTGAAAGGCTGTATGATGTTGGGGTTGCTGGATTAGAGAGACTACTTATGAACCTCGAAAATATCATGCGAGCTGACATAATAATAGCTGTAGCGGGAATGGAAGGGGCACTTCCAACGATAGTAAATGGATTAGTGGATTGTCCAGTAATAGCAGTACCGACTTCTGTTGGGTATGGAGTTTCTTTTGAGGGCGTATCAGCGTTATTAACTATGCTTAATTCCTGTTCCAGTGGAATGGCTGTCCAGAATATCGATAACGGATTTGGGGCTGCAGTTTTTGCAAGTCGTATTAACCATATGAAAGGGTCAAATAAATGAGAGTAATGTATTTAGAGACGAATAGTGGTGCGTCAGGAGATATGTTAAATGCATCTCTCTTTGATTTACTTTCAGAAGATCAGCAGCAGGATTATATCAAAACTATGAACGGATTATTTGTGGATAAGGTGAAAGCAAAAGCCGAAAATGTTGATAAGTCCGGGATAATTGGTAAAAAAATCAGTTTCGAGATAGATGGAGTGGAAGAATCTGCAGAGACAGTAGCAGGAAAACACCACCATCATCATACATCTTACAAAGAGATTAAAGAGATCATAGCACAGTTTAATATAGATGAGAAAACGAAGAAAGATGCTCTCGATGTATATTCTATCTTAGCAAGCGCTGAATCAAAGGTTCATGGAACAAAGGTTGATGAGATACATTTTCATGAAGTGGGTCATTTAGATGCTATCTGCGATATTACGGGTGCATCGTACCTGGTTAATCAGTTGGGTGTAGATAGAATAATCTCAACACCTGTTCCGACAGGATTTGGAACGGTGAAGTGTGCGCACGGATTATTACCCGTTCCGGCACCGGCGACCGCGGAAATCCTAAAGGGAATGGTTTCATATCAGGGAAATGTGGAATCAGAAATGCTTACACCGACGGGAGCAGCGATACTGAAGCATTTCGTCGAAGATTTTGGAGAGAGACCTATAGGAAGAATTGAGAAGATCGGAATCGGAATGGGGACTAAAACATTTCCTAATAGTTCGAACATGCTAAGAAGCTTTTTGATTGAGGTATAATTTTTTCAAAAAACAGTAATCTCAGTATATTCCTATGGAATCTTTTTGGGAAAATGTTTAAAATTATAGGGAAAAGTTTATTACGATTTCCATTTATAATGGGAATGGAGGTAGGATTTGAAAATAAATATCTATTATGGCGGACGTGGGGTATTAGACGATCCGACATTGTACGTGTTAAAAGAAATCGAAAAAGTTCTGACGGAGCTTCGTGTAGAAATCCAGAGATACAATATCTATGAATTTAAAAATGAGGTTTCAACTTTACCACAGACTATAAAGGATGTAGATGGAATCATCCTGGCGACAACAGTTGAGTGGCTTGGTATCGGTGGGCATATGAACGAGTTCCTCGATGCATGTTGGCTTTATGGAAACAAAGAGGAGCTGTCACGCATCTATATGATGCCTATCGTTATGTCAACTACTTATGGTGAACGAGAAGGTATGCTAACCCTGGAAAAAGCATGGGAGATTCTCGGAGGAATTCCTTGTAGCGGGCTTTGCGGATACGTTACGGATAAACAGGAATTTGAGGAGAGCAAAGAGTACGCTCGTATCATAGAGAAAAAAGCAGAGGACATGTATCGAACTATTTCTCAGAGAACGAAGGGACTTCCAACTTCAAACTATGCTGTAAAACAGACAGTATTGCATGCTGAACAGATGGATCTCACTCCAGAGGAAAGAGAGCAGCTTTCTCAGTTTGTTTCAGACGATAATTATGTAAAGCAGCAGAAGGTCGATATTAAAGAGCTGAGCTCGATGTATAGAGAACTTATGGGAAAGAATTCTGAGGAACAGCTTGGATTTATCGAGAAGTTCCAGAATAAATATACTCCCGTGGAAGATTTCTCAGCATCATATTTGTTTGCAATAGATGGTGAAAATAAACCCCTATACATTAAAGTAGATCCGAATGGTATGGAAGCAGAGTATGAAGCTCATGACGATGTAGACGTATATGCAAAACTTACTACAAAGGTTTTAATGGATATCACGGGAGGCCGAGAGACATTCCAGAGAGCGTTTGGTGTTGGAGATATGACTGCAAAGGGTAACCTACGAATTCTCAGGATGCTAGATACTATATTTGATTTTATAGACTAGGAAAGGAAGGCATTATGAAAGACGATAATTGTATTTTTTGCAAGCTTGCTAATGGAGATATTCCAACTAATACTATTTACGAGGATGAAGATTTCAGAATCATTCTGGATGCAGAACCTGTTTCTAAAGGACATGCCCTGATTCTTCCAAAGAATCACTACAGAAACCTCTATGAGCTTGGTGATGCAGAAGCTACGAAGATTATGCCTTTGGCAAAAAAGATGGCAAAGAAGATGACAGATATTCTCGGCGCGGATGGATTTAATATCCTTCAGAATAGCGAAGAGGTCGCTGGACAGTCTGTGTTCCATTATCATATGCATTTGATTCCTAGATATAAGGGGGCAGTAAATAATGCATCTTTGCTAGGTTTTAGCCATATTGAAACTACACCTGAAGAAATCAAGGCAGTATGTGATGAATTAAATAAATAGAATAGGGGAGGTTATTATGAAAAAGGGAAGATCCTTTCTAGAAGAGTTTAAGACTTTTATCCTGCGTGGAAACGTGATGGATATGGCGGTCGGCGTTATTATCGGTGGTGCGTTTACTGCTATCGTAACATCGCTGAATGCGGATATTCTTACACCTATAATTGGTTTGTTTGGAGGAACTGATTTCTCCTACTTAAAGGTGACTTTAGGAAGTGGTGCTAACGCTCCAGTTTTAACTTACGGAAATTTTATAACAGCAGTTATTAATTTCCTCATTACATCGCTTATTATATTCTGTTTAATAAAGGCTATTAATAAAGCAGTAGATAAGGCTTCTGCACTTAGAAAGAAGGAAGATGAAGAAGTGCTTCCTACAGAGAAGGAGTGTCCTTATTGTTATTCAAAAATTAATATTAAAGCAACCAGATGTCCACATTGTACGTCTGAGTTAAAGTGATAAAAAATGCAACCAAAGAAGTATATCTTTGGTTGCTTTTTTATAATTAACCGTTTGTTGTTAAGCGTTCAATTAATTCTACTATTATAGAAATAGAGTTTCCGCTGTTAGATTTGGACATAGCTGAGATATATGTTTCTCTATTTGAATACACATCTAAGACAGCATTTGTTAATACTTCTGGTGTGATATCGTGTTCATCTATGACGTAGGAGAATCCCTGCTTTTCGAATGATTTAGCGTTTAGAATCTGATCGCCACGACTGGATTCTAGCCCGAGAGGGATTAGAATATTTGGTTTCTTAAGAGCAACGAGTTCGCATATAGCATTCGCACCGGCTCTAGAGATTACGATATCAGCCATAGCAAATAGGTCTTTCAGTTCATCTGAAATAAATTCGTACTGTCTGTATCCTTCTTTATTATTTAAGGATGAATCGAGGTGTCCTTTTCCACAGAGGTGGATTACGTTAAAGTCTTTAAGCAGGCTATCCAGAGAGGCGCGGACATTATCGTTTACAAATTTAGAACCGAGGCTTCCTCCGATGATGAGAAGGTTAGGCTTATTTGAGTCCAGACCTGTAAATCGAAGGCCAGCTTCACGTGATCCAGAAAGCAATTCCTGACGAATAGGAGTACCTGTTACGATAGATTTGTCGGCTGGAAGATGCTCCAATGTTTCTGGGAAGTTACAACAGAAATATGAAGCGCCTTTAGCTGCAATTCTATTTGCTAATCCAGGAGTCATATCTGATTCGTGAATTATCGCAGGAATCTTAAGAGCTTTTGCAGCTAAAACAACCGGTACAGATACAAAGCCACCTTTTGAAAAAATAACATCTGGGCGTTCTCTTCTAAGGAAGCGTTTTGCTTCAAAGTATCCGTGAACTACTTTAAAAGGGTCGATAAAGTTCTTTAAATCGAAGTATCGACGTAGTTTTCCAGAGGAAATTCCTTTGTATGGAATGCCTTCCTTTTCAATCATCTGTTTCTCCATGCCCTTTTTAGATCCGACATAGAGTATTTCATATCCTGCCGCTTTAAGAGCAGGGAACATTGCGATATTTGGTGTTACATGTCCGGCGGTGCCTCCGCCTGTAAGGACTATTTTTTTCATAATAAAATCCCTTCTTAAATTTAATATACGAAAATATCATAAACTTGATGGCAAAAAAGTCAAGAATGTTTGTCGATTCGTTACTAATATACATTGAAAAAAGTGGGCTTAGTGAATATAATATCAGAGGTACGAAATGGGACAGATGTTAAATAGATAGTAGGAGGAACATATGATTAATTGGAATAATCTAGACACACTTAGTTCATATAAAGAACTTGAAAAGGCAGACAAGGTGGACCTCCGTAAAGTGATGTCAGGAGAAGAAGGAGCAAAAAGAGTAAAATCATACTCAGTTCCTATGGCAGAAGGTATGTCATTTAACTATGCTGCAAAAGCAGTTGATGACGAGATTATGGGTAAACTTAAGGAATTATCAAAGGAAGCTGAGCTTCTCGAGAAATTCAAGGAGTTATATAATGGCGCTGTTGTTAATACTGGAGAGAAGAGATTGGTTCTTCATCAGCTTACTAGAGGTCAGCTTGGTGATGATGTAATTTCTGATGGTGTAAACAAGCGTGACTTCTATGTAGAGCAGCAGAACCGTATAAAGGATTTCGCAAACAAAGTTCATAATGGTGAAATCACAAATGCAGCCGGTGAGAAATTCACTACTGTAGTACAGATTGGTATCGGTGGATCAGATTTAGGTCCTCGTGCTATGTATCTCGCATTAGAGAACTGGGCTAAAAAGAATGGTTGCTTTAAGATGGAAGCTAAGTTCATCAGTAACGTAGATCCAGATGATGCTTCAGCAGTTCTCGATTCTATCGATGTAGCACATTCTATTCTAATCCTCGTTTCAAAGTCAGGTACAACACTTGAGACTTTAACAAATCAGTCTTTTGTAATGGATGCGCTTAAGAAACAGGGACTTAACCCAGCTGATCATATGATCGCGGTAACATCAGAGACATCACCTATCGCACATAGTGATGAATATCTCGATGCATTCTTTATGGATGATTATATCGGTGGTAGATATAGCTCAACTTCTGCAGTTGGTGGTGCAGTTCTTTCACTCGCATTCGGACCAGAAGTATTTGCAGAGTTCCTCGAGGGAGCAGCAGAGGAAGATAAGCTTGCTACAAATGAGTTCGAGAAGAACCCAGCACTTATCGATGCGCTTATCGGCGTATATGAGAGAAATGTGCTCGGATATGAAAGCACAGCAGTTCTTCCATATTCACAGGCACTTAGCCGTTTCCCTGCACATCTACAGCAGCTTGATATGGAATCAAATGGTAAGTCAGTAAACAGATTTGGTGAGCCAGTAGACTATGTTACTGGACCAGTTATCTTTGGTGAACCTGGTACAAATGGACAGCATTCATTCTATCAGCTTCTTCATCAGGGAACAGATATCATTCCTCTTCAGTTTGTTGGATTTAAGAACAGCCAGTGGGAGAATGATGTAGATATCCAGGGAAGTACAAGCCAGCAGAAGCTTTGCGCTAACGTAGCAGCACAGATTGTGGCTTTTGCTTGTGGTAAAGATGATGAGAATCCTAACAAGAGATTCGAAGGTGGTCGTCCATCATCTATCATCATCGGAGATAAGCTTACACCAAAGACACTCGGTGCACTTCTTTCACACTTTGAGAACAAGGTTATGTTCCAGGGATTCGCTTGGAATGTAAACAGCTTTGATCAGGAAGGTGTTCAGCTCGGAAAGGTACTTGCAAAGAAAGTACTCGCTCATGAGACAGAAGGCGCTCTTAAGGTTTATAGCGATCTATTAAACATCTAATATATTTATACAGAAGATTTTAGAACCTCGGACTTTTGTCCGGGGTTCTTTTTTGTTAGAATGTCGCGTAGGAGATTTAAGATATGGCAAGTATTATAAATGCAGAAAAAATAAACAAGACTTTTACGGGACGTACACTTCTCGAAGACGTAGATTTCTCGATGCAGGAAGGCGAGCATGTAGGAATAGTAGGTATTAATGGTACTGGTAAGTCTACATTGCTGAGAATCATAGCAGGAGAAGTCGAAGCGGATAGCGGAAATGTAATCTATAGAAATGGAATGGTTATGAGCTATCTGCCGCAAAGCCCTGAATTCGAGGGAACTAAAACTGTTTTGGAAGCAGTACGTGATATGGCTCTTTCAAATGAGAATACGAAAGCTTTTCATGGAAATACGAGCGATCTCGATGCAAAGATCTCGAATCTGTTAAATCGATTTGGTATAGAGGATATGAATCAGCAGATTTCAAATCTTTCTGGTGGACAGAGGAAGAGAGCTGCTTTAGTGGCAGTATTAGTGGCTCCATCAGATTTTTTACTGTTGGATGAGCCTACTAACCATCTGGATTATGACATGGTAGAGTGGCTGGAGAACTATCTTCAGAATTATAAAGGTTCTATATTGCTGATAACACACGATAGGTATTTTCTCGACAGTGTGACTACGAGAATCGTGGAGGTCACGCATGGAAAGCTGTATTCTTACGATACGAATTACTCGGGATATCTGGAGTTAAAGGCTGAAAGGATGCAGATGGAGGAGTCTAGTGAGCATACTAGACAGAATATCCTGCGCAAGGAAATCGCGTGGATGCAGAGAGGCGCGAGAGCGCGTAGCACAAAGCAGAAAGCGCATATTCAGAGGTATGAGGCTCTTCGAGATCAGAAGGCACCGGAACGTGATACGACGATGGATATGAAACAGATCGGATCTATCGGCAGCAGAATGGGAAAGTCCACGATTGAAATTGAGAATCTGTGTAAGGCATTTGATGACAGGGAGATTATTCGTGATTTTACGTATACTTTTCAGCATCATGACAGGGTAGGATTTTTGGGTCGAAATGGATGCGGAAAAACTACTTTAATGAAGATTCTCACTGGTAGAGAGAATTACGATAGTGGCGTGATAAAGATAGGTCAGACTATAAAGATAGGTTACTACGCGCAGGAAATTTCTGAGGAAGCTTCAAAGAATGTAGGTTCTATAGAATATATGGACCCGAATATGAAGGTAATCGACTATATCAGAAATACCGCTGAATATATTAAAACCTCAGAAGGATTGGTATCGGCATCTGTTATGTTGGACAGGTTTCTTTTCCCGCCTAGTGAGCAGTATTCACTGATAGAGAAGCTTTCAGGTGGAGAGAGACGAAGACTGAATCTTCTGCGGGTTCTGATGGAGAATCCGAATGTGTTGATTCTGGATGAGCCGACGAATGATCTAGATACAGAGACTCTGGCGGTTTTAGAGGACTTCTTGGATTCTTTTGATGGAATAGTGATAACTGTATCACATGACAGGTATTTTCTGGATCGAATAGTGACTAGAATGTTTGTGTTCCAGACGGATGCAACTTTAGTTGCCTTTGAAGGTTCATATACGGATTATATGAAAAAATATGGATCTATTCCGGGAAGTGTGTCACTCGATAAGGCTGCAAATACGAAGAATGAAGATTCAGATTCCAAGTCGACTTGGACTCACGAGAAAAAGGTGAAATTTACTTATAAAGAGCAGCAGGAATGGGATGTTATCGAGCAAGAAATCGAGAATTTGGAATCGAGACTTGAAGAAATCGATGACGAAATGGTAAAGAATTCATCTGATTTTGGGAAGTTAAATGATCTGCAGAAAGAGAAAGAAGAAAAAGAAAATCTTCTCGAAGAAAAAATGGAACGATGGGAGTATCTCTCTGAAATTTATGATCAGATGCAAAAGCGCTAAATAAGCGCCTTGACAACCTATTGAATTGAATTAATTGTTTGTTAATTTGACAAAAATTACAATGCATGTTATTATCTGCGTAACATTTTTGCAACAATTGAAACAGTTTATTTAAAAAAGGTTGTTACTGAATGAATTTTAAAAGAAATTTTTTGAAGAGAGCTAAGCAGGGTACAGCAGTAGTCCTGGCTACAGGAGTAATCGTAGGTGCAATCGTCATCGATGAAGCTAAGCCAGTCAAAGCTGAAGCTGGAGTTACAGCAGGTGTAACTACAGTAATCGGTAAGACTAAAGACTTAAAGCATGTAGCATCTCTGTCAGCTAACACAGAAAATTCCGTATCAGAACAGGACGAGCAGACATCAGTTGATTCTGAATGGGCTAATCGTCTTATGACTACTTCAGATGATTACATGAATGTACGTGCGAATGCAGATGCAAATTCTGCACTCGCTGGAAAACTTAGAAAAGGTGATGTGGCTACTTTCGATTCTAAAGAGAATGGATGGTATCATATTACATCAGGTAACCTTACAGGTTACGTGAATGCCGAATATGTCGTAACAGGCGATGAGGCAAAGGCACTCGCTTCAAAGGTATGTGAGACTGTCGCTACTTCAAAGACAGCAGGTCTTCGTGTACGTCAGAGTGCAGATGAGAATTCTTCTGTTATCACTTCTCTCTATGAGGGACAGGTTGTTTCTGTAAATACAGAAGCAAACGATAAAGAAGGATGGGTAGCTGTTTCTACAAAAGCTGGAAACGGTTATGTAAAGGCAGACTATGTTACTGTAGAACAGAAATTTGGTTCTGCTATCACAGTTGAAGAAGAGCAGGCGGCTTTAAAAGCTGAAGCTGAGAAGAAAGCTCAGGAAGAAGCAAAGAAAGCGCAGGCAAAGGCTCAGGCTTCTACAGCATCTAACAATGCAGCATCAGGAAGTGCATATGAAATCAATACTTCTGCAGATGCACAGACACTTATGGCAGCTGTAATTCAGTGTGAGGCTGGAAATCAGCCTTATGAAGGAAAGGTTGCTGTAGGATCAGTTATTATGAACAGACTTAACAGAGGATATGCTTCTTCTGTATCTGGAGTTATCTTCCAGAAAGGTCAGTTCTATCCAGCTACAAGCGCTAAGCTTGCGAGAGTTATTCAGAATGGACCGAATGCAGCATGTATGCAGGCGGCTGCTGATGCTATGGCTGGTGCAGATATGGTAAATGGATGTACAAGCTACCGTCCTGTAAGTAGTGGACGTAGTGGATATGTACTCTATGGACATGTATTTTTCTAAAAATTAAATATTGAGAGCGCTTTTTCTAAGCGCATATATTGATACGAGATTTTCGGTACGGAGACTGGGCTTACTATGCCTAGCCTCCGTATTTGCTTTTTCCCCTCGAAATGGTTATTATTTACAAGGATTTTTGGAGGGGAAATATGAATATCAGGTATAGTTACAAAGAAACGATAGATTCGACGAATGATGAATTAAGACGTAGAGCGGAAGACAAAGAGCCGGAAGGTCTCGTGATTTCTGCCGGGGAACAGACTAAAGGGAAAGGCCGTAGTGGTCATAACTGGAAGTCTCCTAAGCATAATTCTATCGCGACATCTATATTGCTTCGACCGGATATGCAGGTTGAGACGGTGTCACAGATTACAATCGTGGCTGCTATGGCTGTCAGCCGTGCTATAGAGCGCCTATATGGACTGGAGACCAGGATTAAATGGCCGAATGATGTAATCGTGTCGGGAAAAAAGATCTGCGGTATACTGACGGAGATGAAGCCTGAGAACAATATTTCAAAATATGTAATCGTAGGAATAGGTATAAATGTACATGATACTTTTTTCCCGGAAGAAATAGCAGAGATTGCGACTTCTATCGATTTAGAGCTGGGAGAAAGACGAGGAAGCAGAAGCGAACTCACACATGCGTTGTGGGAAGAATTTGCAGAGTTATATGATATATTCCTTCAGACAGAAAATCTGGAAAGTCTAAAGGATGAATATAATAAGAAACTAATTAATATAGAAAGAACAGTTCTCATAATGTCGCCGATGGGCGAATATGAGGCGATTTCAAAAGGAATCGATGGAAATGGACGATTGATAGTTTATCGTGATGGAAAAAAAGAGCTGATCGATTCCGGCGAAGTCCATATTAGAGGATTGTATGGCTATGTATAAGGAGAGAAATATGTCAGAACAGGATAACAGAATGGTTTTATGTGGAGCCAGCAAATATACAAAGAAATTCTATATTAATCCGGAGTTTGAAAATCTGCCGGATCCAATAAAGAGAGAATTAAAGATTATGTGTGTTCTCTTTACTGAGGATATAGGAGGGGCTCTCGAACTTCTTTTTTCCGAAGAGGGTGATGTAGAAATCAGAACTATTACAAATGAAGATGATTATGCATATGATGATATCGGATCTGAGTACAAGATTCGTCAGATGAGAAAAGAAAAGCAGGAGTTGTTCCAGTCATTAAAGCTTTACTATAGAGTTGTAAAGCTGGGCATCAGCGCTGAGCAGGCGGTAGCAGAGTTGGAAAGAGGATTTGAAGAAGACGATGAGTAAGGCGATACATCCGATTCGAATAGGAAACGTAGAATTAAAGAATAACCTCGTGCTGGCGCCGATGGCAGGAGTAACGGATTTGGCGTACCGTCCGCTTTGTATGGAGATGGGCGCCGGAATGACTGTTATGGAGATGGTTAGCGCGAAAGCGATTCTCTATAATAATAGAAAGACTCTCGATATGCTTCGCGTAGATGAGAGTGAGCATCCGGTTTCATTGCAGTTGTTTGGAAGTGAGCCGGAGATACTCGCAGAGGCCGCGAAAAAAATAGCGGACTGGCCTTTTGACGTGTTAGATATCAATATGGGATGTCCTGTGCCGAAGGTAGTTAATAACGGTGAAGGCTCAGCTCTCATGAAAAACCCGAAACTCGTAGGGGAAATCGTAGAAGCACTCGTAAAGGCGACTGACCGTCCGGTTACAGTTAAGTTTAGAACAGGGTTTGATTCAGAGCATCTGAATGCATGTGAGATAGCACATGTTTGTGAAGAGTCGGGCGCATCGGCAGTAGCTGTTCATGGTCGAACCAGAGAGCAGATGTATATGGGCGAAGCGGATTGGGAGATGATTCGTAAAGTCAAGGAGACTGTTTCTATACCTGTATTTGGAAATGGTGATCTGAGAAGTGGTCGAGATGTAGAGCGTATGTTTGAGCAGACGGGGTGCGATGGATTCATGGTTGCGAGAGCGGCCAGAGGAAACCCTTGGGTGTTTAAGGAAATTCTCGATTACTGCGAGAAAGGAATAGAGGATTCCAGACCATCGCTCGAGGAGATGAGAGGTATGATACTGCGCCATGCAACTCGAATCATTGAGACAAAGGATGAATTCTCCGGAATCAGAGAGATGAGAAAACATGTGGCTTGGTATACTTCTGGATTACGTAATTCTTCTTATATAAGAAGAGAAGTAAACAAAGTAGAGTCATATGATGATTTGGTAGAGCTACTAAACGCCGGAATAGCTCACGAGTCTTGACAATTTGGCTCATACGCAATTATAATGCTATGTGCTATATTTTTAGAAAATAGTATAAAATTTAAAAAATTCAAATGTGGAAAGGTCGTTAAACATGGAAGCTAAGAAGAATATCATGACAAGCGAAGACATGAAAAAGCTGGAGGACGAACTTCACGATCTCAAGACTAACAAACTTAAAGAGAACTCACAGAAGATCAAAGAAGCTCGTGAACAGGGTGACTTGTCAGAGAACGCTGAGTACGATGCAGCTAAAGATGAGCAGAGAGATATCGCAGCTAGAATCGCTGAAATCGAAGCTATTCTTAAGAATGTAGAAATCGTAGAGGAAGAAAAGGATACATCTTCAATCGGACTTGGATGTACTATCGAACTTCTCGATGTTGAATTTGATGAGAAACTTACATATCGTCTCGTTGGTTCAATTGCAGCAAACACAGAGGAAGGTTCTATTTCAATCGAATCTCCACTTGGTGCAGCTCTTCTTAAAAAGAAAAAAGGTGACGTTGTAAACGTAGAAGCACCTGTTGGAACAATCCAGTACAAGGTTTTGGATTTTTATAGAAATAATAATTAATAATAGGAGGTCCAAATGGCACAGAACGGACAGAATTCAAACGGCAATGAAAAAGATCTAAATCAGCTCTTGAAGGTACGTTATGACAAACTTAAAGAGCTTCAGGAAGAAGGCAAAGACCCTTTCCTCAACACAAAATATGATGTAACAGAGCATACTGGTGATATTAAGGCAGACCCAGATAAGTATATCGAGAAAACTGTTAGCATCGCCGGTAGAATGATGTTCAAACGTGTAATGGGAAAAGCCTCATTCGCTAATATCAGAGATTTGAAGGGTGACATGCAGATTTATGTTACTCGTGATGAGCTCGGTGAAGAAGAGTATAAGAGATTTAAGAAGAGTGACGTAGGTGATATCTTTGGTGTTAAGGGATATGTATTCCGTACAAAGACTGGAGAGCTTACTATTCACGTACAGGAACTCACTATGCTTACAAAGTCTCTTCAGATTCTTCCAGAGAAGTTCCATGGTATTCAGGACACAGATATGCGTTATCGTCAGAGATACGTAGATCTCATTATGAATCCAGAAGTAAGAGATACTTTCGTTAAGAGATCTAAGGTATTTGCAGAGATTAGAAACTTCCTCGCAACTCGTGATTTCATGGAAGTAGAGACTCCTATCCTCGTAGACAATGCAGGTGGTGCTTCAGCCAGACCTTTCGAAACACATTTTAATGCACTTGATCAGGATATGAAGCTTCGTATCTCACTCGAGCTTTACCTTAAGAGACTTATCGTAGGTGGACTTGAGAGAGTATATGAAATCGGTAGAGTATTTAGAAATGAAGGTGTAGACACACGTCACAACCCTGAGTTTACTCTTATGGAGCTTTACCAGGCATACACAGACTATGAAGGAATGATGGAACTTACAGAGTCTATGTATCGTTACGTAGCAGAGAAGGTTAACGGATCTGCTGTAATCACATATAATGGCGTAGAAATCGACCTTAGCAAGCCTTTCAGAAGACTTTCTATGTATGAAGCAGTAAAGGAATATGCTGGAGTTGACTTCGATGCTGTAGAGACAGATGAAGAAGCAAAGGCTATCGCTAAAGAGCATCACATCGAATTCGAGGATCGTCATAAGAAGGGCGATATCGTAGCTATGTTCTTTGATGAGTACTGTGAAGATAAGATGATTCAGCCTACATTTATCACTGATCATCCTATTGAAATCTCACCACTTACAAAGAAGAAACCAGATGATCCTACAAAGGTAGAGAGATTCGAGCTCTTCATCAATGGATGGGAAATGTGTAACGCTTATTCAGAGCTTAACGATCCTATCGATCAGGAAGAGAGATTTAAGGCTCAGGATGCACTTGCAGAAGCAGGTGATGATGAAGCTCAGCATACAGATGAAGACTTCCTTAACGCACTTCGTGTAGGTATGCCACCTACAGGAGGTATCGGATATGGTCTCGATAGATTTGTAATGCTTCTCACAGATTCACCAGCTATTAGAGATGTACTTCTCTTCCCGACATTGAAACAGTTAGATAAATAAA
>Ga0256405_10004781_pt1 | contig 24710 bp, 20 predicted proteins | sample RumenRJG_02DNA_FD_189096 | JGI IMG/M metagenome (GOLD analysis project Ga0256405, IMG submission 189096) | Bovine rumen microbial communities from Lethbridge, Alberta, Canada - RJG_02 | ecosystem: Host-associated > Mammals > Digestive system > Stomach > Rumen | place: Canada: Alberta... | reverse complement strand
GTCGATGACGCGCGCGACGAGGCCTTCCGGGCGTTTGAGCAGCAGTATGAGGGCACGGAGAAAAGTCTCGATGAAATGCACGAAATTCCGATCTTCCAGCCGTTGAGTCTGCGCACGATACGGCGCCTGGTGCAGCAGCGCGGCTACAAGAGCGTCAAGCGCGGCGTGTATCTGGTGCAGTCTCCTGCGACGCAGCATCTGGAAGCGGCCTGAACGGACATAACGGACATAACGGACACGCGTAAATTTGTCCGTAAACACAAAAAGCGGAGCGACTATCACTAGCCGCTCCGCCGGTATAGTTAGTGAAAAGACGACATTCCCACAAAAAATGTGTAAAACGACCCAGATATTCCCACGAAAAATGTGTAAGGATGGCGCAACATTCCCACGAAAAATGTGTAAAATTATTATTTTTTCCCTTTATTTTCAGAAAAAATCGCACTCATCTGCATTATTTTGATTATTTTTGCACCGATAAATACAGATGATTAGACCTATGGAGATGCACAGACACATTTATGATGACCTGTTGGCCTGGAAAGAATCTGCAGACAGGAAGCCTCTCATTCTTCTCGGAGCGCGACAGGTGGGGAAGACCTACATCCTCAAGAAATTCGGCGAAAAGGAGTATCGCAATATGGTTTACATCAATTGCCATCACAATCCGTTTGCCGAAAGCCTTTTCGAGCGTGATTTTGACATTCAGCGCATCATTTCCAGCATTTCCATTTATTATAAGACAAAAATCACACCGGGAGAGACGCTGCTCTTTTTCGACGAGATCCAAGAAGTGCCCAACGGTGTCACCTCGCTCAAATACTTTTGCGAAGAGGCCCGTGACATACATGTTGCCGTAGCGGGTTCGCTTTTAGGCATCACGCTGCGCCACAACGAATCCTATCCCGTCGGCAAGGTCAACACGCTTCGCATGTATCCCATGACATTCTCCGAGTTCATGCTTGCCTCTGATGAAGCATCTCTTCTTCAAGCCATTGAGAGAGAGGACTGGCCGCTGTTGGAAGGCTTTGTTCCCCATCTCACGGATCTCCTGAGACAATACTGTTTCGTCGGCGGAATGCCTGAAGTCGTTGTCAACTACCTCACGACAAACGATGTGTATAAGACGCGATCCATTCAGCAGGAAATCATTGATTCTTATATGAACGACATGTCCAAGCACACCGCAACAGAGGCGCAACGCATTCATGCTGTATGGAGGTCTATCCCTTCTCAGCTTGCCAAAGAGAATAAGAAGTTCGTCTATAAGAATATTGCTCCTGGAGCCAGAGCCCGAGAATACGAGATGGCGATACAATGGTTGGTGGACGCGGGCTTGATATACAAGATTGAACGCACCGCCAGTCCCGCCCGTCCGTTGAAGTTCTATGCAGACTCTTCTGCCTTTAAGATCTACATGAACGACTGCGGCCTCTTAGCGGCAATGTCTGAGACGGAGCCTCGCGAGATGCTTCTTGGCGACAATCTGTTTCGTGAGTTTAAAGGCGCGTTTACTGAGAATTACGTCCTGCAGCAGCTGGTGCCTCAACGAGACCTCTCCGTGTATTATTTCAGCAAGGAGAAATCCACGCAGGAGATAGATTTTCTGGTGCAGTCGCCTCTGCGCATTATTCCGGTGGAGGTCAAGGCTGAGGAGAATGTGAAGTCTAAATCTCTTTCCACCTTTGTCAATGCAGACCACAAGCAGTTGTCACTCCGGGGAGTACGGTGTAGCATGAAGTCATATGCGGATCAGGGTTGGATGGAGAATATCCCTCTTTTCGCCGTTGAATCCTTCTTTTCACGCCAGGCTCGCACGTAGTTCTCACAAGCATTTTTGTGAATAAAACAGCGGAGCGACTTTCCCAAGCCACTCCGCTCATTCACGTTAACAAATATCTATACCGTCTTTCGACAGGAATAGTCTGCTTTATAAGCTGTCCGATGATGACATCTTACATCAGCCATCATACTTCAGACATCTTTACCACTCTTCCCAAGCTCCGCGAGGCTGGATTACTTCGCGGGCATCAGTGTAGATATCACCACCCGGTTCTGGTGGTGTCAGGCCATTTGTTCCGCCTTCTCCACCATCTCCGAGTATTTGATCCCCTCCTGCACTGGCGTTTATCATTACGTTGTCGCGAACTTTCAGCGAAACAACGATTGTTTCAGGTTTAATATATGTCTTTTTCATGTTCGTTTGGTTTTTGTGTGCTCTCTCGGGTTGAAAGCCGAGAGAGCGGTACCTTATTATAATATTAGTTCAACTTCTTGCCGTTGGCATCATACTTCACGCCATTCTTCACGATGACAATCTTGCCTTCGATAAGATACTTGCCGTCCTTCAGAGCACCGGCCTCAGACTCTGCAGCCTCAATGGTGTTGATAGCGGTAGGATCTTCTTCATCGAAGATTATAGCGAGACGAGCACCGAGATTAGGTGTGCCAAGTGTAATATACGCACGGGTGTTCTTCATCTTCACGTTGTCGCTGTTGACAAGGTAAATATTACTGCCACTGACAATATAGTTGCCTTGATCAACTGACGTTGAAGCTGCATATGTACCTGTCATAGTTACATTGGTGCCTGCAACAGAAGGAGATGCACTTGCTGCTGCAACAACAGTACGGTCATTGAGAGTGTATGCCACCGCGCTATTTGTTGTTGACGTAGCCTTTACTAAGCAGGGCTCGTTAGCAGATATACCAGACCTCGTGATGAAGTGGATGGTTTCATCCTCATATGAACTCAACTGATATACTACAGAACCTGCACCAAAGTAATCTTCAACCTCGGTCTGGTTCATTGAGAAGGGGAACACTACGGTATTTACACCTACCTTGATGGTACGGGTAATCTCAACATTACCGGCACCGCTCTGTGTGTGATCCCATGCGGTAGTCTCGTTCAGTTCATACACCTGCTCGGGCACTTTGTACAGTTCTACATAGCCGATACCCATCCAACGATAATTGTTACCGGTCTTAGCCTTCATACCAATCTTAACGGCTTTCTTTGAGGCATTAACAAAGGAGATGTTCTTTTTTGTCAGTTGTGCATCAGAAATCTGACCGCCCTCTGTGTCGTCTGCATAGAAATAGACAGCATTAGTAGAACCACCTGTCGGCTGTCCGGCAAATGCATAACAATCAATGCTATATGTACCAGCAGGCAGAGTCGGTTCAAGATACAATGTAAACTTGCCGTTGTTAGCAGCATCCGCAGACCAGTATTCCATAAAGATGGCCTTATCACCATTAACCACTGCAGCATTAGACATTACTTGGAAGTTACCGCCATCCTGCTCATTCTTCCATCCGTCAGGCTGTACACCCCATAGACCATTATCTGATCCTGGTACACCATTCCAATACTTAGTTACATCAGGATCGGCCAACATGAAGGTCAGGTCGAACTTATTACCTTCACCTACAGGATTGGCTGCACCGGCATAAGTTTTCATTGCATCTTTCAACGTTGTGTTGACAGATGTCAAAGCAGCAACATTAGCTACAGAATTTGCATCCGTCGCAGCTGTAGAGATAGCAGTTGCAAGTGTACTGTTTGCTGTAGGATTATTATTATTAACAGCCACGAGAGCATCTGCGTAATTCTTCAGTTCGAGATATCCTGCATATTCGTCCAAATATGTTGCAGCAGTAGCTACAGCAGAACGTATATCGCTGATTGCCGTCGCAAACTCAGCATCCGTCGTGGGATAATTAACGCCAGTATGTGCAGTAACCTGTGTATATGCTGTGTTATAAACATTTGTGGGCACTTTGCCGCTAAGGTTTGTAACTTCTGCTATTACAGTGTTGAGAGCTTCCGCACCCTCCACATGAGCATAGTTCATATCACGGAACGAGAACCAGTTGACTTTACTGTCTGCCGCAACAGTTATTATGGTTTTGAGATTGCCATCATTATCTGTATAACCATAAGCCGTATATGTATCGATGTAACGTACTGTTGTGCCAATGCGTTTTCCGCGTGACAAATCTACGGTAGCGCCTTCATCCCCGACTTTCATCGTGAAACTGTTCTCACGAATATTATCTCTCCTGTCTGCATGTCCTACGCGTGCCTTAACCGTCACTGCATACAATGCGTTCGGTGTTAATTCGCCGATAGTACTGGTAAATGTGTTATCGGCAAGGATATCTCCACCTGCAACCCAGTACTCGAAGAAGGGGTTGGCAAAGTCACGAGCGGGGACAATACCTTCTGCCTCTGTTGACCATGTATTGATATACAATGCCGTGCCGGTTGCTGACCACGATGACAGCATTATTGCTGGCATATTGCCTGTTTCGCGACTACCATAACTTAGTGCTGCTGCGTCAACATCACTCAGAGTACCGGCATCGTAAGCGGCCTTCGGAGTTGAATAGTTCGTTGCATATGCATCGGATGTGTAGAAGTTTGTTGTTGCCAGCACTAGCTCAACTGCATCGAAATAAGCCTTTGCTTTAGCGTATGCTGTGATAGATGTATTAACTGCATCAGCAGCGTCGTTAAGAGCTGCGGTTGCTGTTTCCAAAGCCTCCTTCTGGACCTTAGTCGCCTCAGTTGGGTCTGCAGGTATTTCTACACTACCATATGTTGTAATAGCATCGTCAAGGGCTGTCTTTTCTGCGGCATTTACCTTATCGGCAGCTTCTGCGGCGGTCTTGGCGGTTTCTGCATTGTCTACAGCAGTTTCGTATTCAGCAACCAGTTCTGTTACATCATAGGTGTCTACCTCATATGCAAAGTTGTTTGCCGATGATGACTTTATATAGTATGTGGTGGCAGAGAAAGTTATAGGATTTGCACCGAATGTTGCTATTACTGTGCCTCCATCTTCCGTGAGTATAGAACCATCTGTAGTATATACGATGTTCGCAAGATTTGTTACTGTCAGGTTGTATCTACCGGCATCCGGAGTGAACTTATACCAAGTTCCAGCAACCATATCGCCATTAGCAGGAAGGGCTATAGCGTCATTTATGAGACAGGAGCCCAAATAGAAAAGACGGAAATTATCTATAATACACCATTGATTACCGGTTGTAGCTTCATTTTTGGCGCCAATTTTGAGTGTTCCACCTGTTACAACAATATCCTCAAGAGTATTGTCATAGTAGCCGGCGTTAAATGCCTTGGAGACATCACTTTGAAAATTTGGCACATAATATGTTGTGTTTTCATTTGTATTGGCTGTTGTGAAGCCGTGATCTGCATCTGTTGCTGTTTTATGAGTAGAAGACACCAGAGCTAGGGGCGTACTATTGGTATCTCCCGCGTATAAGGACGCAGAACGTGTTGTACTTTTTGTGTCGTTGCCACCGGGTCTATAGAAACCTTGAGCTTTAAGCATGTATTTCCCGTCAGGAAGACCCGATACGGTTTGATATATATCAAACGTTGCATTCCATTGTTGCCAGTTTTGGTTATCATTATCACCGCCTTTTCCTGCTTCACCACCACCAGATGTTACATTCCATGAAGTAAAATCTCTATTGTTTCTTCCTAGGTTGGCATCATCTATTAAGAATGTTGCATCGGTTGGTACCGTCTTTGTGGCAGAAAGCAATGCCGTTTTGGCATCATCGTAAGATACTATCTCCCATAGAGCATTATTGCTTGTGGGAGCCACAGTGGCACTTAAGATTGTACTGCTGCCATCATATCCATAAACAGCATTATCAGCAAGCCTGCAAATAATATATTTATTATCGCTGTTCTTCAAAATAGAGAGTTGAGCTGCCGCATCACTGTCCATGTATGAACCACTAAAATAATATTTCGTGCCACCATTACTTACATGAGACTCAATAGTGTACTGCCCGTTGTTCAAATGCAAAGTGTTGTAATGAGCATTGGGAATAAGAGATGCCTGTGTACCCCAGGCATTACCTGGACCGAGGTATTTACCAGATTCTATATTCTTGAACAGATATTTTGTATTGTCGTTCAGGCTTGCATCTTCAAAATCTAAAAGTTTGAGACTAATCGGCCGGCACACAGCCCAGTTTCCGCCTCGTGCAATATTCTTAACTCCGTACTTAAGGGTACCATCTGTTACCTTGGTGAGTAGAGTATAAGTGTTGGCAGCATCCCAACCTCGACCACCTGTATTTTTTATCACTTCAAACCCTTTCGTTGCACTATTTGCAAAGACTTGCGCAATATCATTACCGAACGGAACATCGGCACTAGCCTCCCAATTGGAAAAATTTTCCCATGCATAAAAGGATATCTCATAGCTACCATTTGGAAGGTCGGTAATTGTTTGGTAAAGAACATCGCCGGCATTAAAAGCTGTGGTATTACCATTATACCGCTCTGGGCCTGCTCCACCTCCGACATACATTCCGCGTGCTCCAGTCCAGTCATTCTGGGCGGATGACATCTTAGATGTGTAGTCCACATCTGCCCACATCCCGACAGAAGTCAGCAGTACGCACAATAAAAGAAATAGTTTTCTTTTCATAAGTTTAATAAATTAAGTTAGTTAATAGATTAGTATTGATATTTCTCGTTTTTCTTAATATTTTCCATGAAGTGCCATTCTATCGGCCGATTTTGTGGCATATTTTACGTTTTTGGCTCCTGTAGTTATCAAAAAAGCGAAATTAACTACATTTTTTAATATTTTTTTAGGAAAAGCGGGCTTGTTTCGTAAAGAAACTCTATCTTTGCATTTGATATGCGACTATGAATGCGCGTATAGAGCGCTCATTTGTTGCGAAAAACCATAAAAACACCGATTGGGAGGTGTCTTAAAAAAAGAACGGAGCAAGCGTGCTCCAGGAGCAAAATCGACAAGAAAATCGGACAACGGCGAATGCCCTGAAAGATAAGATGTTACTGCTCCAATAAAACGGCCGATAGAATGGGACGATATGCCCTGATTCGGCATGAAAAGGCTGTCGTAAGGATGGACTATAACCTATTGACAATGACGAGGGATGATCGACAAATCGCCCTTGAAGGATACGACAAAATGCTTGACAGCGTTTGAATGAGTTAACCTAGAAAATATATAGAAAAACCAATTAATTACTAACTTAATTTATTTAACTATGAAAAGAAAACTATTTCTATTGTTATGCGCACTGCTGACAATGGTTGGGGTGCAGGCACAGAAGGACGTGACGTCACAGTACATCACGAATGCGACGTTGTCTGACGGTACTAATGGCTGGACAAAAACTCACACGAAGACCCAAACAACAGATGACCCTGCAGATGCATTCTCTAACTCTGTTCAAGGCAACAACACAGTGGGTTATGCAACGGAAGCATATGCAGGTTGGGGCTCACTTATTCAAACGGCATATTCAATGAAGCAGACCATAACTCTGCCTGCTGGTAACTATCGTCTTGTCTGCTATGCATTTTATCGTCAAGGGAATGCCTATAACACAAACCCGAACAAGTCGCTTGCTTATCTGAAAGCCGGAAGTCAATCGGTTTCAATTAAGACTCTTGGTAGTGTCACGGGTGCTGCAGGTTATGCAAACAATCAAGCGGAGGGCGCTAATGTGTTTGATAGCAAAATGTACCGCAACTACGTAGATTTCACTGTAGACGAGGAGAATTCTGAGGTTCCTATTGGTGTAGAGGGAACCTTCGATGAAGCCAAGTGCTGGTGTATTGTAGGATCATTCGAGCTACTTGACCTGGATCAGGATGCAGCAGAGAACAATCCCGTAAACTATACTTATTTTATCAATAACCCTGGTTTTGAGTGCAGAAATGCTTCCGGCTGGACAATTGCTGGCGATGCGGGTGGTTATGCTAATGGCGCAGCTTTCAGTCCTAAGGCCGGTATCGGTTTCGTTGAGAAATGGTCTTGGGTGGCAACTGCTAACTATAATGGTTCTTGCCTCCAGACTGTTACTGTACCTGCAGGTAAATATCAGCTCAAGGCATATGCCCACAACATTAAGCAGCAACAAGGCGATGCCCCCGGCTCTGGTATGTATCTCGTTGCCAATGATGACCAGGTAGAAGTTGGTGCCACAGGCCAATATACGGTGAATACAAAGGTGACCACAGGACAATTGACATTAGGCATGAAGATGGAGAATGCTACAGGAAACTGGCTAGCTTACGACCGCTTCGAACTTTATTATCTTGGTGTTGACTTGGACGATCTTCGCACTGCTTTACAAGCTCGCGTAGATGTTGCTAAGGGGCTTTTGACCAACAAAATTGCAGCAACAGAGTTGAGTGACTTGAACGCACAAATTGAAGCATATGACGGAAAGGCTAGCGAATTGATGACCAAGAAGGCGTTGGATGAGGCTACTGCTGCTGTAAACAACGCCATCGACAACGCAAATATCTCCACTGCTGCCTATGCCACTCTGAATAGCGCAATGACTGCTTACGCCGCCAAAGTTGCCAACCTGGATAGCGACGGCCAAGCTGCCTATGACGTAACTGCCATCCAAACTGCTTACGACAATGTGACTTATTCAACCAGTGAGGCCTTGGCAGCCGTTAATAATGTCGATGCCGCCTACAAGACTGCAATTAAAGGGCAGACAAGTGCAGACAGCAATTGGACAGACTTAATTACCAACCCGGGTTTTGAAGAAAACACAACAGCTTATGCAGAACCTATCGGTTGGACTTTGGCCGGAACCGCAAACGGAATCCAGACCCAGAATAATAGCGGCTTCGACGGTTACAAAGTTGGCGCGATGTTCGGTGAACGTTGGTCAAACTCGACAATCGGCGATTTTGATGCCTATCAGACCATTGACGGCATGCCCTCCGGTGTGTATGAATTAAAGGCCGTTGCCACGTTTAACGGCACCGGCGGTTATCTCTACGCCAATGACATTAAAACCAATGTTACGGAGGCAAAGTACTACACAGTACAAGTCGCTCTTGATGCAAACAGCACGTTGAGAGTGGGCGTAAAGAATGAAACCAGCGGTAATGGCAGCTGGTTTAAGTGTGATGACTTCACTCTTAAGCTTGTCAGCGCCGGTCTTCCCAACGTAACACCTGTTGTAGGCAAGATGAATGCCGAAGTTGCTGCTGCTCAGACAGAAGCCATTGAAACCTATGAGGCTAATCGAACAGTTGCTAATTACAACGCCGCTTCTGCTGCAGTTGCCGCCGCTCAAGCTTCGGTTGATGCCTATGTTGCAGCCAATGCTGCCATTGTAAAAGCTGAGGGCATCATTGCTGAGACAAATGTATTTGTTGCTACCAACAAGACTGCTTACCAAGATGCCATTAACACCGCCAAGTCCGCTTATAATGCAGAATCAATGGGAAATGCTACGGCTACTTCCTTGGAGAATAATCTGAATGGCGGTACAGTATACAAGCACGAGGGCGATCCCATGCGTCCCTTCTACAGTGGTGCTTGGAGTGCAACGAACGACGTTAGCATTTACACCAACAACTGGTCTGTTGAGGGCGACACCGACGGCTCCAACTTCACCACACCGTTCATTGAAGATTGGGTTGCTGACGCCAATAGCTTGGCCAACACGACCATCTCTGCCTCTGTTACCAATCTTCCCACCGGCACATATAATGTTACCGCTCGCGTACGTATGCGCTTGAAGAATAATGTCGAAGCCCCTGTAAACGGACTTAGCCTGCAGGCATCAAGTGGCGAACCCGTTGCTGTCAGCGGGACTCCTAATTATGGCTCTTTCTATGTAGCTGAAGTTGCTGCAACAGGCTATGTTACGGAAGAAGGTGGCTCACTTGACATTAACTTCATCGTAAACAACACCAACGCCAGCTGGCTTAGCATCAAAGCTGTAAACTATGAGCGTACAGGCGACCTGCCTGCAGCTGATGCTGCCGACTACGCTGCCCTCAACGCTGCAATCTCTGCTGTCAGTGGTAATGTAGCAGGATTTGAGGCTGGTGAGTATGCTCCTTACAATAATAAAGAAGCTTTTGCTGCTCTTGCTACAGCCGAGGCTATCGACCCGTCAGTTGTCAATGTGAAGCCTACTGTTCAGGCCGCTACAGCAGCTTTGACTGGTGCTACTTGGACAGCAAATGTCGGTGAGCAGAATGCCATTTATTGGGAAGACTACACATCTGGTGATATAGCCGGTGATGGTTATATTCATCCTCTGGGTTGGACTAACACAGGCTACAACACTCGCATATACAGTGAAGCAGCAGGTAATCAAGGTACAAATACTGGTATTTCTGCTGTTCATAACTTGGCTATGATGTCGAAGTATAACACAACCTATGGCGAGACCGCAGGTTATACTATGCCGTTGAAGGCTGCTACAGTTTATCAGATTAGCTTCAAGTATTGTGGTTGGGGTAACACTCCGACGACAAACATTGTACTGACAGATCCTAATGATGAGGAAATAGCCTTAGCCCCCGGTTTCCGTCCAGCAACCAGTGATGGAAACACCAATGCAGGACATTGGTATGACTATACTGGATATTTTGTATCGACTGCAGCAGGCAATTATGTTCTTGCAATGAACAAAGTTGAGAGTGGACAGCAGCAGATAGGTATTGGCGATATAGAGATTAAGAAGCTCGCCTCTCAAACTCTCGTCTTCGCCGACGATGCCGCAATGCCTACCTATGCTCCCGGTACTTATCCGAGCGTAAGAGTGAACCGCACGCTGAACGCCGGAGAGAATGTATGGAACTCTTTGGTTCTTCCCTTCGACTACACCAATGCAGAATGGGCAGTAAGAGAGTTGACCTCTTCTACAGAAGACCACCTCTCATTCTCCGTTGTTGAAGGCGGCGCAATGACGGCAGGAGAGCCTTATCTTGTGCGTCCTAACGCAGCAGTGACTTACATTGAGGCAGAGAACGTTGCCGTTATTACGACTCCGACAGCTGTTGAAAAAGGGAAGTACAGCTTCATTCCCGTATTTGCTCCCACAACAATTACCGGCGACGGAACCAACTACTTTGTGGCAACGGGTACTAACAAGCTCTATTGCGCAAAGGCCGACATCAACACCAATGGCTATCGTGCATACTTCCACTATACCGGTACTAACTCCGGTGCTCGTTCCGTATTCCTGAACTTCGATGAAGTAGATCCCACCGCTATCAACATCATTGAGGCTACAGAAGCTGAGTCTGGTGCTTTGAAGGACGGCAAGTACCTCATCGATGGTAAGATTGTCATTGTGAAGAACGGCGTGAAGTACGATGCTAACGGCAAGAAGTTGAACTAATATATAATAAGGTATAGCTCTCTCGGGTTTCGACCCGAGGGAGCATACATAAAACAGTACGAATATGAAAAAGATATATATTAAACCGGAAAACCTTGTTGTTGCCATCAATGTGCGTGACAACATCATGTTGAGTGGTAGCACAGAAGGCAGTCCGGAAGTAGTAAGTGGAGGTGATTATACAGAACCCGACCCTGAAATTACGGTTGGTGCTCGCGAAGTCATTCGTTCCCGTGGCGCCTGGGAAGAATGGTAAACGAGGAGCTTTGCTCCGAAGTAAGAAGTAAGATGTCTGAAGTATGATGGCTGATGTAAGATGTCATCATCAGACAGCTTATAAAGAAGGCTATATTTTTCGTTTGTTAATATAGTTGATTAGTTAACGTAGTTTGAGCGGAGTGGCTTGGGAAAGTCGCTCCGCTTTTTTCTGTTTTTCAACTCTCATAAACAAAAAACTAAAACTTTTTTGAAGAAAATCCTATTTTTACTTGCGGGGATAAGAAATTATCCCTACATTTGCGGAAAAAGAACATGCCAACAATACTACTTGCCTTCGGCCTAAGGTTCTATTTCTACTCAGAAGAGCATTCGCCTATCCACGTCCATGTGGAAAACGGTGATGGAAGAGCAAAATTTGCATTAGAACCCCAAGTAACGCTGATAAAAAATGAGGGAATGAAGTCAAAAGACATCAAGAAAGCACAGGTAATGTGCGAAACCTTTAGGGAAGAGTTTATTGAGAAATGGAAGGAACACATGGATAGTAAAGACTAAGGGTTATGGAAAAAATAGTTAATGTGTGGTTCGAGAAAGGGAGAATCTTCATTTTGACGGACAGTGGAGAGACCTATAGCCGTCCGCTAGAGGCGTTCCCAACACTGAAAGAGGCTGGCGAAAGAGAACGTCAGGACTTTAAAATTGGAAGATTCGGTGATGATATCCGATGGGAAACACTGGACGAAGATATCCACATCACCAACTTCTACGAAACAGCAGAGCCCAATCCGGAGAACGAGGTGGGCCATATTTTCAGGCAATTTCCTCAGTTGAATGTTTCCGAAATGGCAAAGTATATCGGAATCAATAAAAGTCTCTTGGCAAAGTATATCTACGGAATAAAGAAACCGAGTCCGGAGCGATTGCAGCAAATAAAGTATGCCATCCATACGTTCGGTGAAAAACTTGTTGCAGTATAGATTCAAAAGCAGAATGTGCCGCAAAAATTTGGTCGCAAAGATTTTTTATCGTACTTTTGCAAAATATAGACCTTAAAAAGGAACTTCTCAATAAATCCTCGGATGGACGAACAGCAGAACATTATCATATATCGCACCGCAGATGGCCGTGCATCTGTTGCACTCTTTGCTAAGGACGGCAAGATATGGCTTAACCAGCAACAGATGGCAGAACTTTTTGCCACCTCTAAGCCAAACATTAGCATGCACATAGCAAATATCTTAAAAGACAACGAGTTGGATGGCGATTCAGTTGTTAAGAATTTCTTAACTACTGCCGCTGATGGGAAAAACTACAATGTGGTTTTCTATTCTCTGGAGATGATAATTGCTGTGGGATATCGGGTGCGTGGTATACGTGGAACACAATTTCGGCAATGGGCCACAGAACATTTGACAGAATACCTTGTCAAAGGATTCACAATGGATGATGAACGCCTCAAAAATCCGAACGGTCGTCCCGATTATTTTGATGAACTGCTTGCACGCATACGAGATATACGTGCTTCAGAAAAACGTTTCTATCAAAAGGTGCGTGATTTGTTTTCCCTCAGCAGCGACTATGACAAAACAGACAAGGCAACTCAAATGTTTTTTGCTGAAACGCAAAATAAAATGCTTTATGCCATAACACATCAGACAGCGGCGGAGCTGATTGTGAGTCGGGCTGATGACAAGCTGCCAAATATGGGCTTGACCACCTGGAAAGGCAGCGTGGTGCGCAAGGGTGATGTTGTGGTAGCCAAAAACTATCTTCAAAGAGATGAGATAGAATCTCTAAATCGTTTGGTTGACATTTTTCTCACCAGTGCCGAGGAAAGAGTGAGAGGCCGTCGTGATCTGACTCTTGAATATTGGCGAAAGAATGTGGATAATCTGATCATGTTTCAAGAGAAAGATCTCCTGCAGGGAAAGGGGACAGTCTCCAACGAGGAGGCAGAATGCGTTGCGCATAAGGTTTATGATCGTTTTAATGCAAAGCGCAAGCAGATTGAGGCACAGATGTCAGATGATGAGGATTTAAAAATGCTTGAGGACTTGGAGAGAAACATTATACAAAAGGGAAAGACAGATTGAAAGTAGACGCATGAAGCCATAGGTTTTGCGCACTCAGTCTTGTAAACATTTTTTGCTAAATACAGCCCCGTTTAACGACGGGGCTTTTTTGTGTTCCGTTCTATCGGCCGTCATATTCGGGCCAAAATGACATCAATAGAGCAAGTCGCAGCGCAATGCTGCAAAAAAGATGCTACTCCAGCGAAGATAGAATGTGGCGCAACTGTTCCTGCAACTGAGGAATATCACTCAAAACCGTATCCCAAAGTTTGGAAGCACTGATGCGATAGTAATCATGAACGAGAACATGTCTCATCCCCTCAATCATCTTCCAAGGTGTTTCCGGATGCGCAGATCGAAACTCTTTAGTCAGATTGTATGTCGCCTCACCAATAATCTCTACAAGCTTCACATAGCCGTAGAACTTCACCGGATTACTTTCGAGTTCCTCCAAGGTGTCGCGACTTTTATTCTCAACAAGAATGTCGCAAGCATTCAGCATGTGGCGGAGTCTAACTACATCCTTATCAGCGTCTCTCATAAATCAAAACTTTGTCTCTATTGGCACTTTCTTCGGCAAAAGGCAGAAGAGTTCCTTCTTCCACCAGGTCAACCTCGCGGTGGAGTAAATCCTTTAAATCCATATAAATCCCACCGATAGTAAGCAGCGAGACATGTGCGTCATTGTCATAAGCAACGAGGATGTCGACATCGCTGTGAGGGGTCTCCTCGCCACGTGCGAACGAACCAAACAGCCACGCCTTCAGGACAGGTTGAGTCTTGAAATAATCGGCAATCTTCTTTCGCAATGCTTTGTTGCTCATAAAACGCGTTTTCCTGATTTCTGTTTGCAAATATAGAAAAAATGTTTGGAACGGAGGAGCATTACGTGGATTTTTTATTTGCAAACATGGTATTTTTTTGGTAAATTTGGTCAAAAAAGGCCATGATTTACGGATACATCAGAGTGAGCACAGACAAGCAAACGGTAGAGAACCAACGCTTTGAGATCAAGCGTTTTTGCGCACAGGAGTTGATGAACATCGACGGATGGATAGAAGAGAGCGTCAGCGGCACCCGTAACTATCGCGACCGGAGGCTCGGCACGCTGCTCGGGCGAGTAAAAAGTGGCGATTTCATCGTTTGCTCCGAACTCTCCAGGCTGGGACGTTCGCTCTTCATGATCATGGAGATACTGAGTCTGTGCATGAAGAAGGAATGCCGCGTGTGGACTGTGAAGGACGGATATCGTCTGGGCGACGACATACAGAGCAAGGTGCTCGCCTTTGCCTTCGGACTGTCGGCAGAGATCGAGCGCAACCTCATCTCGCAGCGCACCAAAGAGGCATTGGCGCGCAAGAAGGCCGAAGGCGTGCGGCTGGGACGCATCAGAGGCAGCAAGAACCTACGCCACAAGATGACGGGAAAGGAGGATCTGGCACGTGCGCTGTTTGAAAAGGGCGTGAGTGTGTGCGCCGCAGCACGACAGCTGAAGGTGGGGCGCAACACGCTCTACCGCTGGATGGCGGAGGAACGGAAGCGTATGAAGTTAGAGATATAACAATTGCAAGAAAAAAATGAAAAAATGTCAAGAGTTACACAATATGCCATTTATCTTTGACGTTTATGGAATAGTATAGTTGATTAGTTAACGTAGTTTTGAGCGGAGTGGCTTGGGAAAGTCGCTCCGCTTTTTTGTATCCACGAATGCAGATTGTTCGCCAAAAATTTGGAGGTGAAGAGATTTTATCGTACTTTTGCGGTGAGAAAGGAGAGAAACCTATGTGTGTAGTTGAAAAAAATCCTCGTAGCATCACTGTTCGTATGAGTCATCGACGTTGGCGCAGAATGCTGGAATTGGAACAGGCATATCGTTTGGCCCGCACCATCAAGCACAGTATGCAGCAAATGGAGACTACGCCCAGCGTTAGTGTGGAAGATGCTCTAAAAACCTTGCGGGATTTATGAGAATCAAAATCTCCGATGATTTCAAGGTCGCTTACAAACGTCTGAAACGACGCCATCGTTCCCTTGAAGCTGATTTTGAAGCTCTGCTCGCGTCTCTCCTCGAGAATCCTGAACAGGGAGTGGAATTGGTTGACGGTCTGCGCAAAATACGTCTTGCCATTTCTTCCAAAGGTCGAGGAAAGAGTGGTGGCGCTCGAGTTATTATTCGTGTGCGGATTGTTGAGGACGAATTGCAGCTAATCTATATCTACGACAAAGCGGATATCGGCAACATTGCAGACAATTTCCTGCGCGATATCTTGAAACGTATGGATTAGCCTCTAAGCATTTTCCTGTAAACTTTTTTTGCTAAATACAGCCCCGTTTCACGACGGGGCTTTTTTGTGTTCCGTTCTATCGGCCGATAGAACGGGAGAATCTGCATGAATATAAGCGAAACCCGAGCCCGAAAAGGCCGAATATAGCGGCGAATTGACGCGAAGTGATTATTGACATTAATATATAACACAAGGACAAGGCAGAAAAAAAACGAAGATTCTCAAAACCTACTCTTTAGACGTTTTATACCTTATTAATAATACTAATTAAACATTTAAGCTATGAAAAGAAAACTATTTCTATTGTTGTGCGCACTGCTGACGATGATTGGAGTGCAGGCGCGTGAAGATGTGACATCCACGTACTTGAAGGATGCCGCTCTTGAGAACGAGACCGCAAACTGGGCTCTCGTGAACACTGGTGGTAACCATAATTGGGATGGTACATATAAGTACCACGAATCATGGCACAACACATTCAGTCTGAGCCAGACAGTAACTGTTCCTAACGGTTATTATCAGATTTCTATCCAGGCTGTTAACAGCATTGTTCCTTCTACAAACCCGAAATTAACTGCTGTTTCCGGTGAGAACAATGCTTCTGCTTATATCAGACATTCATCTGCTGGCGATTTTGCAGGCATTTCTAAGCAATTCTCTATGAATAGTGATGCTTGCCGTATCTATGCCACCGTGAAGGTAGAAAACGGAAGCCTGACAGTCGGTTTTTCTCAGACCAACAACAACGAATGGGTTGTTTATGGTCAGTTCAAGCTCTACAGACTTACGGAAACCGAGTATAGGCATGCCGTAATTTTGCAAAATGCATTAGAAAGTAATGCCAACTCCTGGTCTGATGGATGGACAAATGGTGGTGGTCAGTACAGTTATGGTAGGGAACGTTTCAATGAAACTGCTTATGAAGCAGGAAAAATCATCTACAAGACTTTTGGCAATTTACCTCTAGGTAACTATGATGTTACCGTCCATGCAAAAGCAAACGTTGCATGGCGCGAAGCAGCAACTGGTGACAACATCGCTCAGGTGTATGCCGGCACTAAGACGTATGATATCCCCGTAGAAGCCAAGACCGGCTATGACCTAGCTACTGAATACTGCTATACTTTCAATGACCTTGAAGTGACAACTGGTAATCTGGAAGTCGGTATACAGAATATTGCCACCGGTGGTAACTGGTATAATGTGGCATTGATTAATTTGTTGTACAAAGGCGGATGCATTGAGGCTGATGCTGTTGCTCTTCCCGCTAATGGCGATATGACTGCTGATACTTGGTACTACTTTGACATTGCCGTTGCTGGTGACGATTACAATGCAACAGCTACAACGCTGGGCGATATTACCTGCACGGCAAACGGCAATCAATTGTCATCTTCAGCTACTGGCGAAGTTGTACTTAAAGAAACAGAGAACTCTCTGTCAGCTACTCGCTATTATGTGAAGTCATCTTCTGCAAACAATTTGGTGGTTGAAGCAGCCAACTACTCTTATGATGTTGGCGCTGCAGCATTGAGTTCTGCTGATGGCTCCTACACTCAGTCGCAGACCTTCACTGTCACATTCCCCAATGCAGCATCCAACGATCCTGCAGCAGAAGTAGCATTCGTACCTGGATCAAAAGCGACTGTTAATGGGGTAGAGGTTACTCTCACGGCAGTTAGTGGTGGTTTCAGCCTTGACTTGGGTTCATTAACAGCAAGTAGCAATTACGAAATCAGTATTCCTGAAGGTGTATATGGATATGCTGGTGAAAGCATGAACGAGGCCATCAACGTGACGCTACACACTCCTGCTGTATTTGATGGAGTTTATTACCTGTATGATGCAACAGAAAAACTGTTCCTCGGCCGTGGTGCCAACTATAGTACTCGTGCAGTGGCTGACAAATATGGCGTTGCAATGACTGTTGCTACCAATGCCAACGGAATTTCAAACTTCACTTTCCTTGATGGCGGTGGCAATAAACTCTTTGATGCCAATGGTGGTCTTCTTTATACCGACAACACTACTTATCCCAACTTTGCCATTGAGTCAACTGCTGGTGGATATTATGTTGTAAACAAGAATACTACGGCAAGTAGCACATATGACGGGAAACTCTACATCGATGGCGAATCAAAAGTCATTGTCTCTATGACAAATTCAACAGTATGGTCACTCCTGACAGATGCAGAACGCGATGCTATTGTTGATGCATATCCTACTGATAACATCAATACAGTAATTGCTGCCGCAGGTATTTCTACTACAGCTGCGGAATTTGAGTCATTCCTTTCTACTAATTATGATTCGGCAGACAAAACTAGTCTTATTGGTACTGCCACATTTGCCGGTTCTGTTGGTGATTGGACTTGGGCAGAAGTAAAGCACCAAGATAATCAGCCTGCTTATGGCACTAAGTTCGCTGAATTGTGGAATGCTACTGGTACCTACAGTCAGACTATTGAAAATCTCCCCGCAGGTATTTACAAACTGACTGTTGACGGTTTCGAACGTCGTGCAACTGTTGCTATCTCAAATAGTCTTGGTGAATCCGGCTATAACTTGGTATCAAGCTACTTGGCTGCCAATGACGAACAGGTTCGTTTGACAGACTGGTATACTACCTCTAAGCCAGGTAATACAGGCGGTGCAGTAACAGCATTTGAAAATGGTGAAGCTACAAACGAGCTCTATATTTATCTCGATGGCAATACAGACTTGGATATTAAACTCGTTAAACCTAACTATGTATGGGATTGCTGGACAATCTTCAACAATTTCACTTTGACTTGCTATACACCTAAGTCTGTTTCCGCCACCATCGGCACTACCGGTTGGACAACATTTGCAAGCCCATATGCTCTTGACTTGGGCGGCATGTCGGCTTCTGAAGGCACGGTAAAAGCCTACTATGCTTCTTCTGTCGGCACAGGCAAGATTGTGATGACCTCCACGTCTGAAGGTGTTGCCGCAGGCACAGGCTTGATGCTGAAGGGCACTGCTGGTGCAGCTGTCACCATCCCCGTAGCTGCTTCCGGTTCACCCATTGTCGGCAATCTGCTCGAAGGCTGTCCGAATGGCGAGACATTGACGGCTAACGCAAACTATTACGTTCTTATCAACAAGGATGGTACCGCAGAGTTCCAGAGCCTGAAGACTAATGGCGCCACCATTCCTGCCGGTAAGGCATATCTGAATACTGGTGTTAAATCTTCCGCACGTCTCATCATCTCCTTCGATGATGAAGATCCTACCGCCATCAATGCCATTGAGGCTGCAGAGGCTGAGGACGGCGCTCTGAAGGACGGCAAGTACCTCATCGGTAACAAGGTTGTCCTCGTGAAGAACGGCGTGAAGTATGGTGCTAACGGCCAGAAATTGAATTAATATTATAATAAGGTATCGCTCTCTCGGGTTTTGACCCGAGAGAGCATACAAAAAACAATACGAACATGAAAAAGACATATATCAAACCCGAAAACACCGTTGCTATCATCGACGTGGAAAAGATGATTGCACAGTCGACTACCGAGGTGCCTCAAAGTATAACAGATTACGATCCATCCACTAGCGGTGATATTCAGGGCCGTGAAATCATTAGTTCCCGCGGCGCGTGGGAGGAGTGGTAAAGATGATTGAAGTATGATGGCTGATGTAAGAGGTCATCATCGGACAGCTTATAATGAAGGCTATATTTTTCGTTTGTTAATATAGTTGATTAGTTAACGTAGTTTGAGCGGAGTGGCTAGTGATAGTCGCTCCGCTTCTTTTCGCACACAAACAAAAGATTGTGCCGCAAAAATTTGGAGGAGAAGAACTTTTATCGTACTTTTGCAAAAAGAAAACCGAAAAATGTCCCGTCAACAAATCATCGAGAAACACAAAAACCTGTTTTGGTATACACCGGAGGATAAAAAGCAAAGCATCAGTGATGCTCTGCTGGTAGAGCGTATCCTCAACGACGGCTCCTTGGATGATTTCCGAGAATTGATGGATACACTTGGCGGCAAACGTGTGGCAGAGGTGTTTTTTTCTGCCAAAGGGCGGCAAAAGAACAACTACTATCCTGAAATCTACCACTTTTTCTCTCTCGTACTAAAGAAATATGCATAGCGAGATTCTCAGTGAAAACCAGAGACAATTGTTGCCTCTGATAGCCAAGTACAGGCGCGAATACTATCTTGTAGGCGGTACTGCCATTGCCTTGCATCTGGGGCATCGTCGTTCTATAGATTTTGATTTGTTCAAAGCGACTACCATAAACCACAAACGCAACCTGGACAAAATCTCTGCATCGCCTTTTCGGTATACGATAACGCGTCGTGTGGCGGAGCAAATGAACCTGATCATCAATGATGTTAAGGTTACCTTTTTTGAATATCCTTTTCCTGTCGAGCCAGAGTGCAAATACGAAAACATCTTAAGACTTCCGTCTCTCGTCCAATTAGCTGCAATGAAAGCCTATGCTTTAGGACGCCGGTCGAAGTGGAAAGACTACGTGGATTTGTACTTTCTTTTAAAAAATTGTTTTTCTTTAGCAGAAATATCGTCTGAGGCGAGACGTCTGTTTGGTGAATTGTTCTCTGAGAAACTCTTCCGTTCACAATTATGCTATTTTGAAGATATTGATTATACGGAAGAAGTGGATTTTCTTATAAAGAATCCTCCAACAGATGAGGAAATCAAAGACTTCCTTACAGAGAAGGCCTTGCAGGACCTGTAAACCAATTCCAACTCTTGTAAATATTTTTTGCCAAATACAGCCCCGTTTCACGACGGGGCTTTTTTGTGTTCCATTCTATCGGCCGATAGAATGGGACGATATGCCCAGAAGCGGCACGAATAGGCAGTCGTAAAGATGTCATATAACCTATTGACAATGACGATGAACAATCGACAAATCGCCCTTGAAGAATACGACAAAATCCTTGACAGCGTTTGAATGAGACAAAAAGAAAATAATAACTATAAATAAAAAAAACAACTTAATTTAAAATCATGAAACAAAAATTACTTTTCTTATTAACAGCACTAATGCTGCTAACCACAGGAAATGCGTGGGGAGAGGACGTCATTGAAACTTATAACCTGAGTAGTTGGGGCCAAGCTCATATGTATAAGGCAAACGGTACTGACCAGGATGGATATGCTACCATGGGGACAACAAGTGCGGGATTTCAGGTAAATAACGTTGATATGAACGAGCTTGAAATTACTGGAACAAAAGAGCCCATTACGGTATACGACTTAAGTTCGCGATTTGCAGTTTCCCCTAATGTGACATTTAGATGGGGTAAAGGGAAAAATGACATTCCACGTCTTGGCAATGAAAACGGAAGTGGTATTCGTTATATTTCAATTATTGATTTGAAAGCAGGCGATCGGGTTGTATTAACTTGTACTAATGTCAAATTTTATTCAAGCAACGCGACTTATGATAACGCAGGAACCCCAACTGCAGTTGTAGGGGGAGCTGATGTAACTAGTGGAACAACGTATACAATCACTGGTGAAGGTTCTCAGCGATTAGACTTGCAGATAAACTCCGCTACATGGGGAAATATTACAAACATCGTAGTTACTCGCAGTGTAGAATGCCCTGCGCCAACATGGACAATTACAGGTGCTTATAACACTAGTCGTAAGTTCACTCTGGCATGTGAAACAGCTGGAGCTACAATTTATTATTCCGAAACAGAGAGAGCTGCTGGCGCTGATGGTTGGAGCACATACTCGAGCGAAGTAACGACGAGCGCCTCAACAATTTGGGCATATGCATCTAAGAGCGGAGACAACTCTGATGTAGTAAGTTTTGCTACTGGTGCAGGAACAACAATTGCTCTAAATAGTCCTACGATTAGTCGAACAGCTGCCACATCGGTTACTATAACTGCGCCACAGAGCGTTTTAGGAGAGCCTACTGCCACGATATACTATCGTATCGGTGATAGCGGCGAGTTTTCTGTTTACAGTAATGCTTTGACGGTGTCTACGCATAACACAGTTTACGCTTACGCTGCAGCAAATGGATATACTAATTCTTCAACGGTCAACAAGGAAGTTGATTTTGCCAGCAACTTGACGTCTAAATCGACAGCCTCAAGAGTGGCTTATAGTGAGGGTGGTCTTGATACTGAGGCGGGCGTTGCTGGATCCGCAAAGACTTATTACCCTTTAGTTGTTGATGGTGTACAATGGGGAGAGAATATTTATTTTGAGAATGCAGGTTGGGGATTTCGCGGTAACAACACCTGGTATAATGGAAGCGCCTCTTCGACTACCGGTTACGTCATGTTCACAAATCTTTCCGCAGGAGATATTGTTGTCATGAGAATCAATGAGCGCGAGAAAGCGATTATTAAAAATGCTGTTTATGAAGAAAAGTATTCATACCCGGGTTATTATGCTTATCGAGCAAAGAATGAAGGCAACATGGAACTTCGCTTTATGAGAAAGGATGATAAGGGAAATAATATCTTCTCTGGTGTTGAACAATACCGTGATCCTTCTTATGCTATCGCCGATTGCAAGCAGCACGAAACTTCTGCCGCCTTTGCTGAGGCTATTGACGCGCAGTCTTTTTCTACTGCAGAAGAGGTTTACGCCTTCCATACTGCTTGGCAGATACAGAATGCCAGCTCTAAGGAGATTACAAAGGTGATATTTGATGCCCAAGTATCAGATTTCTCACGTTGGAGTAATGCTCGACACAACCAAGACCAACAGTATACGGGCGCACCGGATAATAAGTATTTTGATGCTTGGAACAACGATGCTTCGGACGGAAAGCAGAAGATTTACGGTCTCCCCGCAGGAACATATACATTAAAGGCTGCCACACGTGCATCAGATGATGTTACAGATAAGAGCAAATATAACGTATGGGTAAGTGGTGGTTCTGCAAATGTGAGCGTTTTGGGTCACCATGATGGTAATACTGGCGGTGAACTTGAGAATGGTTGGAGTTGGACAACTCTTACATTTACTCTTGATGCAACGGCAGATGTGGAAATTGGTTTCTATTCTTGTCCTCCAGCAGAACGTTGGGCAGGTTGCGATGACTTCCATCTCTATGCTGAAGGTGTTCCCGCCTCTCTCGGCACAAACGGTTATGCTACATTCGCAAGTCCCCACGCCCTGGACCTCGCTAATCTGCCCGAAGGTCTGACAGCCTACAAGGCATCCGTAAGTGAAAATACCGTAACCTTCACACAGGTAGAGGTAGCCGTTCAGGCAAATACCGGTTTGTTGCTGAAGGGATCCGCATCCGGGAACTACGATATTCCCGTTGCTGCAAGCGGCACGGATATTTCTGCAACCAATGCATTCCTCGTGAACGAAGGCGGCAAAACATTTAATGCCGATGATAACTTCAACTACTTCGGCCTGAAGAAGAATACGTTGACATTCGGTCTGTTCAATCCTGCAACGGTAGCAATTCCTTCCAACAAGGCCTACTTGAAGATTGCAAAGTACTCTGGCGCTCGTCTCACTATCGTCTTCGAAGATGATGATCCAACGGCGATAAATACTGTCGAAGCAGCAGAGTCTGAGGCCGATGCATTGAAGGACGGCAAGTACCTCATCGGTAACAAGGTCGTTCTCGTGAAGAATGGTGTGAAATACAGCGCTAACGGTCAAATCCTGAAGTAATATAAATAAGGTAACACATCCTCCCGGGCCGAAACCCGGGAGGACATAAAACGAAACGAACATGAAAAAGACATATATCAAACCAGAAAATACTGTGATTGCCATAAATGTGAGAGAAAATTTGATGGATGCGTCTCAAGGATCGTTAAGCACCAACGAAGAAGATAGAATCACTCTCTCTAATGACTTCGGCGGTCGTGAAGTCATCGAAGCTCCCGACGCATGGGAAGAGTGGTAATGAGGAGCGCAGCTCCGAATTAAAAATTAAAAATGAAGAATTAAAAGCGATCTAAGGCTGAAGACCTTCACTGACAATACGGCGGAGTGGCTAGTGATAGTCGCTCCGCCGTTTTTTGTTGGGAACAAGAGATGTCGAATTACTCCATCTGATTGATGTAGTTGAGCAGAAAATCCTCTATCCCGATATAGAGAATACCTGCCTCATCGTGCCAACGGATGATGTGATCCCGCACAACAACGATTTTCACAAACGAGTCGTTAATCTTCGTGAGAGAGTTGATCTCCTGCTGCCGTTTGCTCTCCTCCGCCACGGTCAAGGCGGACTGAATATAGTAGCGGGCATGACCTTGGTGACACACGAAATCTACCTCCAAAAGCGAACGTTGACGTTTGCCGTCGTCACCCGTAAACGTCGTCTCTACGACACCGACATCCACACTGAAGCCACGTGCCGTCAACTCGTTGTAGATGATGTTCTCCATGATGTGGTTCTCTTCCTGTTGGCGGAAGTTCAGACGCGCATTGCGCAATCCGACATCGCTGTAGAAATATTTCTGTTGCGCCCCGATGTATTTACGCCCTTTGATGTCGTAGCGCATCGATTTCTTCAGGATGAAGGCATCGATGAAACAGTCGATATACGCAGCAATGGTGTTGTGCGAAATGTTGACGCGTCTCTCTGACTTAAAGGTGTTCTCGAGTCTGGTGGTGTTCGTAAGACTTCCTACAGAAGATGCCAGGAAGTCCAACAAGTCTTCCAAGACATCCTTGGATCCCTTGAGGCCGTTACGCTCAATGACATCGGTGATGTAGGTGCGCTCAAAAAGATCGTGCAAATAGGCCGCTTTGTCCGCATGGCCTGACTTACTCATCACAAAGGGCATGCCGCCATACATCAGGAATTCAGTCCAAGCCATTTGCTTGTCGCCCTGATAGGCGGACACAAACTCATCATAACATAGCGGGTTGATGCGAATTTCCTCGCCCCGATCCTTGAATTCGGTCAAGATGTCCACAGAAAGCATCCTGGAGTTGCTAC
>Ga0256405_10004780_pt1 | contig 24715 bp, 22 predicted proteins | sample RumenRJG_02DNA_FD_189096 | JGI IMG/M metagenome (GOLD analysis project Ga0256405, IMG submission 189096) | Bovine rumen microbial communities from Lethbridge, Alberta, Canada - RJG_02 | ecosystem: Host-associated > Mammals > Digestive system > Stomach > Rumen | place: Canada: Alberta... | reverse complement strand
GCCGTTTGGAATTTCTTCCCGAATCTGCGTCAGGGAAAATTTTCCCTGAGTTCACTTTCCCAGGCAGGCTCCATCTTTCGGATGGCTTTCATCACGTCGTTGTGAGGTTTGCCTATCACCTGGGAGACACTATGAATGTTACATTAAGGAGCGTTCGTCAAAAATGCCGCTTTCCGCAGTAAACACTGCGGGAATAGCGAAAGTTACAAGTTACAAGTTACATTTTGCGCATTCGAAGAAAAATAGTAACTTAGAATTTATAATATTATATATTATTATAATAATATATAATATTATAAATTTATATATGTGTTTTTGAAGCATTCGTGCTCACAAAAAAACACGTAAAATGTAACTTGTAACCTGTAACTTTCCGCTTTCCGCAATAAACACTGGGAAAACAACGAAAAATTACAAGTTACAAGTTACATTTTGCATTTCGCGGCCATTCACAAAAATTTGACGGCCGTTCGCGAAATTTTCGCGGTGGACGGGAGTACTGGTTTAGACAGGAGGACTTTTGACAGGAGTACAGGAGGACTTCTTTTGACAGGAGTACAGGAGGACTTTTTTTGACAGGAGTACAAGAGAACAGGAGACTTTTTTAGACAAGAGTACAGGAGGACAGGAGATTTTTTAGACAGGAGGACGGGAGTACAAGGGAATGGGAGGACGGGAGGATGGGGAGGAAGGATGGAAAAGAGAAACGGAAGTACGAAAAATTGTGAAAGTTTATGTAATTAGGGAAAAATAGACGTCTGTACTTTGGCCGTTTGCTATTTTTGCTATACCTTTGCAGTTTGTAACGAATATAGCTATATGGGATTTTTTGGCATTTTTGGTAAAAAGAACAAGGAAACGCTTGACAAAGGACTGGAGAAAACTAAGACCAGCGTCTTTGACAAGTTGGCGCGGGCTGTTGCCGGTAAGTCGAAGGTTGACGACGATGTGTTGGACAATCTGGAGGAGGTGCTCATCACGTCGGACGTGGGCGTTGACACGACGCTGAAGATTATTGAGCGTATCGAGAAACGTGTGGCTCGCGACAAGTACGTCAGTACGAGCGAGCTGAACGGTATCCTACGCGACGAGATATCGTCGTTGCTGGCCGAGAACCATTCCGAGGATAACGACAACTGGGACTTGCCCAGCGACCATAAGCCCTACGTCATCCTGGTGGTGGGCGTCAACGGTGTGGGCAAGACGACGACCATCGGCAAGCTGGCCTGGCAGTTCAAGCAGGCCGGCAAGAAGGTCTACTTAGGCGCTGCCGACACGTTCCGTGCCGCTGCCGTCGAGCAGCTCAGCATCTGGGGTGAGCGCGTCGGTGTGACCGTCATCAAGCAGCAGATGGGCAGCGACCCTGCCTCCGTAGCCTTCGACACGCTCCAGAGTGCAACGGCAAACGGTGCCGACGTCGTGCTTATCGACACGGCAGGCCGTCTTCATAATAAGGTAGGCTTGATGAACGAGCTGAAGAAGATCAAGGACGTGATGAAAAAGGTGCTGCCCGAAGCCCCCGACGAGGTGATGCTCGTTCTCGACGGCTCTACGGGCCAGAACGCGTTCGAGCAGGCCAAGCAGTTTGCCGCCGTAACACAGATAACGTCGTTGGCCATCACCAAGCTCGACGGCACGGCCAAGGGCGGTGTGGTGATAGGTATCAGCGACCAGCTGAAAGTGCCGGTGAAGTACATCGGCCTTGGCGAGGGCATGGAGGACTTGCAGTTGTTCAACAACCGCGAGTTCGTTGACTCGCTATTCCGGCAGTAAGTAGAAATGAAGACGATAGATTTCATATCGCTCGGTTGCTCGAAGAATCTCGTTGACAGCGAGATGCTCATGGGACTGATGGAGGCCAACGGCTATCGTTGTACGCACGACAGCGCTGACCCTCATGGCGAGATTGTTGTTGTCAACACCTGCGGCTTCATTAACGACGCCAAGGAGGAGAGCATCAACACCATTCTGGAATTTGCTCAAGCCAAGACCGAAGGTAGAATCGAGAAACTTTACGTGATGGGCTGTCTGTCAGAGCGTTATCTGGCAGAGTTGGAAGCAGAGATACCAGAGGTCGACGGGTGGTATGGGAAGTTCAATTACAGGAAGTTGTTGGAAGACCTGAAGCCCCTCCCCCTTGCCCCTCCCTGTATGGAGGGGAGTGATTACCTTCAAGACGAAATTGTAGCGGAAAAAGTAACTACGCCTCGCCCTTCAGGGAGAGGATGGGAGAGGGTCTTGACCACGCCCCGTCACTATGCCTATATCAAAATCAGCGAGGGTTGCGACAGGCATTGTGCCTACTGCGCCATTCCGCTGATTACGGGTCGGCATCAAAGTCGCCCGATGGATGAGATACTGGACGAGGTGCGCCACTTGGCGAAAGGCGGTACCAAGGAGTTTCAGGTGATAGCCCAGGAACTGACGTATTACGGTGTTGACCTTTACGGCGAGCAGAAGATAGCCGAACTTGTCGACAAGATGGCCGACATAGAGGGCGTAGAGTGGATTCGCCTGCACTATGCCTATCCGACGCACTTCCCCTGGCAGCTGCTCGACGTCATCCGCGAGCGTAAGAACGTCTGCAAATACCTGGACATTGCCCTGCAGCACATTTCCGACAATATGTTGAGCCGTATGCGCCGCCATGTGACGAAGGCCGAGACCTACGAGCTGGTGGAGCGTATGCGCCGCGAGGTGCCTGGACTGCATCTGCGAACGACGCTGATGGTGGGTTTCCCCGGCGAGACAGAAGCGGATTTCCAGGAGCTGGTAGCGTTCACGAAGTGGGCGCGCTTCGAGCGTATGGGCGCCTTTGCCTATTCTGCCGAGGACGGCACCTATTCTGGCGACCATTACAAGGACGACGTCCCCGAGGACGTGAAGCAGGCCCGACTCGACAAGCTGATGCGCGTTCAGCAGCGCATCAGTGCCGAGATTGAGGCCGGGAAGATTGGTCAGACCCTGCGTACGATAATCGACCGACGGGAGGGCGACTACTTTGTGGGGCGCACGGAATTCTGTTCGCCCGAGGTTGACCCCGAAGTGCTGATACCCGCCGACGAGGAGCTGCAGATAGGGCAGTTCTACGACGTTCGCATCACAGACTCCGAGGAGTTCGACATTTACGGAACCACGAAAATATAGAGATAGCTGATGAACAACAAGCAATTCATAAGCGTTATGGCACAGCGGCTGGGCTACACGGCTCAGGATACCCAGAAGATGATGTATCAGCTGATAGACACGATGGGCGACGTGTTCCAGGAAGGTAACACGGTGACCGTCCAGAACTTCGGCACTTTTGAAGTGAAGAAGAAGATGGAGCGCATCATGATGAACCCCACGACCGGCCAGCGAATGCTCGTGCCGCCGAAACTCACGCTGAACTTCAAGATCAGTCCCACGTGGAAAGACCAATTAAAGAACGGAGGGACAGAGTGATGGAGCGTATATCGATACAAGAGCTGGCCGCCGTACTGGTGACGAAGAGCGGCCTGAAGAAGAAAGAAGCAGAGCGCTTCGCCACCGTGATGTTCGACGTGGTGAAGGAGGGGCTGTCCGCTGACCGCCAGGTGAAGATCAAGGGCCTTGGTACGTTCAAGGTCATCGACATCGACTCCCGCGAGAGCGTTGATGTGAACACCGGCGAGCGCATGGTGATAGAAGGTCACGACAAGATAACCTTCACCCCCGATGCGACGATGAAGGAATTGGTGAACAAGCCTTTCTCGCAGTTTGAGACCGTTGTACTCGCCGATGGCGTTGACTTTACCGGCGATGAAGACGAGGAACTCGAAGTGGACATAGAAAACGACATGGAACCAGAGCCGGAGCCTGTTGGAGCCCCTGTGCTCATTGAAGAGCCGGAACCCGTTGAGGAACCCGCCGAGGAACCCGCCCCCGAGGAACCCGCCCCCGAGCCTGAACCAGAGGCCATTGTGGCTCCCGAACCCGAGCCTGTTCAAGAGGAGGTCAGTCCCTTGCTGGATTTCATTGATTCAGCCGAGGAACAGCAGTCGGACGAGATGCCTGACGAGGAAGAACCAGAAAAAGAGGAGAAAGAAGATGATGAAGACGAAAACGAGTATTCATCGTCCTCCGGTAAGCGCTGGATATGGTGGCTGCTGATGTCGCTGATAGCTTTTGGCGCCGGTTTCCTGCTGGGTCGCCATACGGGCAAGAGCGCGTCGCCAGCCGTCATTGACGCCTGGACGGTAGACAGTATTGATGAAGACACCCTTGCCAAACCCGTGGTGAAGCAAGACACCCTTGCCAAACCCGTGGTGAAGCAAGACACCCTTGCCAAACCCGTGGCTGACACACCGGCAAAAGCGAAGCCCGATGCGAAGCCCGACACGATAGTGCCTCGTCCCAAACCGGACGACGAGAAAACCAAGGATGCGTACAAACAGTACAACTTCAATGACGCCCGTGTGCGCACCGGCGCTTATCGTATCATCGGTACGGCTCAGGTGGTGAAAGTGAAAAAAGGCGAAACCCTGAACCGCATCTCGGCCCGCCACTTAGGTCCCGACATGGAGTGCTATGTCGAGGCGTACAACGAGCTGAAGCCCGGCGCCATGCTGAAGGAAGGGCAGACGCTGAAGATTCCGCAGCTGGAGCTGAAAAAGAAAAAGAAGAAACAATCAAATCAATAAAGTAATATGGCAGAATCAATTGATATCCGCGAGTTGAACATCCGGATAGAACAGCAAAGTGCCTTCGTCACCAATCTTGTGACAGGCATGGATCGCGTTATCGTAGGTCAGAAACATTTAGTAGACAGCTTGCTCATTGGACTGCTGAGCGACGGCAACATCCTCCTGGAGGGTGTCCCCGGCTTGGCCAAGACACTGGCCATCAAGACCTTGTCGCAACTCATCGACGCCAAGTACAGCCGCATACAGTTCACCCCAGACCTGTTGCCGGCCGACGTGACGGGCACGATGATCTATTCGCAGAAAGACGAGAAGTTCCAGGTGAAGCAAGGTCCCGTGTTTGCCAACTTCGTCTTGGCCGACGAGATAAACCGTGCGCCCGCCAAGGTTCAGAGCGCACTGCTCGAGGCGATGCAGGAGAAGCAGGTAACCATTGGCAGCGAGACTTTCAACCTGCCCAGCCCCTTCCTGGTGATGGCCACGCAGAACCCTATTGAGCAGGAGGGAACCTACCCGCTGCCCGAGGCTCAGATGGACCGTTTCATGCTGAAGGTGGTCATCGACTATCCGACGCTGGAAGAGGAGAAGCGCATCATCCGCGAGAACATTGGCGAAACGACAGCCGAGGTGCGTCCTGTAACGACGGCCAACGAGATACTGAAAGCGCGCAGTGTGGTGCGCGAGGTGTATATCGACGAGAAGATTGAGCAGTACATTGCCGACATCGTGTTTGCAACGCGTTATCCCGACCGCTACGGCCTGAAGGACTTGAAGAATATGATTGCCTTCGGCGGTTCGCCTCGTGCAAGTATCAACTTGGCGAAGGCCGCCCGTGCCTATGCCTTCATCAAGCGTCGCGGCTATGTAGTGCCCGAGGACGTGCGTGCCGTGGCTCACGACGTGTTGCGTCACCGCATTGGCCTGACGTATGAGGCCGAAGCCTCGAACATCACCAGTGAGGAAATTGTCTCTAAGATTATAAATAAGGTGGAAGTGCCCTAAAAGCCCCCCTTTCGTCCCCCGAGGGGGACACTATAGTTGTGATGAAGATGAATACAAATGAAGCCCCCTCGGGGGCAGTAGGGGGGGCCACCTCCGAGATACTAAAGAAGGTACGCAAGATAGAAATCAAGACGCGCGGTCTGAGCTCGCAAGTCTTTGCCGGACAATACCATTCGGCCTTCAAGGGCCGTGGCATGGCGTTCAGTGAGGTGCGCGAGTACCAGTATGGTGACGACGTGCGCGACATTGACTGGAATGTGACGGCGCGCTTCCATCGGCCCTATGTCAAGGTGTTTGAAGAGGAGCGCGAGCTGACCGTCATGCTGTTGGTCGACGTCAGCGGCTCGCTGGATTTTGGCACCCAGGTGCAGATGAAGCGCGACATGGTGACGGAGATAGCCGCCACCATAGCCTTCTCGGCCATTCAGAATAACGACAAGATAGGCGTCGTGTTCTTCTCCGACAAGATAGAGAAATACATTCCGCCGAAGAAAGGCCGTAAGCACATCCTCTACATCATCCGCGAGATGTTGGACTTTCACCCCGCGTCGCTAAAGACCGACATTCGCCAGGCCGTGGAGTTCCTGTCGAGTGTGCAGAAGCGCCGCACGACGGCCTTCCTGCTGAGCGACTTCTACGTGCGTGGCGACTTTCTGCAGTCGCTCCAGATTTGTAACCGCAAGCACGACGTAGTGGCTATTCAGGTCTATGACCCACGTGCCCGTGAACTGCCCAACGTAGGGCTGATGAAGGTCGTTGACGCCGAGACGGGTTTCGAGCAGTATGTCGATACCAGCTCGAAGAGCCTGCGTCAGGCTTATAGCCGCTACTGGATGAACCGTCAGCAGGAGTTGCAGGACACCTTCACCCGCAGCAATGTCGACCATGTGAGCATTGCCACCAATGAGGACTATGTCAAGCAACTGTTAGGACTCTTTAAGCAAAGAAGCTAATGATGAAAAGAACGTTTTTGTTCCTGTTACTGGCAGCAGCGGTGCTGACCGCCAAGTCGCAAGTCACCGTCGAGGCCGCCATCGACTCCATTGAGATACTCATCGGAGAGCAGGCTCACGTCACCGTGACGGCCACGATGAAGGAGGGCGCCAAGGCAGAGTTTCCCGTCTTCAAACCCACAGAGCAGATGATCCCCGGCGTCGAGGTGCTGAAGAGTACTGAGCTGGGCGTCAAGGGTAGGGACGACGGTTTCGTCGACCGCCAGGTGGTCTACACACTGACGTCGTTTGACGATACGCTCTACTATCTGCCGCCGTTTGTCGTCAAGGTCGACGGCAAGCCGTACAAAAGCAAGAGCCTGGCGCTGAAAGTCGTTGGGATAGAGGTTGATACCACCCATGTGGAGAAGTTCTTCGGCCCTAAGGACGTGCAGGACAATCCCTTCCTGTGGAGCGATTGGAGTTTGCTGTTCTGGCTGAGTGTCCTGATTGTCCTGCTGTTGGGCGTAGCCTATTACCTGTATGTCAGACTGCGCTCCGGCAAGCCCATCGTCACCCGCATCCGCATTGTCAAGCGGCTGCTGCCCCATCAGAAGGCTATGCGCGAGATAGAACAGATCAAGGCCGACAAGATGCAGAACTCGGAGAACCCCAAGGAGTACTACACCCGACTTACCGACACCTTGCGTAAGTACATTGAAGACCGCTATGGCTTCAACGCCATGGAGATGACCAGCGGCGAGATTATAGAGCGTCTGGAGCGTGCCCTGAGTGACGATGCCCAGACGGCGGACACGATGAAGCAAGAGCTACGTCAGCTGTTCAATACGGCCGACCTCGTGAAGTTTGCCAAGTACTCGACACTGATCAACGAGAACGATGCCAACCTTGTGAGCGCCATAGACTTCATCAACCAGACAAAGCTTGAGAACGTTCCCACCGAGGAAGCCGTGAAGCCCGAACTGACGGAAGCCGACCAGCGCACGGTGAAGACGCGCCGCATTCTGAAGGCTGTCATCGGAATCATCGTCGTGTCCAGTGCCGTGTTGCTCGGTATTGTATGCTACGGACTCTATCAATTATTGAACTAACGAATAGGAAATGGAATTTGCCAATAAGGAATATCTGTTTTTGCTGCTCCTTCTGATACCCTATCTCGTGTGGTATCTGATGTATAGGAAGAAGAGCGAACCAACCATGCGCATGGCAGACACCTTCGCTTTCCGCTATGCACCGAAGAGCTGGAAGGTGAGGCTGATGCCGCTGCAGATGCTGCTGCGCATGCTGGCCTTCGCCATGATTGTCGTTGTCCTGGCCCGTCCTCAAACGCGGAACTCGTGGAAGAACAAGACCATCGAGGGCATTGACATCATGCTGGCAATGGACGTCTCGACGTCGATGCTGGCTGAAGACCTGAAGCCCAACCGTATGGAAGCTGCCAAGCTGGTGGCTGCCGAATTCATTTCGGGGCGCCCCAACGACAATATCGGTCTGAGCATCTTTGCCGGCGAGGCCTTCACACAGTGCCCGATGACTACCGACCACGCCTCATTGCTGAACCTGCTCCAGAACGTGCGCACCGACATTGCAGCCCGCGGGCTCATAGAAGACGGAACGGCAATCGGCATGGGACTGGCCAACGCCGTCAGCCGACTGAAGGACTCCAAGGCCAAGAGCCGCGTCGTCATTCTGCTTACCGACGGTTCCAACAACCGTGGCGACATCTCGCCAATGACCGCCGCAGAGATTGCCAAGAGCTTGGGCATACGCGTCTACACCGTCGGCGTGGGCAGCAACAAGGTGGCTCCTTACCCGATGCCTGTAGCCGGTGGCGTTCAGTATGTGAACATTCCCGTAGAGATTGACAACGAGACGCTTCGCGGCATTGCCCGTGCTACTGACGGCGACTTCTACCGCGCCACGAACACCAAGGAGTTGAACCAGATTTACAAAGAGATAGACCAGTTAGAGAAGTCGAAACTCAACGTCAAGCAGTACAGCAAGAAGTACGACGTCTACCAGCCCTTTGCCTTAGTGGCCGTGCTGGCGTTGCTGCTGGAGCTGCTGCTGCGTATAACTGTATTCAGGAGGATACCATAATGTTTAGATTTGAAGACCCCATATACCTCTATCTGTTGCTGCTGATACCGCTGTTGGCAGTCATCAGGTTCATAACCAGTCGCCGCCAGAAGAAACGTCTGCGCAAGTTTGGCGACCCTAAACTGTTACGCGAACTCATGCCCGACTTGTCGCGCTGGCGCCCCAGCGTGAAGTTCTGGCTGCTGGAGGGTGCGCTGGCCCTGCTCATCCTGATGCTCGCACGCCCGCAGATGGGCACCCGCATCAGTCACGAGAAGCGCACAGGCATTGAGACCATCATCTGTCTCGACATCAGTAACTCCATGCGTGCTGAGGATGTGACGCCCAGCCGTCTGGATCGTGCAAAGATGATGGTCGAGAACCTTGTCGACCACTTTACCGACGACAAGATAGGCTTGATAGTCTTTGCCGGCGACGCCTTTGTGCAGTTACCCATCACGAGCGACTACGTGTCGGCAAAGATGTTCCTGGCGAACATCGACCCGTCGATGATAGCCACCCAGGGCACTGACGTGGCTCGTGCCGTCGAGATGGCAACCCACAGCTTCACGCAGGAGAAAGGCATCGGCAAGGCCATCATCGTCATTACCGACGGCGAGGATCACGAGGGTGGTGCCGTCGAGGCTGCCGAAGCCGCCAAGAAGGCCGGCATGCGCGTCTACATGCTGGGCATCGGTTCTGCAAAAGGGGCGCCCATCCCCATTCCCGGCACCAGCGACTATATGACCGACAACACCGGGCAGACCGTGATGTCGGCTCTCAACGAGGATATGTGTAAGCAGATTGCTGCTGCCGGTGGCGGTGCCTATATTCATGTCGAGAACAACAGCAATGCGCAGGACCTGTTGGACCAGGAACTCGACAAACTGTCAAAGAAGGAGACACAGTCGACCATCTATAGCGACTACGACGAACAGTTCCAGGCGTTTGCCATCCTGGCATTGCTGCTGCTTGTCATTGAGGTGTGCTTCCTGGAGAGCAAGAACCCTATTGCCAAACGCTTCTCGCTCTTTGGCCGTAAGCCCATAGCAACGGTCCTACTGGCGATGGTGGCTCTCGGCGCAACGGCTCAGACCGACCGCCAGCTGGTGCGCCAGGGTAACAAGCAATTCCGCAGCGGCGACTATGCCGCAGCCGAAGTGAGCTATCGCAAGGCACTCGAGAAGAACGACCGTAACGCCCAGGCTCTCTTTAACTTAGGCAATGCGCTGATGGCACAGAATAAGGACTCTGCCGCCGTCGTGGAGTTTGAAAAGGCAACAAAACAAGAGACCAACGACCTGCGTAAGTCGATGGCCTATCACAATATGGGCGTCGTCTGTCAGCGTCACCAGATGTTTGGCGAGGCCATCGAAGCCTACAAGCAGAGCCTTCGTCTCAATCCCCACGACGATGAGACGCGCTACAATCTCGAACTGTGCAAGCGCCAGCAGAAGCAGCAGAACAAGGACAACAAAGACAATAAAGACAATAAGGACAAGCAAAACAAACAAGACCAGCAGAAGCAGGACCAGCAGAAACAGGACCAGCAGAAACAGGACCAGCAGAAGCAGCAAGAGCAGAAGCAGGAACCGAAGATGAGCAAGGAGAATGCTGAACAACTGCTGAATGCCGCCATGCAGCAGGAGAAGCAGACGCAGGAGCGCATGAAGAAAGCACAGCAGCAGCCCCAGCGTCGTCATATTCAGAAGAATTGGTAATGAAAAAGACATTTATAACCATTGTAGGGCTGATGATGACCGTCATAGCGGCCGTGGCCCAGACACTGACCGCTAATGCGCCGTCGCACGTAGCCGTCGGCGAGCAGTTCCGACTGTCGTACACTGTCAACACGCAGGATGTCAGCAACTTCCGCCCTGGTGAATTTCCCGATGCTTTTGATGTGCTCATGGGACCGAGCCGCTCGTCGCAGTCGAGTTTCCAAATCATCAATGGCCATACCAGCCAGTCGTCATCCATTACCTTCACCTATATTCTCGTAGCAGTGAAGAATGGCACCTTCACCTTTCCCGCAGCCCATATTACGGCCGACGGCAACAACATCGCGTCCGGGCCACTGAAGATTACCGTGTCAGGGCATGCTCAGGGTGGACAGCAAGGCGGCGGGCAACACCAGCCATCGGCACCGGCGCCTCGTGCTGCCGGCACGCCTATCTCGGGGTCGGACCTCTTCATCAAGGTCAGTGCCAACAAGAAGCGCGTTCATGAGCAGGAGCCTATCCTGCTGACCTATAAGGTGTTTACACTGGTTGACTTGACACAGCTGGAGGGAAAGATGCCCGAGCTGAACGGCTTCCATACGCAGGAAGTGCCGCTGCCTCAGCAGAAAAGTTTCAAGATTGAGCAGGTGAACGGACGCCCGTACCGCACGGTGACGTGGTCGCAGTATGTGATGTTCCCACAGATAACCGGAAAGCTGAAGATTCCCAGCATCACCTTCAACGGCATCGTCGTCCAGCAGAACCGCAACGTCGACCCCTTTGAGGCGTTCTTCAACGGAGGCTCGGGCTATGTGGAAGTGAAGAAGCAGATACAGGCTCCCGGCATTGAGATTGAGGTGCTGCCGCTGCCTAACCGGCCTGCCAACTTCTCTGGCGGCGTAGGACAGTTCAACATATCAGCACAATTGGAAAACAGCGAGGTGAAGGCCAACGACGCGGTGAAACTGCGTGTCGTCGTCAGCGGTGTGGGCAACCTAAAGCTCATCAAACAGCCCGTTGTGGAGTTCCCCAAGGATTTCGACCGCTACGACGCTAAGGTTACCGACAAGTCGCGGCTGACCACCAACGGCGTCGAAGGGTCTATGATTTACGACTTTCTGGCCGTTCCCCGCCATCAAGGCAAATACGATATTCCTCCAGTGGAGTTCAACTATTATGACGTCAGCAGCAACAGCTATAAGACCGTCAAGACCGAGAGCTTCACGCTGAACGTTCAGAAAGGAGAAGGCGGCTCGTCGACGATGAGCGACTATACGGGACAGGAAGACTTGAAATTGCTCAATAAAGACATCCGCTATATCAAGTCGGGTGGGGCAGACCAACACGCCATCGACGACTTCTTCTTCTGCAGCACAGGCTATTGGGTGGCCCTCGCAGTACTCGCTTTGGTGTTCGTCTCGCTCTTTGTCATCTTCCGACAGCGTGCCATCGACAATGCCGACATCGTGGGGAAGCGCGCAGGACGTGCCAACAAGGTGGCCACGAAGCGACTGAAGAAAGCTGCCCGGCTGATGAAGGAGAACAAACCCTCAGACTTTTACGACGAGGTGCTTCGCGCTTTGTGGGGCTACGTCGGCGACAAGTTGAACATCGCCGTCGAGCAACTGTCGCGCGAGAATATTAGCCAGCAGTTAGAGTCGCGTCAGGTGTCTGCCGACACCATCCAGCTGTTTATCGGCGCCATCGACGAGTGCGAATTTGCACGTTACGCTCCTGGCGATGCACAAGGAAATATGAATAAAGTATATGATGCCGCTATGAATGCTATCACGCAGATTGCAGGCACAATGAAGAAAGGACGCGGTTCGAAGCCGGCTACCGCACTGCTATTGCTGCTGTTGCTGCCACTAACGGCCTCTGCCGTCACGAAGGCTGAAGCCGACAGTGCCTACGCTCAGGGACACTACCAGCAGGCTGCACGCGACTACGAGACGCTGCTGCAACAAGGTGTCAGCACCGCTATCTACTACAATCTCGGCAATGCCTACTACCGTATGGACGATATGCCGCACGCCGTGCTTAACTACGAGCGTGCACTGCTGCTGTCGCCCGGCGATGCCGACGTGCGGTTCAACCTTCAGATGGCTCGCTCGAAGACTGTCGACAAGATAACGCCAGAGTCGGAGATGTTCTTCGTCACATGGTATCACATGCTGGTCAACTTCACCAGCGTCGACGGGTGGGCTCGCATGGCCCTTTGCGCGTTGGCAGTAGCCATCTTCCTGGCGCTGCTCTATCTCTTTGCCTCGCCCGTGTGGATGCGCAAGGCAGGCTTTTTCGGCGCATTGGCCATGTTACTGCTGTTTGTCGTTGCCAATATCTTCGCCTATGCCCAGAAGCAGAGCTTCGTCCGTCGCAGCGGTGCTATTATCATGGCGCCTGCCGTCACGGTGAAGAGCACACCCGCCAAGCAGGGCACCGACCTCTTCATTCTGCACGAAGGCACGCGCGTGGAGATTACCGACGGCACGATGCGCCAGTGGAAACGCATCCGTCTGGCTGACGGTAAGGAGGGATGGATAGAAACCTCGCAAATGGAGATTATATGATGGAAGAGCTCATAGAATTCGACCGTTGGTTGTTGCTTCAGGTGAACGGCAGCACCTCGCTTTATCTCGACGGCGTGGTGCGTACACTCACAACGGCGGCAACGTGGATTCCGCTCTACATCGCCCTGTTCTTTCTGGTGATGAGAAATAACAGCACTATGCGCAGCATCCTGGGCATTGTCGGCTGTGCTGCCTTGTGCTACCTGTTGGCAGGTGCCGTCGACGACGGCATCGTCAAGCCTCTCATAGCGCGATGGCGACCCACTCACGACCCCGTGGTCGGCTGGCAGGTGGATGTCGTCGACGGCTACCGAGGGGGCAAGTACGGCTTTTTCTCTGCCCACGCCTGCAACACCTTCAGCATTGCCGTCTTCTTTAGCCTCCTGGTACGTAGCCGGCTGCTGACGCTCTCGCTGGTCAGCTGGTCGCTCATCAACTGCTGGACGCGGCTCTACTTGGGGGTCCATTTCCCGGGCGACATCCTGTGTGGCCTCTTGTGGGGCGGCTTTGTGGGAACAATGGTGTTTCTCTTTCACCGGCGGCTCGAGCGAGGGTATAATCACTCGGGGCGATTCGTGTCGACACAGTATACGGAAGCCGGCTATCAGCGATTCGATATCGACGTCGTCGTCATCGTGCTGGTCGCAACGCTCATCTACGCTCTTTTCCGAGCCTGCTTCATGTTGTACTAATATCCATACGCATTAACTCGACATCTTGTTAAAAAAAAAAAGAATAGTGCTTTTATTTCATAAAAAATGAGTAATTTTGCACCCTCAAAACAAATAACAAAAGAATAAGACAACTATGAATTATCTTGATAGAAACGAGTTCAACTTCGAACCAAGCCAGAAAGTGCTTGATGCTGTGAAGAATTTTGATCCGAAGGATTTGTGTTTTTATACCCGCATCTACGACCAGGGCAAGAAGAGCGTCATCTCCGTCCGCGTCAGCGAGATTTATGGTGTGCCCGAGGAGCAGGTGCTGCTGGCCTACGGCGGCGAGGAAATCCTGAAGAACGCCATCCACTACTTCCTGATGGAGGGCGACAACAAGAAGATTCTCATCCCCGAGTTCTCATGGTGGTACTACAACCGCGTAGCCTCAGAGTGCGGCGGCACGTTCGAGATGTACCCCCTCTACGAGACCGACGACACCTTTGCCTATAACGTCGACGAGGTGATAGCCTACACCAACCGCATTCACCCCCGTATGCTGCTACTGGCATCGCCCAACAACCCCACGGGCAACTCGCTCACCTCTGAAGAGATAGGCCGCATCATGGAGAATATACCCAGCGACACGATGGTGCTTGTCGACGAGGCCTATGCCAGCTTCATCACGACCGACACCGACTACATTGCCCCGCTGGTAAACAAGTATCAGAACCTTATCATCTCGCGCACGCTGTCTAAGTTCTACGGACTGCCCGGCCTGCGCTGCGGTTTCGGCTTCATCGGCAAGGGGCACGACCAGTTCCTCAGCTACTCCAACAAGTACTTAGGCTTCAACCGCTTCGCCGAGGCCGTCGCCTTGGCCGCCCTCGACAGCGACGAGCACTACCGCCACGTGGCCGAAGAGATGGAGTGGGGACGACAGCTCTACAAGAAGGAACTCGGCGGGCTGCCCGGTTTCAAGGTCTACAAGTCGGTGGCCAACTTCATCCTTATCAAGTACCCCATCGACATCAAGGAGCGCCTGATGGAAGCCCTGAAGATTCAGGACTACAAAATCAAGTTCATGGGCGACCCGGGACTTGAGTCCTGTCTGCGCATCACCCTGGGACGCCGCGAGCAGACACAGGTGGTCTGCGATACTATTAAACGTGTTTTCCAGCAGCAACAGCAATGAACGAGAAATATAGGGCAACATTGAAGTCGGCTGAGACCGAAGATTGGCTCGACCTTCATGTCATTCGTCCACTGTGTTATTACTGCGCTGTGGGATTCGCCAAGTTCGACATCCACCCTAACACCGTTACAATACTCTCGATGTTTGTCGGTGCTGCCAGCGCCATCTTCTTCGGGTGCGGCAGTTTCTATTACGGTGGCACTACGGGACTTGTTTACAACATCTTAGCTGTGGTGCTGCTGATGGTAGCCGACATCTTAGACTGCACCGACGGTCAGCTGGCACGCATGACAGGCAAGAAGAGCCGCATAGGCCGCATACTCGACGGCGTGGCGGGCTTCACGTGGTTTTTCCCCATCTACGTTGCCCTTGTCTGGCGATTCTATCTTCATCACGACCTTGAGTTCCAGTGGCTCGGCATTGACGACACACCGCAGAACGCCCTCATCGCCACAGCCGTCGTTCTTGTCTTAGGCATTATCTCCGGTATAGCAGGAATAGCCGGACAGCAGCGACTGGCCGATTACTACATTCAAGTACACCTCTTCTTCCTGAAGGGCGAGAAGGGGGCCGAACTCGACAACTCTGAGCGCCAGCAGCAGCTATACGACCAGATGCCCAAGGACGCACCATTCTACGAGCGTTTCTTCCAGCGCTCCTACGTCGACTACACCCGTAAGCAGGAGAAGGTGACGCCACAGTTTCAGCGACTTATGGCACGCTTACGCCAGAAGTACGGCAGCAGTGACGCCATTCCCGCCGACGTCCGCGAGGACTTCCGCCGACGCTCCCTGCCCGTCATCTTCTGGAACGGACTCCTCACCTTCAACTTCCGCGAGTTCTGGCTCTTCCTCTTCTGCCTGCTCGACGTACCCGTCTGTCTCTTCCTCTTCGAAATCATCGTCATGGGACTGCTCTACAAGTACGTCAACCACCGCCACGAATCATTCTGCCGCCAGATGGCCGAACAATTATGAAGTGGACTAAGCAGCGACTCAACAACCTCTTCTTCGTCGTCGGCGTCCTCGCCTGCGTCGTTATGCTCTTTACATTCGACGTCAGCTTCGTCGAATTGTGGCAGCATCTCTGTCACGCCGGTTACTGGCTGCTGCCCATCATCGGCGTATGGATTGTCATCTACGCCATCAATGCATGGTCGTGGTACACCATCATCCGCAGCAAGACAAGAGGCACCGACGAGCACGTCACCTTATGGCGGGTATACCGCCTTACCATCACCGGCTACGCCCTGAACTACGCCACACCCGTAGGAGGACTCGGCGGCGAACCATATCGCATCCTGGAACTGTCGAAGAACGTTGGCAACCAGCACGCCACGTCGAGCGTTATCCTCTACGCTATGATGCACTTCTTCGCACACTTCTGGTTCTGGTTCTCAAGCATCTTCATCTACCTCGCTCTCGCTGCCGTAGGCGACCTGCCCATCAACACCGCCATTGCCACAGTCCTCGGCATCATCATCGTCTTCTGCCTCATAGCGTTCTACATCTTCTCGCGAGGCTATCGCAATGGACTCGTCGTGAAGGCCATACGCTGGATAGGCCACATACCGGGGCTTAAGAACTGGAGCCAGCGCTTCTACGAGAGTCACGCCGAAGCGCTGCACAACATCGACCAGCAGATTGCTGCCCTTCACGCCGACGACAAGCGAGCCTTCTATTACAGTCTGCTGTTAGAATACCTCTCGCGCATCGTACAGAGTTCAGAAGTGTTCTTCATGCTGCTGCTCTTCGGCATCGACTGCGGAGGCGGCTTCTCAGGCCTCACCATCACCTATCTACACGCCATCCTCATCGTCTCGTTTACCACGCTCTTTGCCAACCTCATCGGCTTCCTGCCCATGCAGCTCGGCGTTCAGGAGGGCGGCTTTGTCATTTCCATTGCAGCCCTCGGACTCTCGGCAGCCCTCGGTATCTTCGTCAGCATCATCTGCCGCGTCCGCGAAATCATCTGGATAGCCATCGGTATGGCCCTTATGCGACTCAGGGATTGATACGCCCTTGTGCAGAACGGCCTGAAAGTACCAGGCGTTGTAAGCATCCGTTGAAACACATATTATAACAGTTGTAGTTTCGCAGAACCTTTGTTGTGCAAAAAGTCTACGAAACTACAACTGCTATTGTATCATGAAAAACAGCAGAGCTGTCAGCTGCTTATCCGTTCATCGCCATGAGGAACTCCTCATTGTTACGGCTCTGAATGAGCCTGTCACGTATAGTGTTCATAGCCTCTATGGGGTTCATTTCGGCAATGAACTTGCGTACAATCCACATACGGTTGAGCGTCGTCGGGTCTTGCAGCAGGTCGTCGCGGCGCGTCGACGACTGTACGAGGTCGATAGCCGGGAAGATTCGCTTGTTGGAGAGCGAACGGTTGAGCTGTATTTCGGAGTTGCCCGTACCCTTGAACTCCTCGAAGATTACCTCGTCCATCTTGGAGCCCGTGTCGACAAGTGCTGTTGCAATGATGGTGAGTGAACCGCCGCCCTCGATATTACGTGCTGCGCCGAAGAAACGCTTAGGTTTCTGCAAGGCATTGGCATCGACACCACCCGTAAGAACCTTGCCAGAGGCTGGTGCCACAGTGTTGTAGGCACGTGCCAAGCGGGTGATGGAGTCGAGGAAGATGACGACGTCGTGTCCGCATTCCACCATGCGTTTAGCCTTCTCGAGTACGATGCCGGCAATCTTCACATGGCGGTCGGCAGGCTCGTCGAATGTCGATGCAATGACTTCGGCGTCGACGGTGCGTGCCATATCCGTCACCTCCTCCGGGCGCTCGTCGATGAGCAGCATCATGATGTAAGCCTCTGGGTGGTTGGCAGCGATGGCGTTGGCAATATCCTTCATCAGAATGGTCTTACCCGTCTTAGGCTGTGCGACGATGAGGGCGCGTTGTCCCTTGCCGATGGGCGAGAAGAGGTCGACGACGCGCACCGAGGGGTTGGTTGTGGCTTTGTCGCCGCAGAGTGTAAACTTCTCCTCGGGGAAGAGGGGCGTCAGATGCTCAAAGCTGATGCGGTCACGCACCTCGTTAGGATTGCGGCCGTTGATGCTGTTGATGTTTGACAAGGCAAAATACTTCTCATTGTCATGGGGAGGCCGGACGGTACATTCGATGACGTCGCCCGTCTTCAGGCTCCATCTCTTAATCTGCTGTGGTGCCACATAAATGTCATCGGGCGATGACAGGTAGTTGTAGTCTGAAGACCGGAGGAATCCGTAGCCACCATCCTGCAGCACTTCGAGCACGCCATTGCCTGTGATGATATCATTGAAGTCGAAAACAGTGGGGCTGTTGTTTGACTGACGCTGATTGACCGGGACGATTTCCTGCATTGGGTTTGACACGGGACGGTCGAAGATGTCGAGGGTCGGTATGGCAGCCTGGTCCTCGATGGGCAGGTCTTCGACGATGATGAAATCTGTGCCGTCATTAGGATCGTCTTCCCAAACGCTTTCAACATCGTCAGAGACGGGCTCCTGCTGTTTCTGAGTCATCTTCTCCTGAAGTTGGGCAAACATTTCCGGCGTCGCGTCGTTGTTGTTTTCTGCTGCCTCTTCATTGCTGGCCTCGGGTATGTCGGTAGCGGCTTCGGCGACAGCCTGTTTTTCTTGCTCTTGATTTAAGGCCTCTTCGCGGGCTTTGGCTTCTGCCTCAGCGGCAGTGGCAGCGGCAATAGCAGCCAGCTCAGCCTTCGATTTACGGCCACGCTTCTTGGGGGCAGGCTTGGGGGCTTCTTCAACGGCCTTATTGACAGGTTCGGGACTGGCTTCAAGATTATCGTTGAAGAGCGATGGAGCCTCGACGCCCTTGATGCCTCTGCTCTTGACGTCGAAGTTTTCGCCCTCCTGTCCGCTGACGGTATAGACGCGGTCGGTGTCTTTCTTGACGATGCGCGTACGCTTGCGCTTGCTACCGGCATCGCTCGTAGCGCTCTGCTCGGCAGCTTTATCAAGGATGGCGTAGATAGTGTCCTCACGGGCGTCAGCATCACTGACATTGATGCCTAATTCTTCTGCGATACCCTTCAGCTGGGGTATCTCCATCTGTTCTAATTGTTCTTTGGTATACATATACAATAATAGTCTGTAATTGCCTTACGGGATAAAATAACGGTGGAAACGTTTCGCGGCTGGAAACGCTGATTTAGAAAAATCGACTGCAAAGGTAATGATTATTTTCGAATCTGCCAAACTATTTCGAATCTTTTTTGTACCTTTGCACCGAAAAATTGAAACTTTATGGAAATAAAGACCGCAGAATTCACCATCAGTGCCCCGATGGTCAGCATGTGTCCTCAGGATATGAAACCGGAGTACGCCTTCATCGGGCGTTCCAATGTGGGCAAGTCGAGTCTTATCAATATGCTGACGAATCATAAGAAGCTTGCCAAGACGTCGTCAACGCCAGGCAAGACGCTTCTTATAAACCACTTCATCATCAACAGGGAATGGTATCTGGTGGACCTGCCCGGCTATGGTTTCGCTAAGCGCTCGAAGAAGGAGATAGCCCGCTTGGACCAGATGATACGCGGCTACATCCTGCAGCGCGAACAGCTGGTCAATGTCTTCGTTCTGGTAGACGTCAGACTAGAGCCGCAGGCTATTGACTTGGAGTTCATCAACTGGCTTGGTGAGTCGTCTGTACCCTTTGCCATTGTCTTTACTAAAGCCGACAAACTGACGCAGAACAAGGCTGCTCAAAACGTGGAGGCCTACAAGAGGAAGCTTTCGGAGGTGTGGGAGGAACTGCCACCAATATTCTTGACGTCTTCAGAATCGCGCAAGGGTAGGGATGAGCTGTTGCAATATATAGAGAACATTAATCATTCGCTGAACGAAAATGGCTAAAGACACCCCTTACTTAGACGTACAGCATCTGACGAAGTCGTTTGGTTCACTCATACTGTTTGAGGATATCAACTTCTCGGTGGCTGAAGGTCAGCATGTAGGTCTGATAGCCAAGAACGGTACTGGCAAGTCGACTCTCCTCTCAATACTGACGGGGCGTGAGGGCTACGACAGCGGCGACATCATCTACCGCCGCGACATTCGCGTGGGAATGTTGGAACAGTCGCCGAAGTTTAACCCGCAGGAGTCGGTACTCGACGCCTGTTTCAATCATCAAGGAGCGCCGGAGAAAGTATTGAAGGCGAAACAGATACTCACAAAGCTGAAGATACACGACCTGGAGCAGCCTATGGGGCAGCTCTCGGGCGGTCAGCAGAAGCGCGTAGCTCTGGCCAACGTGCTGATAACCGAGCCCGACTTCTTGATACTGGACGAGCCGACGAACCATCTTGATCTTGAAATGATAGAGTGGCTGGAGGGGTTCCTTTCACGCGGAAACAAGACGCTGCTCATGGTGACTCACGACCGTTTCTTCCTTGATCGCGTCTGCTCGGTGATTCTGGAACTTGACGACCGCACCATCTATACCTATCGCGGCAACTACTCCTATTATCTGGAGAAGCGCCAGGAGCGTATCGACAACCGACGTGCGGAGATAGCCCGTGCCAATAATCTGTACCGTACAGAACTGGAATGGATGCGACGTATGCCACAGGCCCGTGGCCACAAGGCTAAATACCGCGAAGCCGCTTTCTACGAATTGGAGCGAGTGGCACGTCAGCGTATTGAGGAGCGTCAGGTGCGGCTAAAGTCGAAAAACGTATATATTGGCTCCAAAATCTTTGAGTGCCAATACGTGTCAAAGCAGTTCGACGATAAAGTCATACTCAAGGACTTCTATTACAACTTTTCGCGATTCGAGAAAATGGGGATTGTCGGTAATAACGGTACCGGCAAGTCGACATTCATCAAGATGCTACTCGGAATTGTTCCGCCAGACAGCGGACGCTTTGATATTGGCGACACCGTTTCCTTCGGGTATTTTTCGCAGGAAGGGTTGCAGTTCAATGAGCAACAGAAGGTTATTGATATCGTACGCGATATAGCAGAATATGTCGATTTGGGTGGCGGACGACATCTCACGGCATCACAGCTACTACAGTATTTCCTCTTCACCCCCGAGCAGCAATACAACTACGTTTACAAACTCTCCGGCGGTGAGCGGCGCAAGCTATACCTCTGCACGGTGCTGATGCACAACCCCAACTTTCTGGTCCTCGATGAACCCACTAACGACCTTGACATCATTACGCTACAAATACTCGAGGAATACCTTCAAGACTTTCCGGGCTGCGTAATCATCGTCAGTCACGACCGTTACTTTATGGACAAGACGGTAGACCATCTGCTCGTATTCCAAGGTGACGGCGTGGTGAAGGATTTTCCCGGCAACTATACGCAATATAGAGAATGGAGCGCCCTGCAGCCCAAAGAAAGTTCCTCTACCAAGGTTGGCAACGACACCGCCGATACGAAGAAGAGCTACCGCAACGATACGCGACGCCGCATGACGTTTAAGGAGAAAATGGAGTTTGAACAGCTGACAAAGACAATTGAGGCGCTCGAAGCGGAACAACATCAGATAGAGGACGCCCTGTGCAGCGGAACACTGTCGATAGACGAACTGACGGAAAAGTCGAAACGGCTGCCACAACTCAAGGACGAGCTGGACGAGAAATCGATGCGCTGGTTAGAACTGTCGGAGATTGGTGCCTAATAACGATGATACAGGAATGATACAGAACGAACAATACCCCTCACGACTGCTGGAGAATGCCGTATCGCAATTCTCACGACTGCCTGGCATAGGACGTAAGACAGCATTGCGCCTGGTGCTCCACCTGCTCAGACAGGACGCTGAAGACGTTGAGCAACTGGCTTCGGCACTGACCACCATGAAGCGCAACGTGCGCCATTGTAGGGTTTGCCACAATATCAGCGACCAGGATGTCTGCAGCGTCTGCAGCGACCCACGACGCGACAAGCGTACGGTATGCGTGGTTGAAAACATTCAGGACGTGATGGCTATCGAAAACACCCGGCAGTACAACGGCCTCTACCACGTACTCGGCGGCGTCATATCGCCAATGGACGGCATCAGTCCCTCAGACCTTGAAATCAACTCGCTCGTCGAGCGGGTAGGGCAGGGCGGCATCGACGAGGTCATCCTGGCACTGAGTCCCACAATGGAAGGCGACACCACCAATTTCTACATCTTCCGCAAGCTGGCGCCTTACGGACAACTGAAGATTACCGTCATCGCAAGAGGCGTTTCCGTAGGCGACGAACTGGAATATGCCGACGAGGTGACCTTAGGACGCTCCATTACGAACAGAACACTCTTTGAAGGAAAATAATTATTGAACATGAACCAAGAAACACAACAATTCCTGCTCACTACCGTGATGGAACTACTGACGCTGGCCTGTGCCTACTTAGGACTGAGGCTCTACAAGCACAACAAGTGGCTGCGGCTGGCCATTATCGTCGTACCTCTACTTGTCAATACCTTATTTTATTATATATACCGCACGACGGTGTTCTTCTATCTGGCCGTCATGCTTGTACTTTGTATACCCTTCGTATGGCCAAGAAACTCTCAATAATTATCGTCAGCTACAACGTGCGCCGCTATCTGGACCAGTGTCTGGAGAGTGTGTTAAAGGCTGTCGAGGGCATCAACGGCACTGAGGTGTTTGTGGTTGACAATGCCTCACAGGATGACACCTTGGCGGTGCTGCCGCCAAAATACCCATCGGTAAGCTTCGTAGCCAACGACGAAAACATCGGCTTTGCTCGGGCTAACAATCTGGCTATAAGGCAGTCTGACGGTGAATACGTACTGTTGCTGAATCCCGACACGAAGCTTGAGGACGACACCCTCAGGCGGGCAGTAAGCTTTATGGACGAACATCCTGAGGCTGGAGCTGCGGGCGTGAGGATGCACAACGAAGACGGCTCGGTAGCACCAGAGTCACGCCGGGCTATACCAACACCCTGGGTGTCGGCAATGAAGATGCTGGGCTTTACCAAGCTCTACTACATGAGTCATCTGCCGTGGGACGAAGCCTGCCGCATTGAGGTGGTGAGTGGTGCTTTCTGCTTGCTGCGCCGGAAGGCACTCGACGAGGTGGGACTTCTCGACGAGGACTTCTTTATGTATGGTGAGGACATCGACCTGAGCTATCGAATCCTGAAAGGCGGCTGGCAGAACTGGTACGTGCCACTTGACATTATACACTACAAAGGACGCTCAACAGTAAAGTCCGACTATCGCTACGTACATGTCTTCTATCAGGCTATGCTTATCTTCTTCCGGAAACATTACAGCCACCTGAGCATCATCTACACGCTGCCAGTAAAGATAGCCATCTATTTCCGCGCTTTGATAGCTGTTATCGACATCCTACGGCAAAAACTGCACCTATGACGACACAACAACTGAGATTGCGGGCTATGGAGCCCGAAGACCTTGAGCTGCTCTATAAGATAGAGAACGACCGCTGTCTGTGGAACGTCGGCAGCACCAACGTTCCTTATTCGCGCTACGTGCTTCACGACTATATCGCCACATCGTCAGGCGACATCTATACCGACCGACAGGTTAGGCTTATCGCAGAGAATGGGGTGGGGGAAACGGTAGGTGTGGCCGACCTTGTAGACTTCGATGCCAAAAACCTGCGTGCCGAAGTGGGCATTGTCGTTATGGACAATCAGCGTCAGAAAGGCTACGCCACTGCTGCCTTGAGACAGATAGCCGACTATGCTTCCAGCGTACTGCATTTGCACCAGCTATATGCTATTGTTGACGACCAGAACCTTGCGGCACAAAAACTCTTTGAGAAATGCGATTTCCACGAGATAGCACGCCTCCAGGACTGGCTCTATGACGGCCATCATTATCATGACGCATTCATGATGCAAAAGATTTTATAAAAAAAAACATCCAAAAGTTTTGCGGATTCAAATTTTATTACTACCTTTGCACCCGCAAACAACGAAAGAAGACCACTGGTGCGTTAGTTCAGTAGGTTAGAATGCCAGCCTGTCCCGCTGGAGGTCACGAGTTCGAGCCTCGTACGCACCGCTTCTTCTTAGAGTTGATAAAAGCACTATTGGTGCGTTAGTTCAGTAGGTTAGAATGCCAGCCTGTCACGCTGGAGGTCACGAGTTCGAGCCTCGTACGCACCGCGTAAAGTCCCTCAGATTACCATTAAAACGGATTCTGTAGGGACTTTATTTAAATATAAACCTTATAACAATAATGATAATATGAAACTGTCCAGTCTATTTATCATAACTCTTATCTCTGTCCAATCTGCCTTTGGACAAGATCGTACCACCAAACTCACTGTTTACCCGGAATTCAAGCCATCGGTCATTGAACTGGCCGACGGGCGTATTCTCAAGGAGAAGTTTACCAACATCTTCCTGAAGAACTCGTCGCTGCTCTATATGAGCGGAACAGTTACCAAGGAAGCTTATATGGCTAACATCAAAAGCGTGAAGTTTGACGACCGCCTGTACGTTAAAGTCGACACGCTTTTGGCTTACGAGGTTGACAGCGTTGGCAACGATGCGCTGTATTGTGCCACAGTTATTGACCAGGAGGCTTATCGCCAGAACTTGAGAAACAACCAAGTAATGACCAACATCAGCCTTAGCGACCAGGTAAGCACTACGAGTGTTGACTTAAGCAATGAGGGCGATTATCTTTTCCCGCTCATCAATATCTACTACTACCGGCTGAACGGAAAGTTCGTGCGCTGTCACGACCGCTCGCTGAGCAACGTTCTTAACAAGGAGAAGAAACGAATGCTGCGTACCTTTGTCCACATGGACGACTTTAGCTGGAGCGACCAGAAGTCGTTGATTGAACTCCTCAAAAGATTGCAGTAAAAAGTCGTTTTATAAATTAATTATACAATCGGTATTATGATAAAT
>Ga0256405_10004779_pt1 | contig 24727 bp, 17 predicted proteins | sample RumenRJG_02DNA_FD_189096 | JGI IMG/M metagenome (GOLD analysis project Ga0256405, IMG submission 189096) | Bovine rumen microbial communities from Lethbridge, Alberta, Canada - RJG_02 | ecosystem: Host-associated > Mammals > Digestive system > Stomach > Rumen | place: Canada: Alberta... | reverse complement strand
CGCCCATACCCAAATGGTCATGTATGGTCTCCACCTCCAAGCCTGCCTGACGCACCAAACGAGTCAAGTCGTCGGTGTTATACATCTTACTATTACCGTTCGCTAAAGCGGTAAAGTACAAACTGATCTGGGTGAGGGCAAACGCAGCAGGCAGGTATTTCTGACGATCCCAAAGGGTCTCCATGATATAGAGACGGTTATCGGGAGTCATGATCTTCGCTGCACGGCTAAGGATACTCACGATCTCTTCTTCGCCAAAACAATCGAGGAACTGCGACATCCAAATCACGTCATATTTCGTCTCAGAAGGAAAGGCGCTATTCGGATCCAAGAGGTTCATTCCGATACCATCAATTCGGTCGGCTCCCTCTTTGCCTTCGGTCGCGGCACGCATCAATGTTATCTGTTGGGGCAGATCGCAGATGGTCACATGGAAATGGGGATTATAGGTCACACATCGTTGGGCAAAGCGTCCTGTGTTACCTCCCACATCCAAAATATGCACGTCTGCGTCTTCACCTTTAGAATGCAAGGCCTCGGTCTCTATTAAATGGAGCGCCTCATCGAAGGAATGATCCGAGTAATAATGGTCAAAACCAAACCAACTCTTCTGAACTTGCTCCGGAAGGCTGCTTAGTCCCTCGTAGATAGTGGGCCACGAACCGAAATGCTCCAAACCGGCAGGACGTCCTTCCTCCAAGGCTTTGTCCAAGACAAACCAGCCCTCGTAGTTGACATCGTGGTTAAAATCGATATCCGCACGAATGAGCGGGTCGTTGAGCAAGAACCACCCTGTCTTACCCAGACGATAAACATCCTTCTCGGCATCGACAATCACCGTCCCGATAGTAAGGGAGGCTTCGAGCAGGCATTTGCACGCGTACGAAGAAAGTCCTGTACGCTCAACAATCTCCTGCAGGGTCAAGCCGTTGGGAGAGGTATTGAGCATCTCAAAGATACCATATTTGAGCATGAGACGTGCGGTCTGGAAGACTACCGGACCGAACGAAATAATATGCGCCAAATGCTGCGCTTCGCGCGCAGTAAAACGCTCCTCTGTCAACGAGGATGCTATGCCGGAAAACAAGTGCATTTTGTACGTTTATTAAAAAACGGCGCAAAATTACAAAAAATTTTACATATATGCAAGTAAATCGGCAAATTTATTTAAATCCGAAGACAAAATAGACTGCGCCGATGAGCAGAAGGCACGCTACCAAGTGATTCCAACGCAAAGGCATTTGGAAAGCGACTGCGGAGAAGAGGACGAAGACAAAGAGGGTGATAACCTCCTGAATGACTTTTAGTTGCATCAAAGAGAAAGGTCCTCCGTTGCCATCAAAACCGATACGGTTTGCCGGTACTTGCAGGCAGTACTCGAAGAAAGCGATGCCCCATGAGAGGAGGATCACAAAAATAAGCGGTGTGGCGTTCGTAAAGAAGCCTGTCTGTTGCAGTTTCAGATGTCCATACCACGCTAAGGTCATAAAGACGTTTGACGCGAGGAGCAGTAAGATGGTGTATAAAGCATTCATAAATTCATTTACCATTTGGTCATTTACCATTTGGTCATTTATTTGGATATTTAATCATTTGAGGGAGGTATTGTTCTTTGATGTTGGACATAGATGCCCAGATACAATCCATCGCTTCGGGATTGAGGGCTTTGATCTGAGCGAGAAGGTCTTTGACTTTCTCCCGTGCGCTCACATGCTCGAAGGGGCAATTCTTGGACTGTTTGGCATAGTTCTGCATCGCGGCATAGGAGCGGATGTCTTCTTCGTCAATGAGACAAAGGGGTCGTATGATACGAAGCGGCATTTTCTCCATCTGCAAAGAAGGCGGCATGGTAGCAAAAGCGCCTTGGTAGATGAGGTTCATGAGGAGTGTCTGGACGACATCGTCCCGATGATGCCCGAAAGCGATCTTGGTACACCCTAATTCCTGCGCAACATTAAAGAGGGTCTTGCGTCTATACCAAGCACATAGGAAACAAGGGTTAGAGGTAGCGCGTTGAGCGGAACCGGCTTCTTTGGGCGGGTTTTCGCCTATTTCGACATCGCGGACGATGAGCGGCACTCCGGCTTGTTGGCAGAAGGACTCCAGATACGAGAGGTCGGTTTGGTAGTCGCGCTCTTTGACCCGCACATGAAGTGCCGTGACCTGAAAACGAGGTTTATAGATCTTTGATCTACGGCCTAAGAGTTCGGTCAAGAGAAGACTGTCTTTGCCACCACTAAGTCCAATGAGAATATGGTCTCCGTCTTCGATGAGTTGGTAGTCCGCGCATGCTTTATGAAAGAGCCTCGTCAGGCATGTACGATGATGCTCCACCAAGGATTCGATAGAAGGGAAGGTCTTCCAGTTCACGAAAGTCTCTGCCGCTTTGCGGTTAGAGGCAATGTCGTCAATGAAAACGACTTGTTCCGTAAGCGCAGGAGAGGTAGAGAGAAGCGTTTGCTGAACGGCTTCAAAAATAGCTTTCTCGGGTTTGGAGAGGTGCATCTTCTGCGAGAGGAAAAGTCCATCAAAATGCTGCTCCAAACTATATGTTTGGTTGATGAAGTTAAAATGCAGGTCGTTGCCGTTGGAGAGCAGGTATACCGGGTGTCCGGCTTCGCGCAGACGGTCTATGAAAGAGAGACGTTCGAGAGGCAGGTCAGCCAACATACTCATCCACGCCGAGAGGATGTCCTGCTCGGTAGTGCCGGGACGACAATAGTGCATAATCTCCGAGACGAAGGCTTCGGGCGTGATCAGACCACGCTCAAAATCCGCCATCAGTTGTTTGGAAGCGACGCTTACAGCTTTGACACCTTCGCCCTGAGAATCCATGCCCAAGACCGCACGCATGTTCGCCTCACCCATAAGGTGCTCGAAGGCGTGCATGCAACGCTCGACATCCAAATTTATCAATACGCCTCCGAGATCAAAAATATACGTCGTCATGGTTGTTTGATACCTTGGGCATTGTATGTCTCGCCGTCACGAAGGATGAGGAGTGTGCCGTTACGGAGTATTTTGCGGCAGGTATTTCCGTTCGGGTTAGCAAATGAGAGGTTCTCTATTCCGGTAGCGGTTTGACGGACATATTTATAAATGGGAGTATTACTTTTGCTATCCGAAGTGGTGTAGAAAGTCATGGAATCGGTCCATGCGATGGATTCTCCCTGCTCTTCCTCCTGATATGCAGCCACTTGCTGCGGAAGACGCAAAGCGGTTTGGCTTAGGCTTTCGGAGCCTTGACGCTGCCACAAGAGGAGATAAGGCTTGCTTTTAATGACCATATACTTGCCGTCGGGCGTAATGTCTCCACCGGTACAATAATTGAACTTAGAGCCGTTTCCCAAAGCGCAGACTTCCGTGAGGGTCTGTACGGAAGTGCCGTAATCCGTGCGGAAAGGCAGTTTGTAGAGATGACAGACTCCGTTTTTGACCTTATCTACAATATAGAACATCTGCTCGATGTTATCATACATCAGCGTTTCGGCATTGTGGGCATTGTTGTCCGGGAAACCGAAACGGATATAATTGGCAGTCAGGGTTTGCGTGCCGGAAGTGATAGCAGGCTCTACGAGATAGTAGATGTAATAGGCATCTTTGAATTGCAGGTCGTTATCGCCGATAGCGCCCACAAAGAGATAGTTGGTGTTGTTATAAACGCCGGTAGCTATGTCTTCCCAGTCGTCCCTGTCCGAACCGGTAGTGGTGAGTTTGACGGTCATAGCGAGCGTTCCATCGGGCTGAACGGCTACAATCTTCCGCTTGTCGCCGGTGTTCTCATCGCCGTGCGCCCAGAGATAACCCGGGGTGACACGCGAAGCGGCAAGACCACTGGTTTCCGGCATGACGCTCTTTTGCATCGTGCCGCATTCCGAACGGGTAAAATCGTTGTTGAAGGTCAGCGTGTTACCATCGTAATTGATGGGAGAAGCTGCCCAGATCATGAAGGAAGCCAAAAGGCTTAAAGCTGTACAAAAGATTTTTGCTTTCATGATATATGTGTGCTAAATAAATCGTGCTGCAAAATTACTGTTTTTTTTTGAAATCATCAAATAGTAGTATGATTTTTCTGCATAATATGGCATTTTTTCCACAAAACGAGCTGTTGTGCGGGGTTTTAGAGCCAACATTCCATGGTCACATGCGGGATGTTGGCTTCCTCGAAGATGTCTCCGACGGTGTGGAATCCGAGTTTCTCGTAAAACGAGACAGCCTGTGTCTGAGCATGAAGACGCAGTTTGGTGGCGCCTTGGGATTTGGCATATTCCTTCATTTGCGCCATGAGGTACTTGCCGAAGTTCTTGCCGCGTTCGAGAGTTAACATCCGTCCGATGCGCATGACAGAGGGGTTTGCGTCAGGGAAAAGACGGGCATAAGCGATGACGAGTCCACTGCGGCGAAGCGAGAAATGGACAGCAAGGAAGTCGATGTTATCTTCGTCGAGGTAGATGATTTGCTGCTGGCAGACGAAGACCGAGAAACGGGCTTTGAGGATCTCGTAGAGTTCCGAGGCGGAGAGTTCTTGGAAAGTCTTGATCTGCAAGGTGACGCCTCGTGGCAGGCTGAGGGGCAAACGGGCTTTGCGGCGCTTCATGGGAGGCGTTTGGGACAGCTGTTTGCTAATGATGTCATAGACGTACTCGCGAACCGTTATATAGCGTTTCGGGAAAGGCGGTTCCCAAGGATGAATATCGCGGTTCGTTTCCTTCATGCGCTCTTCCCAGATCGCCACCTGCTCGGGATCGAGCATGATTCGGTTGACGATGGCGTTGGTAGCGCCAAAGAGGGAACGATGGGCTTTTTGCGCTTTGGAGGGCTTGTCGGGACCGACTTCCATATCATAGACCTGTTCCCGTCCGTTGCGAACACGGTGTACTTCTTTGCTCTTTTTGCAGAGCTTTCCGCGGACTTTTCGTCCATCAACGTAATCTATTTTTGCCATAATTTTTGATTAAAAAGTATATATACTACGTATATATAGTAAATGTGCATTTTGTACAAAATCAGCGCTCTATCCTTGGGGTATCCTTTGGGTAAGTTTGGGGTAACATTTGGCGCGATATCGTGTTTGACTCGTGCGAGTCTCGATATTGGCTTGATCAAACACGGTGCAAAGGTACAAAAAATTCTCAATATATGCAAATAAAATTCGCAATTTGTTGCAAAAAAATTCGCAAAGTGATGGTGGGAAGGTCAACAATTATCAACCATTAAAGACAATTTCTTATGTCTTTTTGTTCACGAATTAAACGAATTAAACGAAAATTAGAGCTGTTATTTCGTGATTCAACACAACAACTGATGATGCCCAATGAAGAAGAATTTTTGATGTTAAGGAAGTTTTGCCTTGTTATACAAAGCAACGATTGCTTGTGCCGGCATATCTGTTTCCGGATTTGATTGTGCTTCATACAAACTAACTACATAGTTTTCCGCGTCCCACCAATAAAGCGTCTCGGAGTCTTTTAACTCGCGATTGTTAGGTAAGGTAAACACATTCGGTTTAGAGGTATATTTGGCTAATTGCTCCGGGTTCGTGACTTGCTGGGCGACAGGTTCACCAAGTTCATCGGTTATTTTCTCTAAAATTACAGGTAAATCATCATCTGTTCCTTCTACAAACATATATTTGGAGCAATACTCGCGTGAGTCGTTCATCAAAGGGATAACAAACCAGCGATAACCACCCCACTCTGAGAATGCAAGTACTCCATCGGAATGGGTATTTTCGATAAGTGTCTCGCAAATGGTTGGCTCTTTTTGATTTGTGCAAGCGATAAGCGACAATACACAAACAATGACGATTAGAAAAGTCTTTTTCATTAGTTATTGATTATTGGTTCTAACAAAAGTTTTACTTCGTTCCAGATACTTCTAGTTTGTTCATATTCTGATTCTGCGTCAAAGCATTTATATCTTGCTTGCGGAATATCCTCTAATTGAATGTTTTTCAGTGTATTGCATATTCTTACCGAACATATTTCGGGATACATAGAATGTAACTCAAAGCATTCGTTAGCCAGCATACCAAGCTTTGCTTGAAATGTATTGAGACTAACCTTGCTTTGTCTTCCACTTGGTAATTTCACATTTTCATAACTATAGACGTACGCATCTATAGTTTGAATTTCTTCTTTGATATTATTAATTAGTATATCTTTGCTCATATTTATGAATTTAATAAATTTATCTTGAAAGTAATGGCTTCCAGTTACTTCGGCTACTTCCACCGTTTTCTGGTGTTGAGCATCTATCAGGAGTGTCTTCTATTTCTTTTGCTCCTGTTAATATTCCATTTTCAAAACCCAACCAAATATAGCCATAGTTATACCAAACTATATTCCATGCCTCGCAAAATAACTTTTTACGGGGTTCTCCACATAATTTGATTACGTCACCGATGCTCATTCCTATTTTGGCGTTACTTACTGCTTTTTTAGTACTATTTTGAAGTCTTTTTTGAATCTTTTCTATTTCGGATAATAGCTGTTGTTCTTCTTGCTGATATTTATTTAATTGCACTTGGAGAGTTGATAACTGCTTATTCAAATCATTCACTTTTTGCTGTTGTGATTGATTTGCAGCAGTTTGTGTACGTAATTGCTGATTTAGCTGTTCTATTTCTGCATTTTTCACCTCTACATTCTGTTTCATCGAATTTAATAAGATGTGCAAACTGTCAATAACAACATCAGATTGCCGCTTTTCAAGTGTTTGATTGATTTTTCGCACTACATCCGTTGGGTCAGCAACAATCTCCGCACGGACATAGTATTGCTCCCCGTTCCATTTCTCTTCGAGGATTTTGGTTTCAGTAATACCAACACTCAATTGTTTTATCTCGTTTGTGATAAAATCTTTCGTAATATGTCCTTGTCGCTCCTCAATAGTATAATTGACATAACTTTCTACATACACGCCTAATTCTTCTAAAAGAAGTTTTTTAACTTCGCGCATTGCTTGATTACGTGCTGAAATTTTGCTATCACTTTCACTAGCTTGGTATGTGTACTCGCGAATGAAAGTTTTATTCTCTGCAAAGGAAAATATACCGATTAACAAAGATGTAATGATAAATATATGTCGTTTCATAGCATTTTTTGTATATTTGATTTTTAAATTATTCAAACATTGTATTTTCGGATGCAAAATTACTAATAATTTTTAATATGTGCAAATAATTGCAAAGAAAAATACAATTTTTCGTCATGAGGTAATGTCGTCACGTCGTCATGAGGAAGGTTTCCCATAAACAGCCAAAAGGAATAGCACCGCAGGTAAACAGCCCCAAAACAGTATAGAGAGCAGAAGAGCGAGGAGGAAGGGACGATGGTTATTTGAGTTTGTCTTTTATCGTTTTTGCCCATTCGGGGATGAAATCGGTATATTGCTTCGCAAGTTTACCATCGGTTGTACGGAAGATGAGTTGGGCATTCTGGCTTTCAACAGAGTTATCGTAGAAATAGGCTCTATCGGCAAAACGAGCTACGAGTATAGCATTTACTAAGGCTTTTTCGTAGCGGGAGATAATCTTTTGTATAGGCACATCGTGTCCTCCTTCCATGACGCGTTTAGCAATACGCGCGGCGTTGATAGTTGGATTTTGCGTGCAGATGAAGAACATGCGAATGAAATAGCCTTCTTCTTTGGCACGTTTGAGAAAATCTACCTTTCCATCAGAGGAGAGAACGGTCTCGAAGATAAAATCTTTGTGCTCATGAAGGAGTTGTTCGCGCCATTCTTCGCAGTACTCAACCGATTTGCGTACAGCATTGGGATCATTCCAGTCTCCGAACTTGGTTTGCGCTATTTCATCTGGATTGATATAGACACATTGCTCCGCCCACTCGTGTTTGATGACTAAACGAGTAGTGGATGTCTTGCCGGAACCGTTTGGTCCGGCGATCACTATTAGAACCGGTTTTCTCATATGGTTTGAACCATCTGGTCGATGTGTGCGAAATAGGCAGTACGAGCTTTGTCCCAGCGCTCTTTTGCCTCTTCTGCCACCTCACGCATCAGTTGAGATAACTGCTCATCGGTCGGCTCTTGGTCAATATTTGTAAAACGATAGTCGTTCATATTTGCAAATCTTTGCTGCTTTCGGCTGCAAAGGTACAAATAATTTTTGATATATGCAAATAAAATTCGCAATTTGTTGCAAAAAAATTCACAAAGTTGGTTGTGGAAATTCGCAAAGTGATGGTGGAAAGGTCAACAATTATCAACCATTAAAGACAATTTCATTTTATCTTTTTGTTCACGAATTTAACGAATTAAACGGAGTTTCTTTTTATCTTTTGGTTCACGAATTTAACGAATTAAACGAAGTTTCTTTTTTGTCCAAAACGTCCCAAAATGGATCAAAAAATCTTTTCAAGCGCCGGATATTATCCGGCAAAATGGACGAAGCCTCAACTTTCAGAGGCGAATCTAAGAGACAGGAGAGGCGAATCTGACGGCAAATATGCCGCCAAAAGGAACAACCGGCATCAAATGCCGGGGAAAGGGCGGCGATGAGATCGCCGACTAATGGACGGAGCAAAGAGCCGGAATGACATTCCGGATAATGGACATAGACTACATAAAAAGAAGGGGAAAGGGACAAACGGGACAAAAAAGAGGAAAAATGAGAGAAAATGACAAAAAAAAGAACTGAATGTTTGCATATGTCAAAAAAAAGCAGTACTTTTGTGCCCAAATTGCGTAAGTATGCGCACTGCGTGCGCGTTAAATAGTTAAAATGGTTTCGTAAACGAAACGTTACAAGGTTTTGTAAGACGAAACGTTAACAATAAGTATTAACCAAAAAAGATTATTATGATTGACCGAGAGTATCGCAATCCGATCTGAGTCCGGTAGGACAAATCAATTAAAGAAATGGCAAAGAATCCAGAGTACATTATTGAGGTGAACCACGTCTCGAAACAATTCGAGGACGGTAAGTTCGCACTCAACGACGTGAGCCTTCAAGTGAAAAAAGGCGAGTTCGTCACCATTTTAGGCCCTTCGGGCTGCGGAAAAACAACGTTACTGCGCTGTATAGCAGGTTTTCAAGTCGCCAGTTCAGGCGAGATCCTGCTCAAAGGCAAAGATGTCACGAAGACACCACCTTACCAGCGTCCGGTAAACACCGTATTTCAGAAATACGCCCTCTTCCCGCATTTGAATGTATTTAACAACGTCGCCTTCGGTTTGAAGCTGAAGAAAGAAGACCCAGCGACCATCAAAAAGAAAGTGCGTCAGGCACTGAAGATGGCGAACCTTACGGGTTACGAAGAACGCAAGGTAGATACCTTGAGCGGCGGACAACAGCAACGTGTAGCGATTGCTCGTGCGATCGTGAACAAGCCGGAAGTGCTGTTGTTAGATGAACCCTTGAGCGCTCTGGATTTGAAGATGCGCCACGATATGCAGATCGAGTTGAAAGAGCTGCATGAACAATTGGGAATCACCTTTATTTACGTCACCCACGACCAAGAAGAGGCGTTGACGCTGAGCGACCGTGTGGTGGTGATGAGCGAAGGAAAGATCCAACAAATCGGTACTCCGACAGATATTTACAACGAGCCGCAGAACTGCTTCGTAGCCGATTTTATCGGTGAGAGCAACATCCTGAGCGGCACGATGATCAAAGACAAGAAAGTGCAGTTCTGCGGACAGGTGTTCGATTGTATCGACACCGGTTTTGGCGAGAACAATCCGGTGGATGTAGTGATTCGGCCGGAGGATATTTATATTTGGGAAGTTAGACCGGCTTCGCCTGACAGAGCACAGACCGCTAACGCTGACAGAACACAGACCGATTCGCCTTCCCAAACAGAGGATGTGGATCCGGAGGATCGTGTGCCGAAAGGGAAGTTCACGAAATGGTATGGTGAAGTGCAGACCTGTATTTTCAAGGGTGTACACTACGAGATGCGTGTACTGACGCCGGACGGATATGAGTTCCTGATTCAGGACTACCACGAGTACCTGCCGGGCACAAAAGTGGGCATGTTGGTTCGTCCCGAAGATATCCAGATCATGAAGAAAGAGCACTATCTGTACAACTATTTCGAGGGCGAAGTGACCAAGAACGGCAAGGTGCGTTTTATTGATGCCGACTGGGAAGTGCTGCCCAAACAGATCGAAGGTCTGGAGCCCGGAGAGAAAGTGCAAGTACGTGTGCCGTTCAGGTCGATTGACTTGCAGGACTACGAGGAAGAAGGTAAGTTGTCGGGTGAAGTACATTTCATCCTGTTCAAAGGCAACCATTACCATCTGACGATCCGTACGGATGAGGGTCACGACCTGTTTGTGAACACGAATGATGTGTGGGACGACGGCGACCGTGTGGGAATTGTGATTCCGAAGACGGAGATATTGATTTCCAAATTTGAAGATTTGAAGATTTGAAAATTTGAAAATTTGAGGATTGACAAATGAGTAAACTGATTCAGATATTTTCTTCGCGGAGAACATGGGCATGGCCTTATGTGGCGTTTATGGCGATGTTCGTAGTGCTGCCTCTGATCTTGGTCGGAGTTTATGCTTTTACGGATATTCACGGGCATTTTACGCTCCATAACTTTGCGAAGTTTTTTACGCACAGCGAGGCGATACAGACTTTTCTGTACTCGCTGATGATTGCGGTTTTCAATACGGTTATCTGCCTGCTGATCGGTTATCCGGCCGCGTATATCATGGCGCAAGAGGATTTCAAGACGCCGAAAGTGATGGCGATGCTGTTTATTCTGCCGATGTGGATCAATTTTCTGCTGCGTACGGTAGCTACAGTGGAGCTGTTTAACATGTGCGGACTGCCGTTGGGCGAAGGCGCGCTGTTGTTCGGTTTGTGCTACGACTACCTGCCGTTTATGATTTACCCGATCTACAACACCTTGCAGAAGATGGACAACTCGTTGGTAGAGGCGGCTCAGGACTTAGGCGCAAGCAAATGGCAGAGTTTCTGGAAAGTGATCGTTCCGCTGTCGATGCCGGGCGTGTATAGCGGTATTGTGATGGTGTTCATGCCAACCGTTTCGACGTTCGCGATCGCGGAACTGCTGACGCATAACAACATTAAGTTGTTCGGTTCTCTGATACAGGACTACATCACCACTACCGATCTGCTGAACTACGGAGCGGTGTTGAGTCTGGTACTATTGATAATTATCGGTTTGACATCGTTCTTCGGGGATAGCGAAGAGAGGGAGTAAACCCCACCCCGACCCTCCCCTCAAGGGAGGGGGGAAAGGAAATAGTGAATAAATAATATTATTACAAATGAGAAAAAATAGAAATATATTCGACATAACGAGATTACGATATATCGCTATACCGATAGTACTATTTCTTTGCCTCAACGTCTTCGCGCAATCGAATCTGACATATGAGTTGAAAGTCGGAACGACGGGTGAGAACACGGTATTGACAGAGTTCCCGGAGAGTTATCAAGGGGAGAAAGTCAATATAAAGGTACAATGTTCGATGTACAATGTACAAAGGACAAAGGACTCCTATGACTTCGTCTTCACGAACGGAGAGGCAGTAACGGGATTTGCGGAAGTGTACCAATACGATGATCCGAACGGCGTGCATTGGACGGTTTGGCAGAACAACAAAGAGATCAAGAACCGCGCACAACGAACCTTGGTTCAGAACGCGTATAAGACCTTTGAGAACTATCTGCACGAGACGGTGGATGTTCGTCACAGCCGAGGTTGGATTTGGTGGCTTTTCGCAGGACTGCTGCTTGTCGGAACGGCTATCTATGGCTGCTATCTGTATATCGAGCGGCGCAAGGAGAAGAGTTTGAGCGCTGTGGAGCAGGAGATCTTACGGCGCAAAAGGCTTGGTCTGAGAAGACACTATACCTCGCAGTTGTACTTATGGTTGCTGCTGTTGGTGTTGTATGCTCCGATTGCGCTGATTGCCGTGTTCTCGTTCACGAAGAGCAAGGTGTTGGGCAACTGGACAGGGTTCTCGATGGAGCTGTATGCGAACCTGTTTACCGGCAAAGCCGATGCGGGTCTGAACAGCGCTATGTGGTACACCTTGGTGATTGCGTTAGTGGCGGCAGTGTGCTCGACGATATTAGGCACCTTAGCTGCTATCGGCATCTATAACATGCGTGCGAAAAGCCGCAAGGCGGTTAGTTTCCTGAACTCCGTGCCGATGATCAACCCCGATATTATCACGGGTATCTCGCTGTTCCTGCTGTTCGTAGCATTGGGCATGAGTCAGGGTTTGGCAACCGTGTGCATCGCTCATGTGGTGTTCTGTACGCCGTACGTGGTGTTAAGCGTGCTGCCGAGGTTGAGCAGAATGAACCCGAACACCTATGAGGCAGCTTTGGACTTAGGCGCTACGCCGGGTCAAGCGCTGCGCATGGTGATGTTACCGGAGTTATGGCCGGGCATGTTGAGCGGATTTATCTTGGCGTTGACGCTGAGTGTGGACGATTTCGGAGTGACGTTCTTTACCAAAGGTAGCGGCGGATTAGAGACGCTGAGTACGTTCATCTATTCCGACGCGCGTAAGGGCGGTTTGACACCGGAGTTGCGACCGTTGTTCACCATCATCCTATTGGTGATGTTAGCGGTGCTTGTTTATATCAATTTCCGAGACCGGAAAGAGGAAGATTAATTAATTACCCAAACAAATATATTTATTACATCAATGAAAAAAATCTTTGTTTCTGTATTGGCTGTGTTAGCCATCGTACTGAGTTCCTGCGGCGGTTCAGACCGTACACATCAACTCAAAGTGTTGAACTGGGCGGATTACATTGACGAGGACGTCAAGGCTAATTTCGAACAGTGGTATTTCGACCAGACGGGCGAGAAAGTGGAACTCGTTTACGAGACTTTCGACATCAACGAGACCGCACTGACGAAAATCGAAGTGGGACACGAGGATTACGACGTGTTCTGTCCGTCGGAGTACATCATCGAGCGAATGTTGAAGAAAAACCTGCTCATTCCTATTCAGAAAGAGCTGATTGCAGACAGTATTCGTTATTTCGACAACATCTCTCCGTTCGTGCGTGACAAGTTCCAACAGATGGCTCCGAGCGATGATGTGAATGTGAGCGATTACACCGTTGGTTACATGTGGGGAACCACCGGTTTCATCTATAACCCGCAGTATGTGAACCGCGAGGATCTGCAGAGCTGGGCAGCTGTGCTCAATCCGAAATTCGAGAACCGTATTCTGATGAAAGATGCGTTCCGCGATGTGTATTCGGTATTGGTATTGTACGCTTTTGCAGATCAGATCGAGAAAGGCGAAGTGGATCGCAACGAGCTCGTTCGTAACATCACTCCGGAGCGTGTGGCTGCTGTGAAGGACATCCTGCTGCGCGCTAAGAAACAAGTCTGCGGATGGGAAGTGGACTTCGGCAAAGAGGAGATGACCAAAGGCAAAGCATGGTTGAACCTGAGCTGGTCCGGCGATGCGCAGTTCGCTATCGAAGAGGCTGCTGAGATGGGCGTGATGCTCGATTACATCGTGCCGCAAGAGGGTTCGAACGTTTGGTTCGACGGATGGGTTATCCCGAAATATGCGAAGAACGTGAAAGCCGCTACTTATTTCATCGACTACATGTGCCGTGCGGACAATGCGTTAGCTAACATGACCGAGATCGGTTACGTGAGCTGTGCCGGTGGCGAGTTAGCTGCTGCAGAGGTTTTGGCTGACCAGAACGACGAGGAAGAATGGCCTGAGACCGTAGATGCTTCCTATTTCTTCGGCGAGGAGCCGATCGAGGTGGACGGCGAGATGTTAGATCCTCACGCGCTGCATCTCAACCCCGTTTACTATGCCGACAAGAGCATCATCGACCGTTGCGCACTCATGCACGATGCAGGAGATGCACAAGAGATGCTGTTGGAGATGTGGAATGAGATCAAATTAGCACGCTAATTAAATTAAAAATTAAAAATTAAGAATTCAAAATTCGTTATGACGTCATTGCGTTATTACGTTATTGTAATTGGTCTTTGCCTTTGCGCCGTGGGCTCTTTCGCTCAAACGAGCGAGATGGAGCAGCGTTATCAGGCTCTGTCGGCTCGTTTTGACGGACGCGACAAGTTGCTGCAACGCGACCTGAAGGCATACTTGCAGGCATACCCATACACGACTTTTGCCGACGAGGTGAAGTTCATGCAGGGCGTGTTGCAAGTGGAGAGAGGCCATTACAAACAAAGTCTCAAGATCCTTGAGCAGGTGGAGGCGAAAGCACTCAGCCGTCCTCACCAGACCGATTATTCGTTCTACCGCGGGTACGCTTATCTGATGATGCAAGAGTACCAGCGTGCATCGGTGTATTTCGGTCAGTTGGGCAAAGGGGACAGCCGTTACAGTTCGCGCGGTAACTATTACTACGCGTACTGCATGTACAAGATGGGCAACTACGACAAGGCGCTACCGGCTCTGTTGCAGTTGGAGAACGACCATGCGTACCACAAGACCGTTCCGTATTACATTACGCAGATTTACTATGCGCAGAAAAATTACGAAGAGGCAGGCGCGCGAGCCGAAGACCTTCTTCGCGAAGATCCCGACAGCCCTAATAACGGCGAGTTGCACCGCATCATAGGCGAGATGCACTACGCGAAGAAAGAGTACAGCGCTGCTGTGGAGCATCTTCGCGCGTATCAAAAGAACGCCAAGGAGCAGAAAGAGGAGTTGCTGCGAAGCGATATGTACATGCTCGGTTGCGCGGAGTATGAGTTGGGTGAGTTTGACGCTGCTGTCAAATCGCTCAAACAGGTCAAGCAGGAGAAAGACGTGCTGTCCGAATCGGCTTGTCTGACGATGGGTAACGCCTATGTGAAGCTGCATATGCCCGAGCAAGCGAAGTTGTCTTACCAAGCCGCAGCAGGCTATCAGCTGACACCGGAAGTGACCGAGGAGGCAAGTTATAACTACACCCTCTGTACGTACCAGAGTTCCAGTGCGTTGGGTGAGTCCGTGCGCGCGTTCAATGATTTCTTGCGCAATTTCCCGGACTCGAAATACGAGAACCGCGTCTATCAGTTGCTGAGCGATGCGTTGATGCAGAGTAAGAACTACGCTGCCGCTATCGCTACGCTGGACTCCATCGAGCACCCGACGCCGAAGATGGCTCAGACGAAACAGTACTTGCGTTACCAATTGGGCGCAGACCATTTCCTGCAAGGCAAGATGCAGCAGGCAGTAGAATGGACCAGCGAAGTGATCAAGCATAAGAACGAGTCGGACCAATACACCACGGAGGCGTATTATCTGCGTTCGGAAGCCAATTACCGATTGCGTAACTACGCCGACTGCGAGAACGACCTGAAGGCTTTCTTTGCCCGACCGGACGTGCGCAACTCAGGCAACTACGCGATGGCATATTACCTCGCCGGTTACTGCGCTTTCTCGCAAGGTCATTACGACAAAGCCCGTGAGGCATTCTCGCTGTATATTGACGAGGCACAAGCGACCGAACCGACGTATGCCGACGCGTTGAACCGAATAGGCGACTGTTTCTTCAACGACCGTCAGTTCCAACAGGCGATCACGTACTACGGACAGGTGAGTCAGTTGCAGAGCGCCGGAACCGATTATGCGTTGTTCCAACGCGGTTACGCACTGGGTTTGCAGCATAAGTATGCCGATAAGATACAGGTGCTGAGCGAGTTACTCAAGCGTTACCCGCGGTCCGATTATGCGGATGATGGTGTGTATGAGATTGCCCGCGCACAACTGCAGATGGACGATGAGCGTAGCGCTATCGCTACATATGACCGTCTGTTGGCTACGTACCCGCATTCGGCATTGGCTCGCAAAGCGAGTCTGGAACGCGCGATGTTGTTCCGAAACCTGCATGAGAACGAGCAAGCGATCGCAGCTTACCGCAAGACGATAGAGAAATACCCGGCTACCGAAGAGGCGTACACCGCCCTCGATGCGTTGCAGGCACTCTACGTGGAGAACGGCAAGGTGGACGAGTATGTAGCGTACACCAAGGAGCTTGCGAAGATGAATATGAACGTCACCACGCAGGAGGATTCGCTGCTCTACGCGGCGGCTGAGATGCAGTATATGCAAGCCGATTATCAGAAAGCGTCCGTCAGCCTGAACAACTACATCACGATGTATTGCGCAGGAGGCCGTTATTGTACCACCGCGCGGTATTACCTCGCCGATTCGTATTACCGTCTGGGTAAGAGCAGCGAGGCGCTGTCGCAATACATGGTACTTGCTGAGACGGCGGCTAACCCGTATCAGGAGGAAGCGACCACACGCGTGGCGGAGATCTGTTTTGACAAGGGCGATTATGCTTGCGCATTGGAGGCATTCTACAGAATGCACAGCCTTGCCTCTAACCGCGAGAACACCACGGTAGCGCGTCTGGGTATCCTGCGCTGCACGCAGCGTCTGGGTCGCCATCTGGCTACTATCGACATCGCAGAGCAGATCTTAACCGACCTGCCTGTGGACGACGAGACCCGCAACGAGGCGCTCTTCTGCCGTGCGAAAGCGTATATAGGCATGGGCAACTGGCTCAAGGCGCAGCCGGATCTGGCTTCCCTTGCTACCGATGTGCGCACCGCGCAAGGCGCTGAATCCAAATACCTCTTGGCGCAGAGCTACTACGAGATGCAGCTGCTCAACGAAGCTGAAGACGAGGTGATGAACTTCACGCAGATGAACACGCAGCAGCAGTACTGGCTTGCTCGTGCGTTGATTCTGCTGAGCGACATCAACCGTGAGCGCGGAGAGTTCTTCCAAGCGCGTCAATACCTGCTCGTCTTGCAGCAGAACTACACCACCACCGGCGATGACATACCGGCGCTCATCACCGCACGCATCGCTACCTTGGATCAATTAGAGAAACCCGTGATAACCGAAGAAAAAGAAGAGGAGGACTCATTATGAAAAAGTTCGTTAGTACGTCATTACGTTATTACGTTATTACGATGGCGCTGATCATCGGCACTACGGCTTTTGCACAATCCGACTCAGCGCTGAACCGCAGCGTGACCGTAGAGCGTGATTTTCAGCCGGTTATACAGGCAGCAGGCAAGATCTCTACCCGTCCGGCTGTGGTGGAGACTACGATTGAGCCTGCACCGGTGGAGTACTCGACCTATACGGCGGATGTGACTCCAGAGGCAGCTATTCAGCCGATGCTTTCACAACCGACACGTTTTGAACCCGGCAAACGGTATAACGGTTATGTGCGCGGTGGTTTAGGTCATCCGAACACCTTGTTTGACTTCGGCTATCATCTGGACGACGGCAAGAACTCCATTTTGGATGTCTATGCCCACCATAAGGCAGAATGGGGTCTCGCCACCTTGAGCAAAACCCTTTTGGGACTCAATTTCAAGCACACATATAGCACGTGCGACCTGTATTTCGGTGTCAACGGCAGTAATATTTTCTACCATAAATACGGTCATTTCTACGACTACAGCCAAGACCACGGTCTTTGGGCAAAGAACAGCACGGCTTATCCGAAACCGCATTCGTTCGGCAAGATGGACAAAACGGCGCTGTGGACGACGGAAGTGTTCTTGGGCGTGAAATCGAACCCCAAGCAGGACGTGCAGTACATGGTTCAGACCGGATATAAACTGTTCTCCAAACCCGGTGCCGTGAGCGAGCATCAGATCCGCACACACGGTTCGTTCAATTGGCATAGAGAAGAGCATCATGTGGGCGCTGTCGTTTATGTGCAGAATAACTTCCTGCAACTCGGTTCGCTGGGCGATGTCATCCCCGACTCCATGTACCGCAGCAGGCATAATTTCCGCATTGAGCCGTATTATGCATATGAAGGAAAGCGCGTGCGCGTACACGTGGGCGTGAACTTCGACGTCAATATCGGTCATGGCAAGAACAGCCTCTCCGGCACAGAGAATGTCTCGTTTGCTCCCTCGCCGCACATCTTCTTGGAAGCGCAGGTTGCCAAACAGTGGCTCACTATCTATGCCGACATCGAAGGTCATCACGGTTTGGGTTCGCTGCAGGAATACATGGAGGAGAACCGCTACCGTCTGATCCATGCCGGTATCGTAGAGCCTCACTCGGCTTCTTATACGCCGGTGGATGCAGAGATCGGATTTCATATCCGTCCTCATCGCGACCTGCTCATCGAGCTGCACGGAGGCTATGCGTATATGACGCACGAGGATGTCTGGGTAGCGACAGCAGACAGCGCGAACTATGCGCTGCTTAACCTGCCGGTGAAACCCGGTGATTTCCTCTATCTGCATACCGATTATCAGCGCGGTAAGATCGGTGGTCAACTCAATTACCACTACCGCGACATCGTACGCGTTCATTTCCACGGAGACGCTTATTTCTGGAAAGGCGACACAACCGTTTATGACCGTGCCAAATGGGAGATGGGGCTTCGTATAGATGGTCGGATTGACAAACACTGGTCGCTCTATTCGGACAACCATTTCGAGGGTAGCCGCAAAGCTTTGGCTACCGACGGCGAGCATACTCTCGCTCCAAGAGTGAACCTCAACCTCGGTCTGCAATACGACATGTGGGTAGGAAAGGAGAAAGGCGAAAAGATGAAAGTGAAAGGTAACGGAGAACAGATCCTCCGTCCGGAGCCGAAGCCGAACCTGACGCTCTTCTTCCAACTCAACAACTGGTTGCACCGCAAGAACGAGATCTACTACGGTTACCGCGAGCAGGGCATCAACTTCCTGATGGGCGCTACCTTCCGATTCTAAACAACCCCCTTTATACAATAAATGACCCGCCGTACAGCGGGTCATTTGTTGTAGTAAACCGTTCGCATCTCGTTCGCATCACGGACGTGCGCGTTGGGTCCGTTTCCGGTAGTTGAATACTATATATCCGGCTGCCATCAGCAACAATATCCATAATCCTTCTCCCACGGGCTGCTCCACCAACTGATGATCACCTGGCAACTCTCCTCCTCCGGGATTAGGTGGAGGCGGCGGACCGGGAGCGAACCTCGGAGCCGCAGCCATACGTGCCATCTGCGGTGCCTGCTGTGCCTCGGGTTGCGCTACCTGACGGGCGGAAGCCATCGAGGTAAAAGTCGTCATTGGCATCACTACCCCACTGCTTGCCCCATACTGAATACCGCGTTTGGAAGAACTGCGGGAAGAGCTACCGGTGGTAGCATACACGCCGTTACTGCCGCTCCCCACGTGCTGCACCTTCGCACGGCTCGTCTCATACATCCCGCGCATAGGCACGGACGGCATCGAGAGCCCGAACGAACGATGCGAACGCGTATAGCTGTTCATATGTGCCGGCAGGTAAGGCTTCAACTGACGGCTCGCACGCACACTCTCGATCGGTCTGGTGGTAGTGATCGGAGCAGAAGTCATGATACCCGGGTTGATATACACATAGGGTTTGTTATTCACTATATAGACCAAGCCCATCAGCGCGATGCCGCAGATGAACACGACGAGGGCAAGAACCATCCTCTTCCTAAACCATTTGGTCGTTTTCATTGCGCACCCTCCTTTCTCATCTCAACTCGTTTGCCAAGCGCATCATAGATAGCGCCTCGATGGAGAATCAGCAACTTACCTTCGTGGATGAACTTCTCTACTCCGTTCACCGTCTCTTCGTTCACCTCCTCCAAATCGGTCGGCGTTCGAGGCGGATTCTTGGTAATCAGGAACCGGTTCATCGGCGTCTTGTTCGCCGCTACGAACGAATAGGTGTTGCCCGTTTGTATCTCCGTGGCGATACCGGTCTCTATATCGTATAGATAGATCAGGTCGCCCTCGTAGTCAAAATGGAAAGTATAAGTAAGATCATTGCCTGCTCGGAAACTGAGGTAGCGTTCCTCCGCAGTCGGGATAGCGGCAACTGTCATCTCGCCCGCCTCTTTGAGCACCGCTAATTGCGGCACATTCGCATCGCCTTCCAGCTTACGACCGTCCCATCCGTCTTCGAACTCTTCCGAGAAATCGCCGCGTGCCAAGAGGTGTACGCAGTCACCGCCGAAGGTCTCGCCCATCACTCTCAACCGCATCACATCCGGTGCTCCATAACGGCTCGGGGCACGCATCGGCTGTGTAGAAGTCTTGAAATACGTAGCGTCATAAACCACGCGATTGTACACTAATTTGAGCGTTGCCACCTTGGCAGGATCGGTCTTGATGAAGAATCCCTGCATAGCCGGAATGACCGAGTCAGCGCCCGTCAAGTACGGCGAGGAGTGGATCGGAACGACAGCATACTGACCGGGCGTGGAAACCGCTCCGCCCGGCTCAACGGCACTCACCGGATCGGGGTTTGCAGTCGCGTTAGCGTACGTACCCGAATGATAGATATAGATCGCTTTCTCCGCGTTGGTGAAATCCTCATCCTGCATCTCCTGAATCTTAATCGGCGCTGTCCAACTGTTGGCTGCGAAAGCATAACCATCCGCATCGTGGTTGTCCAGCGTCAGGGTCTTGGTAACCGGAGCATTCAGTTTACCTTGGAAGGTATAGGTCTTCGTGCTTTCCTGCGTGATACAATATCCCTCGAACGGTACGAGCACATCCTCATTCGCTACCCACTCCCAGAGGCCTCCAATACTACCATCCGATGCACTACTCCAACGGCACATCCAAGCGGCGTGATACATGCTGATAGCCGTTTGTCCTGCTTGGAACGGAATACCCATATACTGCCAAACCGGACTTGCCGTCAGGGCGTCAGTTCCACGACTGTAGTACTGCACGGTAGCACGCACATCGGACTCCTTGTTGCCATATACGAAAGCACCGTTATGCGTCGCGTCTGCTTGGATCTCCAGCTCATCCGCCTTGATGGTAATCGGCGATGCGTAACGTGTATCCTTCACCGTCGCTACCATACCTGCTACCGTCAGTCCGCCGTACGGCTTAACGATCAGCTTACCGTCCACGGGTTGGTTGTATTCGTCACGACCCTTGTTGACCTTGACACTACCGGCATGAGCATCGTCCACGTTCACATGGCACTCGGCAATGATACGCGTCGGGTGATACGGAGTCGGGATGATATTGTAACCCGGTGCCCAGTTCTTGGGATTGTCCCATCTATGATCACCGTCCTTATTGTCGAATACCAGCGAGCAGTCCGCCACCTTGGTCTCATCGGTCATCAACAGGTAGTCAATCATCTGCCGCATAACGATCTGTCCCGCAGGAGAGAGGTTCGGCATCTCGTAGAAGTTGATACCATATAGCAACAGACGTGCCGGGAAAGTCACTTGGCGCTCACAGCATACAATCAGGTCACGGTCATTATTCTCATCCCGAATAGTAGCCAAGAAGATGAAATCCGGTGCCTCATTGATCGTGAAGCCTTGCAGACCCTTGGCTTTATCAGCGGTGCTGAGCGAACTCAATACATGAACCGTAGTATCTGCCGGATTCACCACCTGCGTAGCACTGGCATCACTCGGGTTATATTTCGCATCCTTGAAGATCGCGTGTCCTGCGCAGAGCACCTTCATATCCTGCACTTTCGGTTTCGGATCCTTGGGGTTCGAACCAATATGCCAGTTCGGCAGGTTTGCCACATAGGCCTCGAAACTGAGCATCGGCTTCTTGTCAATCATCGTGCCCAATGCATTCGTATATCCCTCACTTGTACTCAGGAAGTCGGTCACTACCATCAGGTCATACTGATCATAATGTGTGGCTATCTCTGCCTCGTTTTTCGTTGCATAGCCGTTCACATAAGTGACATCATAGTAATTTTGCAGATACGTTACCAAATCATTACACGAAGCCGCATCAGTTGCCGAGTACGCATCAAACGCACCATTTTTCGTTCCGGTGATGATAAAAGCGATTTTCGGTCTCTGACCCGCCGGATAGATACGAATATTAGTCGTGATCGTGTACTCACGGGCGGGATCACAAGAGTTCTTCATCGTGAAGGTCACCGGCACATTCAGCACCGTCGTATTGCCCACACTCGGGGTACCTATCATATGGATGTACTCATCGAAATAATCAAACGTACATCCGCTAATCGGAGTCGGTGAAATAGGTTTCAGCGAATACTCGATACCCGACACATCATAATTGCAGGTCAGTTTCACTACACTCACATCCACTTTCTGACCATCCCATATGGTCACGCCCGGCGAGACGTTCGTCAGGGTCGGAACAAGGTCACAAGGCTCTAACCATTTCGCATACAGCGTTGCAGTAGCATCGGTCTGGTCCCAATTCTTCATACTATAACCCAAACCGGAGTAGTACTGCGTTCCCGCTCCGTTGGGTTCACTATAATAGCCGTCGAAGACATAACCGCCTGCGCGTTTCGGTAGCACCGCAATCTCCGGCATCGGTTTATTGTAAGTCGCTACTACCGAAGGCGTGTAGCTGTTATAGGCTCCCGTGGCATTCAGCGTGATAGTGGTCTTGATGATCTGCTCCCATTTCGCATAGAGCGTAGTATCGGTCTCCGTCGTATAATCGGCACCGTCCGAGATCAACAATCCCGTTCCGGCTGCATCTTCCGTCCAGCCAAGGAAGTTGTGATCTTCCCAAGCATAGGTATTATCGTTCAGCGCAAAGGTTGAACCTCTCGGCACTACCTGATTCTCCATCGTTCCCGTAGCCTCAGCAGCGTTCTTATTGAAGGTCACGGTCACTAACGGGACCTCTACGATAACCACCACGCGAGTCTCCTTGTTATAACTTTTGATAGAGAACTCACCTTTATAATTACCGCCGGAATAGGAGAATTTATGCCATTTATGTTGCTTTCCCGACGCAATCGGCTGATTGGTAGTCGTTCCGTTGACGGTCAGATCAATTGAGTAAGCGTCATTGCTGTTCGGGAATACATAGAAGAGGATCTTGTTGGCATTCATACCGCGGAGATTGAACTTCAAGGTATTACCGCTTCCCACTTTCAACGCTTTGATAGCTCTGTTGCCACTCGAAGAACTATTCCACTGGCTCTCCGTATCTAATTGAGTAATGTCTTTAGAGTTAAAATAGATACCTCCTGTACTGGTGGATGAATAGGAGATGTCGGTCGTTTCTTTCAGGTTATTCTGCGCTACCGTAGCGCCTTTCTGGAACAACCACGCTTTCACACTACCGTCACTACCCTGCGTCCACATACCATTCTTAACATAGCACGAACCTAAGATATACGTCACTTTCGGCACCTCGTCTATCCATTTTGCCCAGTACTCTTTATTGCCCCAATCGGTGGTGGAGATAGCCGTTACCGGCGAACCAGTATAACCAGGATTGTCGTACCAGCCGGCAAACTCCTTGTTATCCTTGGTCACATCGGTCGGCAGCGTAGCGCCCGTGCCGTGGGTATAAGACGTCACATTGCCGGAATTGATAGTTCCTTCGTTCGGGTACAACGTTACCGTGTAAGTCGCATGATCAAAGGTCGCCGTGATGGTCGCATTGGCATCCAGAATATGCGTACTACCGCTCGTGAAATCCACGCCGTTCACCTGCAGCGAGGTGCAACGATAGCCATTATCCGGCACTGCAGTGATGGTCAGAATACAAGTATGTGCCAAATCATTGAGGTTTCTTGCAGCATAGCCTTCCGAGGTCTTTGCACTTTCGTCATGGTGGGTATAGGTCACACGTATCTGTCCGTTCGTAGTGGCGCTTACCGACGCATTGTGTACAACCATTCCGTTCGAATACGTATAGCCGTAGAACTGACAGTTACTATTCATCGGATCCATTCCAGGACCGCCGGATGTACTCAGATAGATCGTACGGTCACTCGTAATAGCATCTCCATGGAAATTAGAGGACTCGGTAATAGCATAACCGTCATCGCTCCAGGTTCGGTAGATAGCCGATGTACAATTCGCATCACCTTTGTTATTGGCAATATGCCATACCCAGAAATCATTGCTCCAATCGGGTGTCGTGGTGAAGAGATAGCGCGCCGTACCGGGCACTAAGGTCATCTGTTGCGCTGCCGTCCAGTTTTTGCTATCACCTTTGTCATACTTACCTTTACCGATACGGTAGTAGATGCTGTTATTGTTCCATCCTCTCCCTTGCATAGCAAGGGTATTCTCTATATACACCTTCCATCCCGGTGTTTGAACCATCGGCGGATAACCCACACTCATTACCAACGGCGTATAGTTTGAATTGCTAAAGGTCAGATTGAAATGGTACGTACCTTCTTTAGTAGTTTGGATTCGGCACCAATTACTATTCTCCTTATCCATCGTCCAGTTCGTACAGTTGTCGCTGTTCATGGTACCCGAATTACCGTGCGTGCTGAAACCGTCATCTACCACAAACTCATACTCCCATGCTACGCCAAGATACACGCCACAAGTAGCAGTCTCTGCACTGGTGTTCGTACGGGTGAGGGGCAGGTCTTGCCTATCGCTTCCGGATCCTGGGGTTTGAATAATCACTTTCGGTACCTTCACACCATACGCGCCACTCCAAGTGGCATTCGATTCGTGACCGGACACCCATGCCTTGCAATAGTAATTACCGGCATCTGCACACGTACAACTCGCTTTGGTATAGGTAGCACTGGTTGCGCCGGTTATCTTGTTCGATTCTTCGGTTCCGCCTTTATACCATTGGAAATTCGTAGCCCCTGCACTGGTTGCCGTCAACGTAATCGTCTCACCCGTGAAAGCTAACCACGTACCCGAGACACATACCTTAAACGGATTATACTCATAGGTATACGTAGCCTTTCCTCCGCTCATACCGGTAATCTTGCAATAGATACCATTCGCTGCTGTGATGTCATA
>Ga0256405_10004778_pt1 | contig 24743 bp, 21 predicted proteins | sample RumenRJG_02DNA_FD_189096 | JGI IMG/M metagenome (GOLD analysis project Ga0256405, IMG submission 189096) | Bovine rumen microbial communities from Lethbridge, Alberta, Canada - RJG_02 | ecosystem: Host-associated > Mammals > Digestive system > Stomach > Rumen | place: Canada: Alberta... | reverse complement strand
ATATAGCCTCAAAGCGCTTCGCAAAGGGTGAATTGAAAAACAGTCCAGTGGACTGTTTTTCAAGAGGGAACGCCTTGCAAGTGAAGGCGTTCCCTTAAAAAATAGGTTTATTGACAAGCTGAAAGCCCTCAGATGAGGGCTTTTTTGATAAAATCAAGGCGCTGCATTGCAGCGCCTTAACTATTACTTATTGATAATAAATGCTCTTAGCCGAGAACGACCTTTATCTCGTTAACGTCTGCAAGCTTGTCAGCAGGAACGTAGTTACCTGCGAGCTTTTCTCCGTTGAGGATAAGCTCCTTAACGCCGCTCTGAACGTGTGCAGAGTTGTCGATAGCAATGTTGAGCTTCTTGCCGCGGAAGTTCTTTTCGATCTTGAATCCGTCCCACTTAGCAGGGATAGAAGGTGCGATAGTGAGTCCGCCGAGGTCAGGACGCATACCGCAGATACCCTCAACACAGCCTACCATTACTGTCGAAGCTGTACCTGTGAGCCAGTGAACGTGTGAACGTCCCTCGTAAGGAGAAGCCTTTGACTCGGTGAACTGTCCGTGAACGTATGGCTCCATAACACGTATCTCAGCCTTATCGTTCATAGCAGCAGGTGAGCTTTCAAGGAAGTACTCGAATGCGCGGTCGCCGTGACCGAGGAGAGACTCGGCAAGTATCAGCCAGCCCTGTGACTGTGAGAAGATACCGCCGTTTTCCTTTGTATCAAGGTTGAATACCTGCATGAGAGCGCCCTCAAAGTGGTGGTACTTATAAGGCGGATCGAGAAGCTTAGCGCCGTAAGGTGTATTGAGTATATCGTGAACGCTGTTCATAGCCTTGTCAGCCTGCTCGCCTGAAGCAAAGTGTGAGATAACGCTCCAGCTCTGAGGATTGAGCCACATATTAGCTTCGGGGTCTTTCTTTGCACCAACGATAACGCCGTCTTCACGGATACCGCGGATGAATCTGTCCTCGTCCCAGCACTTTTCAAGAGCTGCACCCAGTTTCTTCTGAGCGCCGTCGAGGTATGTGAGATAGTCTGTATCGTTCTTATCCTTAGCCATGTCACGCATTACGTTCATAGCGTAGTAGAGCTGGAATGCAACGAATGTTGATTCGCCCTTTGCGCCAAGACGGAGGCAGTCGTTCCAGTCAGCGTGAAGACCTGCGGGCATATCGTGATCGCCAAGACGCTCCATAGAGAAGCGGATAGCGTTCTTGAGATGTTCGTAAACTGTAGCCTTTCCGCCGCCTTCTTCTGCGTATGTTATAACTTCATCGAGGAAGCCCTTGTTTCCGCTTTCGCCGAGGTACTTCACGATAGTCGGGAAGAGCCAGAGTGCATCATCGGCACGGTATGAAGGGTGGCCTGTTTCCTTAGCGTAAACGCTGTGCTCGTCATTTTCGTCAGGACAAGTCTCGTGGCCTGCGTTGTGATCGAACTTGACAAGTGGGAGTCCGCCGCCGTTGCTTACCTGAGCGGAGAGCATGAAGCGGATCTTTTCAGCTGCCATTTCAGGATCAAGGTGGATTATACCCTGAATATCCTGCACTGTATCGCGGTAGCCGTAGCCGTTTCTCAGACCGCAGTAAATGAAGGAAGCTGCTCTTGACCAGATGAATGTGATGAAGCACTGGTAAGCGTTCCATACGTTTATCATGTTGTTGAATTCAGCAGAAGGAGTCTCTACCTTGAAGTTAGAGAGCTGACCGTGCCAGTAGTCCTTGAGCTGCTTTACTTCTGCATCTACCTTGCCTGCTTCCTTGTACTCGTCGAGTATAGCAGCAGCCTCTGAGTCTACACGCTGACCGAGAACGAAGATGAATTCCTTTGTCTCGTTCGGAGCAAGTGTGATATCGCTCTGGAGAGCACCGCAGGAGTTTGAGTTATAGTTCATAACGCCGTTGCACTTGCCTTGTTCAACAGCGATAGGGTTCGAGAAAGTTCTGTAAGGACCGATAAATTCACTGAAGTTACCGCAGCAGCCTGTAACAGGCTGTCCTACCATACCGAAGAAGCGTTCGCTGCCGTTGTAGCCGTTCTCGTCGAAGCCTGTATTCTCGTTCATGTGCTGGATTATCCTGTTTCCGCCCTCAAAGCTTGTACGTGTGATGAACAGCGTATACTGGAGGTTTACCTGATCCTGCTCATAGTTAGGCTCGTTTGTGAATTCGATGAAGCCGAAAACAGAGAGCTTTCTTTCCTTATCGGAATTGTTGGTCACCTTTGCTCTCCATACTTCGTATGTCTTTCCGTAAGGAACATAGTATGTAGTTTCGGACTTGATGCCTGCGTACTCTGCTGAAATAACAGTGTAAGCAGTACCGTGGCGGCATTCGCTCTTGTACTGATCGAGTGGCTTGCCTACAGGCTGCCATGAAGCTGACCAGTAATCGGCAGTATCATTGTCCCTTATGTAAATGTAACGACCGGGGAGTGCCATATCTGAATTGAAACGGAAGCGTGAAAGTCTGCCGTTTGCGCCTGATTTAACGAAGCTGTAGCCTGCTGCGTTGTTTGAGATCATAGCGCCGTATTCGGGATCTCCGAGGTAATTTGCCCATGGTGCGGGAGTTGCGGGGTTAGTGATAACATATTCTTTGTTTTCAAGATCAAAGTGTCCGTACTGCATAATACATTCTCCTTCTCTGCTGTCTTTGGACAGTGCTTTCCTCAGACAGAAAATATCACTCTAATTATACCATTTAATGTTGGTGTTGACAAGGGGGTATTGATGAACATATCGTTAACAACCGCAAAAAAAGAACAGTTTTTTACTACTAAATGTAATATTTTGTTACAAATGTGCGATATGTTATCTCTTTAACTTAAACGTTTATACGTAAAGTTTTAAGGCTGTGAGCAGTGGCGTGTAAGTTATGTTACGGTGAGTGCAAGGTGTGCGGGAAGTATTGATTTTTTATGCGGCTCAATTTATAATATTAACAGATAAGCTTATCAATGATACAGGGAAAGTGAGGCGAACAGCCGACAATGAAAATAAGATTACTTGTCAGCGACGAACACTACGATTCGATAGCGGCTGAACTTATAAAAAAGGGGATAGAGATAGATGACAGCGCAGAGCTTATACTCTCGGAGAGCAACGTCTGTATCTCGCACCTCATAGGTCGTCGTAATGACGAGATATACAGACTCGAAACGAAGGATATATCCCACATCGAGAGCTTTGCACATGATATAGTTGCATACTGCGGAAATGACGAGTACAGACTTTCGGAAAATCTGAAACGCCTTGAAGAGCTGCTCGACCCGAAAGAATTTATACGTGTGAGCAATTCCGTGATAGTTTCGCTGCATCATATAAAAAGCATACGTCCAGCACTGTCGCAGAAGTTTCTTCTGACTATGAAAAACGGTGCAAAGGTTGACGTGACGAGGACGTATTACTACATTTTCAAGGAATTTATGGGAATATAAGGAGGGGTGAACATGAGAGCAGGAATAAACATTTTAACTATCATTATCCCTGTAGCTATCGTGCTGACGGTAACGATAATAGCATTTGCGGTCTATAAAGCTGCATACAGACGCAAGATAAACAAACGCCTTGCAGAGGGCAGAGATGCCGATATAAAGCCCATGATGTCGCCTGTGAAGTTTATTGTGATAACATTGCTTTGCTCTATTGTTGGTCTGATATTATTATGGGGATTTCTTATACTGATTTTTACTGCGCATCTAAAGATAGACAGATTGAATCTTGCGTCTGTTCCGTCAATAAGGATGATGCCAAATGAACTTCTCGAGGACTCGGTCATCGGTGAATACAAGTTTGGTGATGAAATAAAAGGCTATACAAAGCATACATTTAATGACAAAGATACTTGCCTTGAGGTATATATTCTGAATGAGGAGTATACACACGTATTTGCTCCTGTATTGGTGGCGGCAAAATACACGGGAAGCAAACAGGTCGTGTTTTCTGATTTGAGGTGTGAGTTCAAACATAATCACTTTAGTGCAAATTGGGACACTGTTGGTGAAAATGGACTGTTGGCTATAGATACAGGCGGCTATCAAGGTGAATTTTCATTGGAGTATGTGCTGTTTAATAACTATGAGAATGAAGTTAAAGAGCATTATGCTGACCTCAGAACAGGTTTGAAATTCAATGTAAATGAGTACGGGCAGGTAAATATAGCTGAATAAGGAAATTTGTAAAGGCGGCTGTTTTCAGCCGCCTTTTTGCTTCTGACCGTGACATATGTCACTCAACAAACGACATTTGTCACTGATAAAATGACAATCGTCATCTTCTCAAAACAACGTATCTGAGTATAATAAAATCATAGGGTTGCGCAACACCTGAATCGAAAGTTTGAAACAATGAAAATGAAGATCGTATTGAAAAAGGAGAATTATTATGAAGGCTAATGTTAAGAAGTTTATGGCAGTTATCGCAGCTACAGCAATGTGTGCAGTTCCAATGACAGCAAATGCATCAGGAAGAGGTTTAAAAGATACAGGTCTCAAATTAAAAACAGAATCTATCGGAAATGTTAAGCAGACATCAATTAGTTCTAAGATTGATCCTGATAATACAGGCATCACTATAGTAAATGGTCTTTCAACAAGAGTTGCAGGCACAGGAAGAAACATGAGCACTTGTATAGACCCTGACGGAACAGTTTACACAAACTGCACCGAGATAGTTTTCGACCGCGTACATGGATGCGAAACAGGACGCACTCCTATTGTTCCAGTAAGCACTCTTATTGGCACAAGAACCGGAATAGATTTTGGAAAAGGTATTGATCGTCCAATAGTAAATAAGGCAACTTGTGTAGACCCTGATGGAACAACCTATGAAAACTGCACTGAAATTACTTTTGAAGAAACAGAGATTATGGGTACATATGGCAATAACTTTGATAGAGATTTTTTGAATGCTTATAATCAGATCGCAGGTCATCCTATAAAGACTACAACAGTAGGTGTAAATATAAATAAGTAATTACCATAAAGGTAAAGTATATATCGCTCTCCTTTAAGCCGCACATGGCTTTTGGGAGGGCGTTTTGTTTGTCGGCTGTTTTAATAAAGATAAAATCATTGACAACTTTAAAACGCAGTGATATAATTAAATTTATCTAAGCACTGACGTAGACACATCACTTTATAGTGGTGGATTTTATAACATTTTTGTGTCTGTAACACTACAGAAAGGAGTAGACTTGCTATGATGAATGTATTTGATCCCGAGTTTAAGATAAGAGAGGTCGCTGAGCGAATAAAACTCACGCGAGAGTCGGTAGGTCTGTCTCCGAAGGAAATGGCTGACAAAATAGGCGTTCCTGCTTATGAGTATCTCGCTTATGAGGGCGGCGCAAAGGATTTCAGCTTCAGCTTTATCTATAAATTTGCCAATGCCTGCGGTGTCGAGATCGCTGACCTTATGGAGGGCGAATCGCCGCATATCAAAAGCTTTGATATCACAAGAGCAGGTGAGGGACTCCCTATCGCAAGAAGACAGGGACTCAGCTATCTCCGCCTTGCACCTAAGTTCCGCAATAAAATTGCAGAGCCATTCCTCGTTACTATCCCGTATGTCGATGAAGAATTCAGAGTTCCGCATCCTCATACCCATGAAGGACAGGAAATGGATATCGTTATCAGCGGTCAGCTCAAAGTCCGTGTCGGCGACAATATCGAGATACTCAACGAGGGCGATTCTATATACTATGATAGCTCAGAGCCTCATGACGAATGGGCTGTAGGCGGCAAGGAGTGTAAGTTCTACGCTATAGTCTGCGGAGAAAATCATCCACAGCACGCTATCTCTAACCTTGAACCCGTTATACTTCCGGGTGTTACTAATTTTGATCTTGCTCATGTTCAGGATCCTATTGCCGATAAGTTCGTTAAGCTCGAAACAGATACAATGGGTTCGCTTACGGGTATAAGCTTTATAAACGAGGAGAAGTTCAACTTCGGCTTCGATGTCGTTGACGGACTTGCCGAAAAGTCACCCGATAAAGACGCTCTTATATACGTCGGAAATGATCTCTCGGAGAGAAGATTCACTTTTGCGGATATCAAGAAATATTCTAATATGACGGCGAATTACTTTATGTCAAAGGGCATAAAGAAAGGCGACAAGGTAATGCTTGTTCTCAAAAGGCATTATCAGTTCTGGTTCTCTATCATAGCTCTCCACAAGATAGGAGCTGTCGTTATACCTGCAACGAATCAGCTGGTACAGCACGACTTCACTTACCGCTTCAAGGCGGCAGGTGTAAAGGCTATCGTATGTACAGGCGACGGCGATGTTGCTCATCAGGTAGACCTTGCTATCGAAGAAAGCGGCATGGATATCATAAGAATGATGGCTCACGGCGAGCGTGAGGGTTGGGCTGATTTCGACAAGGAAATGGCTGAGTTCAGCGACGTTTTCGAGCGCCCTACAGACCCTGAAAAGCTTTCCTGCGGCAGTGATCCTAACCTCATGTTCTTCACATCGGGTACTACAGGTTATCCTAAGATAGCTACACATTGCCACAAATACGCTCTCGGACATTTCATCACTGCACGTTACTGGCACAACGTTGACCCTAACGGCATACACTTCACTATCTCGGATACCGGTTGGGGTAAGGCTCTCTGGGGCAAGCTGTACGGACAGTGGCTCAGCGAGACTTGTGTATTCGTTTACGACTTCGACAGATTCGATGCAAACAAGATACTCCCTATGTTTGCAAAGTATAATATCACTACTTTCTGCGCACCGCCTACAATGTACAGATTCTTTATAAAGGAAGATCTTTCAAAATTTGACCTCAGCTCTATCAAATACGCTACAGTTGCAGGCGAAGCTCTTAACCCTGAGGTCTATAATCAGTTCCTCAAGGCTACAGGAGTAAAGCTCATGGAGGGCTTCGGACAGACCGAGACTACTCTTTCTATCGGTAACTTTGTCGGCATGACAGCTCGCCCCGGTTCAATGGGCAAGCCGAGTGTGCTTTATGATGTTGATATCGTTGACCCTGACGGAAATCCTGTCAAGACAGGTGAAACAGGTGAAATAGTTATCCGCACAGACAAGAAGACTCCGTGCGGACTCTTCCTCGGCTACTACAACGACGAGGAAAAGACCAGGGAGGCATGGCACGACGGAGTTTACCACACAGGCGATACTGCATGGAAGGATGAGGACGGCTATTTCTGGTACGTCGGAAGAGTTGACGATGTTATCAAGTCGTCGGGCTATCGTATCGGACCATTCGAGATAGAAAGTGTTATCATGGAGCTTCCATATGTGCTTGAATGCGGTGTAAGTGCTGCTCCCGACCCTGTAAGAGGTCAGGTCGTAAAGGCTTCTATCGTTCTTGTAAAGGGAACTGAAGGTACTGACGAGCTGAAAAAGGAGATTCAGGACTACGTAAAGAAGCACACTGCTCCTTACAAATATCCGCGTATAGTCGAGTTCAGGGACGAACTGCCTAAGACTATCAGCGGCAAGATAAGACGAGCTGCCCTTAAAGGCTGATGATAAAAAGACGTTCCTTCGGGAACGTCTTTTAGTCTGTCGAAAAAGGCATAATTCATGTGCTTTCTGACACGGGCGGCGGAACTCCCAACAGGAGCCGCGACCCTCTGTCCTTCGGACATCTCCCTGTACTACAGGGAGTCACCGCCCCTACAATTTTCCTATTCTACGTAAGTTTATTTGTAGGGAACAGCCTCCCCGACATACACAAAATAGGTTTATTGACAAGCTGAAAGACGTTCCTTCGGGAACGTCTTTTTAGTTGGGAGTCGCCGTTCAAAGCCATTAGCCTGTAGGGGCGGCGTTCCGCCGCCCGCGATGTACAGAACACGTAACATGAACCAAATGTAGGGAACGCCTCCTAACAGGAGCGATGACCCTCTGTCAGCTACGCTGACATCTCCCTACACTGTAGGGAGTCACCCTCGGCGTTCCGAGCCCTTAGCTATGTAGGGGCGGCGTTCCGCCGCCCGTATTATACGTAATAATTAACATGAATCGAATTGTAGGGGCTGCCAGCTCTGCATATATAATTTCTGACTCACGTAATGGAGTTTATAACAGCGTTTAAAAAACTAAGAATAAAAAGCAGCAAAAGATATCATTTGTAAATTCTTGAAAAAATTTGAAAAAACACTTGATTTTTGCGAAAAATCGTGGTATAATACTTTATGATGATAGTAAACCCAAAGACCGGAAACATTCCGGTCTTTAGTATTTATATTGGGACTATTACTTTTGAGGGAAAGGAGATACCCGATATATCGGGAAAAACTGCCTATGAAATTTAAGAAATTCGGCGGAACAGAACAAAAGGTATACGACCTTATCAAGCCAATTACCGATGAACTGGGCTATTACCTCTGGGACGTTTGCTACGAAAAGGAAGGCGCTATGTGGTACCTGAGAGTGTTTATCGATCAGGACGAGGGGATAACCATTGCCGACTGTGAACGCGCAAATGCCCCTATCAGCGACATTCTCGACGAAAAAGACCCTATCGCTCAGAGCTATATGCTTGAAGTAGGCTCGGCAGGTCTTGAACGTGAACTCGTTAAGGAGGAACACTTCGAGGTGTGCGAGGGCGATACGGTGAAGATACGCTTCATCAGAGCTGTTGACGGTGAGAAGGAAATAATCGCACAGCTCGTCGGCGCAGATAAAGAGGGCGTGACAGTAGCTCTCGACAGCGGAGAGGAAAAAACTTTCCCTCTCGCGGATATTGCTTTTGTAAAGCTTTATCTCGATTTCTGAAATGTGAAAAACCTAAATAAAATATATTGGAGGAATCTACAGACATGAACATGAATAAGGACTTTTTCAAGGCGCTTGAAGCTCTCGGCGAAGAAAACAGCGTTGAAACTGAGCTTCTCATCGAAAAGGTTAAGTCGGCTATGCTCAAGGCAGCAAGAAGAGCCTACCCACATAGCGAGGAAAGAATAAGCGTTGAGATCGATCCTAAAACAAAGAAGTTTGAAATGTATATAAGACAGGATATCATCGATGATGAGCCTATCGACGAGAATGAGGTTAATATCGATGTCGCTAAGACTATGGACCCTAATGCTATCGTCGGCGGCACTATCATGAAGGAACTCGATATATCAAAGCTCGGCAGAATGGCTGCGCTTTCCGCTAAGCAGTCTATCAAGGGCGACCTCAGAGAGATCAACCGCGAGCAGATGCTCAGCAAGTTCGAGCAGAAGGAACATGAATGTATCACTGCAAGAGTTTCTCAGGTAGAACCCGGCAGAGGTACTGTTACAGTCGTTTACGACGGAACTGAGCTCTATCTCTTCCGCAATGAGCAGATCCCCGGCGAGAACCTCGAAGAAGGAAAGTCCGTAAAGGTATACATCACAGGCATCATCGGCAAGAACAAGAAGCCTGTAGTAAAAATATCACGTACTCACAAGGATCTCGTCAAGAGACTCTTTGAGCAGGAGGTTCCCGAGATATACGACGGTACTGTTGAAGTAAAGTCGATCTCCCGTGAAGCAGGTTCAAGGACAAAGATCGCTGTATGGTCAAAGGACGAGAACGTTGATGCTGTAGGTGCTTGCATCGGTCCTAAGCGTTCAAGAATCACTGCTGTTGTCAATGAGCTCAGCGGTGAGAAGATAGACATTATCCCATGGAGCGAAGTTCCTGAGGAGTTCATCGCAAGAGCTCTTGCTCCTGCTGAGGTGCTCAAAACAGTTATAACTTCTATGGAAGAAAAATCATGTACGGTCATCGTTCCTAACAATCAGCTCTCACTTGCTATCGGCAATAAGGGTCAGAACGCTAAGCTCGCAGCTAAGCTCACAGGCTTTAAGATCGATATCAAGCCGCAGTTTGATAACGTGAGCGGTGAGGAAGCTCCTGAAATGAGCCCTGATTTTGTGGCTCCTGTTTTTGAAGCTGCTCCCGCTGAAAATGCTGAGGAGATAAGCACAGCGGCTGCTGAGGAAACTGCACCTGCTGAGACAGCTGAGGAAAACACAGAGGCTGCTGCTGAGACAGAAGCTCCTGTAAATGAGGAATGACCATGAAGCCAAAAAAGATACCCATGAGAATGTGTCTCGGCTGTAACGAGATGAAGCCTAAAATGGAGCTTATCCGCGTGGTAAAGTCTCCTGAAGGCGAGATAAGTCTCGATTTCAAGGGCAAGGCACCGGGCAGAGGCGCTTATATCTGCCGCAGCACCGATTGCCTTGAAAAAGCCAGAAAGGCAAGACGTTTCGAGAAATCTTTCTCATGCAAGATCGAAGACAGCGTTTATGAGGTGATGATGAATGAGCTCGGAGAAGAATCGCAGAACAGCTAATCTGCTCGGTATCTGCATAAGAGCAGGCAGGATAGTAAAGGGCTTTGACAGCGCTGTTGAAGCTGTAAAAAACGGAACTGCCGAATGTATACTTACTGCCTCGGACGCTTCGGATAAAACAGTCAAGGAAGTCGAGTATTACTGCGGTAAACACAGTGTCAGGCACCTGAGAACAGAGCTGAGCAAAGCTGAGATAGGAAAGCTCTGCGGAAAGGAAACGGCTGTTATCGCTGTTACGGATAAAGGCTTCTCGGACGGCTTTGAAAAAATAATATCCAACGAATCGCAATAAGAACTCTTTCTGATGCGTTGATATATATGTTTTATAATAATGCCGCGACTTGCGCGGATATACAATGGAGGTAATCAAGCCTATGGCAAAAAAAATAAAGTTGAGCGACGCTGCAAAAGACCTTAATATTTCTGCACAGGAGATCATTGACTTTTTCGCTGAAAAGGGCGACAACAAGAAAAAGGCTGCATCTTCACTTACTGAGGAGGAAATGGATTCTATTCTTGAGCACTATACAAAAGACCGCTATTCGGTAAGCTCTCTTGATGAATACTTCAATTCCAAGAACGAGCCTCGTCCGCCTAAGGAGGAAGCTCCGAAGGAGGAGAAGAAGCCTGCTGCTAAAAAGCCTGCTGAGAAAAAGGCTGCACCTGCTCCTGCCAAGAAGGAGGAAAAGCCTGCTGCACCTGCTCCTGCCAAGAAGGAGGAAAAACCTGCTGCACCTGCTCCTGCCAAGAAGGAGGAAAAGCCTGCTGCACCTGCTCCTGTAAAGAAGGAGGAGAAACCTGCTGCACCTGCTCCTGCTAAGAAGGAGGAAAAGCCTGCTGCACCTGCTCCTGCCAAGAAGGAGGAAAAGCCTGCTGCACCTGCTCCCGTCAAGAAGGAGGAGAAACCTGCTGCACCGACTATAGCAAAAAATGAAGAACAGATAGTTGAAACACGAAAGGAGGAGAAGCCCGTGGCTGCACCAGCTCCAGAAAAAAAGGCTGAGGAACCTGTAAAGAAACAGGAGGAATCAGCAAAGGCTGAAACTAAAACAGAGGAGAAAAAGACTGAGCCTGCAAAGGTACAGGAAGCTCCTAAGCCTGCTCATAACACTGAAAAGAAAAACGATAAGAAGAAGGATAAGAAGAAGGAACAGGCGAAGGCTCAGGACAGAGGCGAGAGAACTAAGTTCAACGCTTCGTTCAGCTCAGAGACTGCTCAGACTTCTACTCAGAGACGTACCGTTGATACAAGAGGAAGCTATGTAGATCTCGATAAGTATAATGAGAGATATGACCAGATGGCTACCTCAAACAAACATAAGAATGACAATTATTCTTCTAAGAAGCAGAAGATCAATCAGAAGTCTGCTCAGAGAAACCGCCAGCAGTTCTCAAAGAAGGAGAGCGAGGCTGAAAAGCTGAAGAGACTCGAGCTCGAAAGAGCAAGAAAGCAGCAGCTCAAGGTGCTTATCCCTGACAATATCACTGTCGGAGAACTCGCTACCCGTCTGAAGGCTACTGCTACAGAAGTTATCAAGCAGCTCATGAAGCTCGGCGTTATGGCTTCCATCAATCAGGAGATCGACTTCGATACAGCCTCTCTCGTTGCCGACGAGATGGGCGCAAAGGTAGAAAAGGAAGTTATCGTTACTATTGAGGAGCGTCTTATCGACGATACCGACGACGACGATACAAACCTCCAGCCACGCTGCCCTGTTGTAGTTGTTATGGGTCACGTTGACCACGGTAAGACTTCTATCCTCGACCGCATCAGAAATGCTCATGTTGCCGCAGGTGAAGCAGGCGGTATCACTCAGCACATCGGTGCTTATCAGGTAAATATAAACGGACAGGACATCACTTTCCTCGATACTCCCGGTCATGAGGCTTTCACATCAATGCGTGCAAGAGGTGCTAATATCACTGATATCGCTATCCTCGTTGTTGCTGCTGATGACGGTATCATGCCTCAGACTGTAGAGTCTATCAACCACGCTAAGGCAGCAGGTGTTTCTATCATCGTTGCTATCAACAAGATGGATAAGGAAGGCGCTAACCCTGATCGTATCAAGGAAGAGCTTACAAAGTACGACCTCGTTTGTGAGGACTGGGGCGGCGACGTTATCTGCGTTCCTGTTTCAGCTAAGACAGGCGAAGGTATCGATGAGCTTCTCGAAAATGTGCTCCTCGTTGCTGAGGTCAAGGAATTAAAGGCTAACCCTGACAGACTCGCAAAGGGTACTGTTATCGAGGCTCGTCTTGATAAGGGAAGAGGTCCTATCGCTACACTTCTCGTTCAGAACGGTACTCTCAGACAGGGCGATGTTCTCATTGCAGGTACTGCTGTAGGTAGAGTACGTGTAATGACTAACGACAAGGGAAGAACTGTAAAGAGTGCAGGTCCTTCTGTTCCTGTTGAGATAACAGGTCTTGCGGAAGTTCCGAGTGCAGGCGATATCTTCAACGCTGTTGAGGACGAGAGACTTGCCCGTGAACTCGTAGATCAGAGAAAGCACGAGCAGAAGCAGGAGCAGTTCAACGCTTACCGCAAGGTTACTCTTGATAACCTGTTCAGCCAGATCGCTGAGGGCGAGATCAAGGAGCTTCCTATCATCGTTAAGGCTGACGTTCAGGGATCTGTTGAGGCTGTTAAGCAGTCACTCGAAAAGCTTTCAAACAATGAGGTAAGAGTAAGAGTTATCCACGGCGCTGTCGGTGCTGTCAAGGAGAGCGACGTTATGCTCGCAAGCGCTTCAAACGCTATCATCGTAGGCTTCAATGTAAGACCTGACCCTGTTGCTGCTGAGAACGCTGCACGCGACGGCGTTGATATCAGACTCTATCGTATCATCTACGATGCTATCGAAGAAATATCCACTGCTATGAAGGGTATGCTCGCACCTAAGTTCCGCGACGTTGAACAGGGTAGAGTCGAGGTAAGACAGGTATACAAGATATCTAACGTTGGTATGGTAGCAGGAAGCTACGTAACAAGCGGAAAGGTAACAAGAGGCAGTCAGGTTCGTGTTGTACGTGACGGTATCATCATAGCTGACGACAAGATCGCAGGTCTCAAGCGTTTCAAGGACGATGTTAAGGAAGTTGCCGAGGGTTATGAGTGCGGTATCAGCCTTGAAAAGTTCAGCGACGTTAAGGAAGGCGATATTTTCGAGGCTTATATCGTTGAGGAGTATCGCGAAGACTGATAAGTCGTGACGTTAAATAATGATAAAGGGGGAATTTCTTATGGATAACAGCAGAATGAGCAATGCGGATATGTTACAGTACTGCAATGAGGCACTGGCATGGGACGATTTCGGTCCTATCGATATATTCTTCTTTGAATCAGTAAAGAAGATACTTCTCGGTCAGTGCAGTGCTTTTGAAGAGCCAGAGGAGTATTCCGATGACCTTATGGGGATCGAGCGCCCCGTGCGCGACGTCGAACTCGAACCTGAGTACGGCAATTATGCCGATATCTACTACAGTGAGGACGACGATGAGGAAATACCCGATTACAGCCGAACTGCTGAGGACGAAGCTTTCTCGGCAGAAATATTCGGCAACGGTTTCTTTGCTGAGTTCGGGCAGGCAGCTGAGGGTACTGCACCTGCAAGGACACCTGAGATAATGACTGAGGAGACTGAAAGCGAAAAGGCTGAAGAAAAAAAGCCTGTTAAAAAAACAGCTTCCAAAAAGTCTGCATCAAAGAAAACCACTGCAAAGAAGCCTTCCAAAAAAACTGTGAAAAAATCTGCAAAAGCTGCTGGATCCGATAAGCATGAAGAAAAAGAGGACGGCGGATCTTCCGTCGAACTGTAACCGTAGAAAGGAATAAAATGCCGAATTTTAAGAACAGCCGTATGGCTGAAGATATAAAAAGAGAGATGACGGCTATTCTCAGAGAACTCAAAGATCCGAGAATAGATAAGATGCTCACTATCGTAAGAGCAGACCTCTCGGGCGATATGTCTAACTGTAAGATATATGTATCAAGCTTTGAAGGCATCGAAAGAGCTAAGGAGTCTGTTGCAGGCTTAAAAAGTGCAGCAGGCTTCATCAAGCGCGAGCTTTTCCACAGGCTCAAAATGCGCAAAGCTCCCGAGTTGACATTTATCGCTGATAATTCTATCGAGAGAAGCGCGGAGATAAGCAAGAAGCTCCATGATCTGCTATAAGGAGGGCTGAGTATGTTCATTGGTTTCAGTGAAGCTGAGATGTTTCTCAGAAATTGCGAGGATGCAGTGATAATCACTCATCGCAATCCCGACGGAGACTGTATCGGTGCAGGTTTCGGACTAAAGGATATACTTGCTCAGCTCGGTATCAGAAGCAGAGTGGTCTGCCATGACGGCTTCCCCTCGCCAAGATACGACTTCCTTACAAGTGAGGGAGCAGGCGAGGAATTCGAGCCGAAAGCGATCATCGCTGTTGATATCGCCGACGAAAACCTTATGGGCGACTATAAGGATATCTACGGCGGTAAGGTGCAGCTCTGCATAGATCACCACATCTCTAATAAGAATTACGCGGAAAAAACTTTGCTCCGCGGAGACGCTACTGCTGCTTGCGAGATAATTTACGATCTCGCACAGTATATGGGCGTGAAGATTACAAGACATTGCGCGATGTGCCTCTATACAGGCATCGTTACAGATTCGGGCTGCTTCAAGTACGACTGTACCACTATCCGCGCACATGAGATAGCTGCTGAAATGATGCGCAGCTATGATATAAATTTCGCAAGAATAAACCGCTATATGTTCGATGTCAAGTCCATGGGCAGACTAAAGCTCGAGGCTAAGGTCAATGAACTTATGGAATACTGCCTCGACAGAAAGCTTGCAATAGCTGCGGTAACCCAGGAAATGATGAAGTCTATGGGCGTTTCTATGGAGGAGCTTGAGGGCTTTGCTCCGCTGACTATACAGCTTCAGGAGACTGAGGTAGGTATTCTCATGCGCGAGCGCGAGGACGGCGTTTTCAAGTGCTCGTTCCGCTCGGCAAACGATGTCAATGTTTCGGCTATATGTCAGTCTATCGGCGGAGGCGGTCACGCAAAAGCGGCAGGCTGTACCGTTGACGGACCTCTTGAAGATGCAAAGAAAAAGCTCATTGCAGCTGTTGAAAGGGCACTTAGCTGATGAACGGTATAATATGTGTCAATAAACCGCAGGACTTCACTTCGTTTGACGTTGTGGCAAAGCTTCGCGGAATACTAAAAATGAAAAGGCTCGGTCACGGAGGTACTCTCGACCCTATGGCTACGGGAGTGCTTCCCGTTTTTGTGGGAAATGCCACAAAAGCCTGCGATATAATGCCCGATAATACAAAGAGCTATCGTGCCGGTTTCAGACTCGGCGCGGTTTCGGATACGCAGGATATCTGGGGCGAGGTCACACAGCGCTCGGATAAGGCAGTGAGCCGCAGCGATATCGAAGCCGTTATCCCCGATTTCATCGGAAAGATCATGCAGCTTCCGCCTATGTATTCGGCTGTTCAGGTGAATGGTCAGCGCCTTTATGACCTTGCAAGACAGGGCATAGAGGTCGAGCGTCAGGCGCGTGAGATAGAGGTAGACAGCCTTGTGCTGGAGGATTACGACAGCAATACCCGTGAGGGCGTTATGTCAATAGCCTGCGGCAAGGGTACTTATATAAGAACGATAATCAGCGATATCGGTGAAAAGCTTGGCTGCGGAGGTATCATGACTTCTCTCGTGAGAACTTCATCGGGCGGCTTTACGCTTGCAGACTGCTATACCTTCGAGGAAATACAGAAGGCAAGGGACGAGGAAAGGCTGGAGGAGCTGATACTGCCTATAGAGCGCGTTTTCGAGAAGCTCCCTAAGCTGAGACTGGGCGAGGCTCAGACAAGAATGTACAGAAACGGCGTAAAGCTGGACCTCACAAAGCTGCGCGATATTCGCGGCAGCGAGGACTGCTACGGCGTTTTCGGATATGACGGTGTATTCATTGGTACTGCCATTGCAGATCGTGAGAACGGAATACTCCGTGTAGGAAAAAATCTGGGGTGACGGTAATGGAGAAGATAAAAACAGCTGCCGCTCTGGGACTTTTTGACGGAGTTCATCTCGGTCACAGAGCTGTACTGGCTGCTGCTGCGGAGCAGGAAAAAAACGGACTTGTTCCGTGTGCTTTCACATTCCCGCCTGAAAGTGCGGCAAAAAAGGGCGCAGCAGGCTATATCTACAGTGAATACGAGAAAAATTTCATGCTGCATGATTGCGGCATAAAACGTGTTTTTTCACCAAGTTTTGCCGATATATGCGGAATGGACGGCGAGACCTTCGCACAGGAGATCCTTTGCGGAGAAATGAACGCCGCCTTTGTCTGCTGCGGCAACGATTTCAGATTCGGCAGGAACGCTGCCTGCGGAGTCGATGAACTGCGCAGATTCGGCGAAAAATTCGGCTTCATGGTGCGTACAGTCGATGACGTTTTTTGCGGTAATGACCGTGTGTCGTCTACCCTTATACGCGAACTGCTCAAAGAGGGAAGCCTTGAACGCGCTAACGAGCTGCTCGGAAAAACTTACACCATGGTGAGAAATGTGAGCCGCGGCGCTCAGCTGGGACGTACTATCGGATTCCCGACGGCGAACCAGATATTCGATGAGGGACAGCTCGTACCGAAATTCGGCGTTTATGCCTCAAAAACATATGCAGACGGTAAGTGGTATCCTTCCATTACCGATATCGGCGTGAAGCCTACTGTCAATTACGGTGGAGCTCCGCTCGCCGAGACTTATATACATGGATTTTCAGGCGACCTTTACGGAAGTCCGCTTCAGGTCATGCTCTGCCATTTTATACGTCCTGAGATGAAATTCGGCTCTGTAGACGAGCTGAAGACACGGATAAAGGCTGACACAGAGTATGCACTGAATATATTGTAAAAAATTCGCATTGCTTTCACTGTGCTATCACAAAATAGTATTACCATAGTATAAGCTGTGAATATATGCGGCATATGCCGCGAACATACGCAATAAGGAGGGCAAAACCCAATGATAGAGGTCAAAAACCTTACTAAGAAGTACGGCGATAAACTTGCCGTGAACAATATAAGCTTCAAGGTCGAAAAAGGTGAGATTCTCGGTTTCCTCGGACCTAACGGTGCGGGTAAATCCACAACAATGAATATGCTTACGGGATATATCTCATCTACTTCGGGAGAAGTGCTCATAGACGGTACGGATATCCTCGAAGACCCGAAAAAAGCTAAGGCAAACATCGGTTATCTCCCCGAGATACCACCGATATATGTGGATATGACCGTTGAGGGATATCTCAACTTTATCTACGATCTTAAAAAATGCAAGATGCCGAGAAAGGCTCATCTGAAGGACGTTTGCGGACTCTGCAAGATCGAGGACGTAAGAGGAAGAATTATCAAAAACCTCTCAAAAGGTTATCGACAGAGAGTCGGCCTTGCACAGGCTCTTATCAACAATCCGCCTGTTCTTATCCTCGACGAGCCTACCGTTGGCCTTGACCCTAATCAGATCATCGAGATAAGAAGCCTTATCAAGAAGCTCGGAAAGAAGCATACTGTTATCCTTTCATCACATATCCTCCCTGAGATACAGGCTGTGTGCGACAGGATAATCATTATCAACAAGGGTCAGGTCGCAGCAGACGGTACTGCTGAAGAGATAGCTAAGAATATCACTAACAAGCATAAGATGACCCTTCGTGTTGAAGGTCCTACACGTTCGGCTGATGATAAGAAAACTATCACCGATGCTATAAGGTCTATCACAGGTGTCAAGTACGTCCGCGCTGATATGGAGCGCGAAAAGGGCGTTTACGACTATGACATCGAGACAGACGGCAAGACCGATATCCGCCGTGATCTCAACAAGCTCTGCTCAGATAACGGTTGGAATATCCTCATGCTCCAGCTCTCAGACCTCACCCTCGAGGATATCTTCCTCAAGATCACTATGGCTGACGAAGTTGTCAGAACTGATGACAGCAGCGACGAAGCTTCAAAGCCGAGAATAGATATCAAGGTGTCTCCGAACGGCAAGCTCAGAGCTGTCAAAGAAGCTGACAGCACAGAAGAAAATGCCGAAAAGACGGAAGATACTGAAAATAATGGAGGTGAGGAATAATGCTGGCTATCTACAGACGTGAGATCGGCGCATTCTTTACATCAGGCATAGCATATGTTTTCATCGCTGTGTTCTGGCTGGTCTCAGGCATATTCTTCTATAACGGAGTTATCGTGAGCGGCACAACTGATACATCAGCTATGTTCAGCTCAATGTTCTATATCGTAATGTTCCTTATCCCTGTGCTGACTATGAAGCTGCTCAGCGAGGAAAAGAAGAACAAAACAGATCAGGGACTTCTCACAGCTCCCATAAGCCTGTGGGATATAGTTCTCGGCAAATACTTTGCAGCTCTTACACTGTTCATTATTGCTGAGTCTATCGTATTTGTATACGCTTTCATTCTTAACTATCTCGGAACTGTGGCATGGACTCCGCTGCTGGGCAACTATTTTGCTATGCTCGCTCTCGGCGCTGCATTCATCGCAGTAGGACTTTTCATCTCATCTCTCACTGAGAATCAGATGGCTTCTGCTGTAGTGAGCCTTGTTGTCCTCTTTGTTATATACCTTTCGGAAATGCTCGTATCAAGTTTTGAGAACGGCAATCAGTTTAAGAAGATAGTATACAAGGCAGTAACAACTCTCGCATTCTATTCAAGATACGTTGAGTTCACAAGAGGCGTATTCAGCCTTCCAAGTGTATTATTCTTTGTAAGTGCAGCTTTCCTGTTCAACTTCTTCACCGTTAAGGTATTGGAGAAGCGCCGCTGGAGCTGATCGTCAAGAAAGGAAGGTTTTGATATTAATGAGTAATAAAAATACCGACGAGACAAATGTAACATCAGCTGAGACTGAAACTTCAAAGAAAAGAAACTTCAAGAAGCTGAAATACGGTTCGATGTTTTATACTATAATCGTTCTTGTTGTTGCTATCGTCGTTGTACTGAATTTTATGGTGAGTATGGTCGCAAAGCGCTCACCGATAAAGATAGATATAACTCCTGATGACAGATACGAGCTTTCAGACATTTCAATAAATGCTGTAAAAGCACTGGAAAAGGACGTTGATATCACAGTTACCTGCAAGAGAGACTATTTTGAGTCACTCGGCAACTACTATTCAAATATGTACTCTCAGTACTATAATGCTCCCGCAGAAGTTCCTTATGAGATGATACCTGAGCTTCTTGACAAGTATTCGGTATACGCTGCACAGGGCAACGGCAGCATTGATGTAAAGTATGTGGATATGGACAAGGATCCTGACCTTATAAATAAGTATAAAGAGCACTACACAGGTGATATCGAACGTGCGAATATCATCGTAAGCTGCGGAGACAGGATCAGAGTCCTCTCGGAAAGTGATATAATGAATATGCTCACGCCCGATCAGACTGCTATGCAGACAGGTCAGCTCAAATTCAAATTCTCAGGTGAGAGCACACTTACGGCTGCTGTTACAAATGTTACTGATGCTCACCCTGTAAAGGTCGCATTTGCAAATAACATGAACGGTTCTCCTCTTTATGACGAGCAGAGCTTCGGTACAGCAGCAACTGCATTCAAGGATGAGCTGCTCGGAAAGAACGGCTATGAATGCAGCGATTTTGATATCGCTAAGGACGAACTCAAAGCTGATGAATATGATATGCTGGTAGTATTCGCTCCGACTGTTGACTTCACAGAGGATATAATCCAGAAGCTCAGCGACTTCCTCTACAATGACGGAAAATATAACAGAAATCTTGTGTATGTTCCTGATTTCAGCAAGACAAATCTCCCTAATATCGAGGAGTTCCTCGCTGACTGGAGCTTAAAGGTCGAGAATAATATCATCGTTGATGATAACAAGGAAAAAACTATCGGTTTAAATACAAATATAATCTTAGACATAAGCGATTCAGAGTCTGTAGGTACTCTTCCGAATGAAAAGCTACCTATCGTTTCTCCTTACACAAGAGAGCTTACTCAGATCAAGAAGAACAACGAGGACGTAGTAAAAGAAGTTCTCAAATCAGCTGATACTTCTTATACTGCTGACATAACAGATGCAGAAGCAGAGAAAGGCGAAAAGGGCTCAAGATCGGCAGTTCTTCTCTCACAGAAACAGCGTACAGAACAGGTGAAGACATATACGAGCAGTCTCCTCCTCGTGGGAAGCCCTTATATGTTCGATCAGAAGATTATACTTCAGAATACAACATATAATAACGCAAACGTACTCCTCAATACTATAAACACTATGACAGGCAAGGAAAACGGTGTTGTTGTTCCCGATAAGAACTTACAGCAGTTATATATCACTACTACTACAAAGCAGGCAAAGAATATCCAGATCGTCGTTGTTTGGGTAATTCCTTTCATCGCTGCTCTTGTTGGTATAGTTGTACTGTTAAGGAGACGAAATAAATGAAAAAACAAGCAAAGGGAATCATCGCACTCAGCGCTCTGCTGGCAGCTATGCTGGGCGGCGGTTATGCCTTTATGAAGCTTTCTCCTGATGAAGAAGGAAAAAATGATCCCACTCAGCCGTCGCTCATCGCTACACAGGCTGAGGGACAGGGAACTGTTCTCGTAAGTGACGGAAGCGAAAATGCAATAGTAAAAAGTGTTCTGGTCAAAAACAGTGAGGGCGAGATCAAAGCAATAATGAAGGACGCTCCCACCGAGGAAGGCGCGAATGCAACTTATACCCTTGAAGGCTATGAGAATATAAATGTTGATGCTTCTATGGTGTCAACACTTGCAAATAATGCAAATGGTATGCAGGCTGAATCGCTTATCGCAAGCGGTACGGATGAGCTTGGCAAGTATGGTCTTGAAAAGCCTTCGGCAGAGGTAGAGATCGTATTTGAGTCAGGTAAGACCGTTAAATTCTATATCGGCGATCAGGCTCCGTCAGGTTCTTCAAAGTATGTAAGAGTTGACGGCAATAACGATATCTATACTGTTGCGGCTTCTACACTGGCTAATTACAGCAAATCGGTAAACGAGTTCATCGATAAGACTATCCTCAAAAAGCCTGACGATGATAATTATCCTATCGTCAACAGCCTCAGGATAGAGCGCGGCGATATCGATTACGATATTCTGCTGGAATACGATAAGGACAGCGAAAAGCCGCATTCAGGCGGTACTTCCGCTTCACACAAGATGATCGAGCCTACCGAGAGCTACCTTGCTATCGAGAATTCTACCGATATCACAAACGGTATGTTCGGCCTTACTGCATCTGATATTTACGTACTCAATTGCAAGGAAGCCGATATCGCAGGCGCAGGGCTGAATGAACCATTCTGCAAGGTAACTATGGAGTGCGACGACGGTAATAAATATGTGCTGCTGCTCAGCGAGATATTCACCGATGATTCGGGAAATAAGTGCAGCTACGGTATGCTTGAAGGCGGAAATGTGATCTATGTTCTTTCCGTTGATACTGCAAAGTGGCTCACTGTTCAGCCTGTTGATATCGCTTCAAGACTTATGATAACGTCGTATGTATGGAATATCACTAAGCTCTCTGTAAAGGGCGGCGGCGAGTCAGTCGAATTTGCCATTGAGCCTAAGGATAAGGACAATATCCCCGAAAATCCACAGTCGGACGACAATATCGTTCATATGAACGGTAAGGAATTCGATTCTGAGCGCTATAGACTCTTCTATTCGTTCCTTACGGGTACGAATGCTGAGGAATTTGCCCTTGGCGTTCCTGTTCCTGACGGCGAACCGCTTGCGGTTATAGAGTATACAGACTCCTTCTCAGGCAGAGATATGAAGTACGAGTTCTATGATGATTCGGTAATGCGTGCGCTTATCGTTGTTAACGGTGAAAGCAAATACTATTGTACAAAGTCCTATGTAAACACCCTCATTGAAAATATCAAGCGCATAGGCACAGGAGAGGACTACATTAAAAACTGGTAAATTCCAAGGAGGTATACAATGAAATTCAACACTTATAAGGGCTACCCTCTGGTAAGAAACGGCAACCAGCTCTATTACGGATATATGTCCGACCCATATGTTATTTTTATTCAGATACTCGAAACTAAAGAGGAAAACGGTGAAAAAATGACCTCAAAGGTAAGAGTTGTCCAGATGGACACCAATGAGCCGAATCCTATGAAGGCTTTTGTCAAGAATGCTGAGCGTGAGTGCGGTCTTTATGAAGCACTTGATGTCGCTAATGTATGGCTTGAAAAAGCTCTGAAAAACTGAGAATAAATGCGAAAGCCTCCCGAAAAAGGGAGGCTTTTCTTGATATCTGAGGAAATATGTGATATAATTAGCTGTCGGCTTCTTCCGTCAGGAAGGAGGTGGAACTCATGACACTCGTCGCATCATTCGTTATTTCTGTCATAGAGAGTGTAGTGTTAATTTAAACACAAACAGTATATGTTGCCCTGAAAACAGCTGATTTGCTGATTGACAAGGCTGCTAAAATATGCTATAATTTTATAGTTATATCTTCGTTGAAAACTGTATTAGCAATCAGATATTAGCTTCGATAAATGCGGTGTCTATAATGTTACCTATACCAGAGGATTTGAATAGTAAGTATGAATTTCACAATTATGGTCATGCTTTAGAGATTTTGTCCGATGCGTTCCCGACAGAATGGGAAGAAATACAGGATTGTCTGAGAAATGTAAGCGTGAACTATGGGTAGTTTTTTATCTTCAATCCAACAAAATAGCTTTTGAGTATCAATCGGTCATTTTTTGATTGCCCCTGCTTGTTCAGCGAGGGCATTATTTTTGTTTTTCAGGGGCTTGTCGATCAGCTTGTAGTAGATGTGAATATCACGAGGGATAGCTTTCTTTCTCGGATTTTCATCTATCGTTATATACTCGATCAGATCAAGCGCCATCTGTCTTGTAAGCTCCTCAGCACCTGCATAGCTTTTCAAACGGCGGATATATTCGTCCACATCGGCTTCATCCTGCTTTGCCATATCAGTGTGCTTCTGCATTTCATCGCTCTCAGACTGCAAAGACTTCTTTTCGGTCTGATACTTGTCGAGCAATGTGAATGCCATATCTTCGGGCATCTTACCTGTAACCTTGTCCTCATACACACTTGCGATCAGCCTGTCAAGCTCTGCGATACGTTTGTTGATGTCACGGAGCTTTTTCTTGTCACCGCTGTGCTGTTCTGCATAAAGCCCTTGCTTTCTTGCAAGATACTTTTCTCTTGCCTTATCATCGTTCATCACAAAGTCGATCTGGCGTTTGATGTCGGCAAGAACAATATCCTGAAGTGCGTGTGCTGTTATGAAATGAGAGGAGCAGTATTTCTTGCCAAATCTCGCATACTGTCCGCAGGAATAACCCGTAACGGTGCTTTTACGCTTGGCAGAACCAGCCTGCTTGAACTTTGAACCACAGTCCGCACAATAACACAGACCTGTCAGCGGAAGTGTTATGCCTTGCTTTGTCATCTTACCCGTACTTACAGACGCTTCGATCTCACGCACTTTATCCCACAATTCTCTGCTGATAATAGGCTCGTGGTTGTTTTCAACGACCACCCATTCATCTTCTTCCTTGCGGATAACTTTGTGATTTTTGTAGCTAACCGTAGTCGTGCGGAGCTGGGCAAGGTTGCCAATATAAATTTGATTACGGAGCAATCGCTTTATCGTTTCCACGCTCCACAGGTGAAGACTGTAATGTGGCGTTTCTTTGTTCAGCAAGCTGTACCTGTAATCATCGGGAGTGAGGATACCCTCATCATTCAGCACCTGGGCGATACGCTTCATGTTGTAGCCTGCCGCCCTCATTTCAAAGATACGGCGTACAACAGCAGCGGCAACAGGATCGATCACAGGTGTACGCTTTTCATCATCACCCTTGAAATACCCGTAGGACGCAAATGTCGTCCTATACTTGCCTGACTTTGCTCCAGACTCAACAACAGCCCTGATCTTCTTGGAAGTGTTGGCACTGTGCCACTCGTTAAAAACGTTCATTATCGGCATCATGTCCATTCCCGAACTTGCAGAATTTGCCGTATCCACGTTGTCAGTGAGAGCGATGAAGCGAATGTTATACATTGGGAATATGTAATCTGTGTACTGTCCTACTTGGATATAGTTACGACCAAATCTGCTTAAATCCTTACAGAGTATCAGATTGATTCTGCCTGTCTTTGCATCGTCAAGCAAACGCTGTACACCCGGTCTGTCGAACGTAGTGCCGCTGATACCGTCGTCCACATACTCATCATAGAGCGTCCAGCCCTGCTGTGTAATGTACTCCGTGAGTATCTTTCTCTGGTTTTCTATCGAAAGGGATTCGCCGCTTCTTTCATCATCTTTTGAAAGGCGCATATACATCCCAACTTTGTATT
>Ga0256405_10004777_pt1 | contig 24744 bp, 28 predicted proteins | sample RumenRJG_02DNA_FD_189096 | JGI IMG/M metagenome (GOLD analysis project Ga0256405, IMG submission 189096) | Bovine rumen microbial communities from Lethbridge, Alberta, Canada - RJG_02 | ecosystem: Host-associated > Mammals > Digestive system > Stomach > Rumen | place: Canada: Alberta... | reverse complement strand
TTGCGTCAGTATAGCAATTATTGATGCCTTATTACAAGTCAACACCACCAAAACCATTATTTTCGGACTGCCAGCTCGATTCAGTAAGCACTTTGTCAGACATCGTAAGATGTCTGTTAAAGTGCGTGGAAAAAAATAAAGGGCGGGATGGCAGCGAATGCTGGCATCCCGCACCCCAAAAGCGGAATTTAAATATCTTCTTTAGTGAGTCTCTTTCCAGATAGCTGTCCAGATATGAAAACTCATTTAATTCACTTTCTTTCCGCCAGAATATACGTCTGTCGGCAAATTGTAACTGAACCCTGCCGGCTCTGCCGTAAGCAGGTCGTTTTCAAACACCAGGAAGTCTGCATCCTTACCGGCTTCGATCGAACCTTTGGAGGCTTCGATGCCGAGCTGTTTCGCTCCGTTGATCGTATATCCCAAGAGCAATTCTTCTATGCTCATTCTCTCGTCGAGAGGAGGAAACGCCTTTACGGTCCGCTGCTCATCGGGGGCTTTGGTCTTTTCGCTGACATGTCGAGTCATTCCGACTTCCATGCCGTAATACGGGCTCCAGGTTGAAAAATCGCCGTAAGCGACATCATCGCTTGAGAAGGTCACGAGCGCACCGGTGTCCCAGAGCGTTTTGCTGCGGTACATCTTTGCAGCGCGTTCCTCGCCAAGCAAAACAGACCAGAATTCAATCGGATTTCCGCCGATGGTTCCGCTGTGCCATACCGGCGTATAATTTGCCGTTACGCCAAGCTTTTTAAAACGTTCCAGATCCGCGTCATCCTGAATCCACAGATGGGCACAGGTTACCTTCACGCGGAAGTTATCTCCCAATTCCTTTCTGGCCATCTCCACGCCGTCCAGTACAACGCGGGAGGATCTCTCGCCAACGGTATGTACGTGGAAATCCAACCCTTCCTCGTTCAGAGTTTTAAGGATCTCCGCAATCTCCTCCGCTTCAAAGGTAGTAGCTCCCACCACACCGGTGTCTGCATAAGGTGTGACCATTGCCGCCGTTTCAATCTTCATGGTACCATCCATAAAGACCTTTAATGTATGGACCTTCAGGTGCTCCGTATTGAATTCGCGGTTGAAACGCTTCGTCTCTTCGATTGCTTCTTTGCATTTGTTCCGGTTCGTAAGAACATAGCATCCGTCAATATAAATCGGCAGTTTTGGCTCGTTTTTGTTTTTGCTTACCTGTTTATTACAGCTTCCCGCCAGAAGACATGAAAAAAGCAGTATTCTGTATGTTTTTGGAGAAAGACTGAGTTCGGATTGGCCATATTCTTATAATATTATGACTAAAAACAAGAATAATTCTAATATATTGCTCTAAAATACAAGAAAAGCCCCTTTTTTGATGTCCATTTATTGATAAATCCTGTCCATAAGCGGCCTTATTTCCTGGTAATCGGGATGGTACTATATACTCAGATCAAGGGAAAACCTGATCAGAGAAATCATCAGAGCTGCCAGACAGGCAGTCATAAAAAATATAACAATTATCCGTAAAGGAAATCAAAAAAGGAGGAAAAGACCATGACAACAAGGACACAGAACGATGTAAGGAATTTCAACGAAGCGATCAACAAATGCAGGATGCCTGTTTTTCTGGTCTCTTCCGACGGAACCCGGTACAATATGAAGTCCGCAGACCAGAATGTGGCGGGCATGGACAGATGGATCAGAGATTTCAGCCATCAGATGGAGATCTTCATCTGCGATCTTGAAGACGAGATGATCATGATGAGATATCTTCTGAACAGGGCAGCGTAAAGGAACTGCCTGCTCACAAACAGAATCCCCTATTTTAATTAACACATATTCGCCAAGAGGCCGCCGTACTGGACATATTGCGTCAGTACAGCGGCTTCTTAATCTATAAAAGAAGCCTGCGGATGTACTCCGCAGGACTCAAGCAAAAACGCGCCCGAGGATTTTTGTTCCTTTGGCGCGTTTATGTGTCTATGAGGAATCGACTCCTCCATTGATCAATGTTCGGTTTTCCGTAGAAAAACCGGCGAGGATCGATCTGACCGAAAATCAGATGAATCTGCTGTTTACCCAGCCGCTCTTATTGAGGCGGGGAGAGTAGACCCATGTGTAAGAGGTGACGGGCGCTTTGTCGAAGTCATTATCAGTGATGGCTGCGTTGCCCATGATCTGGACGGAATCGTCGTTATAGAGCTTGCCGATCTCGTTTGATGCATCGTAGCAGGGATCGGAGCGGAGAGCAAGCCATCCGGACTGCAGACCATGGACTGTTCTCATGGGTCCTTCATCCAGGCCGACCTTACCGTCGATGCCGCCTGCTACCTGTGCTAGTTCTTCGCTGCTCATCTTCTTGTATTCGTTCATCATGATTTTAATCTCCTTTTTTATTTCGAATGTATATTGGTGTTTTTCTTTTAGGTTTTCCGCATCTCTGCGGTTGTCTGCTTTGTTTTTATTTGACGACGTCAGTATAACAAATGATTCGTCACAGATATGTCACAGGGACGTATAGTTTTACAAGAAGATTTGACCCAAGAATTAACCCTGTCGAAATCGAACATACGAGTGTGGCTTTTGTCTTTTTTTAGAGATATGTGATTTGATCCTAATGATGATGCCTGCCGAAAAAAACTACAAGACGAGCTATCGAAACCAATGTTTGAAAAGAAGAATCAGAGGCATCTGCAGCTCGAGTTCCGTCCCTATGCCTATCAGCAGGAAATTCTGGATAATTTGGAAGCTGAGAGGGAGGTACATGGGCATTACAATAATTTAGTTGTCGCTGCGACAGGGGCACATACTATAATACTGACAAGTCGAAAGTACACCGGAATCGGAAACTTTTGGACTTGTCTTTTCTTTTGGCCGGCTGCCGGGTCAGGGTAAACGGGGCAGAAGAAGATTTGTCCCTGAAAATATATATAATTGGGGACAAATGGTTGAAAATGTCCCTAATTATATATATAATTGGGGACAGGAGGCACAGCGGGCTATGAAATCAAGTACATTAATGCAAGACAGGATTATGAATGCACCATTTGGATCAGCGTTCGTTTTGTCGGATTTTACAGATCTGGCTGAATATGAAACTGTTAAGAAGGGGATTGCCAGACTTGAATCAAAAGGTTATCTCCGCAGAGTCTGCAGAGGAGTTTATGATAAACCGAAATTCAGCAGCCTTCTTCAAGAGTATGCGGTTCCGGATCCGGACGCAGTAGCGCATGCTATAGCAAGAAATTATAACTGGACGATTGCCGCAAGCGGAAACACTGCGTTGAACCAGCTGGGTCTTTCGACACAGGTTCCGGCTAACTGGTCTTATATAAGCACAGGTCCATACAAGGAATATACAGTCGGGAACATCAGACTGGAATTCAAGCATCGTGCAGCCAGTCAGCTTGGCGGAATGTCTGATAAGACGCTTTTATTAATTCAAGCCCTGAAAGCTCTGGGGAAGGGAAATGTCAGTGATCTTGATCGACAGAAGCTTCGCGAACGTTTCTCGGAGGAAGAGCGGGCAAAGATCCTGTCAGAATCACAGCATACGATCAGTTGGATCTATTCGGAAATTAAAGCAATCTGCAACTGAAAGGAGAGGACTACATGTATAAGATTGCTGGGGTTGAACCGGAAGAACGTGAAATACTGTTTCAGAACACAGCATTCCGTAAAGGGATGCTTAATGCGCCTATAGAGTTGTCTTTTGACAATGAATGAATAATCGTTGCTTGGAATACGTACCCGGTATCCAAAGCACAGACTAAAAGAAAAGACAGGTTCAGATTCACTGATTAAACCTTCAGTGTGTCCGAGCCTGTTTTTTTGATGCAATATTCGTGCTATCTGAAGATGGCTTAAAGGGATGCCGGGGTCATTATTATAAACGCTTATTTTTTCCTCGCCCCTTACGTTCGGAACAGTATCAGTGTTTGCAATAGAGCTGTTTGCTCCTACTTCTTTCTTGAACCTGGTTTATCGGGATGCAGTTTGGTAGAATAGGAGTTGGCCTTATGATGTCTAGAGGAAAGACAGGAGAGTTCTCATTTGAGTAGAAGGTGAAATTAATTATGACAAAGGGAACACCACGCAAAAATTGGAGCCGGGAAGAAACGATTCTGGCGTATGAGCTTTACTGCCGTACTCCATTTGGAAGGATTCATTCTCGCAATCCGGAAATAATTGAATTGGCGAATTTGATAGGAAGAACTTCCGGATCAGTTGCTCTGAAGATGTCAAATCTTGCACGGTTTGATCCTGAACTGCAGAAGCGCAACATCATAGCCATGCCCCACGGAAGCAAAGTGGACGGGATAGTCTTTGAAGAGTTTTCAAAGGACTGGCAGGAACTGTCTTATCAAGCTCAAATCATTAAAGCACAGCTACAAAACAAAGATGTGGCGGAGATTATAGGCCTTGAAGATATTGAAAGCATTCCGTCCGGTGAGTACAGAGAGAGAATGATGAAGACCCGTGTGGGACAGTACTTCTTCAGAAAATCTGTCCTTAATTCCTACGGTAATCACTGTTGTATAACTGGGATCAATGAGGCAGAACTTCTGATTGCAAGCCATATCAAGCCATGGGCTGTCAGTGATGAGCATACGGAGCGAACGAACCCCAGCAATGGGCTGTGTTTGAACGCTCTTCATGACAAAGCCTTTGATAAAGGCCTGATTACGCTTGATAGTCAATACAGAATAATCATATCTAACAGGATTAGAGATGTTGAGATGGATAAGGAGACATCTGCATGGTTCTGGAAATATGACAAACAAAGCATAGACCTTCCCGATAAATTTCTCCCTGGGAAGCTGTTTATTGAATATCACAATGACGTTATCTTCCAAAGATAGGTGAAAGATGAAAACCAATGAAATTGTTTGCCTATTCATGATGATATCGAACGGCGTAAAAAGAGCCTGTTAATATAAATGCTATTTCTGCTTTCTGGATTTTTGTTGATCAATCAGCCTTAACCATATATGATGGAATCATATGAATGGGAGGGCTGATACAATGTCTGAAGCAAAACAGAAAACTATAAATCTGCTGCTCTATGATGGAGATTTAAGCGGTGTAATCAGCATGGAGGCTTCCAGCTGGAATTCCGGTGAACTATATTCTACGCCAAGAGAAAGTGTTGACGACCTATTAAAGACAGACGCCTGTAAAAAGTCCGGAGTTTACCTGCTTCTTTCGAAGAACATGGTATATGTCGGCCAGGCTTCAGATTTGGCCAAACGGATAACCCAGCATAAAGTGGGCAAGGACTGGTGGGAGAGCGTTGTGATTCTTACGGCAAAGGATAACAGCCTCACTCACTCGGATATCGATTATCTTGAAGCTACATTGATTGAAAAGGCAAATAAGATCGGCAAGCTTGATATAGATAATAAAAATAAGGGTAATCCTATCAAAGTCGATAAGTACCGTAAAGTGTTCTTAGAACAATATCTTCAAGAAGCACTATTTCTTATGCGCCTTATCGGAATAACCGTATTTGCAAATGATGCAAAGCCGTCATTGTTTGACATAAAAACAAAGCTTTCAATAGGAAAGCGGTCGAAGTCTGAAGCAATTTCATACCTTAACGAAAAGGGGGTTACGGTTGATAATAAAGCAACCTATGCAGTTAGAAACGAGAAGGGAGAATTCTGGGCGAATCCACAGAGAAAACTGTTGTCATCTGACTGGTGGCTCATTCTCAATGACAATAAGAAGCTGGAATTGGTAGTAATGAATGTCCCTGTAGGAACGCTTCATGCAGATGAGTCAAATAATGGAGGCGGCCTGTATGTGAGAAGTGATAAGCCGCAGCTTGTGGATTTAAATATTAATGTGGATACACTCATTGATCGGAAGAGCGGCATATCTTTTTCTGATTATCTAATAAAGCGTGTGAGTTACAAATGAGAGAAAAAGCGATCCAAGCGGGTCGCTTTTTATTACGATATGTGCTAATTGCTGCTTGGGATCTTTAGCTACCAGGGTGAAACGACTATCTCAGAACCATACGAATGAATGAGATGACGATAGCTCGTAATAGATCCTGCAACGGTGCTGAATTGTTGTTATATTGGGCTGATTATGGTATCTTTTACACATGTACACAGACACACAAGAATCAGTGTAATGAGGAATTGATTATGTCTGAAGAAAGAAACATGGTAAACCTGACTCTTACAGTGACAAGAGAAGAGCGAAAAGCTCTTAAACAGCTTGCCCTGGATAAGGAAACGACAGTTTCAGCGCTTTTGCGCCAGTGGCTGAAGGAACATATGGATCAGGAAAAGTCTGAAAAAGACTGATCTCAATATTTGATGCCGGCGGCATACTCCGCTGTGATCGTTGGGAACACGTATAAGCCAAGGAGGAAAAATGTCGAAAGAAGTTTTCAGAATGGGGGAATTATTCTGCGGACCGGGGGGAATTGCCTGTGGAGCGCATAGAGCTGTCAGTGATGATGGTGAGAAATCAATTGTGCATGCATGGGCGAATGATGTGGATCAAGACACTTGTGATACATACATAAAGAATATCTGTGATGGAGACGGATCATCTGTTTACTGTGGTGATGTTCGTGATTTGGATATTTCGTCCCTGGGACCCATTGATGCTTTCGCCTATGGATTCCCTTGCAACAGCTTTTCAAATGTCGGAGAGCATCAGGGATTGGAAAATGATAAATTTGGTCAGCTCTATACATTTGGTGTTGAAGTCTTAAAGCAGTATCAACCTAAATGGTTTCTTGCAGAGAATGTCTCCGGGATCAGGTCTGCGGGAGATGGAAACCATTTTAAGATTATACTGGAAGATCTTACAGATGCCGGTTATGAACTTGTGACAAACATGTACAAATTTGAGGAGTATGGGATACCGCAGACCCGCCATAGAATAATAATCGTTGGCATCCGCAATGATCTGAGTGCAAAGGGAATAAAATTCAGAGTCCCCTCTCCAGAGCCTTATAAAAACTGCGATATTTCATCCAGGACTGCCTTATCAAATATTCCAGAAGATGCGCCTAATAATGAGGTCCGTAAACTTCAGGAAAAGGTAAGACGCCGACTTTCTTATATAAAGCCGGGACAGAATATCTGGCAGGCTGAAAATGTTCCGCCTGAATTAATGATCAAGACACGGACCAAGATCAGTCAGATATATAGGAAACTGGATCCGGACAAGCCTTCCTATACAGTAACAGCAGCCGGCGGAGGTGGTACATTCATGTATCATTGGTCTGAGGAGCAACGTGAACTGACGAACCGAGAGCGAGCCCGCATTCAGACATTCCCTGATGATTTTGAATTCGTGGGAAAATACTCTTCTGTTCGGAAGCAGATAGGCATGGCTGTACCGCCGAGAGGAGCAGAGATCATTTTTCGAGCTATTTTAAATACATTTGCTGGTATTGAATATCCGTATGTGGAACCGAGTATGAAGTAATTGTGGAGGAGAGTCATGCTTAACTACTGGTGGGTGACACGACCTAAGCGGAAATTAGACAGTGTTCCGGAGGTTCTTGCAACTTTTGCAGATATATCTCTTAACCAGGAATGGTCTGGACAGCGTGGAACGCAGATGGCATATGAAGAAGCGTTAGAAAAAGCCGGATTAAAAAGAGTAGGCGCCCGCCGTGATCAATCAGGATCAGGAGGCCGTACTTATGGAGCGTGGCTGGTATCTCTCGGTCTCATTTTCAACCAGGCTAAGACCGGAAACATTAAATTGACCCTGGCTGGGGAAGCTATTATGAACGGTGATTCTCCTGTCGATGTCTTAAAAGGACAAGTACTGAAGTATCAGTTTCCGTCAGCTTTCTCCATGGGGAGAGGTGTTCAAGTTAACAGTCGGTTCAAAATCCGTCCGTTCAGGTTCTTGCTCAAGCTCATGTCAGATGATCGGCTGAGCAGATATATAACCCAGGAAGAGATTGCTAAGATTGCGGCTGTGGATGCGGAAAATGAATCTGCTGCAGTCTATGAAATGGTAGTCGATAAAATACTACAGTTCAGACAAAACGGAGACAGTTGTCTCGATCCCGCCTTCTTTGATTTATATAAGCCGAGTCGTGGAAATGTTAATCCTGATCATCCATATAGCCATCTTGAAGATATGGCCAATACTATGATCAACTGGTTGGAATATACACAGTTGGCAAAAAGAAATGATGAAAAGCAGTTGGTAATCCTGGACGAAAAACAGGAAGAAGTAGACGAGATCCTTTCGTCAGTACCTCCGTTTATCGATCGTCCCGGAGATCATGAATTTTTCCAGAGAAAATACGGATTGGACCCTAAGCATCGGAAGGATACAAGAAATCTTGACAAAACCAAGACGGTAACTGCTCGTATTATTGCTGAGCAGAAGATCAGGGCAGCTTATATAAGGCTCTCTCTTTTAAAACCGATCACGGGCATTACGCCCAGGCTGATTGCAGATATTACTGAGGAGACAGGGATCACAACTGATTTGGTCGAAGAAATACTTCGGAAAGCATATCCTCATGGATCTGTCGGAGCATTCATGGCCTCATATTTTGAGATGGCGTTTAAGGGTCGTGAGGAGTGTACGGAATTTGAAGTGGCAACCACTGAGCTGTTTCGAGATGTATTCGGATATGACGCAAGACATCTTGGACAGACTGGAAGCAAGTCTGCACCGGACATTCTTTTGTTGTCGGATTCGGATGGATATCAGGCAGTCATTGATAATAAGGCGTACAGCAAATACACCATCAGCGGGGATCACCATAACCGCATGGTTCACAACTATTTGGAACGCATTCACACCTATAGCTCCAGTTCATATCCAATCGGCTTTTTCGCCTATATTGCAGGAGGCTTTGGTAAAGCAATTGACAAACAGATTCAGGCCGAAGTCAGGGAAAGCGGCGTGCATGGATCTGGAATAACTGTTTCGAATTTCATTAAAATGGTCGAGAATCAACAAAACGGAATCCGCAAATATTCCCATAGCGACCTTAGAACAATATTTGGTTTGGACCGTCAGGTTATGCTAAAAGATGTATTTGAGGGTGGTCGAAGCGTATCCCTTTACAACGTGCCGGAACCTACACCTCAAACGGTTGGCCTGGCGGCAGAACGAGCCCACTTCTCAGGAGATAATTGAAATGGATGATTTGACTCCGGAGCAGCGCCGAAAAAACATGCAGCATATCCGCTCAAAGGATACTTCTATCGAGATAAAGCTTCGAAAAGCTCTGTGGCATGAAGGTATCCGCTATAGAAAGAACTATAAGGAATTACCAGGAAAACCAGATATAGCTATTACAAAATATCGAATAGCCATTTTCTGTGATTCTTCATTTTGGCACGGAAGAGATTTTGATATCAAAAAGCCTGTAGACACCAATCGCGAATATTGGGATTCTAAGATAAAGAAAAATATGAAACGAGATATAGATGTTAATCGACAACTGAAAGAGATGGGGTGGGTGGTTTTACGGTTTTGGGATACTGAAATCAACAAAAAACTTGAAATGTGTGTAAATACAGTAATAGAAGGTATTATTGAAGTAAAGATATCTAAGTGAATGCCCATTTGTGAAATGCTCGCTGAAACGATATCTGATATCTAGCGAGGCATGCTCCTTGAGGGTTTCTAAGAAAGGATACAGCTATGGCAAAGCCAGGGGATTATTATGTGATTACGCTTAAAAAGACACATATTGAGTGGGGAACGCATCGATATACAGGTTCCAGAGGAGATGTCCTAGGAGAGGGATATTTGCCAATTCCAATTAATATTGCTAAGCAATTCGGGATTGTAAATAGCAATGGGACAACATCTGGATTAGATGAACTTGGAAAGAACATTTTTAGATTCAAATCTGCAGATGGAGCATTCAGTGGATTCTTGAAAGCACAGGGATGTATTACTGCTGGAGACAAATATGCAAAGCAGTTTGCAGGTGATAATGATTTAAAGGTGTTAGGATCTTGGTATTCTCATATAGGGGCAAGAGAGGGAACAAAAATAAAAGTCGAATGGATTTCCCCAACAGATATCGTGCTTTCGGTTCTGACATAGGGGACTTGGGATGAAGCCAGTAGCCGGTTTAGATAAGTTCTTCCAGAGGTTTATAGAACAAGTATTTTGAGTTTCTCTAGAAGAGGTGATCCCATTGAAAACATGAAGCGAGAACTGCCAGCGAAACTGTAAATATTACTGTGTAAATTAGATACGGATATATATCCTCCTGGATTAATGATGGATAATCATTTTGAATCCAGGAGGATTTTTCTACTCCTTTTTACGTGTGATTAAAACTGAATAAATATAATATACGAGAAATGTTTGTAATATATGATAAATGTTGCAAATATACTAGACATATTATGAAGTATGCGCTATTCTTATGTATAGATTGAGGTGTTATTATTTGAATATTTCTAATGGAGGGCAAAATGGGGTCTGGTGAAAGTAAACGGGATAAATTTGTGCGTCTAGCGGAAAAACGTACAAACAAGATATTGGAAACATTGGTGCTACTTGGAAACTGTAGCAATACATCAGCGTATGAATATTCACAGAAGGATGTAGATAAGATTTTCACCGCTATACAGAACGAACTCAATGAGACAAAAAAACGTTTTCATCAAAAAAAGACAGATGGAGCTGAAAAGTTTAAACTGGATTAGTTTGTGGGGGATTTGATTTGAGCAATTGGAATGAAAAATACACATGGGCGTTTCCTCTTGCAGGAACAAGCGAGGACCAAGGATTCAACCATCCAGGAATTGATATGTTCGCTTCAATGCCATATGTAGGTGTGACAAAAGAAATTATACAAAATGTATTAGATGCACGTGATAAAACACTTCCGCAGGAGGTCCCTGTGAAAGTGGTTTTTGAAGCAATGGAAATTGATATTGATGATATTCCGGGTGCAGAACAACTTACAGATGTGATTGACAGATGTTGTGAATATTACAAATCAGGAACTGATTATGAAGGATTGAGCCGAGTAAAAGAATACGCTGATGCTAATTTGAAAGGTCATGGCAAGATTTCTGTCCTTAAAATCAGCGATTATAATACTACTGGTCTCACTGGTATTTCTGATCCTGATAACCATGAAACAGCATGGTATGGTCTAGTAAAATCTTTTTCGTCTAGTCATAAGGGTGATGATGCAAGTGGAAGTAAGGGAGTAGGTAAATTTGCCACATATAATTTCTCGCGAATACGAACGGTATTTTATTCCACATTAACGAAAGATGAAGGAAGAGCTTTTCAAGGAAAAACTCTTCTAACGACATTTAGGAGCGGGGATGATGGGAAAAAGCGTATGTCTCGTGCCCGATTTGGATATGAACGTGAAGAGGAAGTTGATCCAGTAACAAATGAAATTGAGATTCCATCAGTTTATCATCGTGATGATATAGGAACAGATATTTACGCCGTCGGATTTGAAAAAGAAGACGGTTGGTACAATCAGGTTCTTATCAGTGTCATAGAGTATTTCTTCTATGCAATTTATAAGGGAAACCTTGAAGTGACCATCACGGATGGCAACGAAAAAATTGAGATTAATAAAACTAATATTGCGGAAATGATTGATAAAGCTTCTGCGCTATATGGAGAGATGACGCTTAAAGAAGAACTTTCTTTCACCGCGTCCATGTACTGGAAAGCTATCTCTTCAACACCTATTACTCGCACATTTTCTTATTATGGGCATTCCATGGGTAACTATGATTTGTATCTTTACATGGGAGACGATGTTAATGAGAGACGCGTGCTTGAAATGCGTAAGGCTGGTATGCGAATTCGAGAGGATCGCTTTCAGATACCTGCTAATTTTGTGGGGGTATTTGTGGCGACAGGTGAAGGCGCAGTAAGTGATAAACCTCAAGATAATATCTCAAGCTTTCTCAGAAAATGTGAAAATCCTTCCCATGATGCATGGGCTGGAGCTAACTACAGAGGGAATGAAGAAAAGGCAAAGAGAATTATTAAGAAACTTCATGGAGATATTTTAAAGGATATCAAATCTGTTCTTCCAGAAGATGATGGCGAACAGATCAAAGCATTTGGAGTGAATGAACTTCTGATGAGCCAAGGCGAAGATGGTCCTGATGGAGAGAAAGAAGAAGCTTTTATGACAGCAAAACCTAAGGAAGTTAACCTAGAAAAAACAGGAACGAAGGCTGTTGCCAAGAAAGATTTAAGCAAGCCTACGAATGGTAGGGGCAAAGGTAAACGAGGGGAAAAGAAAGAAGACGATCCAGATAAGAAGAAAAAGAAGCGTGACAATAAGCAGGGAAATAAGAAAATTACACCTATTGAGCTTAGACGGGTTAGAACTCCATTTGATGAGGATACTGGCATATACAGGATTTCTCTGGTCCCGGAAAAAGACGCAAAAGTATTATATCTTGAAATTACAGCTCGAGGAGATGATGGAAACGCAGATATAGCTGATATCGCATCTGCAATATCTGGTGGAAATGATCTGGAAATGAAGAAAGATATGATTCTTGTAAAAAATGCTAAGGCCGGAGAAAAGGTATCCGTTAAGGTATTGTTGAGAGGCAAGCGTAGAGAGAGGCTGGAGGTGTTTGGATATGCTGGACAGTAATATGGTATTACCGTATCCGGTTTTACGACCGGAGGCTATCGACTATAAATCTGCTGTATTTGAATGTGACATATCAGTGACTCCAGATGTTAATGGATATGATGTGAGATGCAACACAATTATAGGGGATGCCGCAATAAGAGAACTTGTTTTAAGCGGAAAGGCATCGATAGGAGTTCACATAAAATGCGATTCAACTTGGCTAAGAAGAATTGAAACTATACCAGAAGGAGAAAGTACATTTTCACTATCCACAGCGGAAGTACATAATCGTGTTTTTCTATGTCCAATTGTGACAATGAACGATCAGGTACGTTTTACTTCTGACGGATTTGATGAAGACTTTGCTGGTATGACTTTTATCCTGCATCCTGGTGATCCAATCGCTATAGGAGAAACAAGACAGTTTGATGCAGAGTATGAAGATGATCTTGCTAAGAAAGGGGACTCAATAATTGTTGTGTCAAGCAATCCGATGGCAAAAGAAATCACAATTGACACAGAAAGTCCAGCAATTACTATAACTGTACCGGAAAGCATTAGAAAATCATACTCCGATATTCAATCAAGCCGTTGGAAATATGGGGTTCTTGCGGGGTTGCTTTATGTTCCTGCGTTAACACAAGCGGTTAAAGAGTTGGTAACCAAGGAAGATGATGTTATAGGGTATACTTGGGCTAAGACAATACGAGATTCTGTTATGCAGATTGCAGGTGGTAATCAAGCAAAGTATGATTCCCTAATGACTGAAGACAATTATTACAAGGTCGCACAGTTACTTCTAGGTGGTATGGAAAAACCGATGAAAGATTTAGCAGGTTGGATGCTTGAGTGAGGTTGGAATAGATGCAGATTAAAATTATGAAAAGGAAGGCAACTTCACAATTATTAGCCGATGTTCCTTCTAATATTGAAAAATATACAAAGGAAACTGGATGGATAGATGATTACATGATTTCCAAAGGGATTGAATATTTTTCTTCTCCAACAGGAATTATTGTTGCTGATGTCGAACTGAAAAAGGGTGGCCCTGAGACAGATGCAGAAAATGCAGAGATTATATATGAAAGTCTGAAGGATGTACTAACACCGAGACAGGCTTCGGATCTTAGATTATGGGTGAATCTTGCCCATGTTGAATTCTCTGAATATATGTCTACTCGTTGGTCCATAGATATGGCTGATGAAGAAGATGAAGAGGACGAAGGTGGCGGACAGACAAAAAAGGTGATAGGCCGCATCAAATCAAGGTATTTCTTTGGCGCATCAAATGGAAAAGCGTTCGTTCGTCAAGGAATTGCACGTCTTTATTGGGGCGCGTATCTTACTTATGATGCCGGTAATGATGATCCATATGAATATACTAAATTTTTCCTTGGAAAACAGGATGTTTTTGTGGCAGCTACGGAGCGTACGCTTGCAAGAAATAAGGTGTTTCTTCTTGCGTCACTGAAAGTTCTCAAGGCCGCAGGGGATATTAATCGTCCAGATACAAGAGCGTATTTTGCAGAAGTGAATCGTGCATGTGGATTGACAGTGCTTGATGCTCTTTCTCCAGAAAAAGCACAAGAACTTTGTCAGGGATGTATGGATTATGTTTTGTCTCTTCCAAAAGCTGAGAAAGGAAAAGAAATCAAGGCAGTTTATGTCGAAACAGGGGTCCAGATTAAAGGAATGGTAGAGTCAGATGGAATAACATGTATCGGAGTAAAAATGAAAACTACGCCGAAGAAAATTGCAGGACTTCGTGTAGGGCAGAGATTTAAGATTAACGGAAAGACAGTAAAGATCACAGATATTGCGAACTAAAATAATCCTGATAGTAGAAGATTGAAGGTAAAATTCTATAGACTAAATTTATCTTAACGGAGCTGTCACATCTGCTTAAATATTAGGTAAGCTAGCTATTAGAACTATCGTCGATAGAATTATAATTATTATAACGTATTGTTTTGATGATGAAATGGAGTTTAACAATGGACTTGTCTACTATTGATCCTACGGTTGGAGCAGCAATTATTAATTTAGGAACGGCGTTAAGTTCTTTGGTTTTAAAAGGGACAGGAACTGCTATTCATGGAAAAATTGCGTCTCTTAAAAATGAAACAAACACAGATACAATTAGAAATGCATATAATGAAATGGTGAATCAACTATTAGAAGAACGTGAAGAAGCACTTCTAATTGCCCAGTCTTATAAAGCTGAATTAGAAAAAGTGGTTATTAGTGACGAAGATATAGAGTATTTACAAAATACGATATCAAAAGTACTAGATCTTTTAGTCGGAGCACAGTTTATTGATATAAACAATGAGGATCCAGCTATTCAAGCTAAGGCGAAAAGTCAAAAAGATACAGTTGAAAGCATTAAGGGATTAATTAGTAAAGATGTATTAAAGACGATGCAATTAATAGGGTTCAACTACAAAGCAGCCATAGGTGAGCCACTGACTGTACTATGTGCTGAAAAAATAAAAGCACTTTCTAATAATAATTCACAAGATTACGGAAAAACATCAGGGAATATACAACAGAAGAAACCATATAAGAGATAAAATACTTGACTGTGTATGTCCATAATGCCGTTTCAGTTGAAGATAGCTCTTATTTATCTTCGGAGGATCCTTGTTATAGGGCATATCCTGCCATATTGCTGAATACTAATTATACTTTTCAAAATATAGGAGTATTTTCTTAGGATTCTGGCTTTTTGGTCGGTGGGTGGATCAATTCTTATTGTGCAATCAGGCTTTAGAATATACAGAAAAGGATTAGGATTCTGGGATAGAGAAGAAGTGCATATACAACTCGTCAGTCCCTTGACATTTGCGGGTTTGAGAAAAACTGTGTCAATCTGAGTTAAATGCGGTCAATCCGGGATAATGTACGACAATTTTGATATAGTAAGTATCATTAGACAAGATCTTTGGTGTTATCCCTTTCGAATGAACAAGGGGACGGAAACAAAAGGACCATCCCCGATGTTTACCGGATAATCTGGACTTATGCGTCGGAGGCCCCAGAGCCAGCGAGTGTCTGGAAGCTTATCAGATTTCGGCAGAGATATTGTCCGGTGTACTGCATGTAAAGTGTCACGAAAAATAATCAGAAGCAGGAGAGAGTCAATATGAAATACGGAGAATCTGTTTTTGACATTCTATATCTGATATTTGCAGTCACAAGCGGCTGTCTGATGCTGTGTAAGGCAGAAAACCGGACTAAAAAGATGATGGGGCTGGCGGCGCTGATCCTGGGCTGCGGGGACGCTTTTCATCTGATCCCGCGCGTATTGAATTATTTTGTGGAAACGGATCTTACTGCCTCTCTGGGAATCGGTAAGCTGATTACCTCCATCAGCATGACAGTGTTTTATTTACTCTTATATTACATATGGCTGAGCCATTACAGAGAGAAAGAAAACAAAAAGGTAACAGTGTTTTTGTGGATACTGCTGATCATACGGGCTGTCCTGTGTTTGTTTCCGCAAAACGGCTGGCTGGAAAACAGCACGGATCTGACCTGGGGGATCATCCGTAATATTCCCTTTATACTGCTTGGCGCTGTTATCTGTGCGCTCTTTTTTCAGAGGAGAAGAACGGATAGAATATTCAGATTCTTCTGGCTCTATATCCTGCTGTCATTTCTGTTCTATATTCCGGTTGCGGCAGGAGCAGGCTTGCTGCCCATACTTGGTATGCTGATGCTTCCCAAAACCATTTGCTACATTCTTATGATTACAGTATTCTTACACGCTTCAGCACCTTGACATTTGCGGGTATGAGTAAAACTGTGTCAATCTGAGTTAATTGCAGTCAATCAGGGATAATGTACGACAATTTTGATATAATAAGCATCATTGGATAAGATATTTGGTGTTATCCCTTTCGAATGAACAAAGGGACGGAAACAAAAGGACCGTCCCCGAAGAAAAAGGTGATCGATGTATAGTGAAAAAATAACCGTCGGGGCGGGAACAGATTATCCCCTGAAGGGCCTTCTGACGCTTCCGGATGATCTTTCCGGACCGGTGCCGGCCGTCGTAATGGTTCATGGTTCCGGTGCCAGCAATATGGACGAGAAGGTGATGAAGCTGACGCCCTTTAAGGATCTTGCGGAAGGCCTCGCGAGGCACGGTGTTGCCTCTCTCCGCTACGATAAGCGCACCTATGCGCAGGGGTTAAAACTGATCCGTCAGAAAAACTTCACAGTCACAGTAAAGGAAGAGACGATTGAAGATGCGATTCTGGCCGTTAATATGTTAAAGAACGACCCCAGGATTGACTGCCGCCGTATTTTCATTCTCGGCCACAGCATGGGCGCCATGCTGGCACCCAGGATTGACGCGGAAGACGGTGACGTAAAGGGGCTTATCATGATGGCCGGGACGCCTTATCGTCTCGAAGATATTGTGCTCAGGCAATTGAAACAGGCCGGGCACGGCAGATCGATTCTGAACCGGTTCATCAGGATGGAATACAGGTTTTACCGCAGAAAATTTCGGGGACTCTATGAGATGAGCGATGAGGAGGCAAAGAAAAAGAAGTTCGCGGGAAATCTGACACTCTATTATTTCAAGGAGATGGGCCAAAAAACGGCAGCCGATTATCTTTTGGAAAGTGAAAAGCCGGCCTTTATCCTGCAGGGCGGAAAAGACTTTCAGGTGCTCGCCAGGGTGGACTACCGGATGTTCAAAAAACTCCTGGCCGGCAGGGCTAATACCCGATTCAAACTGTATCCTGACCTGAACCATATTTTCGTCAAGGGAATCTACGATGATATCTTGAAAGCCTCCAAAGAGTACAAGGTCGAGCGGCATATCCCTGAGGAGGTGATGGGAGATATTGCGGCCTTTATCAGGAATGCATGAACTCAGGAAGATAGGGGGACGGTCCTTTTGTTTCCGTCCCCATGTTTCCGCATTGATGAAGCGCTTGTCAGCCCCTTGACATTTGCGGGTATGGGTAAAACTGGAGATAGAAATCTGATGGGAAATAAAATCAAATGCATTCGCAGCGGCGGCCAGACCGGAGTTGACAGAGCCGCATTAGACACAGCCCGTAAATATGGTATTGAAATCTGCGGCTGGTGTCCAAAGGGAGGATGGGCAGAGGATTATCCCTCTCCTCCGGGGCTTCTGGCAGAGTATCCGGAACTAAAAGAAACGCCCTCCGCCGGGACATCTCAGAGGACCCGGTGGAATATGCGGGATGCCGATGCCATTCTGACGATCATGCCGGAAAGCTCCGCAGAGTCAAAGGGGACTCAGGTTGGATTAGACGAGGGAGTGCTCCTGCAGAAGCCCATGTATACTGCACGGGGATTGGAAGATATTCCAGGGATCCTGGCCTGGCTGAGTACACGGCCGGATGACCTGGACCTCTGCATAGGAGGCTCCAGGGCAAGCGAGTGTCCGGAGGCGTATCAGATGACGGTGGAAATATTGTCTGATGTTTTGGAAGAATTATCTTAAAACACAGCTGTTTTTTGGAGGGCATGACTTCGGCATCGGCAATATGGACGAAAAGGTGATGAGGCTGACACCCTTTAAGGACACTCTTTAACAGGTCTTAGCTAAAACGAAAGGAACACTGTAAAAAGGGAGCAGGAAAACGGTTTTGGCTCCATTTTTCAGAGAGTATAAAGTTTCTGTTCAAAACACAAAAGACAATTGTCTGAGCAGGATTCGAGGTGTCGGAATGGAAATTAACAATAACAATCTCAAAGCGTTCAGGAAAGATTTTGACAATGCTGTGCGGTCTCTTCAGGATAAATACGGAGTTACGATTTCTCTGGGAGGGATAACTTACGAGGATGAACGGTTTTCAGCAAAAATGACTGTGATAAACGGCATAGACCCGGAACAGGTCGCCCGTAATCAGTTCGATGCAGAGGTGTGGAGATATGAACATCTCGGTTTGCAGAAAGGAATGTATAACAGGATCTTTCTTGCAGAAGACGGAAAAAGATATGCCGTTCAAGGATTTAATCCCAAGGCAAGAAAGTGGCCGATTACGGCAAAAAGTGTTTCTGACGGCGAACCCAGGATATGTAATGAACGGTTCACAAAGAAGATTCTGAACGAGTATTATGTGGAATCGTTCGTCTCTTCTGAGTAATGGATCAGCTACACCGTTCATCGTCCTAAAATAACAAAGTTGGGGCGGATGCGGGAGATAGGCATGACTGCTAAAAATGTGCTTGGATGGTCATCCACTTTCATGAAGAAAGGTATCGCGCTGATGCTCCTGCTGCTTCATCAGAGTGAGGACTATGGAAAAAAGAGGTAGAACTCTCCGGCAGCGACTCCGCCTTGTGGATGGAAAGGATCGATCACTGGATTGAGTGGCGTGTCGAGATCGATCACTGGATTGAGTGGCGTGTCGAAGGCATTGTGAATGCAAACAAGAGAAACTATTATGGGGAATGTGCATCCTTTACCGCGGCTTTTGGAGAAGTACAGAAATTCAGGGGAATCCCCTAAGGCCAAAGCACTGATTATGGAACGGTATCGGGCTGCATATTCAAGACGACGCGCTTTCCGCGACGAACTCTGCTTATACGGAATGAAGAAACAAGTGCACTGATATCATATACCGATGCTATTGCGAATGGAGGAAGGATAGAATCAATACAGAGATGTGTATATAATGGGTTAGTGCAAATATGAAAAATCTGTTACCGGGTAACAGTAACAATAACAGGAACAGTAACTATAACAGTAACAGTAACTGGAATGGATATGGAAGAATTCAGGTGGCGTATATGCTGTCAGTATTTTATGGTGATATGCCCGCGGCGATTTATAATCCAGTCGTGTTTTTTTAAAATTCTTATACCGATGAGTGGATCATGGATGAACTTTCAATCCGTATGATAAGAGATGTTGACAAGTCAGAAGTGATTGGTCCCAGAGTGATTGACAGCCCTGTTCTTGGCGGGATATCTCCCGGAGAACTATCGGGCGGAGTAAAAACACTGATATCAATCTACAAACGGCCTGACAAGATTTTTAATGCTTCTGCATGTGGAGATAATTGCGCAAAGTGGCTGCTGGAGAACGGTGAAAGACAGGATGTAACTATTAATCTGCGGCATCTGATGGATTTCGGAGATGGAACTTATACAATTCATATGGGAAGGTAGTAAATGCTGCACATTGGATGTCATTTATCAAGTTCGAATGGATATGCCGCGATGGGCAGGGAGGCGCTGCGCATCGGGGCTGACACATTTGCTTTTTTCACAAGGAATCCGCGTGGTGGAAATGTCAAACCCATGGATGAAGAGGATGCCGAACAGCTCCATCAGCTTCTGAAAAAGCAGCATTTTGCCCCTCTGGTGGCGCATGCGCCTTATACGTATAATCTCTGTTCAGACAAACCGCGGAACCGGGAGTTCGCGAAGGAGTCCCTGCAGGAAGATCTCCGCCGTCTTGAGTATATCCCGGGAAATTACTGCAATTTCCATCCGGGAAACCACATGAAGCAGGGGACAGAGATTGGTATTTCAATGATCGCGGATGCGCTGAATGAGATCCTGTGGGAAGGCATGCAGACTACTGTCCTCCTGGAGACCATGTCCGGAAAAGGGACGGAAATCGGCAGGAGCTTCGAAGAACTGCGCGCGATCATCGACAAAGTCCGGATGAAGGAACAGGTTGGCGTTTGTCTCGACACCTGCCATGTCTATGACGCGGGTTACGACATCGCCGGCTGTCTGGATGAAGTTCTCGACACATTTGACTGGATCCTGGGAATCGAGCGCCTGAAGGCTATCCACATCAATGACACTAAAAATCCCTTTGCCAGCCACAAGGACCGCCATGAGAAGATTGGCGAAGGATGTCTGGGAATTGAGACACTGACAGCTGTCGTACGGCATCCTCTGCTGAAGGATCTGCCTTTTATTCTGGAGACTCCTCAGAAAGACAATGACGGGTACGCGAAGGAGATCCGGCTGCTAAGGTCGGCAGCGCAACAGACTTCGGAAACAAATAATCACTCGACAGTCCCTTGACATTTGCGGGTGTCGGTAAAACTGTGTCAATCTGAGTTGATTGAAGTCAATCCAGGATAATGTACGACAATTTTGATATAGTAAGTATCATTGAATAAGATTATGGTACTATCCAGGGCTTCAGATAAGAGTTAAGAGCTGACATAAACAATTGCCCATTAACAAGCGAACAATATGAAACAAGCGCATAATATATCTTTTGGGATATATTATGCGCTTGTTATATATTTAGTAAAGTATAATTTGTTGACCCCAACGTGATGAGATGGTATTCTTTTCTTGGAGGTGTGTTATGAATGATTTTCAGAAATTTTTGGATGAAAAGCTGGAATCCATACAGTTGGACAATGGGACTATCAATGGGGATATTGCTGATTCCTATGATATTTATCAGGAGATTCGTGATGCAATTACTGCACTCAGACATGATAATCACATGACACAGAAAGAACTTGCGTCCAGGACTGGTCTGACTCAGGCTAATATCAGTAATCTTGAAAAGGGATCATCGAAACCTACGATTGAAACACTGAAGAAAATAGCAGATGCCACAGGAACACGATTGGTAATAGAATTCACAAGTCCGGAGGTTGAATAATGGCTTTTATAAAAAAACTTTGTATAGATAGGTATAGAGGAATCAGACAACTGAAAATAGGGGAATTGAAGCAGGTTAATCTCGTTGTCGGCGATAATAACTGCGGTAAAACAAGCGTGTTGGAAGCATTGCAGATGTTGAGAACATCTGGAAACCTCGCAAATGTATACAGAGTCGCACGGTTGAGAGATAGTATTACACTCCTGGGTTCAAATTCTATTTTTGATAATTTTATCTGTATGTTTCCCAAGAATAATAGTGGAAAGATGGAAATCAGTGTTTCGGGAACCTGTGATGATAAAGATATATCTTTTGTTCTTGATGGAAGAAAGAACAGAGTCCTGCTTGATACGAAAGAACTGTCTTCCAGAAAGTACAGACAGCACGATATAGAGGAAGGCGAGATTGAAACGGAAGCTTTTGATGGAACGATCAGGTTAAAACTGGATGGGAAAGAAAAGAAAACAGAGATTCACATTAATCAGTACTCAAGTGTGACCGGAACCCCTTTCTCTGATAAAGACCAATTTAATATTATATATCTTTCTCCTTTTGATCATCTTCGAGGAAATAATCTAAGCAGAATCCTCAGGAACGAATCCTACAAACAAATCTGCATTAAAGCATTACAGCTGTTTGATCCGGATATAGAAGATATGATGATTTTTAAAAGTGATATCGGGAATCGTCCAGTCGAATATATTAGACATAAATTGCTTGGAGATATGCCTGTTTCTTCCTACGGAGATGGAATTAAAAAGGTGCTGGCACTGTCAAATGGTATCGCAATGGCAGCAGGCGGAATCCTTCTCATTGATGAAATTGAAACAGCAATACATAAGAAATACTATGACGATATTTTTCGGTTCATCGTGAAAGCTTGTAAGTCATTTAAAGTGCAGGCTTTTATTACAACACATAGTATTGAGGCTATTGATGGCCTGCTGGGGACGCAGGATTATGATATCCAACATGATTTGGATGATATCTGTGTTTGTACTATTAAAAGAACTGCAGAAGGAACTGTTTCAAGAGTTCTGACAGGACGAGAGGTATATGAAAATAGGGAATCATTCGGATTTGAGGTGCGCCTATGAATAAGATAATACTGTGCGAAGGACAGACAGATGCGATCCTGCTAAGTTATTATCTGGGAAAAGTATCCGGCTGGGAGTTTTGCAGAAAACCTCCAAAGAACATTGCAATTAAAGAAGACACATTTGATCAATCTATCAACTGGTACGAGAAAGGTGATGATTATCTTCTGATTTGTGGTGTTGGGGGTAAAGATAAAATTTCATCTTTTTTTACAAAAAAGATTATAAAACCAATCATTGATGCAGGGGCTTTTTCCAGAGTCGCTTTAGTTCTTGATCGTGATAATAATGAGATTGCATCCATAGAGGCTCATGCTTCTTCTGTGTTTAGACCAGTTATAACATCTATGCAAAACAACCTCTGGACAGAAAATCATTATATCGATTCCTTCGGCACTGATCAAAAAATAGATGCACTCCTTGTTGTTGTACCGACGGAGCATCAAGGAGCGCTTGAAACGATAATGTTGGATTCAATATCAGAAGATCCTTATGATGCTAAAATTGTTGCGAAGGCGAAGTCTTTTGTGAAAGATATGCGAGGCATTGCTTCCAGGTATATTAAGAATGACAGAGCAGAATTGAAGGCGCATCTGGGAGTTACCTGGGCTGTTCAGTACCCAGAAAAAGTATTCAGGCTCATCAATGAACAGATAATAAGTGTCAGATGGGAGAACTCGGAAGTACTACATAAATGCTTCGAACAATTGATATCTATTTAATGCTAAAGGGATCTTATTATTAATGCTCAAGAAATGGTGTTACGAAGGAGACTTATAACAATGGACAATTCAAGCGTATTTGTAAAAAGTGACGTATATCCGATAGAGGTACTGTTTCTGGAAAAGTATGATGTAGATTTCTACCAGAGAGAATATGTCTGGGAGAAGAAACAGATTGAGGATATGGTGGAAGATTTAACCATCGAGTTTTTGAAAAATTGGAAGCAAGGCGATGAATTATCCAAGGTTAATGAATACTCACCATATTATATGGGGGAGATTGTCCTGTCTGAAAACGGTGGTACACGAAGTGCTATTATTGATGGGCAGCAGAGAATAACGACTGTCACACTGCTGCTCATATATTTGAAGAGAAGATTTGGACATGTGAGCGGCTTCCCTAAAAAAATAGATGATCTTATTGCATCTGACCATTATGGGAAACAGTTATTTAACCTTGACATCACTGAGAGAAGACCGTGTATGGAATCTCTTTATGAGAATGGTTTCTATAATGTAAAGAGTGGTGATCCTGTATCGGTTAGAAATCTTGTAGACAGATATGCCGATATAGATGAATGTTGGAGAGATGATATCGATGACAAAAATATTGTTCCATTCATGTACTGGCTGAAGGAGAAGGTATTGTTTTCTAAGGTCTGGACCAATAGTGATGATTTTGCATATGTCATTTTTGAAACCATGAATGACCGAGGATTATCTCTTACTCAAGTCGAGATGCTTCGGAGTTATCTACTTGCAAATATAAAGGAAACTGATAGAACAATTATAATGAAGGAGTTTGATAACACAACAAAGAGATTGACGGCGATAAATCTTTCATCTAAATCAAAAGCGGAGTTTGAATTTTTTAAGATATATTTCAGATCCCACTACGCTCAGAACCTTTCGCAAGCGAAGAATAGTTCATCTGACTTTGTGAAAATCGGTAAAGAATTTCATCGATGGGTGAGAGATGAAGAGCAATCCTTAGGGCTTATTTGTTCCGATGATTATGTTGAATTTGTAAATAAGATTTTGTATTTCGCGAATGTATACATTCATATTATGGACCTTATAGAAAGCAGGAATGTGACGGATTATCTATATCTGATTGTAAATTCAGATTATGGATTTACACTGCAGCCTGCATTGATAATGGCTTCAATTGCGTATGAAGATGATGATGTAACAGTAGCGGAAAAGATTAAGGTAGTATCTAAGTACTTGACAAAGATACTATCCTGGCGCATTTGGAATCACTGGCTGACATCACAGAATCAGATGGAAGCCAGGATATATGAGCTTTGTAAGCAGATCAGAAATATGTCGTTAGATGATCTTAAGAAACATCTTGCAACATATAAAATGGATGATAACACTCTGACAGGATCTTCACCACATTTGAATCAGCAGAACAAGCCAAAATTAAAAGTCTTACTTGCATTAATCACAGAGATTGTGGCAAGAGGATCGGGTACCCCTGACTATATGTTGAACAAAAAGGAAATAGAGGTGGAACATATTTGGTCGAATCATTTTGATCAGCATACCGATGAATTTGACAATGAGAGCGATTTTCAGACAGCGCTGTTTGTCAAGGTAGTTGTCAGTAAAACTGTTATTGATTATTTGGGCGGGCGGGTGCTTTGCTGAGGCAAGGCTACATGCCTTTTCTTCGAAAAGCCAACGCCTTGCCTCAGCAAAGCACCC
>Ga0256405_10004776_pt1 | contig 24746 bp, 23 predicted proteins | sample RumenRJG_02DNA_FD_189096 | JGI IMG/M metagenome (GOLD analysis project Ga0256405, IMG submission 189096) | Bovine rumen microbial communities from Lethbridge, Alberta, Canada - RJG_02 | ecosystem: Host-associated > Mammals > Digestive system > Stomach > Rumen | place: Canada: Alberta... | reverse complement strand
TGGTATGACAGCTTGGGCAGGAAATCACCGATGCCCTGCCAGGTGCGCGGCAGGAAGATATTGAGTCCTCCAGAGAGGGAGAAGGTGAGGAAGAAGGTGAGCAGAAGAAAGATGAGAAAGCGGAGCGGCCGCAGTCGGCGTCTCTTGTTTCTTTTCATAGATGATGCTCCTTTGCTGGATTCACTTCTATTATAGCATAAGCGAAGCATAGCGAAAAATATGGAAAAAGCCCTTGCATTTTTATGCATGAAAGTCGTATAATTATAAACATCAGATTCAAGAAGCGGCGCAGGCCGTTTTCGGGAGGGACCAGAATGAAGGTTAGTGTCTTAGGTGCTACGGGCTATGCTGGAGCGGAGCTCCTACGCATTCTTTATCAGCATCCCCAGGCGGATGTGGTGCACATCACGTCAGAGAGCCATACGGGCGAGTCAATCGCCTCTCTTTATCCGCATCTGCGAGGACTCTACGACATGAAGCTCGAGAGCATGCAGGACATCAGGGCCATCGGCGAGGACAGCGATTTCATCTTTATCGGCCTGCCGCACGGACACGCGATGGAGGTCGCGCGAGCGCTTGCCGATCTGCCGGTGCGCATCATCGACCTCGGCGCGGATTTTCGTTTCGATGATACGGCGGTCTACGAGGACTGGTACCATGTGAAGCATACATATACGGACGCGCCGCGCGTCTACGGGCTCGCCGAACTTTACCGCGACGCGGTGCGATCCGCGAAGATCATCGGCAATGCAGGCTGCTTCACGACGGCGAGCATCCTCGCGCTCGCGCCGCTCGCCAAGTCCCATCTCATCGATACGAAGAGCATCATTGTCGATGCGAAGTCCGGTGTCACCGGCGCGGGGCGCTCGCCGAAGCTCGCGAACCATTTCCCCGAGCTCTACGATAATTTTCGTGCGTACAATGTCGCGCATCACAGGCATACACCGGAAATCGAGCAGGCGGTGGCGGATCTTTCCGATGAAGAGACGCTCATCAACTTCACGCCGCACCTCGTGCCGATGGGGCGCGGCATCCTCGCGACCTGCTATGCTGATCTCAAGGAAGGCGTGACGCCGGAGCTCATCGACGCGGCCTATGAAAAGCTCTACGACAAGGAGTTCTTCATCCGACTGCTCGGGCGCGGTGGCTATCCCTCGACGAAGGAGGTGCGCGGCTCGAATTTCTGCGACATCGCGTGGCATGTCGATGAGCGCACGCACCGCGTAATCGCGCTCTCCGCCATCGACAATCTCGTCAAGGGCGCAGCCGGGCAGGCTGTGCAGAACTTCAATATCGCGTGCGGTTTCGACGAGAAGACCGCGCTCGATGTTGCTCCGATGTACCCATGATGCACCAGCAATCATAGCTGATATACACTAAAGGAATCACTGATTAATTCGGCACCCTGCCTTTGCGCATCTGTACTGTCCTCTCGTCGTCGACAAATCCTCAGCGTAGCTCTGCTACGCCTCCGGTTTGTCTCCTAGAGAAATACAGCGCATCTACGCAAATACAGGGCACTTCATTTAATCAGCGCTTCCTAAGATTTCCAGGAGGCATGCAACATGTTCAGTGAAGAAAATGCGAAAAAGGGCGTAACGTATCCGAAAGGGTTCCAGGCGGCAGGCGTCAAGGCCGGCATCAAGAAGAGCGGCAATCCCGACGTCGCCGTCATCTATACGGCAAAGGAGGCCGTCGTCGCCGGCACGTTCACGCAGAACCAGGTCGCAGCGGCGCCGGTCTACGCATCGAAGAAGGTCGTAGCGACGGGCACGGCGCATGCCGTCGTCTCGAACTCCGGCTGCGCGAATGCCTGCACGGGCGCGCAGGGCGACGCGGATGCGGCGAAGACGCAGGCGGTCGCGGCAGCGGCACTCGGCTGCGAGCCGCTCGATGTCATCGTCGGCTCGACGGGCGTCATCGGTGTGACGCTGCCGATGGACAAGATCGAAAAAGGTGTCAAGCAGGCGGTCAGCGAGCTCGCCGCGGACGGCAGCGAGAAGGCGGCGAATGCCATCATCACGACGGACACGCACACGAAGGCATGCGCGACGTCCATCACGCTCGGCGGCAAGGAAGTCCGCTTCGGCGCCATCGCGAAAGGCTCGGGCATGATCCGTCCGAACATGGCGACGATGCTCTGCTATGTGACGACAGACCTCGCCATCGATCAGAAGCTCCTGCAGGAGGCGCTTTCCGGCGTTGTGGAAACGACGTTCAACATGATCTCCATCGACGGGGACATGAGCACGAACGACATGGTCATCGTCCTCGCGAACGGCGAGGCAGGCAATGAGAAGATCACGGCCAAGGGCGCGGATTACGATAAGGTTGTCGAGACGCTTCACGCCATCTGCCAGGGCATGGCGGAGCGCATCGCTGCGGACGGCGAGGGCGCGACGAAGTTCCTCACGATCCACGTTAAGGGGACGAAATCCTTTGCCGACGCGAAAAAGGTCGGCATGGCCGTCGCCAACAGCCCGCTCGTCAAAACGGCATTCTTCGGTGAGGATCCGAACTGGGGCCGCGTCATCTGCGCCGTTGGCTATGCCGGTGTGCCGATGGATCCCGATAAGACTGTTGTGAGCTTCGGCGGCATCCCTGTTTATGCGCATGGCGTCGGCGCGCAGACGGATACGGAGAAGATCGCCAAGGTCATGGCGGAGCACGACATCACGATTGACATCGATCTTGCGGACGGCGACAGCGAGGCGACGGTCTGGACCTGTGACTTCTCCTATGAGTACGTCAAGATCAACGGGGAGTATCACACCTGATGGGAGGAGCTTCGATGTTTTCAGCAGAGGACAAGGCATCCGTCCTCATCGAGGCGCTGCCTTATATCCAGAAATTCTACGGCAAGACCATCGTCGTCAAATACGGCGGTAATGCCATGGTGAGTGATACCCTGAAGGAAAAGGTCATGGAGGATATCGCGCTGCTCAAGTACGTCGGCGTGCGGCCTGTCATCATCCACGGCGGCGGCCCGGAGATCACCGGCTTCCTCAAGAAGGTCGGCAAGCAGACATCCTTTGTCTCCGGCCTGCGCGTCACAGACGAGGAGACCGTTGAGATCGCGGAGATGGTGCTCGACGGCAAGGTGAATTCCGAGATCGTCAACCTGCTCAATCACCGCGGCGTTAAGGCCGTCGGCATCTCGGGCAAGGATGCGGGTCTCATCCGCGCGAAGAAGAAGCTTGCGACTGTCTATGATGGCGATGATACGAAAAAGGTCGATATCGGTTACGTCGGCGAGGTGGAGGAGGTCGATACCGGCCTCCTCGACGACCTCATCGACCATGACTACATCCCCGTCATCGCGCCGATCGGTGTTGATGAGGAGGGCGCGAGCTACAATATCAATGCCGACTACGTCGCTGCGGAGATCGCCGGTGCGCTCCACGCGGAGAAGCTGCTGCTGCTCACGGATATCGAGGGCGTCTACAAGGACTATCATGACAAGGATACCTTCATTTCCACGCTGCATCAGGCGGAGGCGCGGGAGTACATCAAAACCGGCATCATCGAGGGCGGCATGATCCCGAAGATCGAGGCATGTCTCAAGGCGCTCGACGCCGGCGCGGTCAAAGCGCATATCATCGACGGCCGCCTCGCGCACTCCATCCTGCTCGAGGTACTGACGCCTCAGGGCATCGGCACGCAGGTCGTCAGATAGGAGAGTTTTGTTTTATGAGTGAAATAGATGAGAAGGTTTTTGCTGAGGATGCGGCGGACTATCTGCCGGTCTTCAGCCGTTACAAGATCGTTCTCGACCACGGCGAGGGAGCCTATGCCTATGACGTGGACGGGAACAAGTACCTCGACTTCCTCGGCGGCATCGCCGTCAACGTGCTCGGCCACGCCTACGCACCGCTCGTCGAGGCCATCAGCCGTCAGGCAGGCAAGATGATCCACTGCTCGAACCTCTACTATACAGAGACGCAGGCAGATGCCGCAGCGAAACTCGTGAAGCTCTCGGGACTCGACCGGGCGTTCTTCGGCAACTCCGGTGCGGAGGCGAACGAGGGCGCCATCAAGGTCGCGCGCAAATACGCGCATTCTCTCGACCCGGAGAAATCGCAGATCATCACGGCGCTGGGTAGCTTCCATGGCCGCACGATTGCGACGCTCACGGCGACGGGACAGCCGCACTACCATGAGGGCTTCGGCCCGCTGCCAGCAGGCTTTGACTACGTTCCCTACAATGACATTGACGCGCTCGCCCAGATGATGAGTGAGAAGACCTGCGCCGTCATGCTCGAGACCATCCAGGGCGAGGGCGGCGTCTATACGCCGGCGCCCGGCTACCTTGAGCAGGTGCGCGCGCTCTGCGACAAATACCACGCGCTGCTCATCTTCGACGAGATTCAGGCGGGTATCGGCCGCAGCGGCAAGTTCTTCGCCTACGAGAAATACGGCGTGAAGCCGGACATCGTGACGCTCGCGAAGGGCCTCGCGGGCGGTGTGCCCATCGGCGCTTTCATCACGACGGAGGAAGCGGCGGCCGCGATGAAGCCGGGTGATCATGGCACGACGTTTGGCGGCAATCCGCTCGCCTGTGCCGCGGCGAACGTCGTGCTCGACACCGTGCCGCAGCCTGCGTTCCTCAAGCATGTCGAGAAGGTCGGCAGCTACTTCAAGGCACAGCTGCTGAGCCTCCAGCAGAAATACCCCGCGCTCATCAAGGAAGTGCGCGGCACGGGACTCATCCTCGGCGCGGAGCTCACGCGCCCGGGCCGTGACATCGTCAATGATGTCCTCGCGAAGGGAGCCATCATCAACTGCACAGCAGGCAACGTCCTGCGCTTCATCCCACCGCTCATCATCACAGAGCAGCAGGTCGACGACATCCTCGCGAAGCTCGACGACGTCCTGCCGAAATACTGTTGATCGGCCCTAGTCAGGCATGAAGCAATGTTGTATAATGAAGGACAATGGTGACCTTCATGGAACATATCAAGATTTGGAGGTAATGGCATGCTCAAAGGCAAAGACCTGTTATCCATCCATGACCTTTCCGTTGCAGAGGTTGAGGAAATCCTTTCCCTTGCCAAAGAACTCAAGGCCATGCAGAAGGCCGGTGTCGAGCATTACCTGCTCGCAGGCAAGACGCTCGGCATGATTTTCGAGAAATCTTCGACGCGCACGCGCGTTTCGTTCGAGACAGGCATGTACCAGCTCGGCGGGCAGGCGCTCTTCCTCTCGAGCCGCGACCTGCAGCTTGGCCGCGGCGAACCCATCAAGGATACGGCGCGCGTGCTCTCGCGTTACCTCGACGGCATCATGATCCGCACGTTCGGCCATGATCGCGTGGAGGAGCTCGCCAAATGGGCGGATATTCCCGTCATCAACGCGCTGACGGATCTCCTGCATCCCTGCCAGGTCCTGACGGATTTGCTGACCATCCGCGAGCACAAGGGGCAGAACCTCAAGGGGCTCAAGATGGCCTATGTAGGCGACGGCAACAACATGACGAACTCCTATCTCTACGGCTGCGCCAAGGTTGGCATGACCTTTGTCGCAGCGACGCCGGAGAACTACCGCCCCGACGCGACCGTCTTCGAGAACGCCTGCAAGGACGCGGAGGAGACGGGCGCGGAGCTCTCGCTTGTCACGGATCCTCAGGAAGCCGTCAAGGATGCCGATATCGTCGTGACCGACACCTGGGCGAGCATGGGGCAGGAGGCGGAGCACGAGATGCGCAAGAAGATCTTTGCCCCTTACCAGGTCAACAAGGAACTCCTCAAGGGCGCGGACAAGCGCGTCATCGTCATGCACTGCCTGCCCGCTTACCGCGGCGAGGAGATCACCGACGAGGTGCTCGAGGCGAATGCCGACGTGATCTTCGACGAGGCGGAGAACCGCCTGCACACGCAGAAAGCCATCATGGCGCTCACCATGGGCGACTGAAATAAGAAAAGAGGTTACTCACTATGGCAGACAAAATCAAAAAAGTAGTACTCGCATATTCCGGCGGTCTCGATACCTCCGTCATCATCCCCTGGCTTAAGGAGAACTACGACGGCTGCGAGGTCATCGCGGTCTGCGCCGATGTAGGTCAGGGCGACGAGCTCGATGTCGTCCATGACAAGGCGTTGAAGTCCGGCGCCTCGAAGGTCTACATCGAGGACATCAAGCAGGAATTCCTCGAGGAGTACGTCTGGCCGACGCTCAAGGCTGGTGCTGTCTATGAGGAGAAGTATCTGCTCGGCACGTCGTTTGCGCGTCCGCTCATCGCGAAGAAGCTCGTCGAGATTGCGAAGAAAGAGGGCGCTGACGCCATCGCCCACGGCGCGACGGGCAAGGGCAACGACCAGGTGCGCTTCGAGCTCACGGTCAAGGCGCTCGCGCCGCACATCAAGCTCATCGCTCCGTGGCGCGAGTGGGACCTCGACTCCCGTTCCTCCGAGATCGAATACGCGAAGAAGCACGGCATCCCCATCGCGACGGAGAACAAGACGTACTCCATGGATCGCAATATCTGGCACCTCTCCCATGAGGGCTCCGACCTCGAGGATCCGGCGAACGAGCCGCACAACAGCATGTTCCTCATCTCGAAAGCGCCTGAGGATGCTGCAGACAAACCGGAGTATGTGACCGTCGACTTTGAAAAGGGCATCCCTGTCGGCGTCAACGGCAAGAAGCTCGGCGCGGTCGAGCTCCTCACCGAGCTCAACGAGATCGGCGCGCGCAACGGCGTCGGCATCGTCGATATCTGTGAGAACCGCCTCGTCGGCATGAAGTCCCGCGGCGTCTATGAGAACCCGGGCGGATCCATCCTCTACTACGCGCATCGTGAGCTCGAGTACCTCTGCCTCGACCGCATGACGTTCCATTTCAAGCAGCAGGCAGCCATCCGCTTCGGCGAGCTCGTCTACGACGGCATGTGGTTCTGTCAGCTTCGCGAGGCGCTTTCCGCCTTCGTCGACAGCACGCAGCAGACGGTCACGGGCTCTGTGAAGCTCAAGCTCTACAAGGGCAACATCATCTCCGCGGGCAGCAAGAGCCCGTACTCCCTTTACAGCAAGGAGTTCGTGACGTTCGAGCATGACGATGTCTACAACCAGGCAGACGCTACGGGCTTCATCAACCTCTTTGGCCTGCCGCTCGAGGTCCGTGCGCTCATGCAGGAGAAGACGCAGAAATGAGCAAGGCAATGTGGGGAGGCCGGTTCTCGAAGAGTACCGATGAGATGATCAACGAGTTCCAGGCCTCGATCAATTTCGACAAGCGCATGTATCATGAGGATATCCGCGGCTCCATTGCTCACGCGCGGATGCTCGCGAAATGCGGCATCCTCACGGAGGAAGACCGTGACAAGATCGTGGGCGGTCTCGAGGACATCGAGCAGCAGATCGAGGATGGGAAGTTCGATTTCTCCGTCGACCTTGAGGATATCCACATGAACATCGAGAAACGTCTCACCGAGGCCATCGGCGAGGCGGGCGGCCGCTTGCACACGGCGCGCAGCCGCAACGACCAGGTCGCGCTCGATACGCACATGTACATCCGCCGCCAGGTCACGGAGGTGCAGAAGGAGATCGAGAACCTCCAGCAGGCACTCGTCGAGACCGCGGAGAAGTACAGTGACGTCATCATGCCGGGCTATACGCACTTGCAGCGCGCGCAGCCCATCCTCTTCGCGCATCATCTGCTCGCTTATTTCTCCATGCTCTCCCGCGACTTCGCGCGCTTCGAGGGCGTCTACCGCCGCGCGGACATCATGCCGCTCGGCGCCGGCGCGCTCGCCGGCACGACGTTCCCCATCGACCGCGCCTACGTCGCGAGCCAGCTCCATTTCGAGCAGATTTATGGCAACAGCCTCGATGCCGTGAGCGACCGTGACTACATCATGGAGTTCCTCTCAGCGGCCTCCATCCTCATGGTGCATCTTTCACGTCTCTCCGAGGAGACCATTCTCTGGTGCAGCCGCGAGTTCCACTTCATCGAGCTCGACGACGCGCACTGCACAGGTTCCTCGATGATGCCGCAGAAAAAGAACCCGGACGTTTCCGAGCTCGTGCGCGGCAAGACAGGACGCGTCATCGGCCATCTCATGGCGATGCTCACGACGGTCAAGGGTCTGCCGCTCGCTTACAACAAGGATCTCCAGGAGGACAAGGAAGGCATCTTCGACGCCATCGACACGGTGAAGTTCAGCCTCGCTGTCTACGCCCAGCTCATCCGCGGCATGAAAGTCCGCCGCGAAGTCATGAAAAAGGCCGTGACCGAGGACTTCTCCAACGCCACCGACCTCGCAGACTACCTCGTGAAGAAGGGCATGCCCTTCCGCAAGGCTCACGCTGTCGCAGGTGCGGCCGTGCATCAGTGCATCGAGCAGGGGAAATACCTCGAGGACATGTCACTCAAGGAATTCCAGGCGCTCTCGCCGCTCTTCGAGTCCGACATCAAAGAAGCCATCCGCCCCGAGACCTGTGTCAAGAACCGCAACTCCTACGGCGGCACTTCCTACGAGCAAGTCAGCCTCCAGCTCAAGGCAGCCAAGGAACTTCTCGCAAGTGAGAAAGGCATGGCTGAAGCAGCTAGAGAAAAACAAATCTGAATAAGAAGTATCATCAAGGCCACCGCATGGCGAAAAGCTGTGCGGTGGTCTTTTTGTCTGATTTTATTTACTGCTTCTAAGGAACCACTGATTCATTCATGACAGGAAAATACCATCACTTGTCGAATGGTATAGAGGAGAGACAGTGCCTGTTCGCGGGCAGAGGAAGAGGAGAGAGGAAAATGAAAAAGGTCATTGTCGTCATTGATATGCAGAATGATTTCATCGATGGAAGTCTCGGCACGAAGGAGGCGCAGGCCATGTTGCCGCGCCTGGTGGCGAAGTTGGCACGTGAGCGCGAGGCAGCGCTGATTTTCACCCAGGACACGCATGGTGCATCTTATCTGGAGACGCAGGAAGGGAAGCTTCTGCCTGTGGTACATTGTGTCAAGGCATCGCCGGGCTGGGAAATCGCACCGGCTTTGGCACCGTATGCCGCGCGGGCGGCAGCTGTCATCGAGAAGCCGGCGTTTGGTTCGTTGGCGCTCCCGGAGGCCGTGCGCAGTCTCCGGCCGGAGGCGATAGAGCTCACAGGGCTTTGCACGGATATCTGCGTCATAGCAAACGCGATGATCCTCAAGGCGACATTCCCCGAGATTCCTATCTCGGTCGACGCTTCTTGCTGCGCCGGGGTGACGCCGGATAGCCATGAGAATGCGCTCGCGGCCATGAAGATGTGCCAGGTACGCATCGTGCGCTAAGACAGCGTGGTGTGCGGCAGTTTCTTGAAAAAAGTCCCCGTCGTTGCTATAATCGTAGACGGTGAACATATGCTGGGGCGTCCGCATGGCGGATGCCATGTGCCGCCTTATAAGACCTTTAGCGTGCTGATCCGCGGACTGCGCTGGGAGATGTTACAGTATCTTTGTAGATGGGGGGCGAACAGCAGACGGAGGTTGTTTTTGACGAGGAAGGCAGTTTTTTTCGATATTGACGGGACACTCATCAATATCATGCGGCGACGGCCGCAGATGACAGAGCGCACGCGACAGGCCATCTTGGAGCTGCGGCGCGCGGGGCATCGGACGCTGATTGCGAGTGGGAGGCCGCTCGTGTATCTCGATGACGAGCTCACGACGCAGGGGCTCTTCGATGGCTATGTGCTCATGAACGGAGCAGCGGTGTTCGTCGATGGGCACTGCGTCTATGAGCAGCCGCTGCCGCGGGCGCGTGTGCGGGAGATCGTGGCGCTCTCGGAGGCGCATGGCGTGGAGTATATCCTGCAGGGACCGCGGCAAGTGTATCTGAGACCGGAGTTCCACGGCTTGGAGGAGTTCTACCGGGGCATCGGCATCGATGTGGGGCGGTTCGTCCGCTCGTTCTCGCTGGAGGATATCGATGTTTGCAAGCTGGAATTCCTCGCGTTCGAGGCGGAGGGAGGCGGTGCGTTTCGGCAGTTGCTCGCGCTGCCGGGGCTCGCGGGGCTCATGGATCCGTATCATAAGAAGAATATGGAGCTCTATGCCGCGGATGTCTCGAAGGGCAGCGGCATCCTGCGGGCATTGGAGGCGCTAGCCATCCCCGTACGCGACAGCATTGCGTTCGGCGACGGGCTCAACGACATCGAGATGATGCAGACCGTCGGCACCAGCGTGGCGATGGGCAATGCGCAGCCGGAGGTCAAGGCCTTTGCGCGCTATACCGTACCGGGCGTCGACGAGGACGGCGTCGCCTGGGGGATTTCACATTTGATTTTGCATCGTGACGAGTGATGTGTCATTTTTTAGGAGGGATTCGTTTTGCAGAAACGATGGAAATGGTGGGTTAGCCTGCTGCTGAGCCTGACGCTGCTGTTTGCGGGCTGCGGCGCTGCCAAGACGGCGGACAACACCGCCGCATCGGCATCCTCCTCTGCACAGGGGAGTGCGAAGGCTGCGGTGCAGACGAGCGTGCCGCAGGGAACCATCAGCATCAAGATGCTCGATGTCGGACAGGGGGATGCCATCCTCATCCAGACGCAGGAGCAGACGGTCCTCATCGATACGAGCGATGTGGATGAGCGCGACAAGCTGCGCGCCCAGCTTGCGAAGGCCGGTGTGAAGAAGATCGATAAGGTCATCCTCACGCATCCGCATGCCGACCATATCGGCGGCATGGAGGTGCTGCTCGACGGCAGTTATGAGATCGGCAGTATCTATGACAACGGCATGCCGTCTACCTCCAAGCTCTATCTCAGCTACATGAAAAAAGCGAAAGCCAGAGGCATCCCGCACCATGCGCTCAAGGCCGGGGATGTACTGGATTTCGGCGGCGGTGCGCAGTTCAAGGTGCTGAGTCCTGAGGAAAGTCTCGTGCAAAAGGGGCAGCAGAAAGGCTACAAGCATGATCCGAACAATGAGTCGGTGGTCGGACGGTTGACGTTCGGCCAGTTCGCGATGCTCTTTACGGGCGATGCCGAGAAGGAGGCCGAGGCGTCCATTGCCGCTCGTTACGGCAGTGAGCTGAAGAGCCAGGTGCTCAAGGCGCCGCATCATGGCAGCAAGACATCGTCGAGCGCTGCATATCTCCGCCTCGTGCAGCCGGAGACATGCGTGATTTCCTGCGGCGCGGGTAACGACTACGGTCATCCGCACAAGGAGACGCTGAAGAAATACGCGGCCATCCATGCTAAGACCTACGAGACGGACAAGAACGGCACGATCACCATAACGTCTGACGGCAAGAGTTATGAGGTGAAGGAGGAGAAATCATGATTTCTGCTTACTTGGATCGCTTCGAGGATGCATGGGCCGTCCTGCTGCTCGGCGATGAGATGAAGAAAGTGAATTTCCCCCGTGCTTATCTGCCGTCCGGGTTGCGGGAGGGCGATTATGTGACCATCGATATCCGCTATGACAAGGAAAGAACAGAGGCGGCGGAGGACGAGGCGCTGTCGCTGCTGCACGAGGAAGGATAGATTTTTATGCAAGACCAGATAAAATATGTGTTGCGGCTTTGTTTTTGCTGTCTGTGCGGGCTGCTTTTCTCACTGCCGGCAGCGTCGGCAGCGCGCCAGTTGCCTGTTAATGAACTAAATTATTTTCAGGCGTATGAGACGACGGTGGACGGCCGGCCGGCATGGCACATCGAGATCGGCATCAGCCGGCCGAATACAGAATATACACTCAAAGAAAAGACCTTCCTGCGCAAGGAACTCGTCCTCGACCTGCCGAACACGGTGCGCGGCCAGCTTGCGGCGCAGATTGCACAGAAGAACAAGTACGTCTCGTCTGTCCGTATCGAGGAATTGGAAGCGCGCCATACGCAGGTACGCGTGCTCCTGACGCAGGCGGGCGCGGGCTGCACCTACCAGGTGACGCGGCTCGATCCTGACCGCAGGGCACGCAAACCCAGCCGCATTGCCATCGATATCTTCGAGAAGCCGCAGGCTGCGCCAGCGGGGAACGTCGAGGGCGTGGCAGGTCACGCCCTCGTGCTTGACGCGGGCCATGGCGGCAGCGATACGGGAGCCGTCGGGCCGGATGGTGTGACAGAGGCATCTGTCACGCTGGCAGTGGCGCGCGATCTGCGGGATATCCTTACGAATTCTGGTGCGCGCGTCGTGATGACGCGCGATGCGGATGTCGATGTCTATGGGCCGTATGCCACGGATCGGCAGGAACTGCAGGCGCGGGTGAATGTCGGCGCATATGCGCCGGAGGCGGAAATCTTCGTCAGCATCCACTGCAACGCGTTTTCCAATCCGGGGGCGCATGGCATGGAGACATATTACTATCCGAAGACGGATCGTGATGAGCGTCTGGCCGAGCTGCTGAACGAGGAACTTGCGGCAGCGGGCGGCCGCTTCAACCGCGGCGTCAAGCAGGCGAATTTCTACGTCATGAAGCACTCCGCGATGCCGGCGAGCCTCGTCGAGCTCGCGTTCATCACGAATCCGGAGGAGGAGGCGCTGCTCGCCTCCGACGCGTATCAGAGGGAGCTCGCCCTGGCGCTGGCAAAAGGCATCGGACGATATTTCAGCGAATCGGCTAGATAGGAGTTGGGAGTATGATGATGAAGATATTGCGTGGCGCTCGTGGCGCGCTACTGCCGCTCGTGCTTTGCTGCGGCCTGTTGCTCGTGGCGGGCTGCGGCGCGCAGACGGCAACGAAAGGTGCACAGGACGGCAGTGATGCCTCTGTCGCAACAGAGAGTGGCGCGAGGGCGGGGCAGCCTGCTTCAGGGGAAAAGAAGGAGACAGCCGCGAAGGAGCTCACGGTCAAGGTATACTATCCAAACGATGATGGGACGAAGCTCGTCGCCGTCTCGCGCAAGATCAAGATGGACAAGGAGGATAAGTACACGGCGGTCATGCGGTCTCTGCTTGCAGGAACGCAGGAAAAGGGGCAGACTGTCATCATCCCGAAGCAGGCAAAGCTCCAGTCGGTCAAGGTCGCGGACGGTACGGCGAAGGTGAGCTTCAGCAGGGAGCTCTCGAAGAATTTCGTCGGTGGCTCTACGGGGGAAGAGATGCTCGTAGGCTCCATCGTCGATACGCTCACGGAATTTCCAGAAGTGAAGCGCGTGCAGATCCTCATCGACGGCAAGGCCATCGAGTCCCTGAGCGGTCACATGGATCTGACGCAGCCGCTCGCGCGCATGAAGCAGCTGCTTTGAGGGGCGGCGTGCGCATAGAGCGGGAGCGCTTCTTGCATCGGCGGTTCTATGCCGTTTCCCATGTGATTCGTTTTTCTTGTGTTTCCGTGCCGTTTGTGATATGATGTGCTTTGTATAGCATGCTCTAGGGGTGTGCTGTCGTGACGAAAGAAATCAAACAGGAGGTCTTTTCAGACAATGAAAGTTTCAGCAGAAAAAATAGAGAACCAGAAGGTCGTCCTGACCATCGAGGTCGTAGCGGCAGAGCTCGACAAGGCCGAGGAGCGTGCCTGCAAGCGCTTCGCATCTCAGGTGAATATCCCGGGATTCCGTAAGGGCAAGGCGCCGCGCAAGATTGTCGAGCAGCACGTCGGCAAGCAGACGGTTCTTCAGGAGGCGTTTGACTATTTCATCGCACCGGAGGCACTCGCTGAGGCTCTGAAAGACCAGAAGATGGAAGACATCGTGACGCGTCCGGATATCGAGACGGTGACGCTCGAAGAGGGCAAGGATGTCGTATTCAAGGCTACGGTCGTACCGCGTCCCGAGGTTAAACTCGGCGAGTACAAGGGCCTCAAGATTGCTAAGGATGAGGTCAAGGTCACGGATGAGGATGTCGACAACCAGCTTAAGCGCATGGCAGATCATCAGGCGAAGATGGTCGAGGCTCCGGAAGGTGCGGCTGTCGAGGACGGCGATTTCACGACGCTCGACTTCAAGGGCTATGTCGACGGCGAGGCATTCGAGGGCGGCGAGGGCAAGGACTACCCTCTGCAGATTGGCTCCAATAGCTTCATCCCGGGCTTTGAGACGCAGCTCATCGGCGCGAAGGTCGGCGAGGAGAAGGATGTAAACGTCAAGTTCCCCGAGGAGTACCATGCCAAGGAGCTCGCAGGCAAGGACGCGACGTTCAAGTGCACGATCCGCAGCATCAAGCATAAGGAACTGCCGGCCATCGACGATGCGTTTGCCAAGGCGGCCAGCAAGTTCGAGACGCTCGATGAGCTCAAAGCTGACATCCGCAAGAACCTCACGGAGAACGCGGAGCGCAAGGCAGAGAACGACCGCAAGGCAGAGGCGCTCGAGACGGCGAGCAAGAACATCACCGTCGACATCCCGCCGGTCATGGTTGACAACGAAGTGACGCGCATGCTCCGTGAGATGGAGATGCGCCTCGCGCAGCAGGGCATGCAGCTCGAGCAGTACCTGCAGTTCGCTGGCACGGATATTGCAAAGCTCCGCGAGCAGTATCGTGAGACGGCGGAGAAGAACGTCCGCACAGGCCTCATGCTCGAGGAAGTTGCCAAGGCGGAGAACATCAAGGTGGAGGCCGCGGATCTTGACAAAGAGGTCGAGGTCATGGCTGCTGCTTACGGCGCTACGCCGAAGCAGGTCAAGAAAATCATTGCTGAACAGGGAAGGCTCAACGATCTGGCTGCTACCGTCCTGCGCAACAAGACGATGCAGTTCATCTTTGACAATCTCGCTGAGTAATTCCCTTTGGGGGTATCAATTATGAGTTATGTACCAATGGTCGTGGAGACGTCAAGCCGCGGGGAACGCGCTTACGACATCTATTCGCGTCTGCTCAAGGATCGCATCATCTTCCTCGGCGGGCCGATTGATGACAATGTGGCGAATACCGTTGTGGCGCAGCTCCTTTTCCTCGAGTCCGAGGACCCGGACAAGGATATCTACCTCTATATCAACAGCCCGGGTGGTGTGGTGACGGCTGGCCTTGCCATCTACGATACCATGCAGTACATCAAGCCTGATGTCTCGACCATCTGCATCGGCCAGGCGGCGAGCATGGGCTCCGTCCTGCTCACGGCAGGTGCCAAGGGCAAGCGCTTCGCGCTCCCGATGTCGCGCATAATGATTCATCAGCCGCTCGGTGGCGCGCAGGGGCAGTCGACGGATATCCAGATCCAGGCGAAGGAAATCCTGCGCATCCGCGAGGTCATCAATGAGATCCTCGTTAAGACGACAGGGCAGAAGCTCGAGAAAGTCATCGAGGACACGGAGCGCGATAACTTCATGACGGCGGCTGAGGCGAAAGCCTATGGCCTGATTGACGAGGTCATCACGCGCAAGGAGAAGGCGGCCAAGTCCTCGAAGACGAAAGCGGAGAGCTGAGAGGTGGTATCATGTTGAAGTTCGGCGATGAAAAGGGGCAGCTGAAGTGTTCATTCTGCGGCAAGACGCAGGATCAAGTGAGGAAGCTCGTAGCTGGCCCGGGTGTCTACATTTGTGATGAATGCATCGAACTTTGCAACGAGATCATCGAAGAAGAGTTCAGCGAGGATGTAGAGGTAGAGCTCAAGGATGTACCGAAGCCGAAAGATATCCGTGCCATCCTCGACCAGTATGTCATCGGCCAGGATGAGGCGAAAAAGACGCTTTCCGTTGCGGTCTACAACCATTACAAGCGCATCAACAAGGGCCTGATGAAAGCAGCAGACGATGTGGAGCTGCAGAAGTCGAATATCCTGATGATCGGCCCGACGGGTAGCGGCAAGACGTTGCTTGCGCAGTCTCTGGCGAAGATCCTCAACGTGCCATTTGCGATTGCTGATGCGACGTCGCTCACGGAGGCCGGCTATGTCGGCGAGGATGTCGAGAACATCCTGCTCAAGCTCATCCAGGCGGCCGACTACGATATCGACCGTGCGGAGCGCGGCATCATCTACATCGATGAGATTGACAAGATTTCCCGTAAATCGGAGAATCCCTCCATTACCCGCGATGTGTCAGGCGAGGGCGTCCAACAGGCGCTCCTCAAGATTCTTGAGGGGACGACGGCTTCTGTACCGCCGCAGGGGGGCCGCAAGCATCCGCATCAGGAGCTCATCTCCATCGACACGACGAACATCCTGTTCATCTGCGGCGGTGCGTTCGACGGCATCGAGAAGATCATCGAGTCGCGTCTCGGCGAGAAACAGCTCGGTTTCGGCGCCAATGTCACATCGCATAAGGAGCGCAACATCGGCGAGGTCCTGCGCCATGTCCTGCCAGAGGATCTGCTCAAGAGCGGATTGATTCCGGAATTCATCGGTCGTCTGCCCGTCGTGGTGACGCTCGATGCGCTCGATGAGGACGCGCTCGTGAACATACTCACGGAGCCGCGCAACGCGCTTGTGAAGCAGTATCAGAAGCTCCTCGAGATGGACGGCGTCAGGCTCACCTTTGACGAGGGGGCGCTCCGGCTCATCGCGAAGGAGGCGCTCAACCGCAAGACGGGAGCGCGTGGACTGCGTTCCATCATCGAGGGCATCATGCGCAATGTCATGTATGATGTGCCTTCCGTGGAGGGCGTTTCCGCCTGCCGCGTCACAAAAGAGGTCGTGGAAAAGAAAAAAGATCCCGTGCTGACGCTTGATAAGAAAACAAAATCAGAAAAGAACCAAGAAGCTTCTGCATGAATGGAGATTACATGGGGCGCTGCCGGAGTGCAGCGCCTTGTTTTTAGGAACCACTGATTAATTCAGCACTCCGTCTTCACGCGTCTGCACTGTCCTCTCGTCGCCCTGCCATCCTCAGCGTAGCTTTGGCTACGCCTGCGGTTTGTCTCCGAAGAGTACAGCGCATCCGCGTAAATCCGGAGCACTTCATTTAATCAGCGGTTCCTTTAGTTTTCAAGGAGGGAAATGGAATGCCGGAACAGACGGTGTGTCTGCCGCTTTTGCCCATGCGCGGCATGGTGGTTTTTCCCGCGATGATGGTGAATCTAGATGTCGGCAGGGAACGCTCCGTGGCGGCGCTGGAGCAGGCCATGCTCGCGGACAGGAAAATCCTGCTCGTTGCACAGCGCGACGATGAAAAGGAAGAGATCGGTCAGGAGGATCTCTACGAGGTGGGAACGGTAGCGGAGGTCCGCCGCTCGATGAAGATGCCGGATGGTTCCGTGCGCATCCTCGTCGAGGGACTCAGTCGTGCGACCATCACGGAGTGCCACAGTCTCGAGAAGTATGCCGAGGCCATCGCTTTCGAGCATGTCGATGATCCCGCGGAGGACAAGGAATCTCTGGAGCTTGACGCGCTGGTTCGCAGCGTTGTGGATGCCTTCGAGAAATGGGTGAAGCTCAGCGGCAAGATTCCGGAGGAAGCGCTCGTTTCCATTGCCATCCTCGACAGCGCGGGGAAGATGGCGGATCTCATCGCCAGCCATCTGAGTCTCAAGCTGCAGGTGCGTCAGCAACTCCTCGCCTGCATTGATGTGCGGGAGCGGCTCGACCTGCTTTACCGCGTTCTCGCACATGAGCTCGAGATTCTTGAGCTCGAAAAGAAAATCGAGACGGAAGTCCGCCAGCAGATGAATAAGGTTCAGAAGGACTTCTACCTGCGTGAGAAAATCAAGGCCATTCGCAAGGAACTCGGTGAGAAAGACCGCAAGGCGGAAGAAGTCGAGGCGTATCGGAAACGGCTCAAAGAGCAGCAATTCCCCGACGTTGTACGCAAGAAACTGACGGAGGAGATCGATCGGCTCGATGCGCTCAGCACGCTGTCGCCGGAAACGAGTGTCGTACGCGGCTATATCGACTGGATTTTCGCTCTGCCTTGGTCAAAGGAAACGGAAGATACGGTGGAGATCAGTCAAGCACAGGCGGCGCTTGAGCGCGATCATTACGGCTTGAAGGAAGTCAAGGAACGCATCCTGGACTATCTGGCCGTCCATCAGCTCGCTGAGGCGAAGACAGCCCCTATTCTCTGTCTCGTCGGGCCACCGGGCGTCGGCAAGACATCGCTGGCATCTTCTGTCGCCCGTGCGCTCGGTCGCAGATTCGTCCATGTCTCGTTGGGCGGCGTTCGCGATGAGGCGGAGATCCGCGGCCATCGTCGGACGTATGTCGGTGCGCTGCCCGGGCGTATCCTCGAGGGGATTCGCACAGCCGGTACGAAAAATCCTGTCTTCCTCCTCGATGAGATCGACAAAATGGCGCAGGAGTACAGCGGTGATCCGGCGGCTGCCATGCTCGAGGTGCTCGATCCGGAGCAGAACAAGGCCTTCGTCGATCATTATCTCGATGTGCCGTTCGATCTTTCCGAGGTGCTCTGGATCGTTACGGCGAACAATTTGGGGAATGTTCCGCGTCCGTTGCGCGACCGCATGGAAATCATCACGCTTTCCAGTTATACGGAGTTTGAAAAGCTTGCCATTGCCAAGAAATACCTTGTCGCGCGTGCGCGGCAGGCGAATGGGCTCAAGGCGAAGGATATCCGGTTCGGGGCCGGCGTGCTGCGCGAAATCATCACCGCGTACACGCGGGAATCCGGCGTGCGTGAGCTCCTGCGCCAGATTGAACGTATCTGCCGCAAGGCGGCGCGCCAGATCGTAGAGGGGGCGGAGATACCAATCCGTGTGACGAAGAAGAATCTCGTCACTTTTCTCGACAAGCCGAAGTTCCTCAGCACGAAAGCGGAGAAGCAGCCGCAGGTCGGTGTCGTGACAGGCATGGCCTGGACAGAAGTAGGCGGCGATATCCTGCCTACAGAGGTCTCTGTGCTGAAGGGAAAGGGCAAGCTGATTCTCACAGGGCAGCTCGGTGATGTCATGCAGGAATCGGCCCAGGCCGGACTTTCCTATATCCGCAGCCGCACACAGGAGCTCGGGCTCGCCGATGATTTTTATGAAACTGTAGATATCCATATCCATCTGCCTGAAGGGGCCATACCGAAGGACGGGCCGTCCGCAGGCATCACGATGGCGACAGCGATGATCTCCGCACTCACGCAACGCAAGGTGCGCGGTGATGTGGCGATGACGGGCGAGATTACGTTACGCGGCAATGTTCTCCCCATCGGCGGGCTGAAGGAAAAAGTCCTCGCAGCCTACAGGGAGGGGATCCGCACAATCCTCTTGCCGAAGGAGAATCAGAGGGACATCGAGGACATCCCAGAGGAGATCCGCGGCAAACTGCAGTTCGTGCCCGTCGCTCACATGGACGAGGTACTCAAGACAGCGCTGATGCCAAGGGAAGAGGGAAAGGAGGACAACCATGCCTGAGCAGGAACGCGTCATCATCACACAGGCCGTCTACGTTGCTTCGGCCGTCAAGCGGGAGCAGTATCCGGAGGAAAAGATGCCGGAGATTGTTTTCATCGGACGTTCGAATGTCGGCAAGTCCTCCCTCATCAATTCTCTCACGCGCGTGAAGAATCTCGCGCGCGTTTCCTCGCAGCCGGGCAAGACGCAGACCATCAATTTCTACGTACTAGGCGCTAAGGGGGAGGGCACGGCGGACAGGAAGAACTTCTACCTTGTCGATCTCCCTGGCTATGGCTATGCGAAGACGGGGAAGGAGCGTCGGAAGATGTGGTCCGCGTTCATCGAGGACTATTTGCTCCACTCGCCGCAGTTGCAGTTCGTCTGTCAGCTCATCGATATCCGCCATGCGCCGATGTGCTCTGATATCGAGATGTTCTCCTGGCTGGTGAGGAACGGCATCCCCGTGCTCGTCATCGCGACCAAGGCGGACAAACTCGGCAAGAACGCCTGTGCGAAACAAGTCGCGCTTATCCGGCAGACGCTCGGTGTCGCGGAGCTTTCGGTTCTGCCGTATTCTTCTGTAAAAAATGAAGGACGTTCAGATTTACTTGACGTCATATGGGACACTCTGCTACAATAAAGGAAAATATGAATCAGATTCATACTAGAGGCGCTTTCACTGCTGTGGGTGACGGTGCGATAAAGGAGTGCATGACCTATGACGGAGCTGACGACGTTCGATAAAGCCCTTCTGAATCTGCTGCAGGGAAATCTTCCTGTCTGCAGCAGGCCGTTTGCTGAGCTCGCAGCTCAGCTTGGTACGGATGAAGCGACTGTCCTCACGCGGCTGAGGTGGCTGAAACAAGCGGGCTACCTGCGTCGCATCGGCACGTTCTTCAACTCCGCGCGCCTCGGCTACGCGGGAACGCTCGTGGCGCTCCAGGTCGACGAGGATCACATGCAGTCCGTGGCGGAGGCTGTCAATCAGTACGTTGGTGCCACGCACAACTACGAGCGTGAGGGCGAGTACAATCTCTGGTTCACCTTGCTCACGCAGACGCCGGAGCAAGAGCGCGTCATCCTGCGCGAGGTGCGCTCCCTTCCGGGTGTGCATGGCATGATGAATCTCAAGTCGCGGAAGAAGTACAAGATCAACGTGCAGTTCAAGCTGAGGTAACTTATGATGCAGCCAGGAAAAAAGGTCAGCGAGCTGGATAAGAATGTCATCCGCGCCCTGCAGGGAGACTTCCCGCTTGTCGAGGAGCCGTACAAAGAACTGGCCACGCGGGCTGGCGTGAGTGAGGAGGTATTCCTCGCCCGCGTGAAAGAAATGACGGAGCAGAAGATGATCCGCAAGATGGGCGCCGTGCTGCGTCACCGCGAGGTTGGATTTTCTGCAAATGTTCTCTGCGCCTGGGCTGTTCCGCCGGAGCGCCTCGATGCGGTGGCGAAAGCGATGGCGACATCGGCGTCTGTCTCGCATTGCTACGATCGGAACGTTGCGCCGGGATGGCCGTACAATCTCTACACGATGATTCATGCACACAGTCGCGCGGAGTGTGAGCAGATTGCAGAGCGTCTCGGCAAGGAGAATCATGTATCGCGTCGTGTCATGCTTTATTCGAAAAAAGAATGGAAGAAAACTTCCATGCAGTATTTTCAAGAATAACCATAGGAACTCAAAGGCCCCGGAAGTCAGCAACGACAAGCGTTGCCGCCTTTTCGGGGCCTTTTCATTATTGCCTCGTTTTGCTCATTATCTGCGTGGATAAGCACCAATAAGCACTATTTAGCACTCGCTAAAAGCTTCTATCGCGTATTCTGGTAAATGAAAATCGCAAATCCGGTAATAAAGGCCTGTATAGTTGCGCAGTACATCATAAGAGATGTGAGGCGATGAAACGTAAAAAGCCCATCATTAACTACTACATCATAGTAATCAATGGTGGGCAGGGGGACGAGCACGACACACTATACAAAGTATTGACATTACTTGTTAGTATAGCAAGCCTAATCGTTGCAATCGTCCTTAGGTAATCAAAGGGAGGCTAGCCCGGTGCGGCGAAACCTCCTGATTACCTAAATTATATCACAAGATGAGAAAAGAGGGAAGTGATGTATTATTATTTCATTCTGTCATTCAGTTACTCAGATTGGCCAACGGACATGGATAGCAGCCACTCGATTTTTGTGTGTAATTATGTTAAAATATTCGCGTGAATGACGTTTTATATGAGATGCAGCTCTGCTGTATTTTTTGAGAGATGAGATGGGTGGCAGATATGGTTTCTGAGAAGATGTATGAACTGGGTACGAAAAAATCGACAATCCGCACGATCTTTGAATTTGGCAGGAAACGTGCGGCCGAGGTGGGTGAGGACCAGGTGTTCGACTTCAGCCTGGGCAATCCTAATGTACCGACGCCGGATTTCATCCGCGAGGCAGCGGTGGATATCCTGCAAACGAAGGCTCCGAATGAGATCCACGGCTATACGGTGGCGCCCGGTCATCCCCAGGTGCGCGCGGCGGTGGCGGAGAGTCTGAACCGCCGGTTTGACATGGACTATGAGGGGAAAAATATCTTCATGACGGCAGGCGCTGCCGCTGCGATCACCATCTGCTTTAAGGCGCTTTGCGAAGAGGGGGATGAGTTCATCGCCTTCGCTCCTTTTTTCCCGGAGTACCGTTGCTTCGTGGAGTCAGTCGGCGGCAGGCTCGTTGTCGTGCCAGCCCGCACAGAGGATTTTCAGATCGACTTTGCTGCGTTCGAGCGGCTGCTCACGCCGAATACGAAGGCGGTCATTGTGAATTCGCCCAATAACCCGAGCGGTGCGGTCTATTCTGAACAGACCATCGCGCGGCTGGCGGAGATCCTGCGCCAAAAGGAGCAGGCATACGGCCATCCAATCTTTATCATTTCTGATGAACCGTATCGGGAGATTGCCTTCGAGGGCTACACGGTTCCTTATGTTCCGAAATATTATGAGAATACGCTTGTCTGCTATTCCTATAGCAAGTCGTTCTCCCTGCCCGGCGAACGCATCGGCTACATTGCCGTGCCAGACAGTGTTGCGGACTTCGGTGCTGTCTTTGGCGCGATTGCGGGCGCTGCGCGCGTGCTCACGCATGTCAATGCACCCTCGCTCTGGCAGTATGTCGTCGCGCGCTGCGTGGACAAGCCCTCAGATATCAGCAAATATGTGGAGAATGGCAAGCTCCTCTACGATGGCCTCATCGCGGCGGGGTTCACCTGCGTGAAGCCGCAGGGGGCGTTCTATCTTTTTCCGAAATGCCTCGAGGAGGATGATGCGGCGTTCTGTGAACGTGCGAAGAAATACGGCCTGCTGCTCGTTCCCGGCGCTGACTTCGGCTGCCCCGGTTATTTCCGTGCTGCCTATTGTATCAAGACAGAGACCATCCGCCGCTCGCTGCCGCTCTTCAAGAAACTCGCAGCGGAATACGGCAAGTGAGGAAGGTTGCTGTTTGAGGTGTGTGCCTCGTGTCCGATAGGATGTTCTCTCTTTTGTAAAAGCCAGCTGTTCGCAGAGGAACGGCCGGCTTTTTCGTATTTGTCTCTGGATTTTTATCAGAAAAATGTTTCTCCACTGAGGAGCAAGGACTCTTTTTCACACTCTTTTTTCGTCATCTTGTTTATGGTATAATGAAATGAATTTTTGAAATGGAGTCGAATTGATTCATGGCGAACATTTACAGCAGGGTGGAGTTTTTCTACCAGGAGAACCCTGAGGCAGAGGCCATTGTGCCACAGGAGAAGGTAGAGCAATATTTCCGTCGCCGTGCGTGGCATGCTGCTAGCAGTCACGTCATGGAGATGGAGTGGCGCCTGCTTTCCCTGCTCATAGAGTATATTGACCAGGGCGGTTTTTATTCGTTTGACTCATTGGCACCGGTGGATTATGAGATGCTTCTTTACCGTGCGCGGGAACGGTGGCATGATTTTCCACTCGATAACGCGGGTATCGGACGAGCTTTTGATGCGCTGCAGGATTTTTATAAGATCGTTTTGCCCGAGGCGGAGGAGGAACTTTCCGAGATATTGGATGCCGCGCGCAAGATGTGTCTGGAAAAGAAAGATGATTTGTTACCGCGGGAAGGGGAAGAAGCGCTCCCTCTGCCGGTGGATGAGGAACTGTCAGAAGAGGAGATTGCAGAACTCAATCGCCGTCTCGATAACATCTTGAGCAGTGTACAAAGGTTCTATAAGGATGAGAGGTATTACCTGGATTTCGCTCGCGCGATTTTTCGTTTCTGCGGCCCTGAGATGAGTCCGGAAGAACTGGGATCTCAGACGGCGAAAGAAGAGTTTTGGCGGTCATTTTGGGATTATTTCCTATTTGACTATCACATGATTGAAGATGATGATACACCATTGCATGTTTTTTTCGTGCAAAAACAGGCGGAGATGGATCGGCTGGATCGGAAGGTCGTGCGTGATCTCATGCAATCGCGTTTTATGATTTTTTATATTGCCTCCATTGATGGGGAGAGTGTCCGTTGCCGCGATTTGTTCACGGGTGAGGATATGGTATTGCCACCGCCGGATGTTCCGATGACAGATTATGATAAGGTGCTTCTTTATGGGCATATGCATGCGCGTGGTGCGGTGCTGCTCAATCATATCTGCTCCGTTCCGGCGACGAAGAAACTGCGGCATAGAATCAAGGAAGAGATCCAACGTCAGTTCGATATCTATCGTTGGCGTTGCCCACAGGCATCGATCGGTGATTTTTTTGCGCGAAATACGGCAGCGGTTCTTCATGTCGTTCGTCTCATGACATCGCTGGCGCAGCTGCGTGTAGTGCCGATGTTGCGCCCGCGACACAAGCTATCAAGCTCTGTAGAATTGCCGAAGAACTTTGCGACGCCGCTGCAGCGCTTGGAACGCAATGCGTTGGAACTCGGCATCGGAGCGGAGGAGCGAGGCATCATCAAGAGGTGTTATGTTGATTTCGTGCAGCAGTCTTCCCTGTCGCTGCAGGTGAAGAAGCGTGGTGATACGTTGGCGGCAGTGCTCACGATGTTCTTCATCGTTAATTCTATTCCACTCAATGAGGAGAAAAAGTTGTGCCGTCTGTTTCGGACAACGTCGCGTCTTTTGCTGGAACGGCTACATGATGTGTTGACTGTATTGGACTGCATATTGTTTGATCCGCGCTATCTTTCGGAGCAAGGTGCCATCAATGCCTTGTACATGGAGCCGTATACGCGGGAGGAGGAGTGACAGCTATGGAAGCACTGGAGAATTTTCTGCGCAAAGAGTTCTATTGGCTGCATCGCCATCCTGAGGTTTCTTTTGAAGAGATAGAGACGACGGCACATCTGTACAACTTGCTCGTGGAGAACGGCGTCCGTGTGCTCGACCTGCCATTAAAGACAGGAATTGTGGCGGAGGTTGGCGAGGGAACGCCTGTGATGGCGCTGCGCGCCGATATCGATGCTTTGCCGATTACAGAGCAGACGGGGCTGCCGTACCAGTCAGAGAACATAGGCGTTATGCATGCCTGCGGACATGATTTCCACATGGCGTCGGTGCTCGGTGCGACTATGCTGCTGCGCGAGCAGAAGAGTCTCCCAGGTACGGTGCGCCTGATTTTCCAGCCT
>Ga0256405_10004775_pt1 | contig 24747 bp, 35 predicted proteins | sample RumenRJG_02DNA_FD_189096 | JGI IMG/M metagenome (GOLD analysis project Ga0256405, IMG submission 189096) | Bovine rumen microbial communities from Lethbridge, Alberta, Canada - RJG_02 | ecosystem: Host-associated > Mammals > Digestive system > Stomach > Rumen | place: Canada: Alberta... | reverse complement strand
GGTGGTGAAGCGCCCGAAATTCGTCTAGCTGAATAGATTTTTAAAATATGGCTGCCATTAGCTCTATATACCCTATATTCAAAATACTCTCAATTTTCAATTTTAAGCCACCTCAGACGCGTTTCTTTTATAAAAATAGGTAACTGTACCACAAAGACATTATAAATCTCTCTATGAGCGTTTTAGAAATAGATCGTTTTTAGATCGTTTTCGGATCGTTTTTATGGTTTAAGCTTATAAACAATACAATGGCAAACTGTCATTAAGGATAACTGATTCAAAACAAGGCACCTCTAGCAGGTGCTTTTTTTTATGTCTAAAACAAAGTGAGGAACAGGATGTCGTTATCTGAGATTTTCGCATCCTGCGCTTATTACATTGCTTCGGCCGTAATAGCTTTCTTTGTGGCACTGTGCTTCGACTTTTTAAAGAGCGAGCCACCAGAAAATTATAAAAAGCTGCTTGAAGCTGTAGTCTGTGGTTTCATGAGCTTTGCAATCTGTGGATATTCGAGTTCACATTTTGACTGGCTCTCTCAACTCGACTGTCTGTTTTTAGGCGTAGGAATTGGTGTATTAGGAGCAGGCAGAGTCAGTGAGTTGGCACTGCAGGTAGTCAGCAAGAAGTTTAACATTACAGTAGGCTCATCAAATGAAAAAGATTGAAGAGCGCACATCATTTAAGATTTTTAGATTTTGTCTCTGCTGGAGTGTTGAACTTTCAATTTTATTGACACTATCGTCATTAGGTCTTAGCTTTGTTTATATGCTTGTATCAATTTTGCTTGCATATATAACATATCAATACAAGCCATAGTATGCAGATGTCATTCTTTACGAGGTATAGAAGATGCAAGCATCATCACACTGCATAGCACTGATTAAAGAATTTGAAGGTTTAAGAACTAAAGCTTATAAAGCAGATCCTAGTGAGAAGTATTACACCATTGGGTATGGTCATTACGGTCCTGATGTAACTCCAACAATGGGGATTACATCAGATTATGCTTATGAACTTTTAAAGATTGATGTTAATCGATTTGCAAGTGATTTGAGCTGTTACATGGAGCGTGATCATATCAATCTGACACAGCCACAGTTTGATGCAGTTTTGTCGTTTGTTTATAACTTAGGATTTGCAAATCTTATAAGTTCGACTTTATGGAAAAAGCTTAAAGCTAAAGATTATAAAGGCGCATCTGAAGAATTTTGCAGATGGAATAAATGCAATGGCAAAATTTTAAAAGGTCTTATTGTAAGACGAGAAAAAGAAAAACAATTATTCTTGAGTGATTATGAATCTTAAATTGTTAGGTCTTTTGTCATTCCTGCTTGCTTGTTTGGGAAGTGGTTATCTAGGCTATCAGATAGCCAGTACAAGCTATGAGCTTGAGATAAGTCATATACGTGAACAAAGCAAGGAGCAAGAAGCTTTAGCTTTACAGAATAAAAACGAGAGAGAGAATGTTTACAGCAAAGCACTCATCACAACTCAAAGTAAGATTGCGATATCTAATGATAGAATTACTGCAGCTTATCGCGATCTTAACTCCTGGGCTGATAGCAATATTGTTACTGATAACAGTATCAGCATGCACAACAGTCAGGACAATGCCAGTGGCAACTCAGGTTTGTCCTCAACTGCCAGCACTGCCGGAGCAGTTTCAGACTGTGAATGTAGATGCAATGGAAAGAACACAGCAGAACTTCGCAAACTTTATCAAGAGCAACTAATTATCGCAAGAGACTGTGACATTACTGCAACTTACTATAACCATTTAATTGATTGGTACAACAAAATATCTCAGGAGAGTATTCATGGAAATTAATTCAGTAGGTGAATTAAAGAAATTTATTGCAGATTTAGATGATGATTTACCAGTAATGGTTTTAAAACCAGGGTTACATCTTACTGAATCAGGTAAATCTGTTTCTGTAGCAGAACCCTTTGAGATTGTTGAGACTGTAGAGGACAACAATGCATTAGCTCTAATTATTTCCCAGGATAGGCTTGCAAAAGAAGCTTTAGAGCATCCTGATGATATTGTAACTAATGAAGAACTTGAGAACTTATAAATGACTTTTTCTGATGGTGTTACACAATCAGCTTTAGCAATGAATCTGGGTGTATCTCGTGCTCAGGTTCGCACTTTGATTGATAAAGGTGTATTTGTTACTGATGATTCAAAGCGTGTAAGTCTTAGTGCTGCTAAAAAGGCATATGCTGAGCACCAGAAAACAGTAGACAAAAATAAAAGAAATAAATCAAGAAAGACTGCATTAAACCTGATAAATGACTTAAAAGAGACTTCTTCTAACGATAATTTCGATGATACTTATAAAAAATGGTTATCAGAGATAGATATCGACCCAATAACTGTTTTAAATTCAGCAAAAGCTTACCTTACAGCTCTGCAGGCAAAGCAGGAGAAGTTAAAGCTTGATGAACTCGAAGGCAGACTCTTTGCAAAGGAAAAAGTTAATGCTGATGCTGAAAAGATTGGTCAGCTGATGAGATCAAAGCTATTAAGTCTGCCAACACGAGTTGCAACACTATGTGAGGGCAGAACAGCAAGAGACATTGAAGGAATTATCACAGATGAACTCAACAATGCCCTTGAAGAACTGCAAAAACTCTACGTTGAGTAATCTTTTTTCATCAGCATTTAAGAAGACACTAAAGCCAAGACCAAGATTAACAGGCTCTCAATGGGCTGACAGTTACAGAATGGTAGCTGCCGGAACATCTCCAGAGCCAGGACAATGGCGAACAATCAGAGTTCCTTATATGAAGGAACCTCTTGATATGGCAACTTCTCATAGCATAGAGAAAGTAGTTATTATGGCAGCTTCTCAGGTTGCCAAATCAGAGCTTTTAATCAACGTCTTAGGTTATTACATAGATCAGGAGCCATCATCAATTATGATGGTTCAGCCTACTGTAGATGCTGCCGAAGCATTCTCAAAAGAACGTATTGATCCAACCTTGCAGGCCTCACCAGTTCTTAAAGAAAAGATGAGCGTAGCTGTGAAGGAAGAGAACGGCAGATCTCGCAAATCAGCATCAACCATCAGAATGAAAAGTTTTATTGGTGGTTATCTTGCAATGGTAGGTTCAAATTCTCCTTCCGGGTTGGCCTCGCGTCCTATTCGTGTACTGTTGTGTGATGAGATTGACCGATTCGGTTCAACCCAGGAAGGTGATCCTTTAAAGCTTGCAGTCCAAAGAACACAGAATTTTACAAACCGTAAAATTGTGTTCGTATCCACACCAACAACAGAAGACAGAGCAGATGGTCCTACCATCTTCAATGAATTTATAAAGAGCGATCAACGTGAGTTCTTTGTTAAGTGTCCTCACTGTGGTGAACGTTTTGAGATGGCGTGGGGTAATGTTAAGTGGGAGAAGGACAGTTCTGGTGATGTTATTGAAGATAGTATCAGAATGGAGTGTCCTCACTGCAATCAGAAAGTAAGAGGTAACGGAAAACCTGACCCATATCTGCTTGAAAGCGGTATCTGGGTTGCAAAGAATCCTGAATCTCGTGTTAAAGGTTACCATTTAACGTCATTGTGTTCGCCTTGGGTGGAGCTTCGCGACCTTGTAGCTGAATTTACTGAGGCTACACGAAAGAAAGATAAAAACGGTCTTCAGGAGTTCGTTAATCTAAAGCTTGGTGAACCCTGGCATGAAGATGAGACAGATCTGAATTTATGGGAAAAGCTCTCTGAAAGACGTGAGTTCTATCCTACTGATGGACTTCCTTCAAACATCGCAATGATTACCTGCGGTGTTGACGTTCAGCAGGACAGACTTGAAGCTTCAGTATTTGGATGGGCTGAAGGATACGAAAGCTACGGCATACGTCACTGTGTATTCTACGGTGATCCAAAACTTACTGATGTTTGGTCAAATCTTGATGCTTTACTGCTTGAGAACTTCAAGCTTGAAGATGGCAGAGAGCTGAAGATTAACTGCACGTTCATTGACTCAGGTGACGGTACTATGACTGATACAGTTTATCAGTATACAAAGCCTAGAGAAAAAGCTCGTGTGTTTGCTATCAAAGGTTCATCTGTAGCTGATAAGGCTTTAGTTGACAGACCTACGCAGAATAACCGTTACCGCGCTCATCTTTTTGTTTTAGGTGTAAGCGCCGGTAAAAAACTTGTGATGAACAGATTATCTGTTCAGGATATTGGTCCTGCATTCGTTCATTTTCCGCGTTCTCGTGATGATGGCTTTTCAGACGAATACTTCCAGCAGTTAACTGCAGAAGTATTTATCCGAAAGTTTGATAAAGGCAAACTCACAGAGAGCTGGAAGAAGGTCAGAGAACGTAACGAGGCTCTTGACTGCTATGTATATGCAACTGCAGCTATCGAGCTGATGAGGCCTGTATTTGAAAGATTATTGTTAGATAAAGGCGAAACAGTAAAACAACCTGCTGTTTCCTCAGGTGCACCTAAGCGCCGATTCTCTAAAGGTGTCGTATGACAGTTTTAAAAAGTTACAGAGGCATCTCCTACGAGACAGCCAAAGCAAAATTACAGATGTGGCTTGACTGTGAAGATGCAATTGCAACTGGTCAGAGCTACACCATCGGATCACGCTCTTTAACCAGAGCTAACCTAAAAGATGTTCACGATGCGATTGCATACTGGTCATCTATCGTGACAAAGTGTGAATGTGGCAGAAATGGACCACGTATTCAGAGAGCTATTCCTCAGGACTTTTAAATGGCAAGACGTAACACAAAATTAAGAACTGCCGCAAAGAAAAGCAACAGTCAGAGTGCTGTTGCAAGCCGTAAGATAGTTAATAGTGGATACAGTAATTACGGTGCAAGCTATGCTCGTAAATCTCTGATTGGGTGGCTTACTCATTCAGCCTCTGCAGACGAAGACATCACAGACAATATCAAGGTATTGCGTGAGCGTTCCCGTGATTTATATATGGGTGTGCCTCTTGCAACCGGTGCCTTAAAGACTATCAGAACCAACGTTATTGGCTCTGGTCTTATGATGAACTCTCATATTGATTATGAGCTCTTAGGTCTTACACCAGAGCAGGCAGTTGCATGGCAGAAGAACACAGAACGTGAATGGCTCTTGTGGTCTGACGATGTGAACTGCGATGCTTCAAGAATGTGTACCTTCTACGAATTTCAGGCATTGGCTCTGTTATCAACACTGATGAGTGGTGACTGCTTTGTAGCTCTGCCATTTATTAAAAGACCAAACTGTCCTTATGACTTAAGGTTAAGCCTTATTGAAGCTGACAGAATCTGTAATCCAACAGATTCTTTTAGTTCTGACAACTCAATCCTCGAAGGTGTAGAGGTGGGAAGCTACGGTGAACCAGTAGCATACTGGGTAGCAAAGTATCATCCTTATTCAACTCACAGACCTTTAAACAATCCTAATCAGGAATGGAAGAGAGTGCCAGCCTTTGGTGCCAAGAGTGGCAGACGAAATATGCTGCACCTGATGAGTGATATTGAAAGACCAGCTCAGCGCCGAGGTGTTCCTCTGCTTGCACCGGTAATTGAATCATTAAAACAGCTTGGCAGATATACAGATGCTGAACTTGTTGCAGCGGTTGTTAGTGGGTACTTTACTGTGTTTATTACTCAGGAGAACCCAGAAAACGGCATTGATTCGATGTTAAGTGGTGGCGCTGATGTATCAGCAAGGACTGCTGATATTGATGATGTCTCTTTAGGTAATGGCGGTATTGTTAACCTTGCTCCAGGAGAGAGCGTATCTACTGCAAATCCAGGCAGACCTAATACAGCTTTTGACGGTTTTGTAACTGCTATCTGCAGACAGATTGGTGCAGCTCTTGAGCTTCCTTATGAACTCCTTATGAAGTCGTTTACATCTTCCTACAGCGCCTCACGCGGTGCAATCCTTGAGGCCTGGAAGATGTTCCGTATGCGCCGACAGTGGATGGTTAACCGTCTGTGTCAGCCTGTATATGAAGAGTGGCTTTCTGAAGCTGTTGCTAAGGGCAGAATCAATGCTCCTGGTTTCTTTGATGATCCTGCTATCAGAAAAGCATGGTGTTTAGCTGACTGGTCTGGTGATGCTCAGGGACAGTTAGACCCAAGCAAGGAAGCACAGGCAGCCAAGATTAGAGTTGATGAAGGATTCTCTACACGTGAGCGTGAAGCTGCAGAGCTCACAGGTATGGCTTTTGACATTATCGCAAGCCAGCGTGGCAGAGAAGAAAAGCTGATGAGTGAAAATAACATCAGACCTCAGAACAATAATCCTATCGTTGAACCTCAAAATGTCGAGGAAAGTTAAAAATGACAATGAACATTCAGGCAAAGGCAGGTAATGAAACCTGTCTTTCTTTTTATGGGCCTATTATGGAAGGCTTCTACGAAGACGAGAAGTGCTTTGATGAGGCAAAGGTTGCTAAAGCATTTGCAACTATCAATCCTACCAGCAAGTTAACTGTAATGATTAACTCTCCTGGTGGCAGTGTTGATTCAGCTTTGGCTATCAACGGTATTCTGTCTCAGCATAAGGGCGACATTACTATTCACGTTGCCGGTCTTGCTGCTTCAGCTGCAACCTTAATCACTTCATTAAAGAACGCCAAAACTGTCATCTCAAAAGGGTCTCTGATGATGATCCACAACCCAATGAGTGTAGTTTATGGCAACGTCGATGAAATGAACAAAGAAATCGAAGTTCTTGATAAGTGTGCTGAATCAATGAGATCACTTTACAAAGATAAGACAGGTCTTTCAGATAACAAGATTAAAGAGCTGATGGATGCAGAGACATGGCTTACCGCCGAAGAGGCTGTAAAACTTGGCTTTGCTGATGAGCTTGACGAGAGTGAGCCGGTGACGGCTTGTATTAAACCAAATCACATTCTGGCTATTGCTGGTCACGAGTGGGATTTGAAGGACTTACCTCTACCATCAAAGGAGATGTTAATGAGTAAGAAAGTAGATCCTGCCGTAACCGAACAGCAGCCAGAAATTAAGGCTCCAGAGGCTAAGGCAGATGAGAAGCTGATGACCGCTCAGTCTTTACAGGCAGAGCAGCCTCAGTTATTCAATGCAATTGTTGCAGAAGCTGTAAAAGCAGAGCGAGAGCGCATTAAAGCGTTAGCTGACATCGATACTGGTGCAAACCACGATATGGTTGTAAAGGCTATGTTTGACGAGCCACGCACTGCAGAGCAGGTTGCAATTGAGACCTTAAAGGCTCAGAAAGAACACGCTAAGACCGTGCATAACGCTTTAGCTGATGATGCTGAAGAAGTATCAAAGACTCTTGCAGACAATGTAAGTGCTGAAGGTGCTTTAGCAGACAATCACGCTTCAGAGCGAGAGGCGCTTGTTAAAGCTGTTCATTCAAATTTAAAAAACTTAAATGGCTATAAATAGGAGCTATCAAAATGGCTGATTTAATGAAAACAGAATCAACTTCATACGATTCTTTAATTTCAGGTCTCAATCGTTCAGAGATGAAGACCTTCCCTGTAACTGTCTTAGAAGGCCAGAACTTAAAGCGTGGTGCTTTAGTGACCTTTGCAAATGGCAAGGTATCTGCAGTTTCTGCAGCAGATGGTGATACTCCTGCTTCAGATGTATTTGGCATTCTTACTGATGATGTAAATGCTTCAGATGCAGATACTGAAGGTGTTGTATATGTAACTGGAGATTTCAACAAAGCTGCAGTTATTGTTCCTTCAGGTGTTGACATTGAGGACTTTGTAAAAGCCGCTCGTAATGTCGGCATTTTTCTTCGTTAACTAGGAGACTTCAATGTCTGTTTCAATTTTTGAACCTCGTACCATGTTTGAGATGGTAAATAATGAGTATCGTGCCCGTTCATTCTTACGTGACCGCTACTTCAAGAATGTTAAAACTTTCAATACCGAAACTGTAGATATTGATATCGTTGGTGCCGGCAAGCGTAAGGTTGCACCTTTTGTTGGTCGCCGTATCGGTGGTACTTTAGATCTGCGTGACGGTTACAAGACTCACTCATTCAAGCCTGCTTACATTGCACCATTCCGCGTATGTACCGCTGAGGATGCTTTAAAGCGTTTACCTGGTGAGCAGTTATATGCAGGTAAAGATCCAAATGAGCGCGCTGCATCAATCGTAGCTCAGGACTTAAATGAGCTGGATAAGGAAATTACCCGTGCTGAAGAGGTTATGTGCTCTCAGGCTTTAACTACCGGTAAGATTGTAGTTAAGGGCGAGGGTGTAGATGATGTTGTTGACTTCTGGGGTGACTTAGCTCCTTCAGAGAAACCATCTGCTACAGTTAGAACCTTATGGTCAGCAAACAATGCAGATCCTCTTACTGATTTACGTTCACTCTGCCGTGATGTAGCTCAGAAGTCAGGCTTAACTCCAGTTGAAATTATCGCTGGTGCAGGTGCTGCAGATGCTCTTATCAACGCTTTAAAGGGTGATGCTAATGCTTTCAATTCACGTCGTATCGACTTAGGTCAGATTAACCCACGTGAGCTTGAAGATGGTGTTTCATACTTAGGCGCTTTACGTCTTCCTAACTTAGACGTTTATACCTACGATGAGTTCTACTATGACGAGGCAACTGGTCGTGAATTACCAATGATTCCAGATGACTCAATCCTCATTGCCTGCCGTAATGTAGCAACCACTCGTGCTTATGGCTTAGTAGATGTTGTTGACGTTAAGAACGACACTCACAGCTTTGTTGAAGGCGACCGCGTACCAAATTCATGGTTACAGATGTCAAATCCAGCAGGTCGTATCGTTCAGTTAAAGTCAGCTCCTTTAATGATCGTAAACCAGCCTTTAGGCTTTAAGATTGTTAAGGTTATCTAATATTGGAGCTCCTTCTTTTGAAGGGGCTTTGATGGATGGAAGATTATGAAAGTTACACTTACTAAAAATGTTCTAATAAAAGGTTCAGTTTTTGGTGTTGGTTCAGTTGTTGAACTCAACGACAACGAAGCTCAATCTTTTATCGCACGCGGTCTTGCTCAGAAGGATAATTTAAAAGAGGAAACCTCTATAGATGAACTGATTGAAGCAATTCCACCGCAGAAAACATCTAAAAAGAAGAGTAGATAATGAATTTCAAGGAAGCTTTGGCTGATGATCTTGATAATACCTTCCTGAACACCGAAACCTTTGCTGACGAACACCTCTTTAATGGTCAGAAAATAAAAATTGTTGTTGATGATGATCGCCTTGACTCAGCTCAGGGCAGTTACAACAATGGTGTGTTTTCTCATCTTACGGAAGTGTATGTGAAGGATGGTGAGCTTGAGGTTATTCCTACCAGAGGCCAGGAAGTAAATCTTGATGGTCGTACCTATGTGGTTCGTTCCGTATCAGTTGAGTATGGAGTTAACCGCATCGTTCTATCTGACGTTGAACAATGAGTATAAAGATTTCTTTTGGCAACAAAGGTTCACCCTTTGAAGATATGGAAGCTGTTACTGCAAAAGCAAACAGAAGAGCCTTGTCTCGTACTGTATCTTATGCGCAAACCCATATTGTTAAGAGTCTGAAAGAAAACTTTACTATTCAAAGTAAGGCCGTCAAAAGCTCTATGAGAGTTCGGATAGATGACAAAAGCGGTACTGCACAAATAATTGTGTCAGGACCTCCTTTAGGAATCGACAAATACTCTGTTAAGCCTAAGTACGATACAACAGGTTCATCCCGTAGGCCTGTAATCGTATCTGTTACTCGCGGTGTCAACAAGACTGTAGGTAACGGCTTTATATGGCAGGGGCATGTATTCAGACGACAGACAGATGGAAGATTACCGATTGAAAAGGTGGTTGGTCCAGCTGTTGCTCAGATACTTGATACTCCAGAAGTATTAGAAGAAATCTCTGAAAATACTCAAGAGTTTTACGAAAAGCGTCTTAATCACGAAATTGATCATTTAATGGGTAAAGATGGTAGTTAATGAATTATGCAAGGCAATTCATGTATTTTGTGAGGATAAGCTGAAAGAATTACTTCAGCCGATTCCAGACAAAGTGACTGAAATGCGCCCTGGCTCTCTTAATCCTCATATTCCACTGCAGCAATCAGAGGAAGAATACGATATCGGTCACGTCAAGCACATAACTGTGTTTACAGGCTATTTACCGCCAAAAAGAAAAAGTGACTCTGATGATTATCCTTTCTTACTGATAGTTCCAGTATCTGGAAGTTATGAAGATGGAGTGGCAACTGCCAAGGTTCAGCTTTATGCTGGCTCATGGCATAACGGCTCTGATGGTTTTACTGAAGTGATGAATATCATCGAAAGGTTAAGCCAGGCTTTTATGTCTATGCCATTTAGCAGACTTGAGAACAGATACATTTTAGAGACCCCACTTAATTGGGTATTTCCTGATGTATCACAGCAGGCTGGCGCTCCAAAGATGTGGCAAGCTGTATTAACTACTGATTGGACCTTTACCTCTTCTACAAATAATCTTCCACTTTCAACTGAATATCCATACTAAAGGTGATTTCATGGCTAAATTAGAAAAGGTTGAGCAGACTGAAGTTAAGAAGTCTGCAGAACCTGTATTTCCAAAGATCTATGTCGGACCTACTGTTCATAAAGTAGGTCTTATACATAATCAGGTCTTTTCCGGTCCTTCTTTACCAGAGAATATCAGAGCATTGGTTGCTAAAGCTCCTGCTTTAACAGCTTTAATTGTACCTGTATCTCAGATTAAGGTTCCATCAAAAGACCTGGTTAAGGCTTTTGTTTCTCAGTTAGGAGAATAAACGGATGTCATACGTACACGGCATTAAAATCAGTGAGGTGCCAACTTCCTTACTGCCTGCAGCTGAAGTTGATTCAGCTATTCCTTTTGTAGTTGGTTGTGCTCCAATCAATCAGGTTGACGAAAACAATGTAAACAAGCCAGTGCTCTGCTATAGCTATGATGAAGCTGTAAAAGCCTTTGGCTTCCAGCCTGCTGTTGAGGGTGAAGACGGCTTTAAGCGTTATGCCTATAACTTATCAGAGGTTATGTACTCAGAGTTTGCTCTGTTTGCTGTATCTCCAATTGTTATGGTTAACGTTTTAGATCCTAAGATGCACAAGAAGTCTGCATCAACAACCGTCATCAAGGTGGATGCTAATTCTGGTACTGCAGTAATTGAAGAGATTGGTGTTATCAAGTCTTCATTAGTGCTTAAGTATTCAGGTGTTGCATACGTTGAGGGTACAGATTATACCGTATCATTCGAGGATAACGGTTACTGCCTCATCTCTTCATTAACTGATGAAGAAGGCAATTACAAGTTATCACTGCAGGATATCAATGTAACTGCTGAAGTTTTAGATCCATCTATGGTAACTTCAGCTGACATTATTGGTGGCGTAGATACCGAAGGTAATAAGAAGGGCTTTGAGCTTTTAGCTGATGTATTCCCACAGTTCAGAGTTGTACCTTCAATCCTTGCAACTCCAGGTTACTCATCAGATCCTGAGGTTGCAGCAGTTATGTCAGCTAAGGCTGATGATATCAACGGCTGTTTCAGAGCAATCTGCCTTGTTGATGTACCAACCGGGACTGTAAAGAACTACACCCGCGTTGCTGCATGGAAGAATAACAGCAATATCGTTAAGGTTAATCAGATCTGCTGCTGGCCAATGCTTAATATGTCCGGCACACTGTATAACTACACTTCACAGCTTTTAGCTCTGTTAGCTAAAGTTGACAGTACTAACGATGGTATCCCTTATGTATCACCTTCAAACAAGAACCTTGAATGCACAGGTATTGCTTTAAAGGATGGTACAGAGATCAATCTTGATTTAGACAAGGGCTCCTACTTAAACGGCAATGGTATTGTTACCGCACAGAATCTTTTTGCAGGATGGAAGTGCTGGGGTAACAGAACAGCTGCATATCCAGATAACACTGACGTAAAGGATTCATTCATTCCTCTGCGCAGAATGTTTATCTTCATCGGCGTTCAGTTACTTCGTACTTTCTGGCAGCGCTTAGATTATCCATTAAATCGCAGACAGATTGATACTATTCTCGATAGCGCCAATATCATGCTTAATGGTTACGCTTCAAGACAGTACATCTTAGGTGGTCGTGTAGAGTTCCGCGAAGACGAGAACACTACTACAAATCTGATGGACGGTAAGGCTGTATTCCACGTATATATCACTCCACCTTCACCAAATCGTGAGATTGATTTTGTACTCGAATACGATACCTCATATATTTCAACTCTGTTTGGTTAAAGAGGATTACATAAATGGCTAATGCAACTACTCAGCCAATTAGGCTGACTAACTTTATGGTCTATAACTCCTCAAAGCAGGTATTAGGTGTGGCAACAGCCACACTTCCATCAATTGAAGCTCAGACCGACACTATTACCGGTGCTGGTATTGCTGGCGAAATTGATATGCCTACTTTAGGCCATTACGGTTCAATTACTGTGTCTTTATCTTTCCGCTCTTTAACAGCTGAAGCTGTAGAGCTGGCAAAGTGCAAGTCACACGAACTTGAATTAAGAGGCTCTTTGCAGGTTCATGATTCATCATCTGGAGAGATGAGAACAGTTCCTGCCCGTCTTGCTTTACGCTCAATTCCAAAATCATACAATCTAGGTTCATTTGAGCCTGCTTCTGGTACTGACTCAGAGCTTGAGATGGAAGTTGTTTACTTAAAGTATGTGCTTGATGGCGAAGAGAAGATAGAAATTGATAAGCTTAACTTCATTGCCAAGTTCAATGGTGATGATCTGTTAGCTTCAGTTCGTTCTGACTTAGGCTTATAAGCCGTTAACGACCTTGCAGATTAACCTGCAGGGTCATATTTAATTCTGCAAAAAGGACAAATTAAAATGGAAATTACATTAAATTCTGTATACAAGTTTGAAGGCGAATCTTTTGAGAAGATTGAAATCCCTGTAGATACCCTTACAGGTGACCAGTTAATTAAGATTCAGAAGGACTATAAAAAGCTTCTGACCAACAACACCGCTCGTGCTGCAGCAGAGAATTTAACTCTGTTAGCTGGCAATGCTGAGTTTCAGGTATTTCTTGCTTCAACCTTAACTAAAAAACCAATGGATTTCTTTACCGGTCTTCCTGCAAAGGATTTCCTTAATTTATCAATGACTCTGACCAGTTTTTTACTGGCATAGGGATAGATGTTAATACACCACTTCAAGAGCAGACTGACAGCTTAAGACGTGGTGTTATTCGTTTATCTCAATATCTACATTCAGATTATATGTCTCTTATGGCTATGCCTCTTGATGAGCTAATAATTCTTATTCAAGAGGTTGTTAAAGAGCAGAAAGCTGAACAGGAATCAATAAAAAAAGCTAAAGGATCTTAACCCATGGCTACTGAACGTGAACTTGTTTTAAAGATTGCAGGAGAAATTTCAAAGACTTTCGAGAAAAGCATTAAGCTTGCAGAAGGCAAAGTCTATGAAATGGGCTCAGCAATACATAAAACAGCTGAACAGGCTGATATTATGCAGAAAGTCATGGGTAAGCGTTCAGAAGTAGATAAGGCTCGTGAGCAGTACGATAAAGCTCAGAAGAAAGTATCTGAACTATCAGCAAAGATGCAGGGAAATGAAAAAGTAACTGCATCAATGAATCGTCAGTATGAGAATGCCTGCCATAGAGCCAATGACTATAAAGCAAAGATTGATACTCTGAATAGTGAATTATCAGAGTACGAGAAGAAAACAAATACTGCAGGTAAAGCAACTAAAGAGCTTGAAAGAGCGCAACAGCGCCACTTAGAGACTCTGGAAAAACAGCAAAAGGCAATCGCACACGCATCTAAATACCAGGCTGCAGGCGAGCAGATGTCTCAGTCTGGAAAAAATATGAGGTTGTCCGGTGTAGCATCAATTGCTGAGGGTTACGGTCTGTTAAAGCTGGCAACCAAACCTTTAAAGGATGTTACCGAATTTAGTGCCCAGACTGCTCAGTTATCTTTACTGACTGATCAGGCTGAAACTTTAATGCAGAAGAATCTTGAACTGTCTCAGTCATATTCTGCATCTATAGAGACCTTGCAGAAACTTGAGGCTTTAGGTATTAAAGCTGGTACTGTAGATGCAAAGAATGCTCAGCAGATCTTCGAATATGCTGATAATGTTTACAAGGCATCAGAGGCTCTTGGAATGAGTGCTGAGGCTGTTGGCAATGCATACAATCAGTTTAATGATCAGTTAACTGGTGATACAGAAAAGACTAAAGCCTTATTTGACACAATCAACTCAGTATCAAAAGTTGCTCAGGCTGATGCAGAAACTCTGATAGCAACAATGCAGGGCTCTGCAACTGTCGTTAAGTCATTTACATCCCTGACTAATGAACAGATTGTAGGCTTGTCTGCAGCATTTGCAAAGATGTCATCATCTGCCAGTGCAGCAACCACTTCGCAGACATTGTTTATTAAAGCTTTGACTGCCGGCAAGGGTGCAACGAAGAAACAGCTTGAAGGCTGGAACAGACTAGGTATCAGTGCCGAGAAGCTGGCTCTTGCAATGAATGGGGGACCAGAATCTGCTCAGGCGGCAATCTCTGAAGTTTTAACTGCTTTAAATAAGTTACCTCAGGCAGAGAAACAGGCAGCTCTTTCAAGTATCTTTGGCAAGAATCAGGAGCTGTTGGCTACCCTGGATAAGTTATCCTCTAATAAGGCTGGATACTTTGATCTTGGTATGAACTCAGCAACTGCAGATAATACCGGCTCAGTTCAGAGAGATTCGGGCAAGATAGAAAATTCTACTGCAAAGCAGCAGGAGATTTTGAACAATAATCTGAAAGCTTTATCTGTAATAATCGGTCAGGAGCTTTTACCGGTATGGAATCAGCTCTTGGCAATTATGGTTAAGTCTCTTAAGGCTGTAGCTGATTTTGCAAAGCAGAACTCCGGAGCGACTAAAGCGATTATTGGTATAATCGGCGCTATGGGTAGCCTCAAGATTATTTTAGGTGTATCAACCTATTTGATAGGTGGCTTAGTCTCAATTATTGGAAAAAGCGTTTACATATACGGCTTGGCAAGAAAAGCAATTCTGGTCTATAACGGGACCTTAGCTGCGTCTTCTGTTTGTATGAAAGTTGCCATTGGTCTTGCCAAAGGTTTAGCCGCTATGTTCCATCTGCAGACCTATAAGGTTATTGCCTTAACCGTAGCGCAAAAAGCTATGAGTGCAGCAATGCTTGTGGCATCAGGAGTAATGAAAGCATTAGCTGTGGCTGGAAGAGTATTAAATCTTGTGCTTCTTGCTAATCCAATTGGTCTTATTATAGGCTTGATTGGTGGATTGATTGCTGCAGGTGTTTGGCTCTATCAGAACTGGGATACGGTCAAGGAAAAGGCAGCTGCAATATGGGGCTGGTTTGCTAAAATGTTCCCTGGCGTAGCCGGAGTCATTACAAACCAGATAGGCAGAATTATTGACACCCTTAAGTCAGTATGGGAGAACATCAAATTTGTATTCTCTAATATTATTGATTTTGTTAAGAATGTCTTTACTGGTAATTGGGCCGATGCATGGGAGAATGTTAAAAACATCTTTGTTGGTGTGTTCTCCTCCTTAGGAGCTCTCATAAAACTGCCTATCAATGGCATTATCGAGATGATTAACCTTGCATTCAGCAAGATTGGCTCGATAAGTCTCAATATTCCTGACTGGATACCTGGCATTGGCGGTGAAAAATACTCATTTGCTCTACCTCAGATACCTCTTTTAGCAAATGGCGGTATTGCTACAGCTCCAACACTTGCTATGATTGGCGAAGGCGCTGAAAGTGAAGCTGTACTTCCTTTATCAAGGCTTGATTCTCTCTTAAGTGGTGGGGCACAAGGTTCAGCTAATTCATCAAATGTAACTGTTAATTTTAATCCACAGATTACAATTAGCGGTAGTTCTGACGATGATGCATATGCTCAGGTAAAAAGAGCTCTTAACGAAGGCTCTTCAAGTCTTAGAAGAGAGCTTGAAAGGATGTTTGCTGATAGAGCCAGATTATCTTATGTATAAACAGAAAGGATAGCTTTAGGCTATCCTTTTAACAGTTATTTGTTTACATTAAGCAACCATTCAAGAAATGTTACTGTAATGTTTGATGGAAAAGATAGTAGGTCGATCATTATTCCTGGTTCTAATCCCAAAATACTATCAATAGAGAAAATAATAAAAGCCAATACTGCTGTAATAAAAGTTAACATTAACCACCCAATGACTGACACAACAATAAAGTAAGGTGTAAGAAATAAGGTGGTTGCAAATCTTTCATTGTTCATTTTATCTATGTTATCTCATATTTAATGATGTAATTCTTATTTAAATTATAGTCCAAAAATGAGTAAAATTTATACATCAATCCAAGGCGACACCTGGGATAAAATTGCAAAAGACAAGCTTGGCAGCGAATTTCTTATGGCTAAGCTAATCGAATGCAATTTTAATTTAAGACACTACGCTATTCTTCCTGCAGGTATTAAGGTAGTAATACCTGATATTGCAGTTGACAGACAGACGATAGACCCTCAGTTATTACCACCATGGAAGCGATAAATGCCTGATACTCCAGTATTACAGACTCAAGTTCACGTGTACTACGGTACAACCGACATTTCAAAGGATGTATACGAGGATTTACTGTCAATCTCTTATACAGATAAGATTGAAGATGAAGCTGATGAGCTTACCGTAACCTTAAAAGATGAGAAAGGTAAGTGGGCTGGTGCCTGGTCTCCAGAGCGCGGTGCCAAGGTTAAGGCTGTATTCAATACTGAAGGAAGAGGTTCAGTTAAGACCGATACAATGATTATCGACAATCTTAAAACATCAGGCTCTCCTAGAGTATTTGAGTTCCAGGCTGTAAGCATTCCGCTTGATAACACCTTCAGACGTACTGCAAAAACACGTAATTTTGAGAAATTATCATTAAAAGATATTTCTAAACAGCTTGCTGAAGAGTCGAATCTTGCATTTATGTGGGATTGCGAGGATGACAACAATCCTGAATATGACAGAGTTGATCAGAAACAGGAGAGTGACCTCGCCTTCTTAAAAAGGCTCTGTAATGATGCTGGGTTGAGCATTAAAGTTGGCGCTGAAACATGTATTATCTTTGATCAGTTAAGCTATGAGAAAAAGCCATCTGTTAAGACATTAACTCTTGGGACAAGCCATATTTTATCCTGGTCATTTCAGTCTCAGCAGTCACAACGTTATAAGTCTTGTACCGTTAAGTGGCGCAATGTTAAAGCAAAGACAAAATCAGCAGGCGGTCCTGCACCGGCTGCAACTGCAGAAACATCAACGGCTGGTGGTGCTGATATCTATGGTAATAACGATACTGACAAGAAAGATAAATCAAAGAAAGGTCAGCAGAGCTTAAAAACTGAATACATAGACTACACCTACACGGATGAGTCGGTAGAAGAGAGCGGTCAAGAGTATGTGTTAAAGAAACGCTGCTCCAATCAGGCAGAAGCTGAGCGCGTAGCAAAAGCTACTTTAAGAAAACTCAACTTAAGGCAGACATCTGGTTCTTTATCGCTTGTCGGTGACCCTTTAATGATTGCAGGCAATGTAATTGAACTTAAAGGATTCGGCTCATTTGACGGTAGATTTATCATTGAGTCAGCAAACCATAGTATGACAAGTGGTGGCTATACCACATCTATAGATGTAAGACGTGTAAACGAGGTTTACTGATGTCAGACTTATTTGGTTCTGAGAGCGTTGAGGCTCTTTCTCGCACAGTATCACAGCTAATAAGAGTAGGTGAGGTGTCAAGCATTGATCCGGTCAAACATACAGCAAGAGTTACCTTTCCTGAAGAGGATAATTCAACGAGTTATGATCTCGCTGTCCTGGTCAGAAACTCTTATGACAATCACGATTATAATATGCCTGACATTGGTGAAGATGTGCTTTGTCTATTTCTTCCGAATGGTCATGAAGATGGTTTTATTCTTGGTTCGTTCTATGCAGGGCAGATAAAACCTCCTACCACAAACAAAGATGAGCGAAAGGTTGAGTTTAGTGATGGGACAACCGTTACCTATAACCGTTCTACTCATGAGCTTGATGTTGTAATTGAAGGCACACAGATCCACGCTGACAGGAAGACGGTTGATATAACAACTCCTAAGACAGTTAACATTACTACAACTGATGCGACTGTAACAGCAAGCGGGAATATAAAACTAAGTGCCGGAGATAACATAGATATAAAAGCCGGCGGTATCGTAACGATTCAAGGTTCTACAGTTAATATCAACTAAGGATAATATATGCCAGCAATTACAAGGCAAGGTGATTCTGATACAGGCCACGATAAGTGTCCTGGAACTCCATTATCCGGCGGAAGTCCTAATGTAAATATTAACGGTAAAGCTGCAGGTCGTGTAGGAGATTCATACGTACCTCACGGATGTGACATACACGCTCCGCATTCAGGTGTTATTGCTTCTGGCTCTGCTACTGTCTTTATTAACGACAAATCGGCTGGAAGAGTTGGAGATTCTGTATCTTGTGGAGGTTCTGTTGCGGTTGGTTCTCCTAATGTGTTTATTGGTAATGGTGACGGTGGGTCATTGACAGTAAATGGTCAATCAGTATCTGCATTAGATTTTAAATGTAAATGCGTTGGAGATGTTATTTCATGTTCTCCATTGTGCACTGAAATTGATGAGATTATTCTTGCTCTTCCTGATATTGCAAATAACGTATCAGTATCATTTGAAGAAGATAATGATCAACAAGGTTGGCTATATTTAGCGAATATGGCAAAAAAGTGGCTTACTGGAAAGAGTGAGATTGTAACTTCTAAAATGCCTATTGCAAGGAAAGATCAGATATTTGATATATCTTGGGATTGGGGAAATACTTACGCAAAAATTCAAAATGGAATTGCTTCTTTTTTATCTGAATCAGACCCTGATGCTGAATATAGAATTTTTAATAAGGCTTCTCAAGCAAGTTTAATTCAGATCTTAAAAGAGAATAATTTATTATATTCAGGTGCAACTTTTGATTTTATAAACACTGATAAAATCAATTTTAAAAAGAACTGTTTTGCTTATTATCCTATTTCAAGGGAATTCCCTAAAGATGATGGTTTGCAGGCAAGTTTAGCAGGATGTTCTATTAGATCTTTAGCTAGGGGTCATGTAATTGAAGATTCAAAAGGTCTGCATATTATTGTTGAGGAAATAGGCTTATTTATCTTTGATATTTTTCAATTTGAAGAATCTGAATATTTTAGTTTTATAGTAGATAATCTTGGTTTCTGGAGTAAAGAAAAGCTTGATTTTCAATTTATTGGTGGTAATTCATACTATAATTTAGATAATAGTGATTTTAATTCATTTAGAGAGCGATTTAAAAGAGGGCAAGACTTCTTTGTTATATCAGATGTATATAAAATTACATTGTTTTCTGAAAGAAAGATTGATGTTAACTAGGTTCATTATTGGCTGTTTAATTTTGTTCCTAGCACAACTTCTTATTTGTTTCCCTAGCGCAATTATTCAGACACTAAAGGGATCAAGCTCTTTTTTTATTATTTTTTCGAATGAATATTTATATAGATTTGGTTCAGGATTAGCTAGAATTATTGAGTTTATTCCTGGTAAGACTGTATATGCAATTTTGTTATCGATTCCGATTTTATTATTGATATGGAGTGCAACTTTAAAGGATAAATGGCTTATTTTAGCCTTTATACTTGCAGGTCTTCTTGTATTATGGCCTATCGATTATAAATTATTAGCAACTTATTTTTAATTGTTCTTTTTTCTTGATATTCTATAGTAAACGATTTAAAAAAAATAAGCCTCTCGGTTAATCCCCAGAGGCTTTTTTATTGCCCAAAAGTAAAAGGATTATTATGAATATAGGTCTTCAGGGATTACTCGGTAAGATACCTTTCAGCTGTTCAGACAGCAGGGTATTAACCTTTCAAAATTTACAAGTTCAGAAAAGTGCCCGTTACGCCTCACACGATATCATCGGCCAAAAGCCAGTAAATGAATATGTCGGGCCATCTATGACCACTCTTTCCTTTACTATTCAGCTAAGAGCACAACTTGGCTCTCATCCTCTTGTCTATCTTAATATGCTACAGGATATTCTAGATTCAGGAGAAGCTCAGAGGCTGATTCTTGGTTCTGAATATTTCGGTAAATACGTGCTTGAAAGTTACTCTGAAGACAGAAAGATTTATACAGGCTTAGGCGTATGTGTTGGTGCCGATGTCTCTGTATCTTTAAGAGAGGCTGCCGCATTCAATATGACATCATTTCTTAAAACTCAACTAGCCACCATAGGACTGTAAATGATTACAAATATCGTAGTTACAACGGAAAGCAGGCTTAATCTTGCACCGGCAAATGAGCTTGAAGAGATAGGTCAGAATGTGGCAACTATCCTCAAGACTATAAAAGGCTCGGTTCCTTTAGACAGAGATTTTGGGGTTGATTTTAGTCCAATTGATGCGCCATCAAATCAGGCTTTAATGCTTTGGAAAGTTGAGATTATTGAGGCTATAGAAAGAGATGAACCTAGAGCGCGTGTTTTAAAGATTGAATTTGACAAAAATAAAAGTAACGGCATGGAAGGTCAGTTAACTCCTGTCGTTACTCTGGAGATTGTAACAAATGACTGATGAGAATTTACCACGCTTTGGTCTGCCTGAGCTTAACTTTCTGACAGTAGATGCTACTGCCAATGAGAAGAGAATTATTGGAGCTTATGAGAAGATTACAGGTCGAGTTCTTGCCAATGGTGATCCGGTAAGATTGTTCCTTCTATCTTTAGCTGCAGAGAATACACAGTTAAGACAGGATTTTAACCTTGCAGCCAGACAGAACCTTTTGAGTTATGCTCAGGGGGAGTACCTTGATGCTCTTGGCAATATGGTAGATACACCAAGAGTTCAGGCGCAAAAGGCAGTTGTTGTACTGCGTTATACTTTATCTCACTACCTTGATGATACATATGTCATACCTGCAGGAACAAAAGCTTCTGATGGGGCACATATTTTCGAGACTCTTAATACTGTTGAAATTGGACCAGGCATCCTCTTTATTGATGTAATAGCTGAGGCTACTGAAGTAGGTGCTGAGTACAATGATATAGAAATTGGAGAAATCAATACTATGGTTGATCCAATGCCTGATATGGACAGTGTAGAGAATATTCAGAAGCCTTCTGGTGGTGCTGATACTGAAGAAGATAGTGTATATGCTGATAGAATCAGACTGGCACCTGATTCATTCTCTGTGGCTGGTCCTCACGACAGCTATGAGTATTTTGCCAAGTCATTCTCATCTGCAATCATTGATGTTTCAATCTATGGCTTAAATGAATATCCTGGCAATGTTTATGTAAGACCTCTTCTTACCGGTGGAACCATACCAACAGATGCATTCTTATCAGAACTTTATGAGTTTTTATCAGATGAGAATATCAGACCACTGACTGATTGCGTTCTTGTAAGCGCGCCTGAAGCTGTTAATTACGAGATTAACATCAAGTGGTATCTGGACAGCTCAAATATCAACAGAATTACTCAGATTACATCTGCAGTTGCAAAAGCGGTAGAAGAGTACCGATTATGGCAGCAGTCCTCAATTGGCAGAGATATCAATCCAGATGTACTTATCAAGATGATGAGGGACGCTGGGGCCAAGAGAGTGGAAATTCAAAGCCCTATATTCACTCAGATTGATAAATCACAGGTAGCTCAATGCTCTGTATCAGATGTATCAATAAGCTACGGTGGTAGTGAAGATGATTAAGATTGAAGATTCAGACTTGCTGCAGGAACTTATTCCTTCCTCAATCAAGGACGAGCAGATTTTTAAAGACTCGGTTCAAGCGTTAAAAACTAAAGACGATACTAAAGGTCATCTAAACGATGGCCTTTTTTATTATCGGCTTGATGAGTTAAGTTCTGATGTTTTAGACCACCTAGCCAATCAGTGGCATGTGCGAGTATGGCGTGACTCCTGGTCTGTAGAGTTAAAGCGATCAATTCTAAGAGGATTGATTAAAGAAAAGCGAAGAGTTGGATCTGTGAGCGCGGTTAAGAACGCAATCGCAAGTTTTGGCTCTGCTGCAGTTCTTACAGAGTGGTGGCAGAAGTCTCCACAGGATAAGCCTCATACCTTTGAAATCATCATAAATCAGAATGAGGTTGCAGGTACAGTAACTTCAGAAATAACTGAAGATCTGATTAGAACATTAGATTATACAAAGCCTGTTCGTTCACAGTATCAACTCAAGATTACATTCAGTCAGAAAGCGCAAATGACTATGGTTGCGTTAAGCAGACCCATTGTCTATGCACGTATTCATTTAAACAAATCAGTTTCATACACTGGTGAGACATCAATGTCTGCATCAGCTGTATTAAGACCATTCTCATACGCTCATATTTAGGATTAGGAAAAACTATGGCAAATATCAATACTATTGTAACTGATGCAGGTATTCAGGCTCTTATTAACGCTGAAAGAACTGGTACCGAAAAAGTTGGTTTAACAACTATTAAATTCTCTGATAAGGCAATCGCTGCTACCTCTGCTACTACCGATATTGGTGATGTTGTGGCAGAACTTACTACTGTAGCTGGTGCTGTAACAAGTGACCATACAATTCAAGTCACATCAATTGACAGTTCAGACAACGCTTACAAGGTAAGAACTTTTGGTGTATATACTGATAGCGGAATCTTATTTGCTGTTGCTTCATCTGCAGAGCCAATCTTAGAAAAGGTTCAGATTTCACAAGCTCTGTTTGCAGTTGATATTTATCTGTCAAACGGCAATCCTGAAGTTATTGAGTTTGGTGATGTAGGTTTTATCAATCCATCAGCCACAACAATGATTGAAGGCTCTGTAAGACTTGCAACAGACGATGAGGCAAGAGCACATACAGAGGAGAATGCCGTATTAACTCCTTCAAATATTCCTGCATTTATGCCTTCTTGGCTTGATGAAGTTATTCCTGCAGGTACTGTATTAGCAATCGCAACAAGCAATATTCCTGAAGGCTTCCTCTTGTGTAACGGTGCAGCAGTATCACGTACAGACTATGCCAGACTATTTGAGGCTATCGGCACAATCTATGGAGCAGGCGATGGCGAGACTACATTCAATCTGCCAGATCTGCGCGACAGATTCATTGAAGGTGCAGGTTCTAATGCTCTTGGAACTTACCTCGAAGCGGGATTACCTAACATAACAGGTCAGTTTAGCGCCCCTTACAATGACTCAACAGGGGCTATAAAATCAGGTGCACTGAGTTTTATTATGGCTAATGGAAACAGTTATCCAGAGAACGCCGCTAGGGGATACCTGCAATATTTTAATGCCTCTAATTCATCTTCTATTTACGGCAATTCCTCGACCGTACAGCCTAGAAGTTTGAATCTGTCAGTTTTAATAAAATATTAGTACTTTATCAAAATGGATAGATTGAGAGATTTAGGCTGAACCGTGCTTGAACCACCATAGATTGGGTTTGAGAGGTTTGCTCTAAATGCTAATTGTGCATCTTGAATAATGTTCATTCCACTAGCTGAAGTTGGTCCAAATGGAGATTTTCCACTGCCAGTGCTGACTAATGAAAGTGCTCCACCTATTCTTAGGTCACCTCTGATAACACTAACGATATCACCAGTGATGTTAGGTAACCTAACATAAGTGGTGGTTTTTCACAAAGAAATATTCCTAAAACTGGAGATGTCCTTTTTGATTTTAGTGGTGCTTTTTATAAAGAAGCAACTGGTCAAGGCGAACATTATGGCTCTGCTGTGGATTGGGACTCTCACAGTTGGCAAAGAACGGCTTTTGATGCAGCACGATTAAGCTCAACCTATGGTAATTCAAACACCGTACAACCACCAAGCTTAGTACTTAATTGTATAGTTAAATACTAATGCGGGTGGTTGTACAGTTGTTACATTGTTTGAGTAGATACTTGAAGAACGAGAAGCGTCGAAATCTGATGTATAAAAAGTAGCATGTGCACCAACGTCTAGCTTATTTGAATAAGCTGTTTTTGCTGAAAAAGCTTCTGAATAGTTTGTATCCCAACCACAGCCAGACCTACCAGTTATGTTAGGACCTAACATCACTGGTAACATTGTCTCTGTTATACGAGGTGACAATAATATGGGAGGTGCTTTTAGCAACAATGGTTGGGGTGCACGGCAATATATATCAGATACTGATGCTGGTTCTCACACAATAACTTCTTTAGTTTTATATGACGCAAATGTGGGTTTTGAAGCGTCACGTTCAAACTCTATTTATGGAGCTTCCTCAACCGTTCAGCCTTCATCACTTAGCCTTAACGTTCTAATTAAATATTAATATTTAATGAGGATATTAAGGTTCATAGACTTTGGTTGTACGGTAGTTGATGAACCGTAGATTGAGTTGCTAGAATTTGCATAAAATTCTAATACATAGGCTGTCTTTAAAACATTAGTTTGTTTTTCAATACTTTCTTCTGTATATAACCTTGAAGATGAAAAAGCACCTTGTGTATATTTAAAAATACTGCGGTCACCATTTTTTGCATCATAAGGCAAAAAAGTCACGTTACCAGTAATGTTAGGTCCTAACATAACTGGTAGGTCTGGCTGTGGTTGGGATACAAACTATTCAGAAGCTTTTTCAGCAAAAACAGCTTATTCAAATAAGCTAGACGTTGGTGCACATGCTACTTTTT
>Ga0256405_10004773_pt1 | contig 24755 bp, 20 predicted proteins | sample RumenRJG_02DNA_FD_189096 | JGI IMG/M metagenome (GOLD analysis project Ga0256405, IMG submission 189096) | Bovine rumen microbial communities from Lethbridge, Alberta, Canada - RJG_02 | ecosystem: Host-associated > Mammals > Digestive system > Stomach > Rumen | place: Canada: Alberta... | reverse complement strand
CACATACTTCTCCCAGCAGCTCAAAAAAGGTCCGGTCATACCGGTCCGCGTCAAAGTTGTCGATGAGCAAAAGCAGGCGGCTGCCGTAGCGCGCAATGCGGGACAGATGAAAGGCAAACAGGTCTTCGCCAGACATTTCCTCCCAGCGCAGCCTGTCCTGAAAGCGGATCTCCGCGATCGTAGTAAAGAGATCTTCATGAAAAGGGGCGTAAATACAGGAGAAATCCGTCGCAGCAGCGGCGTACTGCAGGGCAAGAGAAGTCTTGCCGCAGCCGCCGTCCCCGGTGATCCAGACGGGACTTAACCTGCGTCGGAACTGCTCGTCGATCCATTCCAGTTCCTTCTGCCTGCCCTTGAAAATCCGCCCGTTTACCGGGGGCCGGGAGACAGCGGCGATGGGCGGAAGCCCTTTCAGCCCGGCCTCCCGCTCCTCCACCTGCAGAATCTGTATGTTCTGGGGCAGAAGACTGCAAAGGCACTTACAGCAGTCGCGCAGAAGGGCCGCCAGCATCAGCCAGGCAAGTGCCGTGCCCAGTGCGCGGTCCGCACTGTCCTCTTCCCCTCTGCCGCTATACTCGTCAAAAGAGTCCAGAAGGGAGCGGATGTGGCGATAGATTGCATAGCGGTCCGCGGGATTCATCTGCGGCACAAGCTTTTTTTCCTCCCCGGGCTCATTCCTGAGGAATCCTTCGATCTCATCCCGAAGATCCTTTTTCCCCTTTTCACTGTACAGGCCGCAGTATTTTCCTACGATCAGCGTATTTGCCTCCACAATACAGCGCATGGAAGCGGAGGCCTCGACAGTTCCCTTGTCCGGGTCTCCCTCTACCAGCATACGGTCAAACTGCGCCCGCTCCGAAGCGACCGAATAGCCCTTTTCTTCACAGCGCAGGAGGAATCCGCGGCGCTTCGTATCTGCCTGAATGTAGTCCATCAGGGCATCCCAGCCGCCAAAGTGTAAAAAGAGGAAATGACCCATCTGCACATTGGGGCGGCCGTGCTTCGTCAGGATCTCCGTCATGTAAGTCAGGCACTCCTCGGAAAGTCCCTTTTCCGTATGATTCCCCCGGGGCACAGAAAGATCGGAGGCCGAAAACCGCATCAGCGGTCGGCTCTTGTCCTTGGAGTACAATCGCCGGTCGATCGCCTCCAGCGTGAGAATATAATCACTGCTCATAGTTAAATCTCAATCCTCTCAGTTTGCTGTCAGATTAGAATAACGTAAACTCGCTTCGCCGCTTTGTACACGTCCATCTGTGCGTCCGTTCGATTGATTATTACAATATATCAGCCGCAAATGCAGCATGGAAATCTCATCCCACGAAATCCTTTCATCGACATCCTCGATCTCAATCGACCATAATGCCTGGCGGTTGGTCCAGAAACACCCGTTGTGTCGGCTCAGGGCGATCTCCGCGATGGCTTCGTTTTCATCAATTATAGCACATTCGATTTCCGGCTCAATATCCGGCACAGCCGGGGATTTCGTGCAGGCAGTCATCCTCCCGCGGATCGTGATCCTGCCGGCCTTGCGATCCGTCACGGTCTTCACCATGTCGATCCGGATTCCTGATTCCAGTCCCATAGGGTCTTCTATCACAGCATTCATTCGACATACCTCCTCCACAAGCCATGTGGTCTTTTTGTAATGGAACAGCACAGCCCGGTCGGCGGCGTTTAAATCTGTGCGAATTCCGTTAGGTTTATCGTAAAGAACGCAATTTGCAGCAGCAATGCATTTTCTGGGGATACAATCCCTGAAAATAACCGCCTGCCCAAAAGACAAAAAACAGGCGGTTCTCTTACACTTGTAAGATACGCCGCCTGTCTATATTACGAAGTCGTCAGTTCTCTCTGCAGCCGAGAAAAGATCTCCAGATACTCCTCTTCCACCTGTGCAAAAGGCCTTACTGCATAATCGAGATCGATATGAATCTCCGGCGCCGGCCGGGGCTGGGGCTCCCGCAGCAGGATCTCCAGATCATACCAGAGCAGATCATCATCGATCTTTTTCAGTTCCCTCTGCTCCTCCCCGGTCAGTTTGCTGCCCAGAAACCTTTCATACACCAGGTCCAGCATATGATTCTCGAGTTCCCGGTAGGCCGGCAGAGATTCCTTGAATGGACGCGGGATGTCGGAAAGGTAACACTCGCAGGCATCATGTAAGAGGCACGCCAAAGCCAGCCTGTCACCCAGACCGCGCGCCAATGCCTCTTTTGCACAGCAGATACAGTGCTCCCCCACCGACCAGAAGGTCTTCACATGCCCGTTTCCCCTGCAGAGCATGGGGAGAGCGTGGGCAATATCTTTGATCTCAATCTTCTCTTTTTCGGGTTCTGTCGGTACAAACCGGACGCCCGTGTAGGTTCTGATATAACTAGTCATAATCCCCCTGCCTCTATTGAAAGCCCTCACAGCCGGGCATTTGTCCGCATGTCTGAAAGCTCGTCCTTCTTCTCAAATCATTCCGGTCCTCTTCACCTTCCCCTTCACATAAAACAGGCAGATCAGACCCATAATGATCTGCAGCGTAGAGGAGAAGGGGGTTGCCAGTCCGATCTTAAAAAGAGAGACAGGCACCTGTTTACTCATGAAGAAGGACACCGGCACGCGCACACAAAAGGCGCTGAGAATGCCCTGGGCCATCACAAACCGGGTCATGCCGATGCCGTTAAAAAACCCGATAAAACAGAAGAAAACCGGTGTAAGCATACAGTCGATGGCGTAGGCCTTGAGATAGTCCGCGCCGGCTGCCGCCACATCCATATCCTTGGCGAACAAAAGGGCCAGTTCCGTGCCGTGGAAGAAGGACAGGTAGAACATGATCGTTCCGACCGCCAGAGAGAGCAGAATCCCGTAGCGCAGTGCCTTCTCCGCCCGGTCAAAGCGCCCCGCACCGGCATTTTGTGCCACAAAAGCCGACATGGACTGCATGAAAGCCGAAGGCACCAGCATGATAAAGGCACAGACTTTTTCCGCAACACCGATTCCCGCAGAGGGGACAACACCGAGTGCATTGACGATGGCCTGAATGATCAGAAAAGAAATTCCGACCAGCAGATCCTGGGTCGCAATCGGAAGACCCAGACGGGTAATACGGGCAATAATATCACCCCTGAAGCGGATCTGTTCCCTCGACAGTGCGAAAGGCATCCTGCCTTTTCGCAATCTCTGCCGCATTAGGAAAAAGGAAATCACAACGCTCACTGCCTGAGCGGCCACCGTTGCGATGGCGGCACCGATCGTTCCCATATGAAATCCGGCAACAAGGAGAAGATCCCCTGCTATATTGCAGACACAGGCAATGGCCACTGTGATAAGAGGCGTGACAGAGTCGCCGATCCCCCGGAAGATACTGCCGATCAGGTTATAGGCAATGATGACCAGCATACCGGCCCCGCAGATCCGCACATAAGCCACGGTGAGGTCAAAGGCCTCTGCCGGGGCCTGCATGATCTTCGAGATCACACCTGCTCCCGCTGTGCAAAGTATTGTAAGGACAACTCCTATGCAGGCAAAAAGTACCAGGCATGCGCCGATAGTCTCCCCTCCCTTTTTGGCCTGGCCGCGCCCGATCTGCTGTCCCAGCAGAATTGTCGCGCCCATGGCAAAGCTGGCTACCAGATTTGTCAGCGTCAGCATGATCTGCGATCCTGTCGTAACAGCGGAGACATGTGCCGACACATTAGCTGCATCTGTAAAGCGGCCTACGATCATCAGATCGACCGCACCGTACATAGCCTGCAAAAAGAGCGCCGCCAGGACCGGCAGCGCAAACCGCACCAGCGGCAGTAATATTTGTCCTTCTGTAAAAGTTCTGACCTGTGCTTTCTGCTCCATTTTTTCCTTTTCTGCTTCTTTACTCCGGTCATTCCACGACCGGAATCTGACTTAACAATAAGATCGGATTTGAAACCGCCTTTTACAAGCCCGTCTGCGGACCGCGCACGCCATTGTAACACTATTTTTCATTTGAAACAACAAAGATACTATCATCTTCCGGAAACCGATCTTCCGGAAACTGAGATAGGGCCAATATTCTCTCCAGGGAATATTCTGCCCGCGGAAATCTGCATAAAAAGAACGCGGCCGCAATTCCCGCGGCCGCGCCTGACTCATTCATTCAAAGATCATTCATTCAACGATCATTTAAGAAACTGTCATTTGAGAAACAATCATTTGAGAACTGATCGTTTCACTGACAAAACTCCGGGATGAAAACTTCCGTCACCGGGTCAATTCGATTATTCGCTCTCCAGTAAAGGATAAACGACTGCTGCCAGCGCTGCGCCGACCAGCGGTCCGATGATGAATACGATCAGAGAACCCAGAGGTGCCGTATTTCCGGTGATACCCGCTACAAAAGCAGGGGCGATGGAACGGGCGGGGTTGACGCTGGTGCCGGTCAGACCGATTCCGACAATATGGACAAAGGTCAGCGTCAGGCCGATGATCAGGCCTGCAAAGGAACCGTGTTTAAACTTCGGAGATGTGACTCCCTGAATCACCATCAGGAAGATAAATGTGAGGATGATCTCCACCAGAAGTCCGGCAATAAAGCTTCCGTTGACACCGGCAAGGCCGTTGCTGCCGTAACCGCCGGTCATATCTGTCACGCCGCCTGCAGAGAAGATCACAGCAAGCAGGATGGTCCCGATAAATGCACCGATTATCTGGAAGATCCAGTACATGACAGCATCTTTGGCAGAGATCGCCTGGCGCATCAGCATTGCCAGAGTAACAGCCGTATTGAAATGTCCGCCGGAAATATTACCGACACAATAAGCCATGGCAACAACAGACAGGCCAAAAGCAAGAGCTGTAAGAAGATAACCGCTTCCGGCTGCCGCATCACAGCCGACAAGCATCGCTGTACCGCAGCCCATGAAGACCAGGACACAGGTTCCGATCATTTCAGAAAGATATTTTTTCATCTAAATCACTCCTTTCCCTTATGTTTCGGGTCGATACCTTGCATGCAGAGCGGACATACAGACTTTCCCCCGTCTTTTGTGATCAACCGGCTCTTCACTTCGGTATCCGAATAAACTTCTGTCGGTCTGTTTCCCTCCCGTAACCGTCTGTTATTGCCGGATTCCGGTCCTGTCAGAAAACGTTTTATCTGCAGGAAATATCCTGCAGTAATATACCGACATCCTTATTATACCACTGCAAATGCCGATCGCTATAGTTTTCTTGCTGTATCTGTCCAGAAGCTTGTTTTTTATAACCGTCTCTTTGTCACAGTACAGGTCCTCAGAAGGACATCTACTCCTGTAACTTTTTTCGCAAGGTGTTCAAAACCCGTTTTTTGTCCGCCGACCAGGCAGGTGCAATGAGAAGGGATTTGGGACCGTCCCCGGTAAGCCTGTGGATAAGGATCTCTTCCGGCAGAAGCCGCAGGCAGTCCTTCACAAGTCCGCAGTATTCCTCCAATGTCATAACAGGAAAGGGGCTTTCTTTGTATTCTTCCGCCATCTGCGTTCCGCGCAGGATATGCAGCTGCTGAAGCTTGATTCCGTCGACAGCCGGTTCCATCCGTCCCAGATACCTCACTGTCTCAAGCATATCCTCACGGCTTTCCCCGGGCAGCCCCAGGATCACATGGACCACCACTTCGATGCCCGCCTCTTTCAGTTCCCGGACAGCCTTCTCGAAAACAGGCAGCTCCCAGCCCCGGTGGATCCTCTCCGCTGTCCTTTCATGGATCGTCTGCAGCCCCAGTTCCACCCAGACCGGTTTGATCTTCCGCAGCTCCCGGAGCATTTCCATGATTTCCGGGGGCAGGCAGTCGGGACGCGTCCCGATTGACAGTACCGCGATCTCCGGCCTGCGGATGGTCGCCGCATAGAGCTTTCGCAGCCGTTCCAGTTCATCTTCGCTTCTGAAATAAGTGTTGGTAAAAGATTGAAAATAGGCGATATACTTTCTCTCCGACAGGGGTATCCTGGCCGGAAACTTGCCGTCCACCAGCTGCCGTGCCAGCCGGATCTGCTCCTCCGGAGACAGAAAGGGGGCTGCAAAATCACCGGACCCGCCCTCTGAACAGAATGTACAGCCGCCGTAACCGATCTTTCCGTCCCGGTTGGGGCAGGTACAGCCGCTCGTCATAGACAGCTTGTATACTTTTGTGCCAAAGCGCTCTTTCAGCGCCTCCGACAGCATTTTATGCCGCATGAACACCTCTTTGTAACAACGCCTTTTCACCAACCCGGAGAAAAAGTGCTGAAGGGGACCTGTGATCAGCAGGACCTTCAGCACTTTTTTAGACAAAATCAGGCCTCTTTTCCTCTCTCCTCCAGAATCTTTTCCACCAGTTCTGCGGCCTCGTAGACCATGCCGTCGCAGTGCGGCTTTCTCTCTCCGCCTCTCTCCTTGTTCATACGCAGCAGGTCGGCGCAGTCAAGACATCCGTCATGGTTATCCCGGATCGCCCGCTGAAATGCGGCGATTGTCGGCCCGTCATCGATACCCTTCAATCCCAGGACCATGAGGGCGCTGGTGACAGCACCGCAGGTCCCGGCCATCTTCATGCCGTTGCCAAAGTTGGCCCCGATGCCGCAGGCCTGCTCCTGTGTGAGCCCGCAGTCCTCCGCGAAAGCACACAACAGTGCCTGGGCGCAGTTGTAATGCACATCCGGGTCGTTGCGGATCACTTTTGCTTTTTCAAGATTCTTCCCCATAAGTATCCTTTCCGGCAGTTTTATGCCTTTTGATATCCTGCAGCATCCAACATTCGCAGGCACCTGTGTATCCCATTCGGCAAATAACTTTGTCATCCAACCATTTTTGCCGAAAGAAACTTCTGTCAGATTTTAAACTTCATCCCCGTAACACGAGGCAACATTGTGGCGAGGAAGGTATAGACGTATTCCACACTGGCAATACGGACCGCGTCTCTTCCCAGGTCTCCGAATTTTTTTGTGGCGGTCATGGTCTTTCCGTCAATGTAAAAACCAAAGCAGACCATACCGACAGGTTTGTTGGGAGTTCCTCCCGTGGGTCCTGCCACACCGGTGATCCCGACGCCGACCTCTGCCCGGTTGGCGCGCGCAGTGCCGACTGCCATCTGAATCGCGACTTCTTCACTCACGACGCCCTTTTCCTCAATGGTCCGCTCAGAGACGCCCAGATATTTAACCTTGGCATCATTGGAGTAGGTCACGAATGAGGCGTTGAACACATTGGATGCGGAAGGAATGTCTACCAGATGCGCGGCGGCAAGGCCTGCTGTGCAGGACTCCGCGAATGAAATGGTCCATCCTTTTGCTGTAAGAATATCTACGACAAGTGCCGCGCGGGCATCCGTTTCTTCGCTTTTTATCACATATTCCATAAAAAACTCCTGTTCACCTTTCTGGCATGCCGCTCGCCAAAGCGGCAGCGCAGGGAGAAAGCCCAAAACGGGTTTCTCCGACGCGATCAACGAAGATTTTGTACCCCGCGGCACAAATCTCCGGAGCACTTCAGCACGCAGACAGCCTTATCTGAGCAGCGCACCCTTGGCGGAGAAGTTGTAGAACCTGCCGCCGATCCACTGACGTCCGGTAAGCATATGCCCGTCTTTTACGCTGAAATAAAATCTGTTTCCGCCGATCGTCTGCCAGCCCGTCAGCATATGCCCGTCTTTGGTGCTGAAATAGTACTTCTTCTTTCCAATGGTATGAAAGCCTTTCAGCATCTGCCCGCTTCCGGGATCGAGGTAATATTTCATGCCTCCGATTGACTGCAGGCCTGTCAGCATACGTCCGTTCTTGACACTGAAATAGTACTTCTTTCCGCTGAGGGTCTGCCAGTCCGTCAGCTTGCGCCCATTGCGGTCATAATAGTAGGTGGCTCCGGCATTTCTGTACCAGCCGGTAATTTTCGAACTCTTCTTTTTCAGCCCCAGGTACTGGGCAATTCCTGCGGCATCCGCCTGTCCCAGACTCCTGAGAAAAGCCTCTTTCTTAAGCTTTGCTGCGTCTCCCTCATTGGACATGAAAGCGTGCTCTACAATGACCGCGGGAATTCCGAATTTCTTGTTGTGGTAAAGGCCGCCGTAATAATCGCCCTTTTTGCCCCTTTTGTCGCGGCGCGACTTATCATCGCTGTACCTGGTACGTACCCCGCCATTGGTGAGTCCGCATTTGGCAATACGCGTTATAATTGCCTGCGCGAGCTTTTTGGACTGCGATCCGACCCATGCGGAAAAACTCTCATTCTGATAATATACACGCACGCCATGGGTTGCTCTGGACTCTCCTTCCCCAAAGGCATTGTTGTGCAGGCAGACAAAAATATCCGCTTTATTTCTCTGCGCGACTCTGCTGCGGGCAAGGAGATCTGCGGAAGTGCCTCCGCTGGTCAGCGACCGGTCCGTAGTTCTTGTCAGTATCACTTTTACGTTTGCATATTTATTCAGCTCGTCCCGGCAGTATTTCGCGATCTTCAGGTTGAGCGCCTTCTCCTGCATACCGTAATAGCAGGCACCCTTTTCCGCCCCTCCATGGCCCGGATCCAGTACAACGACCCTTGTCTTTGCCGCCGCGTCTGCCGTCACAGTTCCCGTCAGTGCACAGGATACAGGATTGACAATGCCTGCTGAAAGCAGGATCACTGACACCAGCACAATTGACAGAATCCTTTTCACAAGATCCTTTCTACCTTTCAATGTTGTTCCCCCTTCTTAATCCGATTGTATCTCCTTATGTGTCTCTGTTCCGGTCTCCCCTGTATTGCAAAAACCCGCAGCAGATCCATATCCAATCTGCTGCGGGCGCTCTCACCGTTACTATTCACCCAGATTTCTCAGCCCTGCAGACCTCTTGCCTGACGGTCCATATCTTCTACAACGATGTCATAGATCTCACCCAGTGATCTGCAGTATGCCAGCACCAGCCAGGGTTCGTTGGTATGGTAGTGGATCTTGATCGGATCCCCGTCTCCGCCGACTGCCAGCAGGCTGTCGCCCTTAAAATTCGAGGCGATATAGTCAAAGACCTCATCTTCGTCCAGATCTTCGTATCCGTCAATCAGAAGCTGCGTATCATATCTGAATTCAATTGTCTGTTCCGGTATCATATTCTATCCTCCAAAATTTATGCTTCCGGTGCGTCCTGTTCTTCCGAAACATTCTGTCCTTCCGAAGCTTTCTGCCCTTCCGGCGCATTCTGCTCTCCTGAAGCGTTCTGTCCTTCCGGCACATCCTGCTCTTCTGAAGCACTCTGCCCTACCGGCACATTCTGCTCTTCTGAAGCGTTCTGTCCTTCCGGAACGGCTGTCTTGGCAGTGCCGATTTTTCTGGGTTCGGGCTTCCTGTTCAGAATCGCCATAAACTCTTCACCGGTGATCGTCTCTTTAAAATACAGGTATTCTGCAATCTCGTCAAGTTTGCGTTTGTTATCGCGCAGAATCTTCAGCGCTTTTTCATGCTGTGCACGCACAAGCTCGACAACTTTCCGGTCAATCATGGCCTGTGTCTGTGCTGAGCAGGCAAGGGATGTGTCTCCGCCAAGATACTGGTTTGTGACAGTCTCCATGGCAACCATATCAAATTCATCACTCATTCCGTAGCGGGTGATCATGGCGCGAGCCAGCTTTGTCGCCTGTTCGATATCATTGGAGGCGCCTGTCGTGACAGATCCGAATTCCACTTCCTCCGCGGCGCGGCCGCCGGTGAGTGTGGCGATCTTGTTTTCGATCTCCTCCTTGCTCATCAGGTAGTGGTTGCCTTCCTCTTCCACCTGCATGGTATAGCCGAGAGCGCCGGATGTGCGGGGGATGATCGTGATCTTCTGCACCGGTGCGCTGTTGGTCTGCATGGCAGCCACAAGGGCGTGACCGACTTCGTGGTAGGAAACAATGAGTTTTTCCTTGTCTGTGAGGATCGCGTTCTTTTTCTGATAACCGGCAATGACGACTTCGATGCTCTCCTCCATATCCGCCTGGTTGGCAAACTTGCGGCCGTCGCGGACAGCACGCAGCGCCGCCTCATTGACGATATTGGCAAGCTCGGCGCCGGAGGCGCCTGCCGCCATGCGGGCGATCTTGCTGAAGTCAACGTCACCGCCGACCTTGATCTTCTTGGCGTGGACCTTGAGTATATCGATGCGGCCCTGCAGATCGGGAAGTTCTACAGGCACGCGGCGGTCGAAACGCCCTGGCCTCGTGAGCGCCGGATCGAGGGCTTCGGGACGGTTTGTCGCCGCCAGAATGACGACTCCCAGGTTCTCTTCAAAACCGTCCATCTCGGTCAGCAGCTGGTTCAGAGTCTGTTCGCGCTCATCGTTGCCGCCCAGCGCGCTTCCGTCACGCTTTTTGCCGATGGCATCGATCTCATCGATGAAGACAATGCAGGGTGCTTTTTCCTTGGCCTGACTGAAAAGGTCACGGACCTTGGAAGCGCCCATACCGACAAACATCTCGACAAATTCCGAACCGGACATGGAGAAGAAAGGTACATTGGACTCTCCCGCAACCGCCTTGGCCAGCATGGTCTTACCGGTGCCGGGAGGGCCGACGAGCAGAATGCCCTTGGGCATTGTGGCGCCGATCTCTTTGTATTTGCCGGGATCGTGCAGGTATTCCACGATCTCCATCAGGTTTTCTTTGGCCTCCTCTTCCCCGGCGACATCGGTAAAACGAATACCCTCCGAGGATTTTACATAGACCTTGGCATTGCTCTTACCCATACCGAACATCATCGAAGAGGCGCCGCCGTTTGCCCGCTCGATCATCTTCTTGTTCAAATAATAGCCAAGTCCGCCGAAAATCGCGATCGGCAGCACCCAGCTGAGCAGGAAAGCCGCCATGGGCGATGTCTCCTGCACGATATCACTGCGGAATGACGCCCCGGCTTTGTAGAGACGTTCCGTGAGACCGTCATCTGTTACATACCCGGTGCAGTATACCTTGCCATCCTTATCCTTGAACAGGATATCGCCGGATCTGAGCTCAACGGATTCAATCTGCTTGTTCTCCGTCATCTCAATAAAAGTCTCATAGCCGACTTCCTCAATGGATGCCCTCTGAATCGACGGCATAATAAAGGCATTGATGATCATCATTGTCAGAATAACAACCAGACCATAATACAACATAGACCTCTGGGGAGGTTTTACTTCCTTCATTCTTAATGATTCCTCCTTTTTTACAAAAGTCAGGCAAGTTCGCCTGTTCTAAGGATGATAGCACAAATAAACTATAATCACATAAAATATTTGTAAAAAATGCATGATAATTATCTACTTCTAACCGCCTTCATCAGGATTCCGGGGCTTCCGCTGCCTCTTCCTGGACTCTTTGTATCTCTCCGGAGAGGGTCGAGAAGAGCTGGGCAGTGTCGATCGGTTTGCTGAGGCAGGCGTCCATTCCGGCTTCAAAGCATCTGGCTTCATTGGAAGGATCTATATCCGCTGTCAGCGCAATGATCGGAATCGTGGCTGCATCCTGCAGCGAGCAGGCACGTATTGCTTTCGCTGTTTCCAGCCCGTCCATGATCGGCATCATGACATCCATCAGGATTGCCTGGAAGTGATAGGAGCCGCTGTTCTCGTAGATTTCCAGAGCCTCTTCACCGTCTCTGGCAAGCTCCGCATGTACGCCGAGCGTCTCCAGGATCTTGATAATGACCTCTGCGTTGAGTGTGTTGTCCTCTGCAACCAGAATATTCTTGCCGTACAGAAGCCGTCCTTCGATTGTTGAGTTGCGGCGATTCTGTGTACGGATCTGATCAGGAGAGGCAAGATCATACTCCAGTGACACGATAAAGGTTGTACCGCTGCCGAGTTTGCTGTGACAGGTAATGGTTCCGCCCAGAAGGTCGATCAGAGTCCTGCAGATATACAAACCCAGGCCGGTGCCGTCATTCATCGTGCCTTCACTGTCAATTTCCTGTTCAAAAGGCATGAACATTCTCTGCTGGAAGGATTCGCTGATCCCGCGTCCGGTATCGCTGATCGTATAGGTATGACTTGCATGCCCGTCCGCATAGACAACACTTGCCTCGAACGAAATTCTGCCTCCCGGCCGTGTAAACTTGACCGCATTACTGAGGAGATTCACGATGATGCGGGTCACATGCTCCGCATCCATCATGACCATGCGGTTCTCGCAGCCTTCAATTCTTGTCTTCAGCACCTGTCCCGACGCGCTTGCCTTCTGGGCAATGATCGCCACAGCTTCTTCGAGTACCTCCCGCTCATGGACAGCTGTACACACACTGACCACCTTTCCTGCATTGATGCGGCTGGTCTCGAGGACCTCATCGATCAGACTTGTCAGATAGTGGGTCGAGGAGAGCATTTTTTCCAGATTGTCACGAATGTTATCCGGCAGATCTTTATTGCGGAGGGAAAGCTGCGCCAGACCCTTGATCGCCGTCAGGGGGGTCCTCATATCATGGCTCATATGGGAAAGAAATGCTTCCTTCTCCTGCTCGGATTTGACAGCGACGCGAAGCGCTTTGGCCATCTCCTCAATCTGTTCCTTGTCTCCGATCTGTTTGGTTGTATCGATAAAGGTAAGGACAAGTCCGCTGACATATCCTTTCCGCCTTGCCGGTTCTCTTTCCGGATACTCGGTTTCCTGCACAGCGGTTCCCATACCTGCGGGGGAAGATCCGTCGACACCTGCCGCACCGCCTCCGGTGCCGCCCGCCGGACGGAAATCCGCGCCTTCCTCTTCGGTCATTCCTGTATCCATGAGCTTCTTCTCGTGTGTCCGGTAAGGCGCTATGCGCACCAGGTAGGTCTTTCCGGCTACGGACGCGCAGGCAAGTTCAACCGGCTGCATAGTCTGCAGGACCTGATGGCAGAGGGCGATCAGATCCACTGTCGCAAAGTGATAGGCGATGTAGCGGAAGGAGCGTCCGACATCGTGTTCCGCCACGCTGAACTCATCCGCAATATACTCTGTAAACTTGCGGACATTAAGCTTGCGGTCGACCATGACGATACCGACAAGGGTAGTTGCAAGGAAGTTTGCCATGTCATCATTGACAGATGCCAGCTCCCCGACCTTGGACTGGTATTCGGAGTTTACTGTATAGAGTTCTTCGTTGACGGACTGCAGTTCTTCGTTTGAACTCTGCAGCTCTTCATTTGCCGTCAGCAGCTCCTCATTGGCTGCCTGCAGCTCCGCATTGACGGATTCGAGTTCTGTGACCGTATGACTCAGATTTTCCTGGGTCACATGGAGCTCTTTTTCCAGATCCGCGATACGCTGCGCAGCCGCCGTCTCGATATTATAGTGTTCGCTATCGACGCGGTCTGCCGGCTCCTGTGACGAGCGCAGAAAGGCAATGGCAGTCACGCCGGTCTGCGTCCCCATTTTGTCGCTGATGGGCTGTGCGACAAGGGTAATGTATTCCGGAGTCTTCCCGATCTGGACCGGGATCTTGTCGTATGCGATGCGCACGCGTTTCTCGCGCGCTTCCTTCAGCCCCTTGGAAACAGCAATCCGCAGGTCATCCCGGATCAGAGAGAATATATCCAGTGTCGCATTGCCGACCGGTATGGTGATAAAATCTCCGCACTTTCCGTAGGAATGGCAGAGCTCATTTTTTTCATTGACGAGCACGCAGGCAGGCATCAGCAGCTCCAGCGCGCGCGTGTCCATTTCTCCCGCAGGGAAGTGAGAATCTCCGTCGTAGTTGTCCCCCTTAAAATGCTGCGGCATCAGCTGGCTCTCGATCCCCTGCAGAGAATAGGTGATGTGCTCGTGGGATGGTGTGCGTCCCGAGCTGTTGTGCACGAAGATTTTCTCATTGGGGCAGAGTACACGAAAGACATCGTCGTAATCGATGACCGATTCCGACCTTCCCAGAAACAGGTATCCACCGTCATTGAGCGCCATATGGAAGATGGCGAACAGATTTCTCTGCAGTATATTCTGGAAATAGATCAGCAGGTTTCTGCAGCTGACCAGATCGAGCCGGCCGAAGGGCGGATCCTGGAAAACATTGTGCTGGGCAAATACGATCATCTTCCGTATATCATGATTGACCGTATATCTGTTTCCCTTTTTGGTAAAAAACCGGGACAGGCGGGTGATCGAAACATCCTCCTGTATACTGTCCCCGTAGACGCCCCGTCCGGCAACCGCAATGGAGTCCGCATCCAAATCTGTGGCGAAGATTTTAATGTTGCGGCGAAGCCCCATTTCCTCCATGGCTTCCGCAAACAGGATCGCGATGGAGTAGGCCTCCTCACCTGTGGAACAGCCGGCCACCCAGACACGGATCTGGTCCGAGGGACGGGCATTGCGCAGAAGGTCTTTGATGACACGTTCTTTGAGAATGTCAAAATAGTCCTGATCCCGGAAAAAACTGGTGACTCCGATCAGAACCTCTTTGGCCAAAAGGCGTGCCTCCTCCGGATTGTTGGACATGTAATTGACATATTCGCGGAGGTTGCGGTTATGCGTGACAACGATTCTGCGCTCGATGCGCCGCAGCACTGTTGTCTTCTTATAATAAGAATAGTTGACATTCGTGACATTTTTCAGAATCGTAAAGACCTGTGACAGGAGGTCGCCGTCCGACAGCTGAAGCTTCTGCCCGGCATCCGCCATGGAGCGGGAAATATGTGCCATTTCACGGGCGATACTGTCAGGATTCAGGATCAGATCCACAAAGCCGGTCGCGATCGCACTGCGGGGCATACCGTCAAACTTGGCGCTCTCGGGCGACTGGGCAATGATCATTCCGTTCCGCTCCTTGATGGACCGGATCCCGTTGGTACCGTCAGAACCGGTTCCCGAAAGGATCATCGCGACCGCACGGTTCTCGTAGGACTTGGCCAGCGACCGGAAAAAGACATCAATCGGATGATTGATATGCTGGTGGTTATATTCGTAAAGATGAAGAACATCTTCCTCGATTTCCATATTGTATTTAGGCGGCAGCATGTAGACTGTATTTTTGCGGACATGCATACCGTCCTGGACTTCCAATACCGGCATAGAGGTATATTTGCCCAGGATATCCGCCAGAAGACTGCGGTGGTCCGGAGAAAGATGCTGAATCACAACAAAAGCCATGCCTGTATCGGCAGGAAGAAATGTCAAAAACTGCTGTAATGCCTCGAGTCCGCCTGCTGACGAGCCGATTCCAACCACACAGCCGGGACGTTCACTTTTTTTAATTTTCTCTCTTTTCATGCCTCAGCTTAGACCTCCCAAGTATTGTTTACATGGATCCTGCCCGTACGGTGCGGATAATCCTTGCTACCACTTCCTCGATCTCTCCGCTTCCTTCCCGAACAATCAGATCTGCATATTTTTCGTACAGTTTACAACGCTCATCGTACAAGTCGCGAAGCGTCTGTCCCTTGCGGAGAACAACTCCGCGCTGACGGATATTGCGCAGCCGTCTCTGTATTACATCAAAATCAACCTGCAGATATATGATCGCGCCGATCTCCCGCAGGTGCATCATCGCCTCTTCTCCGTATACGGCGCTTCCGCCGGTGGCGATGACACTCCTCGATGCCTGCAATGAGGCATTTACCCTGTTTTCCACTTCTATAAAACCGTCAATTCCCTTTTCTTCGATAATTTCAGCCAGGCGCATACCTTCTTCTCTCTGGATCAGGATGTCCGAGTCGATAAAATCGTACCCGATGACCTTTGCCAGAATAACACCGACTGTGCTCTTTCCCGATGCCGGCATTCCAATCAATATGAGATTATCCTTTTTTGCCAATGCTTGACCTCATCTCCTTTCATCCGCCGGCTGCGGCAGTCCGGGACGCGTGCGCTCTGTATTTTTTCGTGTGCCTGTCTGCATCATATCTGCAGGGCAAAGCCGCACATGGATGCATTTTTTCGATGCGCAGACAGGCGTCCCGCTTAGATAAAAAACAATCTATGTTTAAGTATACCACAACCCCAATCCATTTACCTGTATAGAACTATATTTTTATGAGATGCTCCTTAACAACAGAGTTGTTTCTTTCATGTCAAACTCGTGTTATACTGTAAAAGCCTGAACTATGCCATTCCGGATCTTCAGGTTTTGGATTATTGTTATTCATATGCTTTTGCCGCGCCCGGCGCGGAGCAATGCGTCATTTTTCGTCATATATGTTTTGAACAGGAGGTCATGAACAGACTTATGATTCCTTTTAACGTTCCTCCCTTCATCGGGACAGAGCTCGAATATGTAAAGCAGGCCATCGACGCGCACAAGATCTGCGGTGACGGACAGTTTACCAAAAAATGCCATGCCTTTCTGGAAGAGCGCTTCGGTGCGCAGAAGGTGCTGCTGACGACCAGCGGGACCACAGCCCTTGAAATGGCAACACTTCTGTGCGGACTCGGGAAAGGGGATGAAGTCATCGTTCCCAGCTTTACCTTCTCCAGCACAGCCACCGCCATTGTCCTGACCGGCGCAACGCCTGTGTTCGTTGACATCCGACCGGATACCATGAACATTGATGAGACAAAGATTGAAGCCGCCATCACAGAAAAGACCCGCGCGATCATGGCGGTTCACTATGCCGGCGTCGCATGTGAAATGGACACCATCATGGATATCGCCGCCCGGCATAATCTCAAGGTGATCGAAGACGCCGCGCAGGGTGTCATGTCCACATACAAAGGCCGTGCCCTGGGCACAATCGGCAATTTCGGATGCTACTCTTTCCATGAGACCAAAAACTACTCTATGGGCGAGGGCGGCGCACTGCTGATCCGCGATCCCAGGTACAACGATGCCGCCGAGATCCTCCGCGAAAAGGGTACCAACCGCGCCCGCTTTTTCCGCGGACAGGTGGACAAGTACACCTGGGTGGACTATGGCAGCAGCTACCTTCCCAGCGACATGAACGCCGCCTATCTCTGGGCCCAGCTTCAGGAGGCAGACCGCATCAACGACAATCGTCTGGCCGCCTGGAACACCTACTCCCGGGCTTTTGCGCCGCTTGCTGCATCCGGCCGCATTGAAGTCCCTACCATACCTGAAGGCTGTGTCCACAATGCGCACATGTATTACATCAAGCTGCGCGGACTGGACGACCGCACTGATTTCATTCGTTACATGAAAGACAAGGGCATTGTCACTGTCTTCCACTATATCCCGCTGCACAGCGCGCCTGCAGGCCTGAAATTCGGCCGCTTCCATGGAGAAGACCGCTATACAACCAGCGAGGGAGACCGCCTGGTCCGCCTGCCGCTCTACTACGGACTGACAGCCGAAGACCAGGACTACGTCATCCGCACGGCTCTGGAATACCTGAATAAAGAATGACGAAAAGCCGCGGGAGCGCCGTGTCTGCACGAACGCTCATGAGGCTTGGACCAGCTTTTATTCACGCCTGTTTCCGGGCGCCGGCCTTTGGCCGCAAGAAAGATAATCCGACAAAGCGCCGTGTCTGCACGAGCGTTCGGGAGACCTCGAAAAGTGTCCTGAACATGATACACGGCGTATTTTTCATCCGAGGGGACTCCTATGCCTTCTGCAGAAAAAAAGAAACTCATCAGCTTTATCATTCCTTGCTATGCCAGCGAAGGTTCCGTGGGTCTCGTCATCGATGAGATCCGGGAAGTCGTTGCGCAAAAGCCCGACTTTGATTACCAGATTGTCGCTGTCAACGACTGTTCTCCTGACAACGTGATCGGCGTTCTCCGCGAGATCGCGGCAAAGGACCCCAAAGTTGCTGTCATCGACCTTGCCAAAAACGGCGGGCGTCACAACGCGCTCATGTGCGGCTGCCACTACGCCGCCGGCGACTACATTGTATTCATTGACGACGACCAGCAGTGCCCTGCCGACCGTCTCTGGGATCTGCTCGATCCGCTGGTAAACGGAGATTATGATGTCTCGATCGCCCGTTACCGCAAGAAGACGCAGTCCGGCTTCAAAAATTTCGGCTCTGCCGTCAATGACCGCGTGGCGACCTGGCTTCTGGGCAAGGACCCGAATCTGAAATTTTCCAACTTCTCCGTGATGAAAAAATTTGTCAAGGATGAAGTCATCAAGTATACAAACCCCTATCCCTATCTCTCCGGTCTGATGCTGCGCGCAACACGCCGTGTCATCAACGTAGACATGGAGGAGCGGGTACGCACCATCGGTGTCGGACATTACAGTTTCAAAAAGTCCTTTGCCCTCTGGATGAACAGCTTCACGGCCTTTTCCGTAAAGCCCCTGCGCCTTGCCACCGGAATCGGTGTCCTCTGGGCCATCCTCGGCGTCCTGATGGGCCTGCGGACAGTCATCCGCAAGCTCCTGAATCCGGCGATTCCGCTGGGGTACAGTTCCACGATGGCCATTCTCCTCTTTTCCACAGGAATGATCATGTTTATGCTGGGTCTGATCGGAGAATACATAGGCCGTATTTACATATCACTGAACAACTCACCTCAGTTTGTTATCCGGGAAAAATATAATCTTCCGGACGCAGATTCAAAATAGGAGTAGATCCATGTCTGTTTCCGTTTCTCCAAATGCATCACCTGCAAAGTCCCTTCCCAAGAAAAAGCTTCTCATCATCGGAGCCGGGGACTTTCAGCTTCCCCTCGTTGCGCAGGCGGCAAAAAGCTGCGAGGTCCTTCTGGCCGCGCCGGTCATTTCCGCCGCCTTCGAGCCCTATATTTCCGACCGCCTGATCGTTGATGTACGCGACGAAGAGGCAATTCTCGCCTTTGCCCGCGCACACAAAATCGACGGCGTCATCACCGACCAGACGGATATTGCCGTCCGCAGTGTCGCCTATGTGGCCGAAAATATGGGACTTCCCGGGATCGGCTGCGAGACGGGAATTCTTTTTACCGATAAGAGCCGCATGCGGACGCGCCTGGCCGAACTCGGCATACCCCAGCTCGCAAACAGGACTGTCTCCTCCGTCGAGGATGCATGTGCCTTCTACCAGGAACTCTGCGGTGCTGCCGGCGAAAACGCAGCACCTGTCCGGGTCATCATCAAACCTCTGGATACCCAGGGAAGCCGCGGTGTTCAGGTCTGTGCCGGTGAAGAGGAACTCCGGGACAAATATCCTGAGGCGGCCCGCTGGTCAAGTAATAAAAAAGTCATTGTCGAGCACTTCGCAACCGGCCGGGAATTTGTCGTGGAGTCTCTCGTTTTCAATCATGAATATCATACCCTGTGTATCGGCGATACCAGTTACTTCAATATCCCCGATGCCTTTGCCGCAAAAAGCCGGATTTTCCCGACAACAGCAGACCCTGCTCTTCGCAGCAAAGTACTTGCTCTGGACAAAAAGATCATTACGGGCTTCGGTCTCTCACAGGGAATCACCCACAGCGAATACATCATGGAGGGCGATGAAGTATACCTGATCGAGACAGCTGCCAGGGGCGGCGGTGTGTTCATCTCCTCCGATCTTATCAGCCTGTCCAGCGGACTTCACACCGAGCAGTTCCTGATCGACATTGCCCTTGGCCGGCTCACCGAAATGCCGAAAATCCTGCCGCAGCAGTGTTTCTGCGGATATATGGCCTTCTATCTTCCTGTCGGGCGCGTGGTCCGCGCTGATGGAATAGAAGATGTAACTTCCCTCCCCTTCGTACACCGCAACCAGCTGGGAAAACTGCACGTCGGCATCGAAAACAGGGAAGGCGCAACCGACAAGACCTCACGTCTGGCTCTCATCGTCTCCGGGGACACCCGCGAGGAACTCATGGAGCATATGGCACAGGTCCGGTCCATGCTCAAGATCGAGATCCAGGCCCCTGACGGAGCTGTCCTTGCACCGATCTGGGAATGATTTTTTTCTGGAGTATTTCTGGAGGTAACATCCTTGCTCAACCATCTACTTGATAAGCGGCGCAATGTTTTCCTGCTCGCCGCCTTTGCAGTTTTTATGGAAAGCCTGACCTCTCCCTGCCTCAAAATCGGCTCTCAGAACTATGAGACTTTTTCCATCGGTTACTTTTTCTGGTTCGGTCTGGCCGTTGTCATTCTGGGCATTTACGCAGTCTGCTGGCAGCTCATTCTGGAGCGCATTCCTCTTACAACCGCCTATCTGCGGCGGGGCTTCAGCTATATCCTGCTGTTCGTATGGTCCACTTTGATCTTCCATGAAATTATCACCCTCAAACAGATCATCGGCATAGCCGTGATCTCCCTGGGCATGGTGATCAGCGTCTCCGACGAACACGGCAAAAAAGCAGACCCGAAAGAATCTTCTCCGGCACAATAAGTCAGGAGGTATCATCCGAATGTCCAATATTCTCACTCCGCAGATTTGCTATGCCGCCGCTATAGTCGGCGCTTTTATCACCGCTCTGAGCCAGATCCTGCTCAAGACCCAGGCGAATACGACCGGCGAAAAAGGATTTTTCAGCAAATTTCTGAACATCCGCGTCATCGTCTCCTACGGTCTTCTGTTTCTCACACTCGCCATCAATCAGATCGCGCTCCGCTGGGTACCGCTGTCTGTCATGCCCTGCATTACCTCCACCAGCTTTGTCTGGGTTTTCGTCATGGGCGCACTGATCCTCAAGGAAAAAATATCCGCGCGAAAGGTTCTGGGCGTCGCGATCATCATCGCAGGTGTCATCATATCCCGCCTCTGAGCCGGATAATCACAGGATTCTGAACGAAACTGCCATGGCTGCGTGACTGCGCGCCCGAAAGGAAACAGGCTATGTATGCTCTTTTAAAAGACTTCTCCGAAAAAATCACGAGCAGGAAATCCTACTGGATCCCCCTGCTCTTTTACACATTCGGAGCTTTTGGTTTTTCCATGCTCAACCGCACCGTCGGCGCGGATGACCTGGCCACTTTCAAATATGTAGACGGTACGGTATGGATCCGGGACCTTCGATGGGGTGCCGTTCTGTGGAAAAAGATTTTTTCCTTCGGTGACTGTGTCCCCTTCCTGGACAAATTCCTTTCCTGCTGCTTCCTGATGCTTGCCGGGACCGCCTTTGCCTGCCTGCTCTATTACCTCAACGGAAAGCGGGATCGGGTTTGGCTCTATACGATCGCGGCCTGCTCCTTTATTACTTTTCCCATTATCTGTGAGATCTGGGAATTCACATGCGGAGGGACAATCATTGTCCCGGGAGACTTCTTCTGCTGCTTCATGATCATACTCTGGCTGCTGACCGAAAAAAAAGAATCAGAAGCCTTCAGGGAACAGGCAAAAGTCCTTCTGCTTGCCGGCATCCCTCTCTCTGTGGTCATTTCCAGTGCAGAATCCATTGCTCCGGTCTATATTGCCGTCGTGCTGATCATCCTCTTTTATCAGCATTGTATACATCACAATGCCACAGAACGCAGATCCGCCTGGTTCTTTGAGGGCATACGATTTGCCATTCCTCTTTTCATCGCCTTTATTCTGCGTCTCATCATCGGCTACGGGCTTCTTGCCATCCTGCATCTGAGCCGCAAAAGTACCGGCGCCACAAATATCGGATGGAAGAAGGGACAGATCGGCGCGCAGGCAGCCGCCCTGATCAAAGCTCTTCTGGTCAACTACGGCGCCGCCTCCCTGATCAACCTGCCGATCACGATTTTCATCGTATGCACTGTTCTTTTTGTAATCCGCTGCTTTATCCTGGCCTTCAGAAACAAGTCGGTCCTTCCCGTATTTCTGGGAATCTGCATTGGCATCTCTCTGTTCCTGATTCCGATCATCCAGGGCACCGTGATGTTCTATCGCACTTCGATCACACTGATGGTTTTCTGTGCTTTTGTCTTTTACCTGTTCGCGGAAAACTTTTATGATCTGATCAACACCGGTCTATTGAACAACAGCCGTTTCCGTGTCCGGCTTGGCCGCTGCGGTCTGGTCCTGCTCCTGTTCATCACCTGGCGGCAGGCTGCCCACCTTCACCGTTTCCTCGCGCTCAATAACCAGCGCTACGACAACGAGGCGGCGGTTATGCATCAGATCGGCTACAAGCTTACAGATGAGTTCGACACAAGCAAGCCCCTGATCTTTGTAGGCGATTTTTCCAACGGCAGTGCCTCCTATGCGGCCACACACGATATGGCGCAGACATGGAACGGACGCCTCTTCCGCAGGATCCGTCACAAAATCGACGGAACGGAAGAATGGAAAGCCCCTATGCTGGTTCAGACCACCGTCAACTCCGCCATTGACTTTTACCACTGGGAATTTGACGGTGAACTCATGAGTACCTTCCTCGCCTACTACGGATATGATTTCGATGTAAAAGCGCTTTCCCGTACCGAACTGGAGCCTTATAACGAGGAAGCCCGGGAACTCGGTATGACAACCTATGACATCGTCGACCGCGGCGATTACATCCTGATCTGCCTCGGCAGGCTGGAATGACAGAGGGATTAATCATTTTTCAACGGGACCGTTTCTCCATCTCCAGGGAATCGCTCTCAACGGGACCGTCTCTCCCGGGAATTGCACTTAACGGGACTGTTTCCCCTGAGGACCGCTCTCAAGGAAACTACTCTCAACGGACCGTTTTTCCAACTCTGAATGAATGAACAAAAAAACACCGCCCTGCGGAACATTGAGGTTCCGCGGGCGGTGTTTTCATTCATGCTGATTTATACAAGACTCGTTCGCGAGTCTTACGCGATGAAGAATCAATCTTTGATCACTAAATCAATACACGATAATAGTAGTATTCTTGGGGGTTACCTGGTAAATATATTTTGCGTTTTCAAGTTCCAGACGAATGCAGCTGTTGGAGATGCTCCTGCCGAGTCTCCTGTCAATAGGAGAACTCTTATAGGGATTTCTGCAGCCCTTTCTGTACAGGACTGAATGGATATAGTTTCCTGCCGTAAGTCTGGTAGCATAGAAAGCTGTTGATCCCTTGAAGTCCTTGTAGCCGTATGCTCTGGAGTTCTTGTAGTCGAGACGGAAATGTCCGGACGGAGACGGTGTGGAGGACTTGCCGATCGTGCAGAGCATTCCTCTGCGTGTGATCGACCAGCTTCCCTTGGATCCGTGATACACGTTGATCTCGTGGTTCTTCTTGTTCACAAGGATCAGATAACGGGTCTTGCTGCTGTAGCCCTGCGCCTTCTTGTCCATGCCCCGGATGTCAGCGACTGCTCCGCTTGCACCGATCTTATAGCCGTCAACAGTTGTATTGGTGGCAATGGAACCATCGGCCTTCACATAGTACATCTTGTTGTTTACGATAAACCAGCCTTTGGTACGGCGCTGTTTTCCATCATAAGTGCTGAAATAGTACAGCTTCTTATTGATGGTGATAAAACCGCCTGCGCGGGCGCCGCCCTTCTGAGGGTGGAGGTAATAGTAGTCATTACCGATCTTTCTGTAGCCGGTCAGGATCTGGCCCTTGTTGACTCCGGGTGCGCCCTGCTTCACGCTGGCATAAAGAGTCATTCCTTTGATTCTGTACCAGCCGCAGCACAGGTTGCCCTGCGCGTTAAAGCCGAATAATTTTCCGCCGATTTTTCTGACGCAGTTCTTATAATACTTGCCGGCTGCATAGTAAAATCTGTAGTTGCTTCCGACTTTGCGCCAGCCCGTAGCTGCCTGTGCAGTCACGGTCTCTTCCGCTGCCGCAGCATCTGCCTCTGCCGGAACTGTAACCGCCATAACAGGCGTACAGGACAGAATGAGGATCAGGAGTGCTGTGAGCAGCATAGTGTATTTCTTTTTCATAACAAATCCTCCGTCTGAAGATTTATTAATATACGACAACACGTGTGCCGCGCTTCATGTTATCCCAGATAAACTTGGCATCTGCCAGAGGAAGACGGATGCAGCTGTTGGAAATGCTCTTGCCCAGTGTTGCATCAACAGGAGAGCTTGTATAGGGATTTGAGCATCCCTTTCTGTAAAGGACAGAGTGGAAGAAGTTTCCTGCATTGATTCTGAATGCATAGAATGCTGTCGTTCCCTTGAAGTCCTTACGGCCATACTTACCGTTCTTTGTGACCTTCAGAGAAAGCTTGAAGTTACCGGACTTGGTCGGAGAAGACTTCTTGCCGATTGTGCAGAGAATATTTCTCTTGATGTTGACCCAGTGGCCCTTGGAACCCTGATAGAAGTTAACGAGGTGTCTGCTCTTGTTGACAAGGATCAGATAACGGGTCTCACTGCTGTAGCCCTGTGCCTTCCTGTCGTATCCGTAAGGATCCGAAACAGCACCGTTCGCGCCGATCTTGTGGCCGTCGATGGTGGTGTTGGTAGCAATGGAGCCGTCAGCCTTTACATAGTACATGTACTTGCCTACAGTGATCCAGCCCTTTGTACGAACCTGCTTGCCGCCTGAAGGATTGAAATAGAGCAGTTTGCCTTTGACTGTAATAAAGCCGCTGGCACGTGCGCCGCCCTTCTGGGGGTGCAGATAATAGTAGTCGTTGCCGATCTTCCTGTAACCGGTCAGGATCTCGCCCTTGTTGACTCCGGGTGCACCCTGTTTCACACTGGCGTAAAAGGTCATTGTCTTGATTCTGAACCAACCGCAGCAAAGATTACCCTTGTCATTAAAACCGTATAATTTGCCACCGATCTTTTTTACGCAGTTCTTGTAATACTTGCCTGCCGCATAATAAAATCTGTAATTCTGACCGACTTTACGCCAGCCTGTTGCGGCCTGTGTTGTCACTGTTTCTGTTGCCGCATCCGCTCCTGCCGGTACAGTAGCTGCCATTACCGGCATGCATGACAGAATCATGATTACGACAAACAGCATTGCGAGTTTTTTCTTCATGGTTTTCCTCCTTGCTCATTTGCTGGCTTGATAACTGATTCCCGTACTGCTGTTATTTATAAATTAAATAGTTCAACCATTATTCGGGGTATCTTATATAATACTACTAAATATCCATTTTTTCTACA
>Ga0256405_10004772_pt1 | contig 24757 bp, 32 predicted proteins | sample RumenRJG_02DNA_FD_189096 | JGI IMG/M metagenome (GOLD analysis project Ga0256405, IMG submission 189096) | Bovine rumen microbial communities from Lethbridge, Alberta, Canada - RJG_02 | ecosystem: Host-associated > Mammals > Digestive system > Stomach > Rumen | place: Canada: Alberta... | reverse complement strand
CCTGCGCAACGCAGGCTTCGAGACACTTGTCATAAACCCCTTCTGCAACGGAGTGCCGCAGTCAAAGCCATGGCAGGAGCACATGAAGGCAGACCTGAAGATGCTGCTGAACTGCGACATCATATATATGATGCACGGCTGGGAGAAGAGCAAGGGCTGCAAGCTGGAACTCGATGTGGCATCGTCAGCCGGACTGCACGTCATCGTAGGCGACACCGACGGACTGATAGAAGTAGTAAGTTCATTAGCCGACTGACCTATGGAGAGTTACGCAAGATTCTGGAAGCTATACTGGAAGATAGGCTTCCGCGAAGACATGAAGCCGGCACTCGTGCGGCAGTTTACCCAGAACCGCACCGAATCGCTCCGCGAGATGACACCGCAAGAGTACGACAACCTGTGCAAGAGCCTTGAACACAGCCTCGGCGAAGACAAGAAACGCGAGATTGCACAGATTGAGATGAAGAGATGGCGAAGCAGCGCGCTGCACTTGATGCAGAAACTCGGACTCGACACATCAGACTGGCAAGTGGTAGACTTCTTCTGCTCACAGCCCAAGATAGCCGGGAAGAAGTTCAGACAACTCACGCAAGACGACCTGATGAAACTTGTGAGACAACTGCGAGCCATACAGAAGAGCGGCTGGAACAGACAAGACACACCGCACGCCAACGTAATACAGTTCACACCACGACAGTAAGAGCCATGGACAGATATTCGCTCAGACTCGAAGGACGGCAGGTAACACAGATGATGCACGCATGGCAGACATACAACTACTGCTGCGAGGTAAACATACGCCGAGCCAAGGAACAGGGATTCTGGTGCGTTCAGATAGACGTGAAGCCGTCGGAGTTCGAGACAATAAGATTCATCCGCGACATAGTGAGCAGCACACAGTGCCTTGTAAAGAAACAACAGATATGACAAAAAAGAAGAAGATAGAGCATTACAGGCACATGATTGACCTCTGCCGCGACTGCGCAATGGCAGCCAAGTGCTACCGCACATGCAGCAGACCTTACACAACCTGCCGCACAATGCAGCAACAGAAAGCATTATTAACCGTAAAAAACGAATAAGTATGACAAACGTAACAATCGAGAGCGTCACGTGCAGGGCGCACATCAAAGCATGCGAGGGCATGAGACTGCACGCCTACCGATGCCCAGCCGGAGTGCTGACAATAGGCTACGGGCACACCAAGGGCGTGAGAGAAGGACAGGTAATAACGGTGGCGCAAGCCGACAGCCTTCTGGAAGAAGACCTGAAGCCGATACGCCGCTACCTCAACACCAAGTTCGCAGGGCTAACGCAAGGACAGTTCGACGCGCTGACAGACTTCATCTTTAACCTTGGCGTAACATCGTTCGAAGGCAGCACGCTGTGCAAGAAGATACGCGCCAACCGCCTCGACCCTACGATAAAGGACGAGTTTGGCAGATGGACATACGCAGGAAAGAAACAACTCGACGGTCTTGTTCGCCGTCGCAAATGGGAGGCAATGGTATGGGAGCAAAAAGAAAGGTAGACCGATATGCGCAACAGATTCAGCAATACATCAAGGAGACGGCTTCTGACCTTGGCAATGCAGAGTATGCCGAACTCATGGAACAGATGCGCGGCTGGTGCGAGGCGCAGCGCGACATGGCGCAGATTGACGAAGAACCCGACACTGGCATCGATGAAGAGTATTAGAACACAATTCAAACAACATTTAAACAACATTAGTATGGAACAGAAACAGATTACAGTAACAGCCGAGGAACTTGCCGAACTGCAAGCCCTCAGAGCAGAGAAACAGAAAAAGGCAGAGGCAGAGCAGCGCAAGGCCGACCGCGAGGCATACTCGCAGATGGTGGATGAAACGCTTGCCGTGTGCATAGAAGAGCTGAAGGAACTGTCTGAACAGATTCGCAAGGTGAAAGGCAGCGTGTACGGCAGGTTTGCCGAGATTCTGAGACTGAAGACCGAAGTTCTCGGACTTGCCAAGAGCGACAACCAGAAGAGCCACACCTTCACCGATACCGAATCGCAGTATCGCATCGCCCTCGGACACTACTGCATAGATGCCTATCGCGACACAGCCGAAGACGGCATTGCCAAGGTAACGAACTTTATAAACAGCCTTGCCAAGGACGAGGAAAGCAAGTTCCTTGTGTCTGCCGTGATGAAGCTCTTAGCCAAAGACCAGAAAGGCACTCTGAAAGCATCGCGCGTCATCCAGTTGCGCCGCATGGCTGAGGAGAACGGCAATGAAGAGTTCATTGAAGGCGTTCGAATCATCGAAGAAGCCTATCAGCCTACCGAGAGCTGCACATTCATTCGTGCCGAGGTGAAAGACGAGAACGGCAAGTGGCAGAACATTCCGCTAAACGTAACAGACTGCTGAGATGAAAGAAGACAAGAAATACAGCATCATAAGCATTGAGACGTGCCGCGCGTGCAAAGGCAAAGGCTGGTATGTAAGAAAGGGCGAAACCGAAAAACATACATGCCAGATATGCGAAGGCACAGGCAAGCTCAGAAAAGAAAAGGAGATAACGGTTAAACTGACTCCGCTGTACTGATGAAAGGTTTTCGGGAGCACCCGACCAACAAAGCACCCGACCAACAGATTATATAAGCACCGTAGATGAAGCAATTTGAAAGTACAAGAAAAAGAGCCTCCGAGATTCTTGAGGTTGTTCAGTCCTTTTACGAGGAAGGACGGCAGGACCGCTCGCTTGAGTGGATATACCTGCACTATGTGAAGAGAAGATTCGGGATTTCCCGAAGGTCTTATTACCGTTACTTGAAGATTGCTGGATGGAGCTGACACAAAGACGAAGCACCCCGGAGGACGCGATAATCCTTCGGGGTGCTTTGTGTTTAGTCGGGAACAAGATATTCCTCGAACGATGTGGCGAACGTGATGTCGCGCACACGCACGCCAATTTCGGGATGGTTGGCGGTCTGAGCCGAACGGCGCGCCAGCGGTGTGCAGATGCCCGAATCGGGACACCATCCGTGTAAGGCTGCCGCCACCTTGCGTTCAAGGTTGAAACACTCCAGAGCCTTGGCGCGCACATCGGCTGGTGCTGCTGCATACGACTGGCTGAACGTAGCCATCACCACCGACACACGGATGGAAACATCGCCTGTCTGCGCCGATGCCAGAATGTCGGCATACTGCGTAGCCGTGAAGTCAATCAGCACCGCCGGAAAGTCTACTGGCGGCTGCTCGTATTGCAGTTGTCCGTAATCCATCTCTATCCACCGCACTTCGGGCACAAGTGCCTTTATGCGCGCTGCCATTGCCTCGTAGAGCGGAATTTCGAGCGTTGCGGTGTCGCTCAGAACTGGCGTTGCCTGTTCTGCTGGTTCTGCGGCTGGTTCTTCCTGAATCGCGCCTGTAATGTTTTCTAAATCTTCTGCCATATTACTTGAATAGCTTGGTTATTTCTGTTGTAATGATATTCTCTACCTTGTCGTTCAGTTCCTTACTCTCGCCAATGAACTGGCGTTTGGGCATTCTGAACTGGTGTCCCTTGCGCCCTGCCATCAAGCCCTCGTTGTGGACGGCTGCGTATTCAACTTCGTTCTTGATGATAGCCTCGCCCGGCTTGGCTTCGTAGTCTGTGCTGCTGTACAGATGGTTGCGCGACGACATGAGCGTGTTGTAGCGGTTTGCGGCTCGTGCTGCCACCTTCACGCGCTTGCCGTTCTTGCCTTTGCGGTAGCGTGCCGTTACCAGTTTGCGCTTTGCCGGCTGCCACTTGTGCAGACCTCCGTTTACGAAGCCCTCCTTTCGGAAGTTGTCCTGAAAGTGTGCCTTTGCCTCGTTGCCCACCTTGACGGGGAGCGTGCGGTTTACGAGCCGGGCAATGTCGTCTGCGCGCGACTCTACAAGTTTCAGAAATTCTTCGGGTGTCATTGTTGTTGGTTTAAAAGGATTTGTGTATCTTCGTGGGGTGAGATTGTTTGGATTAAAAGCGTAGGAAATCCCACCGAATCGCCACCTGTTGCCGCATGGTTTCGGGTGGTGTTTTTTTGTTCTAACATGCTATTTCATGTTGAAAACCTCCTTTCTTTTGTGAAAAATGAGTCAATTTTGTTAAATAATCGCACTTTTTCTGTTAATAATTTGGATTTGGACGGTTTATGATGTATTTTTGTGGCATGGGAGATATGACCATTGAAACCAGCCCGCGAAGCTGGAGCTCCTTAGCCTTTAGCAATGCATAATTGTTAAAGGCTATTGTATTATTATTCGTCATGAATTAACCCCTGATTATTATACCTATATAATTTCTCGCCTATTTTAAAGTGGATTTCACTTTGATTGTAGATGCCGTTACGTAAAATTCTTAACGCCCTTTTCTCCAAGTCGTCCATGTTAATTGTAATAAAATCGTCAGAAATGCATGCTATTGCACCTTGTGCGGATGCTCCATTCGCATTTCTTACTATGTTTCTTGGGTCGTATGGAGACTTGGCATCTATCCACCCAGATTCCAGCTTTATATCGGCATTTTTATTCTTTACCTTTATCCCCCACTTCTTACGAGCTTCAATCTCGCTCTTGTGTATTTCTGCCATGATTATAACTTTTTCTTTTTTAGCATATAATCTCGCGGTAGCCAAAACACGCTCATAGTCTTCGGATGTTTTCTCCTTCAGTAAATGCCTGTAGATGTTTTCTTCGACTTTTTCAATCTGCTCCTCAATCGGTCTGGCATAAATTTCCCTCTTTTCTTCGACAGAATATGTCGGTTCTTTCTTTTGAACCTTATTAGTTCCAGAGGGCACATTGCCACACCTATTGCAATCTCCTATGATATTGTCAGCCAAAGGTGACGGCTTGCCGTTGCTACTGAACGGACATGCTGCGCAACTCTTCGGAAAGTATGGGTGCGACTGGTTGAATATCTTGCCATCCTTGCCCGGGTTATTGTCGAGACCCTTTGCCGGCTCGTCATGTTTTGATATGATGTCGGCATCGGGCGCGTGTGTGGCAGCCTTGTCGGTGCTGCGCAGGTCGCACTTGCAGTTCCAGCGGTCGCCGGGGCGGTGTGCGTCCCAAAAGCCGTCATCTACAGGCAGAATTGTCCCCCAGAACACCATGTGGTCTTCCGAAGGGTTGGGCGATGTTGACGGAATCCATTCGAGGTTAGGCAGAACGTCCTTCTCTTCCTCGAACTTCTGCCAGTTGGCTGCCTGATGCGCGCGTATTACCGCCGTGTCGTACTCGGTTCTGAGCCATTGACGGTTATACTTGCCTATCACCGCCTCGGAATCCTTGGCGAACTGTCCGAAAGGCTTCAGTTTGCCCTTACTGCCTGTCAGAAGGTCGGCAAGATGGTTCTGCTGCGTGTGTGTCTTGAATGCCGAGAACACCTCGTTGCTGTGGCGCAACTGCCACAGAAAGTCCTTCTTCGGAGCTGGTGCACCGCCGTCGATGGCATCGGCAATGCCTTTAGCCGTTGCCTTGTTAAGAATACGCAATGTTTCCTTGTACAAGTTCTGCTCAACGCCCTTGTCGATGTCTACCTCACCCTTGTATATGCCTACAAGAGCCTTGGCAATGACTTCGTCGGAGAATGTGAAGCCAGAGGAAGCGAGGTCGGGAACTTGCCCGTCCTCGTAGTACAGTTCGCCCATCAAAACTTTAAAGCCCCGTTCTTCCTCTGCCTTGGGGCTGAGCCGAAAAAATCGTCGAGCGCGTCCATGAGCTTGCGTTTCTTCTCGTCGGGGTCGGTTTCTTCCGAAGCCTTCTGCAATGCCTTGTATGCAGCGTCGGCGCGTTCTTCCTGCTTCTTCTTCAGTTCGTCGTAGTTGTCGGGCATTGGTATGCCGTAGGTGTCGTACCAGTATTCGTCGCTGATAGGCACTTTGGCAGATACCTGCATGTCGATGTTGAGACGTGCCGCCAGTTGCGAGAAGTCGGTCTCCTTCTCGAATGTGAACGAACCGCCTTCTACTGGATAGCCGTATGACGCAAGGATGCCGAGGAACTTGTCGCTGTTGAGGTAAGAGAGCACATCCTTCATGTCGCTCTTGGTTATCTCCATCTGCTGGTCCTGATGTATCTCTGCCTGTGCATATCCGCTGCTCGATGACGATGATGTTGTCTCGGTGTTGCCAAGTATGGCGATGCTCATCTCTTCGTTGCACGCCCTTATGAGCGCAAGATGAAGGTCGCCGTTGCCGTTGGATGTCTTGCCGTCCATCATCTCGAACTTCGCCTGTTGCGGAATCATCATTGCGAGCGAAGAACCGCTCTCGTTCAGAATCTGCTTTAGCTGCTCCTTTGTGCGCGTGTCGTATGCATCGTAATAGATAATGCGCACAGGCTGACCGAATATCTCGACGTACTGCGAGAAGTCGCCGAATCCGCTGCGCTTGTAAAGAGCATACATTGAGCATCTGAGCAACTTGCCGAGGTCGTCAGGCTTGCCAATGACGTAAACGAACGGCATGTCGGCGTACGGAGTGCCGTGGCAGTCGTACTGCGACTTTGTAATCTCCTGTGCTTCGGGGCGGATGTGCTTGCGCGGAATTTCCACAAAATCGAACACGCTGCCCACAATGAACTCTGCACCGCTGATGCCGTAGAACTTGCTGTTCATTACCAGTTCCACGAAGTCGCGGAAACGAGCCGACGAGATGAGCGCGTCCATCTCGGTGACGTGCTGTTTGTCCTTGTCGAAGAACTGGAGCTTCTTATTCAGTACCGCGTTTGTGCGCTTCTCTATCAGTCCAGACAGATGTCCGTCGAGCGTTACGATGTCGTGGTAGAGGTCGTACAGGCGTGTACGGTTAGGCACATAGATACTTTCGGCTCGCTGGATGGCGTTCTTGAGGTGCCCGATGTCCTTGCGGTTGCGGTCGGGCGAAACCTGCGTAATGTCGTTGACTATAATTGTCGGCTGCTGACTGGCAGCCTTTTTCTTGTATCTTGTCATAATCAGAAGTGTTGAATGCGTTTAATGTTTGATGAGAAATACACGTCCGAACCGCTCTCATCTTCGGGCGTTTCTTCGTTGTCGGGTGCGTAAGGAAGTCGCGGAACCATCTTTCCGTCGCGAATCTCTTCGAGCATCTTAATCACTTGGTCGTATTCCTCCTTCCACAGTTCGATGTCTACGTTCGGGTTCGCCATCTTCAGCAAGAACCATGTGGCGATAATCTTCACCATCTTCTTCACCATCGGAGAATCGAAGGTCGGAGGCTCTTCGGATGTGCCCAGAATGGCATTTAAATCGTATTTAAACAGGTATGTTGCAACGATGTCCTCGGCTGCCTGAATCTGAAGTTCGGCGGTCTCGCTGTCGTTGCGTATTATCTGACTGATAATCTCCGGGTAGAGTTCAGTCTTCTTCAAGTCGTCTGTACTAACTATCATATCGTCTGTTGTTTGAACGTTTGATGAAATCTATCGAGCCGATGGCGTTGACTGCCTCGCGCTCGCGCAGAAGGAACACTCCGCCTTCTACCATATCCGGACCGTCCATGCGCTTCTGCTTTCGCGAGAAGTTGCGGAACTGCGCCTTCAGACGCTGCATGTTCGGTTCTTCCTTCTCTGTCTCGTTAAAGATGAGCCGTCCTTGGCGGTTTATCGGTTCGAGCGTACCTTCAATTCTGGTGTACTTGTCGCCCTTGTTGCGTCCGTCGCCCAGAACTGGCAGTTCCGTCTTGGTGGCGTTGCACCGCTCGTATATCGCCGGCATTATCACCTGCTGAAAGAATGGGTCTTGCAGCGTGTTGTTCTCGATATGCACGCGCACATCTTTCGCCTTGTGCTGTATGCAGTAGTCGTACAGGTCGAACAGGTACTGCACGAAGCGGTCGTTGCTCATGGTGTCGAGGCGCACCTTCACGATGTAGTAGTTCAGCCCTTTCTTGGCAATGATGCCGATTGCCTTCATTGAGCCGCTCGAAACATCCTTGTTTGATGTTGCAGGGTCGGCATACACCTCGCACAGACATTCGCGCAGCGGCGGAACTTTGCCGTCGGTAAGGTCGCGGAACGTGTCGCTGCCGTCCATCGGGTTGTTGAAGTATTCCTTCTGCACCGATTCGTAACTGATGATGGAGAGGACGCGGTCGATGTCCTCCTCGGAGTTCTTTTCGGGCCAGGTGGACTTGCCGTTCTCGTCGCGCACGTTTACAATGCTGAACTTGTCGGCTTTCTTGCCGAGAGAGTTCACGGCACAGTTGTCGTGAATGATGTTGCCATTCACCAGTACGCGCGTAGGGCAACTGATGGAACGTGTTGCTATCAGAGCCTGTTCTATCCAGTTGACTTTATTCTTCATTATCTCCTCATTTCGGCACTCCTCGTCGGTGTCGATATCATCTATCAGAATGAAGTCAGGACGCACATTGTCCTTTCGCGTTCCTCGCGGCGACTGTCCCCAGCCAAGAGCACGGAACGAACAGCCCTTGCGGATTGTAAACTCCGAAGCCTTCCAGTTGCCGATGCTTGTCTGTATGCCGTAGTCGTGAATGAGCCTCTGGTTGTTCTCGAAGAAAGCCTTGAACGGCAGAAGCAGACGTTCGGCATTGTCGGAACTGTTGCTCACGAGCAGCACGTTGTGAATCTTGCCCGTCATGGCAAGGTAGCACATCTCCATCATGGAGCGTGCCGACTTCGCCAGTTCTCGGCTCCATGCGCGCACCTCGTACCATTCGGCATGTGCCAGAAGCCTCTTTGTTGCCGCCTTGTGGAACTTGGCAGGCTCGGCGGTGCAGTAGTTCGGAAAGTAGAACTTGAACCACGCCTCGGCATCGTCTTCAAGACGGCGGATTCTCACAAGCTGCTGCGCCTTCGTCTCGCTATGGTCTACCGGTGCAGCCTTGCGGAACTCGTCGCAATACTGCTGCCATAGCCTGAAATAGTCGGCATCGTTTGCCTTGCGTGTACTTACTGCTGCCATTTGTTCTTCTCAAGAATGTCGTTGATGAATGCGTCGAAGTAGTCTATCGCGCTGCGTGCAAAGTCTTCGTCCACCTCGCGCACAAAGTCGAGGAAGTCCTTCGACATTGTTACTACCTCGCCTATATTGTACTTTGTTTCAAGGTCCTTTATGTCCGCTATTAGCTTGCGGCGTGCGTCGGCTTCCTTGCTGTCGGCAACCTTGTAGTCCTCCTTCTCCTTAATCATGCGGTTGAACTCCTTCAGTTCCTCGTACAGTTCGTTCAGGCGCTCGTACTTTGAATTGATGAGCGAGTCCTTCACCTCGCTCCACTTCTCCTTCTTCTGCCAGCGGCTGATGCTCACCTCCGACACTCCGAGCATACGCGCAATGTCTTTCTGCGCATATCCTTTCAGGAACAGGAGCTTTGCCGCCTCGTGGTTGTTGTTCTTTACTGCCATACAAATTTTATTTGAAACAGACAAATTTTTCTGACGGCAAAATAAGGTCGAAAACGCCCCAAATAAAAAAAGTAGTGTCACTTTGGCACTACTTTTTGCATATCGTATGCCGCGACAATACTTTTGCACAGTATTCAAGCGCAAACAAGATGATTAAGATTGACAAAGAATTTCTGCTTACCGACGATTCGGTAAACTGCTACGGCTACCGCCTGATTACCGCCGGACTGCAACTGGAGCGATGCAAGCCCTTCATCGGCTTCTTGATGCACGACCGCGACAAGGGTGTTGCCGTAAAGTGGGAAGACCACCGCTTTGAGAACGGCGCGCTGTATGCAAAGCCGGTGGTTAACGAAAAGCTCTTTCCCGACCTTGCGCAGCAGATAGAAGAAGGCTTCTATCAGGGTGCATCTGTCGGACACATTGTTCCGCTCGAAGTTGACGACACGGTGAAGATTGAAGGTCAGACCGGACCGACAATCACGAAGTGGTTCTTCCGTGAGTGTAGCATCTGCGACATTCCCGGAAACTATTCGGCACTGGCTCGCCTGTACGATGAGAGCGGAAACGAACTTCAGGACTTAACCGATTTCAACAAAAAGAATATGAACGCGAACGAAGCAACATTCAAGGTGTCGGAACTCGGACTGCCTAATCTGAAGGCAGACGCAAGCATCGAGGACATCCGCACACACATTCAGAGCCTTATCGATAAGGCAAACAAGTACGACGATCTGAAAGCCGAGTACGACGGCATCATTGCCAAGCACACGGAAGAGAAGATTGACGGCATTCTTGAACAGGGACTTGCCGACCATAAGCTGACAAAGCAGATGGCTGAGCGCCTCAAAGCCGACTACAAGGACAACGCCGACGGCTTGAAGGCTCTTGTAGACGCAATGCCTAAGCAGACGCTCCTTACCGACCGCAAGACAAGCGGCGAAGTTCCTGAGAAGTATGCAGGCAAGAGTTTTCACGACCTCTTCGTGAGTGGCGAACTTGCAGAGGTGAAGAAACTTTACCCTGACTATTACGAAACCCTTAAAAACAGCAAATAAAGATGGCAACAGGAAAGACTAATATTCCAGTAGAGATCTTCTCTGAGTACATTGTCGAGAAGCTCCGCAGATCTAATCCGCACTTGCAGCATGCATCAGACGAGAGCCGATACATCCTCGGCGGCAGCGTGGTGCACATTCCGCAGGCTGGCGCAAGCCCTACCGTAGTAAAGAACCGCGACACCTATCCGGCAACAGCCGTTCGCCGTGGCGATACCAGCGTGACATACGCGCTCGATGTGTACACTTCAACACCTACCCACATTGCATGGGACGAGGAGAACGAGGCAAGCTACGACAAGATAGACAGCGTAATGAACGACCATGTGGCAACACTTGTCGAGGCTGTAGGCGACAATGCATTCTATCTTTGGCTTAAAGGTTTGAAGAAGGATGCGAACGGTGCTCTTCAGGCAGATGCCATTCCTTCGTCAAACATCATCTACACAACTGGTGCTGAAGAAGCGATGGCTATTGCCGACGGCGTTACTGCAACCCGAAAGGCGTTCACCGCAGCCGACCTTGCTAAGGCTCAGTACCTTATGAACCATGCCAACGTTCCGAAGGAAGGACGCTATGCTTGTCTTGAGTCTGCACAGTACAAGCAGCTTATCGACTCACTCTCAGCTAACCAGATGGCAGCATTCCAGCAGTCGGCAGACCTTGCCAACGGCGTTGTGGGTCGTTTGTACGGCTTCGACATCATGGAGCGTTCAAGCGTGGCTGCATTCAGCGCACTTGGAGCACCAGTTGAGCCGGGAACAACACTTACTGCCGACAACTACATCGGCGCAGTGTGCTGGCAGAAGGACTGTGTAACGAAGTCGTTGGGCGACATCCTTCCATTCCTCAACGAGAGACAGGCAACTTACTTCGGCGACATCTTCTCTGCTCTCGTCAAGTTCGGCGGCAGATGCAAGAGAAGCGACTGGGGCGGTGTCGTTGCAATCCTTTCAGATAAGCCTGCTGCATCTCCAGCTGCTGGCGGCGAATCATAACGCATAACCTACAGCAGGCAGCGCCATGTTCCGACTGTTCAGAGAGTGAACCTCTTTATAAGCGTTCCAAGCACCAAGCATCAACAGTGTACGGGCATGGGCTGCCGCTGTTAAAACATCTGAGGCTATGATAGAGATTGTAAGCATTATCCTGAACCTCGTTCTGGGCGGAGGATTCATCGTTACCGTCTTCACGCTGAAGCAAGAGAGGCTGAAAGCATCGGCAAACGCCAAGAAAGCCGAAGCCGAGGCTGAAAGCGCGGAGCTGGACAACGAAGAGAAGGCTGCACAGATTCTGATGGAGCAGGTTGTTAAACCGTTAAAAACCGAATTAAATGGTGTTCGAAGAGAACTTAAAGGGCTTAAAAAGGCTGTTGAGTCTATTAAGGATTGCCCTCATAGCGATGCTTGTCCTGTTCGCGAACGCATGCGCAACGAGCAGACAGCCGGCACTGGCGAGGTCGGAACAGCGGCAGAGTGCTGAGACGGTAGTCTTTACCGTGCACGAGACAGACACGGTTCTGCGCATAGTGCCCGACACGGCTCTGCTCGAAGCATATCTGCGATGCGACAGTAACGGCACGGTTCTGATGGACGAACTCAGCATCCTCCAAGGCAAGTATGCAGCGTTCAGAGGCGTGTCGTTGAAGGCGACCACAGGCGGACAGTTCCGCCTTACTGCCGAAGCCGTAATAGATAGTCTGAAAGCAGAAATAAGAATACGCGACGAGACTATTGCGGCACTCAGTAATAATAACGTCAGAGTAAAGGAGAAGCCTCGATCGTCCTCAAATATGAGTCTTTGGGCGGTTCTCGCTCTCCTTATCCTTCTGATAACAATACTAACAATTAAACATATAAGAAATGCCATATCCGGGAGTAAATGTTAGCGTCAGTTCAAACAATCTGATGCGTTCAGTTCCAGTTCTCGATGCCGTGTGTGCGCTCATCGTAACGGTGGCGACTGCGGCTCTGAAAGGCGCGGTAAAGCAGGTGTACAGCCTTGCCGATGCCGAACAGAAAGGCTTTACGGCACTTGCCGAACCTTTTGCACATCGCCTTATCGAAGAGTTCTACAACGAGTTGGGCGGAAACCAGCGTCTCTTCATTCTTGGTACTGACGAGGCAAAGACAATGGCAGAGGTGGTGGCTGCCAGCTATGCCGACGGCATAACGAAACTTATCACCGCAGGCGGAGGCGACATAAACCTTGTAGCCATTGCCCGAAAACCAGCGGCGGCATACAGTGCCGGGAGCGGATTCCTTGACGCCGATGTTGCGGCTACCGTGCTTGCATCGAAGAGCGTCTGTCAGTCGCTACAGGCTGCCAACAAGCCTATCCGTCTGTTTATCGAAGGCAGGATTGCCGACGATACTGCCGAGAACGACTATGAGCCTAACGAGGCTACAAACAACTATGCTGCCGTGGTTCTGGGCGGCACAAAGAACGACGGCTCGGCATCCGTTACACTCGCCCTTGCCCGTGCAAGCAAGTACGGCGCGCACGTTAAACTGGGCAACGGCATGAACGGAGCTTTGTCTGCAACGCAGATTTACATCGGTTCAGACCCTATCGAAGAGCGTCTTGACATGGAGACTCTGCACGATGCCGGATTCCTCACCTTCCAGAAGCGGCAGGGAGCAGCTGGCTACTACTTCGGTGTAGACAACATGTGCTCCGATGACGACTGCAAGATTCTTGCACACGGCCGCATCCTCGACAAGGCGCAGCGCATAGCAGCCAAGGCTTATCTGCCATACGTCGAGAACAGTCTGGCGGTGAACGATGACGGCACAATCAACGCCACCGATGCCAAGCATCTCGAAGACGTTCTAAAGTCTGCCATCCTCAGTCAGATGGGCGGTCAGATTAGCAACGCAGCCGTGGTCATCGACACCAATCAGGACATCGTGAATACTTCTACGCTCAACGTGCAGCTGGCTGTTCTTCCGCTGGGCTACACAACGTGGATAAACGTAACAGTTGGTTTAACTAACGAAATTTCAGCATAACCATGAACGTAAACATAACATCAAAGGAGTGCTCATGGTACGAGGCAGAACTGAAGATTCTCGGCCGCACCATCAAGGGCACAACAGGCTTCAGCGTGAAGAAGGAAGTAACGAAGGAGGAAATCTACGGCGCAGGACAGCACGCCATCGACATTGGCGAGGGAAACATCAAGGTGAGCGGTGAACTGAAACTGCTCGGATTCGAGAGCGATGCCCTTAACCGCGCGGCACAGGCAGCCGGCTACGACGACATCCTCGATGTTCCGCACGAACTGGTGGTTCTTACCGCCAAGTATCAGAAGCGCACATCGGCCGAGAAGAACTATGTAACCGTTACAGGCATTGCCTTTACGGAGTTACCCGAAGGATTTGACCAAGGTGCGGTAAAGCGCGAGATTACCCTTCCGTTCATTGCAATGGACATGAGCAAGACAACACTCTAACACATCATTATGAAAGAAGATAAAGAAAACAAGCAGGAAAGCGTGGAGCAGTTGGCTGAGGTGCGTTTCGGCACCAAGTTGGCTGAGTTTCGAAAGATGTTCGCTCCGCGCCAGCTCACAATCATAGAGGTTGAGGGCAAGATGGCAGTTCTGAAGCCTATCATCGCCAGCGAGATGGCAAAGTACAGCATGATTCTTGCCGACGAGGAAAACGGCGGACTTGACAAGGCAGCGCGCTACCTTCTCGAAACGCTCTGGCTCGACGGCGACGAGGAACTGAGAAACGACGAGGAATATTTCATCTCGGCGATGCCCGCGATTCAGAATGTAATCGTGCTAAAAAAAAGTCGTTCTGCGAAGCTCTGAATCGCGGACTTAAAGCGCAACGCGACAGTCTCGACTGGGTGACGGTGTTCGGTTTGAAGACGTTCGGCGCTGACTCTCTCGACAGATGGTCGCCCGAACTCTTCTACTATTACACCGGAATAGCCATCAGCCAATGGAAGGAACAAGCGAAAACAAATAGTATATGAACATCGTACAGTTTGCAATAAAGTTACAGGATGGCGCATCGTCGGCACTCCGCGGCGTGGCAGCATCGGCACGCACGGTAACGGCAGACGTGAGGGCGTTCGGAAGAGCCGGGCAGCAGTCAATGCGTTTCGGCGACCGTCTTCCGCCTCATGTGCGCGAGTGGAACAGGTATGCAGCCTCGCTCAACGACGTAACCGAGGCCGCCAACCGTGCGCGCAATGCCATTCGCGGAGCATCGCAAGAGCAGCCGCGGCAGACTGCATCGGGCGGTTCGCGCTCTTCGGGCGGAATGATGGCAGGCATGGGCGGCTTTCTGAAAGCCAACCTCCTGACGGCAGCCATTACAACCGTAACATCGCAGATTGCGGAGCTAACAAGCAAGGCACAAGAGGCGTGGAACATCCAGTCGATGGCAGAGAAGCGTCTTGAGGTGGTGATGCAGCAGCGCATGAACGCCACCGCTGCCGAGATTCAGCAGATGAAAGACCTTGCATCGGCACAGCAGAAAGTTGGCGTTGTCGGCGATGAGGTGCAACTGAGCGGAGCACAGCAACTGGCAACGTTCGTAAAGCAGAAGCAGAGCCTCGAAACTCTGATGCCGGCGATGAACAATCTCTTGGCACAGCAGAAAGGGCTCAACGCCACGGCAGAAGACGCGGTTGGCATAGGCAACCTGATGGGAAAGGTAATGACCGGACAGACTTCGGCTCTGACAAGAGTCGGCATAACGTTCTCTGAAGCACAGGAAAACATATTGAAGTATGGCAGCGAACAACAGAAGGCAGCCACGCTTGCCCAAGTGATCACCGATAATGTGGGCAAGATGAACGAGGCTCTCGCAGCCACTCCTGAAGGCAGACTGAAACAAATGCAGAACGATTATGGCGACTTGCAGGAACAAGTCGGACGGCTCATGCTTGGAGTCAAGACAGCCTTTGCGCCACTCGGAGCGATGCTTGTGAACGTGATGAACAGGCTTGTGCCTTACATCGACAAGATTGTTAAGCCGCTTGCCGCTGGCGTTCAGACGTTCGTCGGCTACATACGCGAATCAAAGGGAATGCTTGCCGAAATGTTCGCGCCTGTGGTTGACTTCGTGAAGAAGCTGACGAGCGGCACGGCACAATGGCGGAGCTACATTCTCACCATCCGCGATGTGTTTGTAAACGGCGTTCTACCAGCGTTCAAAACGGTTTTGAAGACCGTTTCGGAGATAGCCGGAGGCATCATCAACTTTGTAAAGAACTCGGAGATTCTGAAAGATGTGTTCAGCGTTATCGGCGGCTTCGCCATCAGTCTGTTCAACGCGATAGAAAAGATTGTCGAGATGTTCGGATGGCTGTGGAACAACATCGTTTCGCCAATCCTCAACGGAGTGGACAAGATGTACAAGTATGTCAAGGAACTGATGGGCTACAAACTGAAAAGCACACCGACACGCGCGGCTGTTCAGACTCAGCCTCCTACAACGGTACAGCAGAACACTCTGTCTACGCTGAAGGAGATTGCAACAAACACGCAGAATAACGACAAGACGACACAAGAGGCATCGAAGGGCATTGCCTCTGGCGGTCCGAAGGTGGTGAACATCAGCGTGGGCAAGTTCTTCGACAATCTTACTTTCAACACACAGAACCTCAGCGAATCGGCAACCGACATCGAAAACGCGGTTCTGGAATGTCTAACTCGCGTACTTGCACAAGGCGCGGCAACTGTCTGACGGCATGGGAATACTTCTTAACATCAAGGACGTTTACAACACTTACTTTCAGAAGCCTTACAAGGTTGGCGAAGATTCGGCAGAACCCGAAGAGGCGGTGTTCAAGGTTGATGACGACAAGAGCGTTCAGAAGAACACCATCTACGGCGTGCCTCTGAGCAAGCAGATGAACGGTCGCGAGGTGTTCTTGCCTGTAAAGTTGATTAGCGGCGGCATAACGGTGGAGATTGCATGCTGCACCATACGCTGCAACTGCGAGAAGACGATTGTAAGCACTCCGGTATCAGAGCGGCGCGGAACGGTTAAGGAACTCTACTGCGTGGGCGACTGGAAGTTTACCATCAAGGGCGTGCTGATGGCAGAACACGGCAAGATGCCAGACGAGAAGATGATAGACCTGAAGGACATCTTCGAAAGCACGATGCCGGTAGAACTGCACAACGCTCTCTCTGATCTCGTTCTCGACCATACCAACCGCGTGGCAGTCCGCTCGCTCGAATTTCCCGAAGTCGAGGGCAAGTCGCTCCGCCATCGTCCGTTCATTCTGACTTGCGAAAGTGATTTTGTCGATTCACTTAATATTGACTGATTTATGTTTGTAATGACTTCCGACATAACCATAGGCGACCATCGTGTAAAGCCGAGCGACGTCCAGTGGCAGACTTCTGCCTCGGACTTTGCCGACACTTGCACGATAAGGCTGCCTATGTCGGTATATGCAAGAACCGACGGCACTACCACAAAGGTGGCAGGAGTGCCCAACCGCATAACCAAGACGGCATTCAGGAAGGGCGACAAGGTGGAGGTGCGTCTGGGCTACAACGGAAAGAATACGCTGCGGTTTACAGGCTTTGTAAGCCGGGTAAACCTTCAAGTTCCGCTCACGATAGACTGCGAGGGCTACTCTTACCAGTTGAAGGATAAACTCTTTACGAAGAGTTACAAGACAACCACCGCCAAGGATATTCTGAAAGACCTCATCGAGGGCACTGACATCGAACTGTCTGAGTATATCCCAAACATTCCGCTTACGAATGTATGGTTCAGACAGGCACCGGGGCTGAAGGTGCTCGAATGGTTCAAGAGCGAGTGTCTTTGTCGCGTCTGCTTCTACGGAAACGTGCTGTATGTGGGCGCAAGCAAGTACGCCGTGCCGAAGCCGACAAGGAAACTCCGTCTGCGATGGAACACGGTGACGGACGACCTTACGCTCGACAATGAGGACGAGCCGATAGAACTCCGCGTGGTAGAGCGCGACAGCAGCGGAAAGAAGTGCAGCCATAATGCTCGCGACCGTGAGCGACGGAAGTATTCGAACCAGAAAGACTTGAAAGTGCGTCAAGGCTTGCCGTCGGAGCTGGTACAGAAGGCTCTTGCCGAACTCCAGTCTGACGAGAACTACAAAGGTTACACAGGAACTGTTACATGCTTTCTCGAACCTATGTTTGAGCACGGCATGACCGCCGAGATTACAGACGAACGCTTTCCGGCACGCAGCGGAAAGTATTACGTAGACACCGTTCAAGGCTCGTTCGGGCAGAACGGAGGACGACAACAGATAACACTTACACACTATGGGAAAGTATGACGCCGTGAGAGAGCTGCTTCGCCGCCAGTTCATGAATCAGAACGACGTGATGGTGGCTGAGGTGATAGAGGTGGACGAAGCATCGCGCACTTGCACCGTATCAGACGAAGACATCGACATTCCGGGTGTGCGCCTTCAGGTGGTGGATTCTGCCGTCGGTCTGCTTGCCGTTCCTGCCGTCGGTTCGTATGTGGCGGTTTTGAAGCTCGACATGCCCGGCGAACTGCTTGTTATTGCCACATCAGTAATAGGCAGTCTTGCGGTAAGCATCGGTTCTTCGCTCATCGAGGTTAAAGACGGCGAGATAAAGATTAACGGCGGAACGCTCGGTGGCATTGTCAAGATTGCCGATGTGGTGTCGCAACTCAACGCATTGGAGCAAGACTTGAACACTCTGAAGACTGTCTTCGCCTCGTGGGTTCCGGTGTCGCAGGACGGCGGAGCATCGCTGAAGATTGCCTCGGAACAGTGGTCGGCTGCACAGATTCAGCCAACCACCGTTCAGCAACTCGAAGATACAACCTTTAAACATTGATTAAGATGGCTTTAAACGACATTCTTACGACATCCGAAGGCGATGCGCTTGTCTCTGGCGGCGACTTTACGGCAGGAAACTCAGAGATGCAGCACCAGCAACTTCTTCTGATGTGCAACAAGGGCGAGTTCAAGCAGCACCCCGACCGCTGCGTTGGCGCGATGAACTACGTTGAGGGCAGCGACACGGGCGACATAAACCGCGAGATTCTAACACAGTTTACACAAGACGGCATGAAGGTTTCGAAGATTTCAGCCTCTGTGCCCAACATCTATATAGAAGCAGAATATGTATGAAGTAAGAGTTCTTAACGGTCAGACGCTGTTCGACATCGCCATTCAGGAGACTGGCTCGATGGAGAACGCATTCGCCATTGCCGAGGCAAACGGCATCGCTCTGTCTGACGATCCACCCGAAATGCTGACTATTCCCGACGGCATCATTACAGACAACGGCGTTACGGAGTGTTTCACGGCGCGCAAGATTAAGCCGGCAACAGGCATGAGCATTGTGCCGGGACAGGAAGAAGAACTGATGCCCGACGGTATCGGTTACATGATTATCGAACAAACATTCATCGTAGCATAACATGGCAAGGAGCATTAACGAGATTTACAACGAACTGGTGGCTGCCAAGGAAGCCGAACGCAACCTTGACGTGCTGAACAGCACATCGGCAACTGCCATCTGGCGGCTGATGCTGTATGTGGTGGCGGTGGCAGCCTACACACTTGAAAACCTGATGGACACATACAGCAAGGAGGTGGACGAGCGTATAGATGCAATTATTCCTCATCGCCCGAAGTGGTATCGCGACAAGGTGCTGAACTTTATGCACGGCTTGGTTCTGCCAGAGGACAGCGACGTGTACGACACTTCGGATTTTACCGACGAGGAGATTGAGCAGATGAAGGTGGTGAAGCATGCTGTGGCGGTAGAGAGCGACTCGACATCGGTGCTCACCATCAAGGTGGCAACAGAAGAGGACGGCGAACTCTGTCCGCTCGACAGCGAAGTGGCAACAGAACTGCAAGCCTACATCAAGCACATTAAGGATGCCGGAGTAAGAATAAACCTTGTAAACAAGTCTGCCGACCTGTTCCGCTGCGAGGCAGACATCTATTACAACCCTATGCTCTCGCCCGACGATGTGAAGGCAGCGTGCCGCGAAACCATCAAGCAGTATCTGAAGAACATTCCGTTTAACGGCAAGATGACGAACAATGCGCTGGTGGATAACTTGCAAGGCGTTAATGGTGTGCAGTTGGCAGAACTCAAGTCGTCGTATATGGCAGAAGCCGAGAGTTCGACATATTCGCTTGTCAATGCCTACGCTATCCCATCGGCTGGCTATCTCACCACCACCGATGCCGACATCGTCCTAAACATGATTGCGTATGAGTAGATATGATGTCGATTTCCGCAGGATGGCAGTTCTGCTGCTGCCTATTGCGCTGCGCAAGAGCATAACGACGGCTTTTGTTCAAGTAATGGTAAGCCCCGTGTCCTCTCTTCTTCGCAGATTCAACCAGAACCGCGCGGACTGGAACTACCGTATGGAACACAACGGACAGGTGTGCTATCTTCAGGCGGTATTGAACGACAAGTTCGACCCCTTGCAGAGGCGCATCTACATTGATGACGGCGAGGGCGCGGACGCACTTCTTGTTTATGCCCGTAGCGAACGGCGGTGGCAGATGGTTCCGCGACGCTCGGAAGGCGCGCTGATGCTCAGCAGCCGTGCATTCGTTGGGCAAGGCGCAATAGATTTCATTGTCTTCGTTCCGCAGTCGCTCAGCTACGACGAGCGCAGAATGAAGGCACTTGTAAAGATGTACAAACTGGCAGGCAAACGATTCACAATTCAAACATACTGACATGGAAAAGGTTATAGGAAACTATACAAAACAGACGGACTTTCCGCTGGATGAGGAGACGCTGGTGGCTCTTCAGTCTAATCAGGCACTCATAGAGGTGCTTGGAAATGGGTTCGGCGATAAGGTTATTATCTTCGGCTGCACGCTGTCGCAAGACGGAACGCAGCGTTCAAGGGGCTATATCTTCCTTCGTACAGATGATTTTCCGAACGGAGAGATTCTGGAGTTCGAAGGCGGCTCGGTTGGCTCTGGCTACTTCTATCTGCAAAAGACGGCGGTAGATGTAGATGCCAACGGACAAGTCTACTCGGCTGCATACACTCGCCGCTATCTGTCCGAAGGCTTGGGCGCGGAGCGGTTCGAATGGGCTGACGTTACAGAACTGACAACAACAAAGGAACTGGCGGCGCGGCTGGCTCAGCTCCGCAGCGACGTGGATGCTCTTCTTGCTACTCCGGTGGGTGTTATTCAGCAGTGGGCAGGCACGGTTAGCGACGATGCCATTCCTGAGAATTACGTTCTGTGCGACGGCCGCCAGCTCTCTACTTTACAGTATCCAGAACTGTACGCAGTTCTCGGAACTCGCTTCGGCTATTCTTCGGGATTCTTCCGTGTTCCCGACCTTCGCGGTCGCTTCGTTGTTGGCTATAGCGACACGGATAGCGACTACACCACAATGGGAAGCACAGGCGGCGAGAAGAAACACACACTGTCTGTTGCGGAGATGCCAGAACATCGCCACCGCATTGGTCTCGGTCAAGCGTGGTGGGGCGGAGCGAGTGACAGACGCAATTATCTGCAATATGGCGGAGGTGACGGTATTGACGAGTATAACAATACAGAGGAGTGGCGCGGTAAGAACTATACCGACGAAATGGGTGCCGGGGAATCTCACGAGAACCGACCGCCGTACATGGTTCTGGCCTACATCATCAAGGCACGCTAACGATATTCTAACACCATTTAAACCGCATTATAATGGCAATATTCAGCAAAGAAATAATCAAGAGCTGGTTTCTTACAGGACTGAAGCCGACGCAGCAGCAGTTTCACAACGCGTTCGATTCGTTCTGGCACAAGGACGAGGCTCTCGATATTAACAACATCGACGGTCTGTCTGGAATGCTTAACCGCAAGTATGACAAGACCAGTGGCGACTCGCTCGAACAGCGCGTCGAAGCCTTGGAGAATAACCCCGTCGCGCCCGACGTAGACTTCGACTACAAACTGGCTATCGACTTTACTTATTATTCGACAGCCCAGTATATCGCGCCCGACGACACCACGATATCCTCTGTTAAACTCGTAAACACAGGCGAGGTCAAACTGTGGATAGACGGTGTAGTTGCCGCCACCATCCCGGCACAGGAAGTCACCGACAGCGGCACGGTCTACCCGTACGAACTGCAAACGCCTGTAAGCGTAGCCGAAGGCAGCATCGTTCTCTGGACAATCGGTCGCGACGCAGACAACTTAACACCACGACTTTTAACAATATTGTAGAGATATGGAAACAACAAAAGTAACAATAGACGAGGCACACAGCCTTGACATCTACGATGGCGAGGAGTTGCAGAATCAGCCAGCCGAATCGCAGCAAGTATATAATGACTATATCAACACGAATGGCATCCTCCCGTTTTGGGCAAGGAATGCGAAGGAGTTCGATGAATATAATCGCCCGACAGCATGGCATTATGTCTGGGGCGAACTTTCGGTCGATATTGTTATAGTATATAAGTACAGTAACAAGAGAGACTGGAGCCCTTTAAATCAGTCTGTTAAACTTTCAAAGACAAAGGAAAATGTATAACTGGAGATTAAGAGACAAGAACAACTCGACGACCGATACTTCCCTCATCGCCCGATTGGTAGATGAATATAACAAGTATTGCACCTTCCTGTCACGCACAGGAAGCCCTAACATATCTGTTCTGAATGCGAGTCAGTACGACAAGGTGATATATGTTCATGCAGAGATTGGCGACGACACAGATGGTGACGGTTCTCCACAGAATCCATACAGAACGCTTCAAGGCGCAGTTTCCAATGCTGATAATCCAGTAACTTCAGCCACGGTGGTAGTGGCATGCGGTCGCTTCTCTACAGATTTGAACGTTAACAATGCCTTGCTTGTCGCTGACGTATTCGGCTGTGTGGTTATTGATTCATCGGTGACGGTGTCGTCTATCCATGTAGGATGCTATGCAAGTTATTCAACGAGTATCAACGGCAGATGGACTAACTGTATAATCGACTGCCGCGGTTATGGCTTTGCCAACGGCCACGGGGCAATAAAGTGTGTCGTACTCAACATGTTTGGTGTATCCATTGTCTACAATCAGTACATGGTGTATGAGTATTGTACATTTATCAACTGCCGCATCCAGAGCAATGCGGCTTATCCGATGCCGGGTGGCTCGAAGTGGTATGGTAATGTATTCGTTAATTCGGAGCTTCTTATCTACTCAGAAATAGCACATGAAGACATCTTCATGTATAACAGTAATGTCCAAATTCTCAAGGAAGGAAGCACCTTCGAGTATTACGACATCGTCGAAGATGGAGGCTTCCAGTCTCTTAGCGACTGCTTCGTAGACCCTAATCACCTGTGCTTCGACCTAAAGCGCGGTGCAATGTCCAACACAATATTTGCCGGCTGGCTCGGATGGACTGGCGACAGCGTGGACTTCGTACAGGTGGTGGGCGACAACATTCAGGAGGACAGCGGAAGCTACACGATAGACCAGCAGACGCCGGGCGACGGATTCCTCGTGTCCGCCATCCTCGACAATCGCGGCAAGTTCAACAGAGTATTCACGGGCTTCTCTACGCCCGTATTCCACTACAACACGAACAACATAGCCATCTGCCCGTGGCACAGGTACGAGACACCCGTAATACTGTCTGCGGGCGAGCAGACGCTGACCGTGGCGGCGGAAACAATGTTCAGCGTCGGAGCAGACTGCACCATCGGCGGCACTGCCGTCGGCAAGTATGCCACGGTGCTGCTCGATGCCGGCAGCTATACGGTCGTATCTTCCGGCGGCGTGAAGTTCTTCCCGTACAGATACAACACAATAAATAACTTCGTGCAGGTGCGCTTCGCTAACCTCGGCAGATGCAGCACCGTGGCAGCAGGCACGGCCCTGAAGGTCGGATGCTCGTATCTCAACCAGACGGGCGCGGCGGTCACGACGAGCGACGGCAAGACCGTACAGGCTGGCGGCACTTACATCTGCCAGACTGCCGGAGTGACGGCAAGCGGTGCTCTTCTCCTCGTCTTCGACGATGCGGTGGACAACTACACCACCTTCAGCACTCAGAGCTTCCAGACGAAGTTCAAGGCCGGCTACATCGTTACGAACAGCAAATACAGCACACCGACGAATCTCCTCACGAAGGGCGGGAAGACGATACCACTCACGGAAGCCTTCGGCGAGTTTAATCTTATTGAATATCTCAATTCGGTAAACAGGCAGGAGGACTTCTTCCAGATTCGTGTAGATTACGAGGTATATAATTTTGATATATAGCAATGGCAACGATATTCGACAGTCATCAGGGCACATGGGGCGAGAACATCGACCCCGCCAGCCTTGTCGCTGACGGCGCGGTGATATTCACGCCGTGCTTTGACGGATATTCCTATCCGTACAGACATGACGCCCTCTCTCTGGCGGTGGCCCGGCAAGGCAGCGGCGTGACCCAATACACGCTCGTAAACGGAAACAACGTATTCTCGCAGGTGTGCATGCTGCTCGGACTCGGTGCTTGTGCCTACCGCCTCGAAGATTGCGGAATATTCGCATCTGTGATGCAGGCAGACGTTCCAACGGTCAACATCGTCGACATCGACGGCACGCCGACACCGATAGAGGGACAACATCGCGCGCCGATTATTCACCGTTTTAGGGCGAAAAAGAAATAAAAAACAAAGGCTTTTCAGAAGTGTTCTTTCATGCTCTGAAAAGCCTTTGTTTTGCCTTAAAAAATGCTATTTTTTTCTAAAAAAACATTGATTTTGTTTTGTGTTTTCAAAATAATTTTGTATCTTTGTAGTGTTGAAAGGGAGAAACGAAAGCCCCTGAAAGTCGAGTAGTACAAACAAAAAAACGAAAGAGATGAAGATTGTTCTTTCATTCAGATTCGTAACTTTTACTTTTAAGTTCAATGTGAAGTTTCACTTCTAATTAGTTATTGAATCGACTGAGTTCGGGAATCGCGACTTCCCGAACTCTTTAAAAAATCATTCTCTTTCGTTTGTGGCAAAGATAGTTAAATATTTGGAAATGTTAAACAATTTAGAAGGAAACCTGCCGTCAGAGGTTAAAAAAGACGGTCGCGGCGGTGCTCGCCCAAATGCAGGACGAAAGAAAAAAGGCGTTAAATACTACGGGTTCAGAGCAACAGAGGAAGTTTTCGAAATCCTCGAAAATGTACCCGACAAAACCGCCTATATCTGTAACGCTATCCTGTTTTACGAGAAGTACAAAAAGTAAATAACGAAGGTTGAATCTACAAAAACGGATTCAGCCTTCGTTATTATTTTGTGAAAAAACATTTTTACGCCGTTAAAACGCCATCTGATTTTCAAAAATGCGCCTTTTCGTTTTGCGGTTTATAAAAA
>Ga0256405_10004771_pt1 | contig 24762 bp, 13 predicted proteins | sample RumenRJG_02DNA_FD_189096 | JGI IMG/M metagenome (GOLD analysis project Ga0256405, IMG submission 189096) | Bovine rumen microbial communities from Lethbridge, Alberta, Canada - RJG_02 | ecosystem: Host-associated > Mammals > Digestive system > Stomach > Rumen | place: Canada: Alberta... | reverse complement strand
CGTTCCGGTCAGAGCGTTTTCAGCGTTTCTTCATAAAGGCGTTCCGCGATCCTGCCGCTGCTCAAAACGAGTTCGTCCGCCTTCTTCTGGTATTTCTCCGCGAGCGCCTTGTCTTTGATGCCCGAAATGTTGATCTTCACGTTCATGTAGCAGCCGAGCACGCACATCCGGAGGCTGAGCACCGCGACGCCGAAATCGGAGCCGCAGTTCGGGTTGTATCGCCCGAGGAGCGCGTCCGCCGTTTCGAGGGCGTTGTGCGCGAGCTCCATGTTCGCGAGCGGGACCTCGGTCGCCTTGATCGTTCCCGCCTGGATCGCCGCGCTCCGTTCCGCTTTCTCCTGATCCGTGCTCTTCGGCATCTTGAACGCTGCCGACACGAGATCAAAAGCGGCGGTGTCGAGGTCGATCCCGGCCAGGAGTCCGTCGTAGGCCGGCTTCAGTTCCTTCTTCGCCTGCTCGCATACGTCTTTGAACTCGGCGAACTTCTCTTTTCCGAGCGTCAGGTCGATCACCATGAGGAGGAGCCCCGCTCCTTCTGCTCCGGAGAGCGCGGAGACCGATCCGCCGCCAGGCGCCGGCGCGTCTGACTTCAGAACGTCGAGATATTCCTTTACTTCCATGTCGATGAGTTTCTTATTTGCCATATCTGTTCCTGCTTTACTATCCTTCCCGGCAAACACTGCGCCGCTTTCTCAAAAGCGTGCCGCGCGGTTTGCCGCACTCGTGATGCCGCGCCGTTTCGCCGCGGTTCCTATTTCTTATAAATCACGTTCCCGTTCTTGATGACGGTGCGGACCGGATTCGATCCGAACCGGTAGCAGAGCATCTCGAAGTCCGGCGCGTCCCATACGCAGAGGTCCGCCTGCTTTCCGGGCTCGATCGTTCCGACTTTGTCGCCCATTCCGATCGCGCAGGCCGGGTTGATCGTGACCGCCGTGAGCACCTCTTCCGGCATGAGCTTGTACTTCAGGCACGCGAGGTTGATCACGAACTGCAGGTTGAGCGACGGACAGGAGCCGGGGTTGAAGTCCGTGGCGCAGGCCACGGGGATCCCCATCTCCACCATCCGGCGCGCCGGCGCATAGCCGGCTTCCAGATAGAACGACGTCGCCGGGAGGCACATTGCGGTCGTGCCGCCTTTTGCCATCGCCTCGAGTCCCTCTTCATTGATGCTGATCAGATGCTCCGCGCTGACCGCGCCGAGCTCTCCCGCGAGTTTCGAGCCGCCGATCGCGGCGATCTCGTCCGCGTGGACCTTGAGCCCGAATCCGAGCTCTTTGGCTTTCTCCAGGTATTTCCGGCTTTGATCGTAGTCGAACACCGAGTCCTCCGTGAAAACGTCGGCGTACTTCGCGAGGCCGTGTTCCTTGACGTACGGGAGCATCTCCTCGCAGACCATGTCGATGAATTTGTCCGCGCTTCTCTTATGCTGTTCCGGGGTCTCTTCTTCGCCCGGTTCCACTTCCCGGTATTCGGGCGGGACGGCGTGGGGCCCGAGGAACGTCGGGACGACGTCCTGATCGGCTTCTTTCGCGACCCGCTGGATGACCCGGAGCATTTTGTACTCGGTCTCGGGGTCGAGGCCGTAGCCGCTCTTTGCTTCGCAGGTCGTGACGCCGAGGCTCGCCATCTCCCTGAGGAATCCCTTCGTCTTTTTGACGAGTTCATCCTCCGACGCTTCCCGCGTGTGGCGCACCGTGTCGAGGATGCCGCCGCCCGCTCTCAGGATGTCGAGATACGAAGCGCCTTTCAGCTTCATCGGGATCTCGTTCTGCCGGTATCCGCCGAAGACCATGTGCGTATGGCCGTCGACGAGGCCGGGCGTCACGAGGCCGCCTTTCGCGTCGATCACGCGCAGGCTGAAGCCCGTGAGATCCTCTTCCGGCGCGACGTCGTCGGGCGCGGCGCCCCTTGCGGTCGCCTGCGTCGGTACTTCGCCTTCGCCTTTGATCTCTTTGATCACGCCGTCCTCGATGAGGATCGACGCGTTTCTGACTTTGATGTTCCTGCCCTGCTCTTCGCCTTTGTGGCTGTAGCTTCCGACGGGCGTCTGGAGCAGGCCGATGTTCTTTACCAATACTTTGCTCATGTTTGTTCCCTGCCGTGCGGATCCGCGGCGGACACCCGGGGCTTCCGGGGCGCATCCTGTCCGGATGGACGCTCCTTCGCCGGGCTGCCGCGCAGCAGCGGCGTCTCCCTTCCGGGCAGGCGCTCCCGCAGCGCGCGCCGTACAGCGGCCGCACCTTCCTCTTATGAATGCGGCCCGGCTGACTGTTACGCCAGCCGGGCCCGCGTATCTTCTCTGATCGTTCCGGGGATCCCGGAATCTTTGCTATTTCGCGAAAGCCGGACTATTCCATGCTGTCTTCTACGATCTTGTCCACCAGGTCGTCGTCCGCGATGAACGGAAGCGTGATGTGGCCCTTCCCGGCGTACTTCTTGTTGTACTCCGCGGAGGTCGAGAGCGCGTGCTCGTTGCGCGCCCAGCTTCTTCTCGCGACGCCGCCCATGACGTCCCACATGACGGCCTGCTTGATGATCTCGTCGACTCTCTCGGAGCCGTCGAGCAGAAGCCCGAAGCCGCCGTTGATGGCTTTGCCGATCCCGACGCCGCCGCCGTTATGCAGCGCGCAGAGGCTCATGCCTCTCGCCGCGTTTCCGGCATAGCACTGGACCGCCATGTCGGCCATGACGTTCGATCCGTCTTTGATGTTGGACGTCTCGCGGAACGGGGAGTCCGTACCGGATACGTCGTGATGGTCGCGGCCCATCATGATCGGCCCGCACTTTCCTTCGCGCACGAGCTTGTTGAACGCGAGCGCGATGTCGCGGCGTCCTTCGGCGTCCTGATACAGGATCCTCGCCTGGGTGCCGACGACGAGTTTGTTCTTCTTCGCGTCCCGGATCCAGACCCAGTTGTCTCTGTCCTGCGCACGGCGGTTCGGGTCGATGACCTCCATCGCCGTCTTGTCGGTGAGATCCAGGTCTTCCGGCTTTCCGGAGAGGCAGCACCAGCGGAACGGTCCGTATCCGTAGTCGAAGAGGACCGGTCCCATGATGTCTTCTACGTAGGACGGCCAGATGAAGCCGTCTTTATCGTCGACGCCGTTCTTCGAGATCTCTTTGATCCCGGAGTCGTACATGGACTTCATGAACGAATTGCCGTAGTCGAAGAAATAGGACCCGCGCTTCGTGAGCTCTTTGATCGCTTCATAGTGCCTCTTCAGCGTCATGTCGACTCTTCTGCAGAACTCTTTGCGGTCGTCGTGCAGCATTTTGGTTCTTTCCTCAAAGGTCATGTCGACCGGGCAGTAGCCGCCGCCGTAGACGTTGTGGCACGAAGTCTGGTCGGACAGGAGGTCGATGTGGAAGTTCTTCTTTACCGCCGCCTCGAGCAGATCTACGATGTTGCCGTAGTACGCGATCGAGATGCTCTCCTTCTTTTCGAGTTTCTCGTTCGCGAGCTTGAAGATCTCATCGAGGTCGTCCATGACGACGTCGACCCAGCCCTGACTGTGGCGGGTCTCGATCCTCGATTTATCGACTTCGGCGAAGATCCCGACCGCATTCGCGATGTTGGCCGCCTTCGGCTGCGCGCCGCTCATGCCGCCGAGTCCGGACGATACGAAGGTGTGTCCTCTCAGGTCGCCCTGCTCGGGGATGCCCAGGTATTTCCGTCCTGCGTTCAGGATGGTGTTGAACGTTCCGTGTACGATGCCCTGCGGCCCGATGTACATCCAGCCGCCCGCGGTCATCTGCCCGTAGTTGGCGACGCCCATCTCTTCCGCGACTTCCCAGTCCTCGAGGTTGTCGTATTCGCCGACCATCAAAGCGTTGGTGATGATGACGCGCGGCGCCGTCGGTTTGGACGGGAAGAGGCCGAGCGGATTCCCGGACTCTACGACGAGGGTCTGGTCTTCGGTGAGCTCTTCCAGATATTTCTTGATGAGCCGGTACTGGAGCCAGTTCTGGCAAACGGAACCGGTCTCGCCGTAAGTGACGAGTTCGTACGGATAGAGCGCGCACTCGAAGCTCAGGTTGTTGTCGATCATGACCTGGAAGGCTTTGCCCGCAAGGCACTTGCCCTTGTACTCATTGATCGGCTTTCCCCAGATCCTGCCTTCCGGCCTGTATCTGTAAGCATAGACCCGGCCTCTCGTCTTGAGCTCTTCCATGAACTCCGGCGCAAGTTTCTCGTGCAGTTCCTCGGGGACGTAACGAAGCGCGTTCTTCAGCGCGACCTTCGCCTGGCTCTTCGTGAGCCGGAATCCTCTGTCAGGCGCTCTCCTGATCCCTTCGACAAACTCCGGATAATCCGGATACTCATTATCCAGGCGGATCGTCATCGCTTCCTGGATCTCGCTGTTGCTAAGCATTTGTTCCTCCTTCGCGGCCCGAAAACGCGCTGTCTTCCCTGAACCGGCGGAACGCGCGCTTCCTTTGCGCGCCCTGCCCATGCGAAGACATAAGGCCGCATTCTTTCTTATTATATATTGTACTCTTAACCATACAATCTGGCAACATTTCCTTGCGCGCGGGCGGATCGGCGGTTTTGTGCGAATGCGGCTTTTCGGCGCTGCTATGATCAAAAACTTGTGCGAATCACACACGCTGCAGCCAAAACGCACAAAACCGCGGCCATCGACGCGGGGCGCGGCGCTTTTGATGCACAAAAATTGTGCGGACCGGTTCTTGCTTGAACCGATTCGCACAAATAACTGATCAAAACAATTGTTGAAAGCGTGATTCGCACAATACCACGCCTCACTATGCATCCTGGGCGGATCTCCGCCGCGATCAAAGCCGCCGCGGCCGGCTCTATTTCACCGGCGCGCTATTTCAGCGGGGTGACTTCCTCCACCGCCGAAAGGAGCGTTCCGTCTTTTACGAGGCGATCGAACTTCACGAGTTCGTCGTGCATGATCACGTCGTCCTCAACCGGGTCCGACACGCTCCGGATCACGTCGTACGCCTTCTTCGTCGCCGGCGCCAGATCCGACAGATGATTCTCGCCGATCTGCTCCCTCAGCCAGATGGCCTGCGCCGCGCAGCCGAGCTCGATCCCGAGCACCTTCTCCGCGTTGTCCAGCACCATCGCGGCCGTTCTCGCAGCCGTCGTTCCCATCGAAACGTGGTCTTCCTGATTGCCCGAGGACGGGATCGAATCCACGCACGCCGGGTGATCGTAGATCTTGTTCTCCGACACCATCGAAGCCGCCGCGTACTGCGTGATCATGAATCCCGAGCACACGCCGCCGTACTTCGTCAGGAACGCCGGGAGCCCTTCCGAAAGCGCCGGGTTCACGAGCCGCTCGATCCGCCGCTCGGAAACGTCCGCGAGCTCCGAGATCGCCATCTTCATGAAGTCGAACGCGAGCGCCATCGGCTGTCCGTGGAAGTTCCCGCCGCTGATCACCTGGTCCTCGTCCGGGAACACGATCGGGTTGTCCGTCACGGCGTTGATCTCCGTCGTGACCGCGTCGTATACATAATCAAAGGCGTCGCGCGAGGCGCCGTGGATCTGCGGTACGCACCGCAGGGTGTACGGATCCTGCACTTTGCTTTCCTGCACGCGTTTCGCGTTCCCGCTGCCTTCGAGCAGGTCGAGCAGGTTCGCCGCGACGTCCTTCTGGCCCTGGTGGCCCCGGAGCTCCTGGATCTTCGGATCGTACGCCGCCGTGATCCCGTGCAGCGCTTCATCCGTCATCGCGCACGCGATGTCCGCGACCTTCGCGAGCCGCATCGCGTCCCAGAGCACGTTCAGCCCGACTGCCGTGAGCATCTGCGTTCCGTTGTTCAGCGCGAGCCCTTCCTTGGCCTCGAGCGAGACCGGTTCGATCCCCTTCTCCTGCATCACGTCCGCAGACGGACGGATCTCGCCTCTGTATTCGCAGAAACCTTCGCCGATCAGTCCGAGCGCGATGCACGAAAGCGGCGCGAGGTCTCCGGAAGCGCCGAGGCTTCCCTTCTCCGGGACGAGCGGGTGGATCCCCGCGTTCAGCATGTCGACGAGCGTCTGCAGCGTCTCGAGGCGGATGCCCGAGTTGCCGCGCGCCAGCGCGTTCGCTCTGAGAAGCATCGCCGCGCGGACGTACTTCTGATCAAAGCAGTCGCCGAGCGAGCAGGTGTGGCTCCGGATGAGATTCTTCTGGAGCCGTTCGGTATCTTCCATCGAGATCTTCACGTTCGCGAATTTGCCGAATCCGGTCGTGAGCCCGTAGATGACCGTGTTGTTTTCCAGTTTCTCTTCGATGTAGGCCCTGGCTTTGTTCACTGCGGCCTTCGCGTCTTCCGCGATCTCGACCTTCTCGCCTTCGCGGCAGACTTTGATGACGTCTTCTACCGTGAGATCTTTTCCATTGATTACTACTGCCATAACTTCCTCCTGTTGGATGCATAAATATTCATCGGCACTTGTATGGCCTTCCCTGCCTATACATCCGTTACCTGGCGTCATTATACCACGTTCGCTCGCTTGATTTCAACCCTTCGCGCCTGACGAGCCGTTTGCTTCACTGCGCTGTCGCTTTAACGTTGCACCGCTTTACCGTGAATAAATATTCTTTACGCGGATGCCGTTATCAAAACGGCTGCCGGTGAAGCGCTCCCGGCGCCGTCCCGCGGTCTGCCCGGGCGGCGCGCTCTCGGCGCGCGGACGCGGGCCCGGAAACGCAGTCCGGAAACGCACATACAAAAGACCCGCGGCAGAAGCCGCGGGCCGCATCAGCCTTTGATATCACATCATTCCTTCTTGCGGCGCTTCACGAAGATCACCGCGAGGCAGAGAAGCGTCAGAATGAGGATCCCTGCATAGAGGAAGATCTGCGCGTCGTCGCCGGTCTTGACGAGTTTCTCGAAGGGACTCTTCTCGTGATTCTCTTCTTCTTCTTTGTCGCCGCCGCCGATCTCATCGTCGTCGTCATCCGTGTCGTGGTCGTCTTCCTCGTCTTCATCTTTGCCCAGGATCGGTTTCGGCATCGCTTCGACGTCGTAGTTCCAGGAATAATTCCCGGCTTCCCCGAGGAGTTCCGGAAGCAGCACCAGCCACGGCGGCATCTCTCCGTACTTCTTCGCTTCGCCGGCCGCGCCGGTCTGCACCAGCAGATACGCGCCGTGCTTCAGGGCTCCGAAGTTCGCGATCCCGGAGGCTTTGCTCGTCGCGGAAACGCCGCTCGCGTTTCCGGTCAGCTTCGCCGCTTCCTTCGCGACGGCTGCGGAATCCGACGCCGTGAGGCCGTTGAAATCGACGTTCAGCGATGCGAACGCCGGCGTCAGTTCGTATGACGCGGTCCCGTTCTTCACGGTCAGGTCCGCGACCCGGTACGCCATGAACGTCGCGCCCGGGATCGGGGTCGTCTTGTCGTCGTCCGTGTAGCAGAAATTCATCCTGAAACTGCTCGTGCTCTGCGTCAGCTCCGGCACGTTTTCGTTCGGCCGGTCCGCAGCGTCCGCGTGCGAAGCCGCGAGCATCATTCCGCAGAGGATCACGATCAAAGCCATGATGACCGCCGGGAACCTCGTATGTTTTACTCTCATGTTCTGCACCTCATGTATTCTGTTCAGCATTCCTCATTCTCCTTTCTGGCGAAGAGGAGCACCAGTGCGATCATAACCATCATGGTTCCTATGATCGTGAACGGATATACGCCGATCCCTCCCGCGCTCGGGAGCTCGTAGATCTTCTCGTTCTCTACCGCGTAGTTGCTTCCTTCTTTCTCGACTGTCGTGAAGTCGTTGATCAGGAATTCCGTGGATCCCGCCGGGTACTTGCTCTTTGCGGAATCTTTGATTTTGTATACTCTATAGACCTTCTTGTTGCTGACCTCGATGAGCCAGGGCGTCACTTCTTTGACGTATCCCGCCTTCGGCGTCTCCTCGTACAGGAGATAGTATTTGCTCTCCAGCGATCCGAGGTCGATGATGCCGCTCGCGTCGCTGGAAACGTTCCGGTACGTCGAATTTCTGACGACTTTCGCTGTCGTCGGCTGGGACGCCGCGAACATTCTGAACGTGACGCCGCTCAGCGTATGGCGTGTCTTACCGTCGACTTTGATGACTTTGCCGCTTGTCTTTGTGTTCGTGATGATCTCCTGATCGCCGTCGCATACCGTGCCGCCGAAATCCGTGTCCGCGATCCAGCCGGTGTAGTCGCTGTAGGTGCCGCTTCCCGAATACATCTCGTGCTTGCCGTCCCGGTTCCGGATGATCAGCTGCCACGGAGCGTTCGGAACGATGTATCCCGCGTTCGGGTTGTGCGTTTCATAGATCAGGAACGTCGTGTGCGTGTCCATGTACTGGTTGGTTGAAAGGCCAACGTACTCGTACAGCTTGGATATGTCGATGTATCCGTTCGCGTCGCTCTTGAACGTCCCGTTGATCTTGGTCTTGCGTCTGAGTTGTGTTTGGCCGCTGTTGTTCCACTCTGCGAGCCAGATCTCGAACTCGACGTTCGCAAGGCCTTTGGTATGGTCGTCCGCGTCGACCTTCCGGATCTTCTGCGGCGTGTTCTGCAGTTTGCCGTCTGCCGTCTCCGTTCCGAACTGGTTCTTCGCCCAGTGCAGTTCTTTCGTGGAGGTCAGGAAACTGTCCATGACCGCGTTGTTGTAAATGTATCCGGTCGTGTTGCCGGTCCCGGTCGCCGCGTTCCAGTTCCCCACGAAGCTTTCGTTTTCGAGCGCATACTGCTTCAGCGTGACGTTCCGGTCTTCGTCGATCGTGAGCATCCACGGTTTTCTCGAGATCACGTGCCCGGTCGGCGCAGTCGTTTCGAACAGCATCAAAGTGATCTTGCTGCTGTCGACGGTCCTGCCCTTGTTACCCGTAAGCGCTTCGAGCACGCTGCTCAGATCGATGACGCCGTTATCGTTCGACGTCAGTTTGATCACCTGGTCGTTCGCGTCTTTGATCAGGTCGACCGAGCTCTGCGTCTTCCAGTAAGAGCTGTTGTGCTGCCGGATGTCGGAAACGACGAATTCCGCGTTCTTCAAAACGGTCGTGTTATCGTCCTTCACCTTCAGGAGCTTCACCGGCTTGATGTCGTTCCGGAGTTTGAGGTCGCTCTGCTTCTCGTAATTCGCAGAAGGCCACCATCTGTTGTTCAGGTTGTTCACCAGCGTCTGGAAGTCCGGATCCGCCGCGCCGCTTCCCTGGGAACCCTTCTTTACGAAGTCCGGGTTCGTGTTCTGCCATACCGTGTAAGTTCCGTCTTCTTTCACGATGACGATCCACGGCGCCTTCATTCTATAATACCCGGCAGGCGCTGTTTCCTCAAAGAGGAAGTACTCGCCGGCTTCCGTGATCGGAAGACTGATGTTTCCGCTCGCGTCACTCTTGATCTCAACGCTTTCGCCCACTCTCTGCGTAGCCTTGATATCAAAGTTGGTCCCTGTCCAGCTGTTCATCGAAAGCAGCTGCGCTTTCGAATAGTTGCTGTCGTGGTCGTCCCACTGCGTCTTATACAGGCGGAACACCGCGTTCGGTAGCGTATTGTTCGTCGATGCGGAATCCACCTTCTTCAGGTTCACGTCGAACGGCGTGTTCGGGATCGCCTGATACGGCAGCTGGTCGATGTCTGTGCAGATCAGTTCTCCCGCATCTGCCCAGCTCTGTCCGTCCTGGAGCGTGACTGCGGTATTGACTTCATATACTGCGTCTACGATCCTCACGGATACATTGCCGGCATTCATCATGCCCTGCCACGAGATTGCGATCGCATACGGCTTGGAAGCTTTCGCGTATCCGGAAGCCGCTTCGATCTCCTCCAGGAGGAAATATCTCGCGGTCTGGCCCGACGAAGGATTGAGGTCTCTCGGAAGCCGGATCTCTCCGTCCGGACCGGTACTGGTCACGGTCAGATCTTTTCCGTCTTTCTGTACGACCTGAAGGCCGCTGTAAACGATATGCCCGTCTTCCGGCGTCTGGGAAGTCGCTTCGATCACTCTGAACGTCGCGCCTGCGACGCGCCGGATCTGCGCGAACTGCGCGTCCGTGACGCTTGTATAATTCCCGTTTCCATCCTTCGGCATCGTCGTCTCATCGACTTTGTAGAGCACATGCTCCGGTTCAAGATCATTGGTCAGGATCTTGTCGCTCACGATGCTGCCCGCGGAACCGTAATCTGAAACATTCCAGTATTTGCGGCTGTTCTCCGTGCTGACAGGACTCGCGTAATGATTGCTGTGCTGCCGGAGTTCCACCGCTCCTGTCTTCTTATCTACTATGATCACCCACGGAGCCGTCGCATGTTTGTACCCGGCTTTCGGCGCGTTCTCGTAAAGCACGAAGCCGAGCTTGTTCTCGAACCCGTCGATCCTGTTGATCAGTTCTCCCTGGCCGGCGCTCCTGCCCGCGATCGCTGCGGTTAGTCCCTGGATCTTTCCCTGGACATCCGTCTTGAGATCGTTATTGATGACGCCCTGGTCTCCCGTCCAGAAACGGGTCCTGTCGTTATTCTGCACGCCCAGATCGTTCAGTGTGAAGGAAACGCCTTCCAGAGGAAGGGTCTTATCTCTGTTCTTCTTGACGAGCTGGATATCCAGGTCAAGCACCGGCGTGTTTTTCACGACCGCTTCCGGAACGCTGTTTTCAGCTAAAGTCCCTGTCTGATTCTGGATCGTCTGCGTGAAATCGCCGCTGAGATCCGCCCTGTTTCCATTCGGCAGCAGACTATATGCCAGATTCTCGCCGACTGTGTAGCCGGCTCCGACTGGCAGTCCTTTGATCTCTACGGATTCACCGTGTTTGAGGTCGAACTTGGCGCGGCCGTCGATCGTTCCGGTCTGCTGATTGGTTGCAGCCTCGAACTCGACGGTGATATTCTCCCGATCGCCGTTCGCTCTGGTCAGGACTCCCTCGAAGCGGTCCGCTTTTCCGTCTCCCTTGAGAGCGTCGATCTCAACCCAGATCCGGAACGCGGTCTCTGTGTCTGTGTATCTCAGTATGTTCTGCCCGACTTCTTTCCTGAGCTTCAAGGACGTTTTCTTTTCCTGCTGCGGCGGTGTGTTGGTGACGACGACGCCCATCGTCCTCGTTGCCGGAACTTCGACCGCGATCGTGTTGTTTCCGCTTTCCACGAGCGTACCGTTTGAGGTCAGCGAATAATCCACGTCGTAGTATTCAGCAAGGTTGTGCTTGCTGCTGCTCGTTTCCCTGACTCTGACCTTCAGGTTGTTTTTGATGACGCCCGGGATGCACGCTCTCTGGCCGTCCTTCAGCTTGATGATGCCGCCTTCTCCTATATCGATGAGGTTGCCCGAAGCTCCCTCGATGTAATACTTGGAGACGTTCATGGTCTGCGTGGAGAATGTTCCGTCCGGATTCTCCACGACCTTCTCGACTCCCGTGAGCTGATTGATGGGAGCCCAGTTCCCGTCCGCCTTCTGGTATTCCACCTTCATGGTGAACTCTTCGTTCGGATCCTTCGTCACGCCCTCGACGTCGGTGACTTTCTTCTCGACTGTGAAGAATGCCTCCGGAACCGGCGGGATGTTGACTTTGATCTTCAGGTTGGATGCGCCCTGACCGCGTTCCATGTAGAAGATCTGCATGGTGTGGTAGGTGGCGTCCGCGAATGTATTTCCTCTCCAGGAGACGCCGCCTCTTCCGGCCGCGTCGAACTGCGCTTTGATCGTCGTTTCGTATTTATCGTCGATGATCGGCGCTCTGTTGACCGTGCCGCTCGGCGTATAAGATCCGTTGTAGGAATACGTGACTTTTCCGGTGCTGAAATCGATCTTTCCGGACTGCGCGTCGTGAACGCCGCCCAGGTCAAGGACGAGCACGCCGTCGATATAGACCATCATGTCGTCGTCGCCGGTGAACTCGTAGACCATCGGTTCCGGATTCGCAAGGTTCGTTCCGTTCGGAAGCTGCTTCACGATCCCGTCGACCGGCTGGAGGAAGTTCATGTACGCATACATGCCGTGGAAGTAATCCGGCGTCCTGCCGTCCGTACCGACACGACCGCTCTTGATGCCGTAAACAGTGGCCGCCGGATTCTTGGCGACTTTTTCGCTGTTGAAGTCGTCGTCGGAAGCGAGTCCGGACGACTGTCTTCTCGGATCGTCCCAGGTGTAGCCGTTCGCATCGTAAAGATTCTTCGCGTATCTTTTGCTCGTGTCGATGTCGTTGAACGGCAGGAAGTTCCCTCTGTGATAGAAGAAGGAATCCGGTCCGTACTGGAAGTTGCCGTTGCCGTCCTGCACCGGGCTCATGACCGCGTTATACACGCTGAAATTCATGAGGCCGTTGTTCGCAGGATTCAGGACCGCGGCGTTCTCTTCCGAGTTATAGTACATATAACCTGTTTCGTCATAGATCTTGCTCAGGAACAGGTGGTTTGCTTCGCCTACGTAATGCGCGTTGGAGGAAACCGGATTGAAGAGCCCCCGCAGGTTCTTCACGTCAGTCGGGTCCAGGAAAGCACCTCCGTTGTTAGTCCACTTAAACACCTTTTCGATATTCGGGAATCTCTCGGAATATTTGGATCCCCCCGTTGTCGTGCTTCCGTAGAGACCCTGCTCGGTCTCGCCCTCTCGGGAGCTCCCCGCTCTCGTGATCCCGCGTCTGTATTCCGCGCTCCAGGAATTGTCGCCGCGAGCGTAGGTCATGGGCGAGTTTTTGAAGTTGAACATATGAACGTGGAATCCCAGCGCATTATTATTGATGGTGTTCAGCTCTTCCAGCTCCGGCTCCTTATGGAAGACGGCGTAAACCGCCTTGTTGTAGAGCGTCGTGAGGCTCTTGCCCTTCATCTTGATCTTGAGCTGGCCGTTCGTTCTTTCGATGTATTCGATCTCGTTGCTTCTCTCGCCGTCGATGTTCCCGCTGGTGGCGTTGCGGATGAAGCCCTTGTACAGCGCTTTGTCGGTGCTGATCCCGAACGTTTCCTTAAGGCTCTTGGTCTGGCCGTTGTAGGTGACCTTGTCGTTCGTGAAATCGATCTTGTAGTTATCTGCGCTGTCGAGGTTGAAGTAGTCTTTTCCGTCGGAACCGTTCAGGCCCGGATAGTCGCCGTTCGCGTTTCTCGCGCCGTCGCCGTTTCTGAAGTACAGCTTATGGTCATTCGCCTCTTTGATGTTTTCGTCGAACTCGAGATAGACCTTGTCGTTTCCTGTCAAAACCTTCAGCGCCGAAGTGTTGCTCATGTTGCCGTCTTCGCTGTAGAACCAGAGGTTCTTCGCGCCGTCGTAACGGAGCCCCTTGATCTCGATCTTCTGGCCTTCGGTCGTTCCGTCGTCTCTTGCGATATAAGCCGACTGGAAGACGTATTTGCTTTCGCTTGTCTCCCGGACGATCGTGTAGTTCTTGTTGAACGCCATGAACTGACCGTTCGTGAACGTCATGTTGTACTTGTTCGAACTGGTCGCCGTGTTGTTGTCGTTGACTTTGTATCCGTTCGTGAACGTGGAATCGTTGATGAATCCCGCGAGCGTGCTTGCGAGCGGCGTTCTGGTTCCTTCCGCCACAGCGTAGATCGGGAGCTCGCTTGCGCTGAGTCTCTTGTAAACTGCGGCAAAGTCGATCTGGTTGGCCGGGTTGTTGGTGTGAATGGTCTGATTGTTTACGACATATGCCCAGTACTGATGTTCCTCGCCGTTGCCGACATTGGGATTGTCCTTTGTTGCGCGCATAGCCTGTTTTACATTTGCATACGCTGCCTGGCTGATCCGCTGTGACATGTTGCTATCGCGGGACGACGTCCTGATCGCATATGTGTTTTCATGAGCAAACCCGAACGGAACAGCAATATCGTACACGACGTCTTTGTTGACCGTGTACGGCGTCACAGTATAGGTCCCGGCAGCATAGTCGACCTTCTTCATCGCTCTAACGTCATTGCCGCCCGGCGTCGTATCCCAGCCCGGCATATTCCAGAAGATCGAGTTGTTATAATCTCTCCCGAATCCCGGATTATCGGCATTGATGACCCGGTTCATATTGCCCTTGTCGACATAATAGAACTTGACGGAGATGTTGTACCAGTCATGAGAATAGGTATAAACAGAAAAATCGTCCGCGTCGAATTTCACGGTGATTTCTTCATTCTTTTTATCATACTGAACTGATTTCGTATTCTTTTTCGACGAATCGATAATCACGTCTGCGGATCTGATCTCGCCGTTCTTCTTCTCCGAAAGGTGAAGAACGCCGCTTCCGCTTGTGTCAAAGTCTTTCTCATCCGTGATGAGCTCTCTGGCGATGCTCATTTCGATCCCGACTTCTTTGGACGGCTCTCTCTGTTTTCCGTCTTTCCCGATGAAGGAAATGTCGAGGTGGTTCGCGTAGAGGATCAACCGGTCGGAGAGTTCTTTCTTCTGTTCTTCCGTCAGCTCGACGACGTCTTCTTTCTCGTTGACCGCGTCGTCTGTGTTCGCGACCGCTTCTTTGATCTGCAGTCTGACTTCGTCATCGAACGCGCCTTCGGGAACGTCCGCGTTTACTTTGTAGCCTTTGATCTCCGCGTTGAAGTCTCCGGACTTCGCGTATTCGTATTCGTGATCCGCTTCGTCCTCGACCTGGTCCTGCGCGGAAAGTTCTTTCTTGTCTTCGTCGTTCTGATCCTTCGCGGCGTCTTTGTTGACCGTGTCTTCTACCTGGTCCGCCGCGGAGACTGTCTTATGCTCGTTCTTGCTGTTCTCACCGTCGTCCTCGACCTGCTCGGACGCGGAAAGGCCGCCGGCCTCTTCCTGCTTCTCCGGCTCGTTCTCGGCGAACACAGCGTAATCCGGCAGGATGTAACCGGACATCAAAACCGCGATCAGCATTGATACTGCGATCCTCAGGAGTTTTCTGCTTTTCATTGTGTTCTGCAATTTATTAAGCATAAGATATCCTCTCTCAAAGACTTATTATATAGCAATTCTTTTCGCAACGTGCAGCGAATTCTTCCGCTGCACGGTAATACTCTTCCACTTTCATTGATATACTACCACCCCATAGTTAGATAACAGTTACCTTACGGGGGTGATAATCGTCGGATAACCGCATAAAATCGCGGTTTTTCAAGGCAACCGGGGGGGGCAGGGCCCCGCCGCTTTTTGTTCGGCGCTTCCGACTGGTCCTTCGCGAAAAGGCATAAAAAAATAACCGCGCTGTGCGGTTATCCTTTTTTCATTTGCTGTTCTTACCGGATCGTACGGGCCGGAGCTTATTCCATGACCTGTTCGTGCGCCGCGAGCGTTTCTTTTTCCGCGCCGGCTTCCGCGCCGTTGTCATCCATGACCTGCTCGTAAGCGGAGAGGCCTTCTTCTTCCGCAGACGCGAACGTATTCTGTGCGATCCTCGCATATCCCGCCGCGCATACGATCATGACGAGCGTGATCAAAACCGCCGCCAGCCTGCCTGCTTTTTTCATTCCGTCTCTCTTCGCCATCGTTCTTCTCCTCTGTGTTAACTCTGCACCAACCACAAACCGTTTTTGTTCCGTTTCAATTTACACGCATATCGTACCACCGCAGGGTTAGAGAACAGTTACTTTTCCGGCCGGATAACCGCTCAATAACCCCGCCGCTTCGGCCGCTTCGCGCCGCCTGTTGTGCGGGCCGCGTCCCCTGTGTTATAATGTACCCGATTTGACCGCCGGGTCCTGCCCGGCGGATCACCGAAACGGGCAAAGGAACATTACTGATGAAAACGAACAGACGGAAAACCGGCATCGCGCTGCTTGCTGCGATGCTTTTGATCGCGCTCGCGTGCCTCGCGGCGTGCGGCTCCGGCTCCTCCGGGGGCGGCGGAGAAGACAGCGTCCTGAACGACTATCCGGAAGCGGACATGTCCGGCTACGCGGGACTCCGCGGCAGCAAGGCGGAGGCGAAATACGCGGACCTCACCGTGAAGGATCTGAAAGTGCTGATGGACAACGGCGAAAGCTTTGCGCTCTTTGTCTCGTACGCGGACTGCCCGTGGTGCAACACGCTGATCCCGTACCTCTCCCAGGCGACGGAGGAGAACGGCGGCGTGATCGGTTACCTGGACACGCGGAAAGACCCCTCGTGGCAGAGCAACATGGACATCACGAATTATGACGTGTTCGTCAAGCTGTTCGACAAATTCCTGCGGACAGACGACGAAGGCAAGAAGCATCTTTACGTTCCGGTCGTTTATTTCATCAAAGACGGCAAGGTCGTCTCCGCGCATGAAGGCGTGGTCGACGGGCTCGAGGGTCCGGACGACATCCTGTCGGAGGACCAGGAGAAGGAGCTTCTGGCGATCCTGGACGACGGCTTCAAGAGCATCCGGTAACATTCATTTGTGAATACGAAAACCCCGGCTCGATGAGCCGGGGCTTTTATGTCCTGTATCAGGCGCCGCGCTTCCGCTATTCGCGTTTCGGCTGCGCCGCTTTCTCCTTGTCTTTCTTTTTCTTCCGCTTGATCAGGATGATCAGGATGATCAGGAACACGAACAGTCCCGCCGCGAGAAGGATCGCGGCAAGTCCGAGATCCGAGAGCCATTGCAGCAGGCCCTCCTCTTCATTTTCCGGAACGTACGGCACCCGGTGTCCCCGGACGAGCATCCGGTGGGTGTTCACACCGTAGGGGGTGCAGGTGACGAGCGTCACGTAATCCTTCCCTTTCACGATGTCTAGATCCTTCACGAGCTTCGGCTTCACGACTTTGATCTGATCGACTTCGTAGGCGAGCACCTTGTCCATGATGTGCAGGAAGAACTGGTCGCCTTCCTCCATCCTGTCGAGATCGGTGAAAAGTTTCATCGCCGGCAGGCCCCTGTGGGCGGAAAGGACGGAGTGCGTCCCCTTGCCGCCGACCGGAAGCGACGTTCCTTCGATGTGGCCCACGCCGTGCTCGAGCACTTTCGCGCTGATGCCGTGGTAGATCGGGAGGTCGACGCTGATCTTCGGGATCTTGATCGATCCCATCATGCCATTCCCGAGCGGATCGAGCAGCGTATCGTATGGATGCGACATGACGTATTCATCCGCGTCGTTCCACGCGTCCATGATGATGTTCACGTCATGCGCTCTATTATATGCTCTCGCCTTGCGCCAGACCGTTTTGATCTCGTCTTTGCTCAGATCGCTTACCGTCTCGGTATAGTCACCCATCGCGCGGCTCGCAAGCCACTGGTTCCACGCGTTGCTGATGGTCGGATAGAACAATATGCCCGCGCCCGCGAGGAATACCAGCACGAAAAGGACCGAAAGGATCTTCGACCGGATGGCGCCGGCCCGCTTTCCCCCGCTCTTTCTGTTTTCTGCATCTGCGTTACTCATCGCCTTCACCGCCGTTCATTCCCGGCCTCTTGCCGTCGGATCCGCTGCCGGTCCCGGCTTCGTCCGGATCCGTCCCGGCGTTTCTCTTTTTCCGTCTTTTCGCGTTTATGATCTTTACGATCAGGATCCCCGTCAGCAAACCGATCACCGCCGCGACGATCACCGCCCAGAGCGGCAGATCTCTGATCCACGAGGATCTGCTTTCCACATTTTCATCCTCCGGCACATACGGAACGCGGTGGCCCCGCACGAGCATCCTGTGGCTGTTGACGCCGTACGGCGTACACGTGACCAGCGTCGAAAGATCTCTCTCTTTGTCGATGGCGAGCGCCTTCGTATTTTTCGGCTTTACGACCAGGATCTGATCGATTTCATACGCCAGTTTCCTGTCCAGGATCGTGTAGAAGAACTTGTCGCCTTTTTTCAGGAGATTCAGATCCGTGAACAGTTTCATCGACGGAAGTCCCCTGTGCGCCGATACGACGGAATGCGCCCCTTTGCCGCCGACCGGCAGGCTGCTCCCGAGCAGATGGCCCGCGCCTTTTTCGAGCACCGGTTTGGTCGTGTAATGGTAAAGCGGCAGTTTCACGCTGATCGCCGGGATCTCGATGATCCCCATCATCCCGTCTCCGGTAACGTCGAGGAGTGCTTCATAATGCTTGTCGCGGACCCCGTCCCTGACGGCAAAAGCGTCCGGCACCGCTTCTTTTCCGAGCTGCCGGTTGTACGCCTTTGCGTGGGCGATCATGTCTTCATACTCTTCCCTCGGGCCGTCTTCGACCGCTTTGGTGTAATCGCCCATGGCGATGTCGGCCATGTGCTGGTTCCAGAGATTGCTCACCGTCGGATAGAGCAGGATCAAAAGCCCGGCAACGAAAAGGACAATCAGCGCGATCAGCTGGATCGTGCTTTTTCTCAATTTATTTTTTGCTGTGCTATTGTTTTCCTGTCCTGTCATCGTTTCTTTCCCTGTTTGTCCGGCCGTTTCCCGGAAATAAGCGAAATCATAGTAGCATACTATTCCGTCCGATTCAATGTCTAACAGAAAACCGGCGGCCTTGGCCGCCGGTACAAGTGATCTTGTTTTATCTTCAGTTATTTAGAAGCTTTTCTGTTTGCGATGAACAGTCCCGCGGCAATCGCCATGATCGCGATACCGGCGATCGTGAAGAGGATCGTTCCCATGCCGCCTGTCGAAGGAAGTGTTCCTACCTTGGAGTTGTTCAGGTTGCACGCTTCGTCGAAGTCAGCCTTGGTGACTTCTTTGCCGTCTACCATGTACTTGACGGTACGTCCGTTTTCACCGATCTTGTTCGGATAGCTGATCGTTCCGACGTTTGCAACGCCTTCCTGCTGCGCGTTGTCATATGACTTCTGGTATTTACCAACGGAAGCCATGTTGTTCGCGTCTTTTCCGACCTTGACTTCGTATTCCACGAGTCTTCCGAGATCGTCCAGCGTAGCGTCGATGTCGATATAGACTTTCGTCTCGTTCTTGGCATATCCTTCCGGAGCCTTCGTCTCAACGAGGTAGTACTTGCCTGCGTCGATCCTGTCGATCCCTCTGATGATCCCGTTCTCATCCGAGTGGATGTTCATGTTTGCTCTGACTTCCTGGTCCTTCTTCGCACCGTCAGCGTAGTAAAGCTTGAATTCTGCTCCCGAGAGAGGTTTCCAGCCTTTTTCTTCTTTGTTTGTCGTTTCCTGTGTGATGTAATTTCCGTTTTCGTCAACGCCGACCTTGATGATCTCTCTGTTCTCATCCGAGTCCGGTCCGTCGACTTCGCCGTTTACTGTGAATGTGTAGTGGTAAGTCTTCTTGCCTTCGCCCGGCTTTCCGGCTTCGCCCGGGTTTCTCGTGTACTTGTAGGTCGCTTCGTTCTTCTCACCGTCGAAGTTGTATCCGTGCTCGCCGTTTACGGTCGCGCTGTAGCGAACTTCGATCTCTTTGCCTCTGAGCTTGAGGAGTCCCGCTGTCGTGAACTCGACTTTGAAGGATCTCGGCTGCTTTGTGATCGTTGCGTCTTCGGCAGCGATCGCTTTCCACTCATTGCCGTCCTTGTAGTATACGGCAAGGTCTCCGCCGTTCAGGTCCAGTCCTTTGGACAGTGTATCGTTGATCTCGAACACAGGATCAACGTTGATATTGTCATTGTACTGTTTGAAATAATTGTTGGCATACGCCGGAAGCGTCGTATTGATCCTGAACCAGACCTTTTCTCCGAGAGCTGCTGTGTCGCCTTTTTCATCGTCGTTCGTGACGCTCGCGTTGTCTTTGTTGGAGTCTTTGTTTCCGTTCTTGTCTGCGTCTCTGTCGACGACTTTGTCGAACGGGATCTTGGAACTCTTTACATAGCCCGTATTGTTGAATTTGTCGCTGACCTTGAGGTTTGCCCAGGTGTCTTTGCTCGCGTCGTTGTTGATACCGACGATCACGGGGTTGTAAATGTACTCGGCGTTTTCTGCCGCCTGGAATTTCACGAGATACAGTCCCGGTTCAACGTTCGAGAAGACCGCTTTGTAATCGTCTCCGTCTGCTACGATGCTGCCGGCTTTCCCGCCTGTAAGATCCTTTGCCGCGATCGCGAGGATCTCTTCTTCCGTCGGCGCGTTCACGTCATTGATCGTGAGGCCCGCAGCGACCTTCGTTCTTCCCTGTGCATCCATCTCTACGATCCTGTACGCCGTAGCTGTTACTTTGTTTTCCTTCAGTCCTTTCACTTCGAATGAAGTGTTCGGATCTGCTCCGAATGCGGTGAAGCTCATCGACGTGATCATCATCGCGACTGCCATCAGCAGAACAGTCAATTTCTTCAAACTCTTTTTCATGTCTTTCACTCCTTAATGAAATAAGATTCTCTGGTGCAATAACCAACCATTAGCAATAACTTCTAAACAACATTTTGTACTTTGTCATTCGGGTAGATCGGCGAACGCCTGAGAGCGCATCTACGCCATATCTCTCCAACAACAACTGCATACTATCATGGGGCTGTTAATAAACGGTTACTTCCGCCGCGAAGTAACCGAACGTTAACGAAACGGATAACTGCGGTCCGGCGGAAACCGCTTGCGGCCTGCGGTTCCGGCCGGTTATCAAAGCCGTGATCCATAACCGTATTATGGGATAGTGTAAAGTAATTGTGGGACTTTTGCAGAAATAAAAAAGAGACCAACCACTTGTGTTAGAATATAAAAACCAAAAAGCTAATACAAGTAACGGAGGTCTCTATGGAAACAAGTATACAGCAAATTGCGGAAAAATTCCTGCTTAATATGCAAAATATCACATATATCATCTCAAGCGAGAGCATAGACAGCTATTCGGATAAAGCTTTGGATGAGTGTAAGGCCTGCGCCAGGCGGCTTGCAGAAGAGTATGTGAAGCTTCTTAATAAGAACCTGAGGGAGAGCAAAGCTTTCCGGAAGAAGAATGGGTTGCTCCTTCAGGAGAGATCCAGGAAGCGTGAGATATATACAAAAATAGGGTTGATAGACGTATCCCGCGATTACTACAAACTCAAAGATGGTACCGGATATGAATATCCGCTGGACAGCGTAATAGGTATAGCGAGTCGAGAGAGGATATCAGACGGGTTGGGCGCGGAACTGGTATCGAATGCAACAGAAGAATCATTTGCTAAGAGCGTAAGTAAAGCAGGTGCTGGAGATATCAGCAGACAGACAGTAAGAAACAAGATACTGAAGGCTCCGACGCTTGAAGTAGAGCCAGGGGACAGAAGAGAGAACGTAAGAGAGCTGCATGTCTTTGCTGACGAAGATCATGCGCATCTTCAAAAGCCAAATAAGGCTAAGGGTAAATGCAATCAGCAGGTACCAATAGTTACGGTGACAGAAGGGATAGACGAAAGCAAGGCCAGACATAGAACAATAGAAGCGGTAAACTTTGTTGATGAAGAGTTTAGTGGCAAGAGGCTTTGGGGAGATGTAGATGCCTACATAAATGCGAGATACGCCCCAGAACGCCTTGAGAAGATATATCTCCATGCAGACGGAGGATCGTGGATCAAAAACGGATTGGAGAACTACCCTAATGTGATCCATGTGATGGATGAATTCCATATAGAGAAGACGTTAAAGACACTGGGTCATATAGATGCAAAAGAGACTTACAGGCTTCGCCTTGCAATCAAAGGTAGCGATATAAACAAAGCGAAAGCATCGCTTAACGAGATGATGCTGGAGTATGATCCGGGAGATAAGGAATACAAAAGTATAGCAAGATCAGCTAAATATATCCTTGGCAACTGGGACGCGATAGTAAGGAGAAAGACTCTTGATATTCCAGGTAGCTGTACTGAAAGCATAGTGAGCCATAAACTGGCTAAGAGATTCAGCAGGAACCCTCAAGGCTGGAGCAAAGAGATGCTGGGTAAGCTGGCAAAGCTCAGGATCTACAAAGAGAATGGCGGAGAGATAACGGCAAAGACATATAGAAACACAGCTAAAGAATCAAAAGAGAAGACAGAATTAAAGAAGATCCTAGCTGGGAAAGACAAAGCTACTGATTTCAGTTTGTTCGAGAAAGAGAAGCCAATATTTGACTGGCAGAACGGGATTCAAGTGGCAATACGGAAACTGGGAGAGATGCGGAGCATCTAATCACAAGTGGTTGGGCGCTTGTCAAGCAAAAGTCCCACAATAAGTTGACACAATCTTCGTCCCCTCTTTTATTGTGATCGCGCGGGCAAAAGACTATAATCGTAGTATGAAACGATCCGCATCCAAAACATCAAAGACGTTCTCCCGCGTGCTCGCTTTGCTCGTGCTCGCGGTACTCCTGCCGTGCGCGGCTGCGGTTTCGGATGCTCCGGAAAGCAGCGGCGCTCCGGAGGAAAACACGGTCTCCGGCCTCCCCTTCTTCCCCGGCGAAATGATCGTCGCGTTCGAAGACGGCACCGCGGACCGGAAGATCCGGGACACGGCCGAAGACGCCGGTTTTGATTGCGCAGAGATCGAGAAAGCGGCGGACGGCGAAAAGACCGCGCTGTTCTCCACGAACGGCGAACCGGTCGCGGAAGCGGTCCGCGCCGTAGAAGACGCGCCGCGCGTTGCGTACGCGCAGCCGAACTACCGCTACACGCTCGACGAAGGCACGGAAGAGACCGACCCCGAAACCGAAAGCTATCTGTTCGAACTCGCGAAGATCCGCGAGGCGTGGGCGCTGCTGGAAGAAAAAGGAACGGCGCGGAAGACCCGCGTCGCGGTCGTCGATTCGGGCTGCGACATGGATCACGAAGACCTTCTCGCAAACGTGATCTCCGGCGGCGGGACCGGCGAACGGAAATACAAGTCGTTCGTCAAAGGGTCCGAGAGCTTCCGGACGGAAGACACCACCAGTCACGGCACGCATGTTGCGGGGATCCTCGGGGCGACCCGCGGCAACGGCGTCGGCATCGCCGGCGTCGCGTCCGGCGCAAACAACGATCTCTGCGAGATCCTGCCCGTCGGCATCTCCGACGAGGACGGCTCGATCTCTTCTTTCGATACGATCAAAGGCATCTCCTACGCGGCGGAGCACGGCGCCCGGGTCATCAACCTGAGCCTGAGCACGGACGTCCGCGAACGCGCCATCGGAGACTGCATCCGGGACAGATATTATAACGACGGCGTCGTCTTCGTCGCTTCCGCCGGGAACAGCGGAAAGAACTACGACGACTCGCCGTATGACACCAGTTATCCGTGCGACATGAAAGAGGTCATCGGCGTGACCAACGTCAACCGGCTCGGCGTCAAATACGGAAGCACGAACACGGGGATCGCGAAGGACGTCGCGGCGCCCGGGGTCTCGATCAAAAGCACCGTCCCCGGGAACCGGTACGCGAGCATGTCCGGCACGTCGATGTCGGCGCCCGTCGTGAGCGGCGTCTGCGCGATGCTGCTCGACGCGAATCCGACGCTGACCCCGGCGGAGGTCCGGAACATCCTGTGCGCCGCGTCGAACGGGCGGGCGAACGAAACGGACGACTATTACCGGAGCCTTTACGCGGGCTACGGAAGGATCGACGCGGAGGCCGCGCTGGCCGCCGTTTATCAGAAGCTCGAAAGCGGCGTCCCGGAGGAGGCGCCGTCGATCGAGATCCGCAAATTCAACGATGAAAGCCCGTTCACCGTCTACGTCGAAAGCAGCGCTGCGCCGTTCTCCGACACCGGCTTCGGCCTCGACACGCTGATCCGGCCGGCCTGCCAAAACGCGAAGATCACCTGGAGAAGCAGCGATGAAACGGTCGCGGCGGTCGACGAACACGGCGTCGTGCGCGGCGTCGCTCCGGGCGAGTGCAGCGTCACGGCTTTGATCGACACGCCGGCCGGCACGGCGGAAGACACCTGCCGCATCAAAGTGCGCACGGCGAACGACCCGCTCCGCCTCACGCTGTCCGGCTACGACTCCGAGATGCCGGAAGGGTCCACGTCGGAATACAAGGGCGAAACGACCGTCGTCTGGACGGTCGCGTACGACGCCCAGAACCAGGACCCGAAAGCGTTCAGCGGCGAGATCTACTGGACGAGTTCCGATCCCGGCGTCGCATTCGCCGACGATCTCGGCATGATCTACGCGAAGAAACCGGGGAAATGCACGATCACCGCGTACCTCTACAACGGCGTCAGCGATTCGTTCGAGCTCACGGTCGTCCCGCGCATCAAAGCCCTCGGCGTCACAAGCGTTTTGAAGAAGCCGATCTTCGTGAAGCGGCCCCCGAAATTCCGGGCGCGGCGGAAAAAGCGCGCCGTGACGGCGTCGTTCGGCAAGGCTTCCGCCAGGATCAAAACGGTCGCGACGAGAACCTACGAAGACCGCGTGACGGGCGAGACCGATACCGAGGACAGCGCGTCTTACCATTATATGAAAACCGGCGTGAAATACCGGATCGCCGTGAAACGGGCCGGGGCGAAACGCTGGACGAAATACACGTTCGCCGGAAAGCGCGTCACGAACAGGCGGTTCCGCGTGCGGGTCCGGAACGGCAGGATCTACGTCACGATCAAAAGAAGCGGCGGCGTCCGGCTGAAGCCGAAGAAGACCTACTTCGTCAGCGTGCAGGCGTTCTGCAAAACGGGCGGCGTGACGAAGACCGGCAAATGGACCGCGACGAAACGCATCCGCGTGAGATAGCCCGGCGGAAACGGGCGGCGTCGGAGACCGGCCATTCCCGGCATCCGCGGCGGCCCGATCGCACGAAAAAAAACAGCACCCGCGAAATGCGGATGCTGCTCTTTTTATTTGGTGACCCGTATTGGACTTGAACCAACGACCTTCTGGTTGTCACCCAGACGCTCTCCCAACTGAGCTAACGGATCAATCTGCGCCGGTTCTTTAACAGAACTCTCGCGCGGATTATATTCTACAATACTTGTCTGCGATTTTCAACCGTTTTTTTCACTACGCCGCTTCTTTCACGCTCAGGAGATAGATCCTCGACCCGGCTTTCACCTTCTTCCCGGGTACCGCCGGCACCGTACGGCCCGCGTCCGTAAACTGCGCGATCACCTTGTCCGCATAGTCGTCC
>Ga0256405_10004769_pt1 | contig 24765 bp, 22 predicted proteins | sample RumenRJG_02DNA_FD_189096 | JGI IMG/M metagenome (GOLD analysis project Ga0256405, IMG submission 189096) | Bovine rumen microbial communities from Lethbridge, Alberta, Canada - RJG_02 | ecosystem: Host-associated > Mammals > Digestive system > Stomach > Rumen | place: Canada: Alberta... | reverse complement strand
CTATTCCGAGGCGGACCGGGGCGCCCTTCACGTTGCCCTGGCGGACCAAAGCTACTGCATCGGCGGACCTGACCCGTCGGAGAGCTATCTGAACCAGAGCCGGATCATCAGCGCCGCTGTGCTGGCAGGGGCCCAGGCCATCCACCCCGGCTACGGGTTTTTGTCCGAAAACGCCGGCTTTGCCCGTTTATGCCAGAAAAACGGCCTGGTCTTTATCGGGCCGGACCCGGATATCATGGAAGCCCTCAGTGACAAGGCCGTTCTCAAGGAGCGGGTCCGGGAGGCGGGCGTCGCCGTGATCCCGGGGACCCGGGGCGTGACCGGGCTGGAAGAGGCCCGGGCCGCAGCGGAAAAGATCGGGTATCCCGTGATGCTGAAGGCCTGCGCCGGCGGCGGCGGCCGGGGGATCCGGCTGGTCCGGGAGGAAGCGGAGCTGGAGGAGGCCTATCTGACCGCCGCCGGCGAGGCGGCGCTGGCCTTCGGAGACCGCAGCATCTATCTGGAAAAGTATATCTTTCCTGCCCGGCATGTGGAACTGCAGATCCTGGCGGACGAGCGGGGCAACGCCGTTTGCCTGGGGGACCGGGACTGTTCCCTCCAGCGGCGTCACCAGAAGCTGGTGGAGGAGACCCCGTCTCCGGCGGTAGACGACAGGCAGCGGGCGAAGATGATCCGTCTGGCGGTGAAGGCCGTCAAGAAGATGGGCTATGTCGGCGTCGGGACCCTGGAATTCCTGCTGGACCGGGCGGGGAATTTCTGGTTTATGGAGATGAATCTCCGCCTGCAGGTGGAGCACTGCATCACGGAGATGCTGACGGGCCTGGATCTGGTCAAATGGCAGATCCGGGTGGCGGCGGGGGTCCCCCTTGCCTTCGGCCAGTCGGATATCCGGCTGGCCGGCACCGCCATGGAGTGCCGGATCAACGCCCGGGGCTGCGGAAGGGTAGAGCTGCTCCATGTGTCCGGAGGCCCCTCGGTGCGGTTCGATACCTGCCTGGTGGCCGGGGCCGCGGTGTCGCCCTATTATGACAGCCTGCTGGGAAAGCTGGCGGTCTGCGCCGGAAACCGGGAGGAGGCCCTGAGAAAGCTTCGGGCCGCCCTCTGTGAGCTGGTGATCGAAGGGGTGGCCACCAACGTGGAGGAGCAACTGCGGATCATAGAGGACGAGCGGTTCACCTCCGGAAACTACGACTTGACATTTATGGGAAACAGGTGATGGTATGGCTTTGATCAAATTCTTGAAACCCCAGAATCAACTGGAAACGGGCGGACGGAGCGCCGCACCTGTTCAGCAGGACGCCGGCGAACCGGAGAAGACCTGCCCCAACTGCCACCGGCAGACGCCCCTGAGCCGCCTGTGGGGGAATGACCTGGTCTGCACCTGCGGCTATCATTTTCGGATGAAGGCCCGGCAGCGGATCCGGATGATCGCGGACCCGGGCAGTTTCGCCGAGCTGTTCCCCTCTCTTCGCTCGGACAATCCCCTGAACTTTCCCGGCTACCGGGACAAGATCGAGACCGTCCAGGCGGCCAGCGGGGAGGAGGAAGCGGTGCTCTGCGGCACCGCGCGGATCGGCGGCCAGCCCTGCTGTCTGTTCGTGATGGAGCCCTATTTCATGATGGGGAGCATGGGCAGCGCCACCGGGGAGAAGATCACAGCCCTGTTTGAGACCGCCTCGGAACGGCGGCTCCCCGTGGTAGGCTTTGCGGTCTCCGGCGGCGCCCGGATGCAGGAGGGGCTGCTCTCCCTGATGCAGATGGCAAAGACCAGCGCGGCGGTGAAGGCCCACAGCGACCGGGGGCTGTTCTATGCTGCGGTGCTCACTGACCCCACCACCGGCGGCGTGACCGCCAGTTTTGCCATGGAGGCGGATGTCATCCTGGCCGAACCGGGGGCAACGGTGGGCTTTGCCGGGGCCCGGGTCATCGAGCAGACCACGCGGAAGACCCTGCCCAAGGGCTTCCAGACGGCGGAATTCCTGTTGGACCACGGCTTCCTTGACGGGATCGCTGCCCGCAGAGAGCAGAAGGCGCTGCTGACCGACCTGCTGAAACTGTACACGGGAGGATTTGGCCATGAATCAAACGCCATATGATCGGGTGAAGCTGGCCCGCAGCAGCGGACGACCCACAGGGCTGGATTATATCCGGCATATCTTTCAGGGATTCATCGAGCTCCATGGGGACCGGCGCTTTGCCGACGACCCCGCCATTGTGGGGGGCGTGGCCAGGCTGGACGGGCAGCCCGTCACGGTGCTGGCCATGGAAAAGGGCCATACGGCCAGGGAACGGGCGCGGCGAAACTTCGGAGCGCCCCATCCGGAGGGCTATCGGAAGGCCCTGCGGCTGATGAAGCAGGCGGAGAAGTTTGGCCGGCCGGTGATCTGCTTTGTGGATACCTCCGGGGCATACTGCGGGACCGGCGCCGAGGAGCGGGGCCAGGGCCAGGCCATCGCGGAAAACCTGATGGAGCTGTCCACCCTCTGCGTGCCGATCATATCCATCCTCATCGGAGAGGGGGGCAGCGGCGGCGCGCTGGCTCTGGCTGTGGCGGACCGGGTCTGGATGCTCCAGAACGCGGTCTACTCGGTGATCTCTCCCGAGGGCTGCGCCAGCATCCTCTGGAAGGATCCCGGACGGGCGGCGGACGCGGCGGACAGCCTGAAGCTCACCGCCGAGGACGCCCGCAGCCTGGGCGTCATCGAGCGGATCCTGCCGGAGGAGGACCTGGGAAAGCCCACGTTTTTTGACCGTATCCGCCGTATGCTGACCGAGGAGCTGGCCCGCCTGTCCGCCGACCCGGACCTGGTGGGCAAGCGGTATGACCGCTTTCGCCGCATCCGAAGCTGACCCGAAGGGACCCAATGCCAGCGGGTCCCTTGTGTTTTTTCAGAATCGTGCTATAATGCATCCACTGTCTTTTCAAGGGAGCGGGCGGGAACGACCCCTGTCTGACGTATGGAGGTGACGCTGTGAAAACCTTGCCGGAAGATTTCTCGGACGTGCTGCGCTGCGGGCTCAGCGGCTACCATCAGTACATCCTCACCCCGGCGTTCCGTCTGGGGTTTCTCAGCGAAAACCTATGCCGGATGCTGGGATACCTGCCCCAGGAGCTGCCCGCCGACGGGGAGAGCTGGTATTTCGGCCTGGTTCCGGTTCGGGACCGGGCCAGGCTCAGGGCCTTTCTCCGGGACCTGTCCCGGCAGGAGGCGGGGACCCATTCTCTGGATTACACCCTCTGCCGCAAGGACGGGTCTGCCCTCCGCGTGCGGGACACCGTGACCCTTCGGCGCGGCGAGGACGGGAGCCTGATCGGGGACTCTGTCCTGACGGATATTACCGACCTCCGGGAGGAGATCGTGTCTCTCCGGGATCTGAACGAGACCATTCCCTACGGATTTCTCCGGTATACCTGCGAGCGGCAGCCCAAGGTCACCTATGTGAACCAGTGGATGAAGGATCTGCTGCGGGTTCCCAGGGAATGGGGGGAGGACAGCGACTATCTGGAGCTGTATAAGCAGAACGTCTATCTGATGATCCCCATGGAGGAGCGGCAGACCTTTGCCCGGTTTCTGGAGCGGGCCCGGCATTCCGAGGCCCCGGTAGCCGGGGAACTGCCTCTGCTCCGCTGCGACGGGACGAAGGCCTACTTCTTTGGCTGGATCAACCGCTGCGTGACAGCCCAGGGGCGGGAGGAGTTCCAGTGTGTCTGCATGGACGTGACGGAGCGCCATCTGGCCAAGAAGGACGACCAGGCCAGGCGCTACCTGAAGGCCCTCTCCGACGTATATGACCGGATCTTTCGGGTGGACCTGTCCGGCCGCACGGTCAGTTGCCTTCAGGGGCAGGATTCTCCGGTGTTTCAGTGGCTGGAGAACGTCCCTGTCGGGATCGACGAGGCGCTGGAGAGCTGGATCGCCGCGACCGTTGCCGAGGCGGACCGGGTCCGGGTCCAGGCCTTCTTTGCCTCCCTTTTTCGGGCGGACACGGCCTCCGCCGCGGCCAGGCCGCCGAAGCTCACCTATGAGGCAAAGGCGGCTGACGGAACGTACCGGCTGTTCCGGGGGATCTATCTGAACATGGATGACCATACCGGCCTGTACTGCTGCCGCCGGGCGGCGGACTCCCGGGAGGCGGAGCGCCTCCGAAGCCAGACCCAGACCCTCCGGGAGGATATGCAGGACCTGGTCCTGCGGTTTACCGAGGGCGAGGCTGCCTTTGAAATAACGGGGGACCTGGTGACCCCTCTGTACGCCAGCGACAACGTCTGCGCCTTTTTCGGCTATACCCGGGAGGAATGGCTCCCCCTGATGAAAAAAGCAACGCCCATCCGCTCCTTCACCTCCCGCAGCAAATCGGCCAACGAGACCATCGCCTGGCTGCTGCGCAACGGCGAGGCGGAGTTTACGTATTTTGACCTGGCCCGCAAGCGGGAGCGCCGGATCAAGGCGATCAGCTCCCGGCCCTCTCCCGAAAGCTCCAATCCCAGGTACATCATGCTTTATAATCTGGATGACGGGGAAGCGGGGGCGAAGGGCCAACCGCCTGGGCCCAGTGTGGTCATCCGGACCTTTGGATATTTCGATGTGTTCGTAAACGGCGTGCCCATCGCCTTTCGGAACAAAAAGTCCAAGGAACTCTTTGCCCTGCTGGTGGACCGGCGGGGGGGCTATGTCTCCTCGGAGGAGGCCATCGGCTTCCTGTGGGAGGAGGAACCGGTCTGCTCCGTGACCCTCTCCCGGTATCGGAAGGTAGCGCTGCGCCTGAAAAACATTCTGGAAGAGTACGGGATCGCCAATGTGGTGGAGTCCGTGGACGGCAAACGCCGCATCGTGACGGAGAAGGTCCGCTGCGATCTCTATGACTACCTGTCCGGGCAAACGGAATACGCGAACCTCTTCAAGGGCAGCTATCTGTCCAACTACAGCTGGGGGGAGACTACGCTGGCCGAGCTCTCCTGCCCGGAGGATCAGGAGCTGTACCGTTCCCTGTCTCGCTCAGATTGAACGGGGCAAAGAGGGGCGAATGTTCAAACGGCAGAACAAGCATGGTATAACCGCTGCCCCCGCCGCCGCGTATCGGCGTATCATGGCGGGCAGGATCGCTGCTCGGAATCCCCTCATTTTGCATAGATGGATCGCTGAACAGGCCCATGGCATAAAGCAGCGCCGCCTCCATTGAGACGGCGCTGCTTTTTCCGTTCAAATCGTTCGACAAACCGGAATGTACCGGGCTTTTCCCATTGCAGGTTTTGCGGCATAGAAGATCCCGTATCGTCACGTCCGCTTTCAGGCGCTGCGGCCAAACCCTTTACTCGTTGGGGCCCTTGCCTTTCGCCCCTTTGTACCACCGCAGGAATCCATCCATCGTCAGTCGGTCGTCCAGATCCTCGATCGGCCTGGATGCGGATTCTATGATCTGCTTCCAGGTCTTCCGTTTCCGCAGCATCTCACAGGTCGGACCAAGGGGATCGCCATACTTTTCGGCGGTGGCTGCGTAGATATACGCCCGGAACAGCGGGGGCGCCGATTCCTTGAATTGCCGCCCCAGCTCCCTGCGTCTCCCGTGCATTTCCCGGGCGATCTCTTCCTCGGAATACCCCTCCGCTCCCATCTGCGCCGGAACAGATTGCAGGGCATGGACCTGCCGCTCATAGGCCAGACGCATGGGATTGCTTTTGATCCCAAGGGCCTTGATCTCCGCGAGCTCTTTTTCCAGTTCGTTCATCCCCGCTCCTTCCTCCTGATCGGTCAGTTCCCAATCTCCACCGGGACCCCGTTGACCAGGACCTCCTCCTCGGCGGGGACCAGGATGTACTTCCTCCCCTGGACGGTCCCGGTTTTGATGGCCCCGCTGTACTCGGCGGTGGTGGTGATCTTCACCGTAGGGGTTTCGATCTCAAACTTTTTGCTGACCAGATTGGCCGGGCGGAACCCGCCGTCGTCTCCCAGGGCCTGTTCGGCGGCCTCCTCAAAGGCCTCGATGCGCTGAGGGGAGACCTTGGCGTCCCACAGGACGGCGGCCACCTCCCGGGGGCTCACCGTCAGCGGCTCCGGGTCCTTGTCCGCCTTGTGCTGCTCGATGCGCCCGTTGAGCTGCTCATGGACCGCCTGGGCCACTGCAAAGCTGAGGTCCTCCCCCAGGGCGTCGGTGAGCATGGCGTGGAAGGTCTCCTGCTGGGCCGGAGCGGACATGGGCGCTTCCGTGCGAAAGAGGGCCTGGATCAGCTCCTCGTGGAGCTCCGCCGGCTTCTGGGCGTAGTACAGGGCGTTGTAGAGATTGGTCGCCCGGTCGTCAAAGGCCGGGAAGAGGAAGCCCAGGGCGGTATTGCCCACAACGGGCCCGCTGGAGCTGATATGGAACTCGTTGGTCTCGTAGAAAAAACGCAGGTCCGCCGTGGCGTCCTTCACCGGGCAGACGGCGCAGAGAAAATAACGGAACACCTGGTCGGAGCCCTCGGCGAAGGTCTCGTCATCGGCTCCCTTATGGGGCACGTCGTAGCTGTCCGCGGCCAGGAGGATGACATAATTGGTGTCCGGCAGGTCCAGGGCTTGGATGATGGTCTGATAGAGGGTCTCCCGGGCTTCCTCGTCCTGACAGTTGGACCGGTACAGGGCGGAGAGCAGGGCGTGCTCCCGGCTCCCGGCCACCTGGGCGGTGGTGAAGGCGATGTCCATCAGGTTCCGGTCCGGGGTCCCGCTGAGGCACCGCTTCAGGCGGTCCAGATAGACCGCCCCCTCCTCCTCCTTCAGCATGGACAGGGCGCTGTCCAGGTAGGCTACGATCTCCCGGTTGGCGTTGACAAAGCAGCCGTAGATGTTTGTGATGTTGTTTTTCTCCGGCTTCAGTCTGCGCCGGAGCTCTCCGATTTCTTTCTGGTTCATTCTCTTTCCTCTCTTGTCGGTTTAAGGATGGGTCCCGCCGGGGGCGTCCCCTTGTCCTGTCATCTATGGGCGCGGCGGGCAGGATAAGGACGCTGCCATTTCCCGGATCTTCTCCATGACATTCCTGTCGTGGTTGGTAAACAGTCCCTTATCCTCCAGGCCAAGATACCCAAGAAAATCTCCCTCAAAGGAGAACCTTGCGCCCACATACATATCGGGATCGCCGGAGCTGAGAAACATAGCCGCTTTTTTCAGGGACGGCGGCGCCGCCGGATACAGGGCGGAATAGAACCGATCGATCGCGCATTTGAGCTGACCGGAGATCCCGTGGTAATAGATAGGCGCTGCAAGGACCAGCATCTCTGTATCCTTCAGCTCCGCGTAGATCGTGTCCATGTCGTCCCGCTGGGCGCACTTGCCCTCCCCTTTCCCATGGCAGCGCTCACAGGCGAGGCAGCCCTTGATGTTCATCCTGCACACATTGAATACGCGAACAAGATGACCGTGCTGTTCCGCTGTTTCCCGGAACGCGGCGACCATCCCCGCCGTATTCCCCTTCGGTCTGGGGCTTCCGTTGAGAACGAGTATTTTCATTGCGGCATCCTCCTGACATTCGTTCCGCGCTCTCGTGGCTCAAGCTATTGTACTCTGAGAAGCCGGGGGTTTCAAGTCCTACATCGTGCGCGCTCCGTCCATACGAGGGTACGACTTCCGGATCCGGGACATACCGTTTCTTGCCCGGATCTCAGCGCCCCGGGCTCTCTGGAAAGGTTCCTTTCCTGATTTCCTGCAATTTCCTGTCAAATTCACAGGATACCCTCCGTAAAACCGGGCATTCTAACTCCCGGAACGTCGACCCGGCGTTTTCCCACACTGTGAATGAAAAGGAGAATTCCTGTTATGGCTAGCAACAATAACTCTTCCAGAAGCAGCAAGATCATGGTCCCTGAGGCTCGCGCCGCCATGGACAAGTTCAAGATGGAGGCCGCCAACGAGGTGGGCGTCACCCTCCAGAAGGGCTACAACGGCTCCCTGACCTCCAAGGAGGCCGGTTCTATCGGCGGGCAGATGGTCAAGAAGATGATTCAGTCCTACGAAAACGGCCTGAGCTCCAACCAGTAATATCGAGCCACCGGCGCGGGGAGACCCCGCACCAACACAAACAAACTCTCTCCGCCCCGGCTGCCCGGCGGCGGAGAGAGTTGTTGTTTTTCTATCGCGTTCCCGCGGGCTGTGCCGTTATGCCTCCGCGTTGTTGAAGTACCGGTCCAGCATGGTCACGATGAAAAAGCAGGAAACGCTTATTCCTGCGCCGAAGGTGCGTTGACGTCTGCAAACGCCTGGCCTGACAAGCAAAAAAAGCGCCCCGGCGGGGGCGCTTTCCTGTTTTGCTGATTTTCTGGAATCAAACCTCCATGATCACCGGCAGGATCATGGGGTTGCGCTTGGTCTTTTTGTACAGGTACCGGCTCAGCTCGCTCTTCAGGGTGGACTTGATGGTGGCCCAGTCGCTGATGTGGCGGAACTGGCAGTCGTCCAGGGTGTCGGCGGCCACCTCCCGCAGCTCCTCCATGAGGCTCTCGGACTCCTTCACGTAGACGAAGCCTCGGGTGATGATATCCGGCCCGGAGACCAGCTCCCCGGTCTGGCTGGAAATGGAGGAGACCACAACGATCATGCCGTCCTGGGCCAGGTGGCGGCGGTCCCGCAGGACCACGCTGCCCACGTCCCCCACGCCGTAGCCGTCCACGAAGACCCGGCCCGAGGGCACGGTGCCCGTGAGCTGGGCGGAGTTGGGGGTGAGCTCGATGACCCGGCCGATGTCGCTGATGATGATGTTCTCCGGGGGCGTGCCCATCTCCTGGGCCACCTTGGCGTGGGTCTGGAGATGGCGCTGCTCGCCGTGGACAGGGATGAAGAACTTGGGCCGGACCAGGGCGTGGATAATTTTTAGCTCGTCCTGGCAGGCGTGGCCGGAGACGTGGAGGGCGCCGGCGTTCTCGCTGACCACCTCCGCCCGCTTCCGGTAGAGCTCGTTGATGATGTTGTTCACCGCGTTCTCGTTGCCGGGGATGGCCGAGGCGGAGATGATGACCCGGTCCCCGGGCTGGATATCCACCTGCTTGTGGGAGGAGAAGGCGATGCGGAAGAGGGCGGACATGGCCTCCCCCTGGCTGCCGGTGGTGATGATGCAGATCTTGTCCTTGGGCAGGGACTTGATGTGGTTGATGTCCACCATGACCCCGTCGGGGATCTCGGCGTAGCCCAGCTCTGTGGCCACCCGGATGGAGTTCTCCATGCTCCGGCCGGTGATGGCCACCTTCCGCCCGTATCGGGCCGCCACGTTGATGATCTGCTGGATGCGGTCCACGTTGGAGGCGAAGGTGGTGACGATGATCCGCTCCTGACAGCCCTTGAAGAGCTCGTCAAAGCTGGCGCCCACCGCCCGCTCGGACCGGGTGTGGCCGGGGCGCTCCACGTTGGTGGAGTCGGCCAGCATGGCCAGGACTCCCTCCTTGCCAAGCTGGCCCAGGCGGGTCAGGTCCATGATCTTCCCCTTGATGGGAGTGGGGTCGATCTTGAAGTCCCCGGTGTGGACGATGGTCCCCACGGGACACTTGATGGCAAAGCTCACCGCGTCGGCGATGGAGTGGTTGGCGTGGATGAACTCCACGGAGAACTTCCCCGCCTTGATGACGTCCCCGGCCTCGCAGGTGACCAGCTTGGTGCTGTCCAGGAGCTTGTGCTCCTCCAGCTTCAGCCGCACCAGGCCCAGGGTCATCCGGGTGGCGTAAATGGGGGCGTTGAAGGACCGCAGGACATAGGGCAGCGCCCCAATGTGGTCCTCGTGGCCATGGGTGAGAAAGATCCCCCGGATACGGTCCTTGTTCTTGATGAGATAGCTCACGTCGGGGATGACCACGTCGATGCCGTACATATCGTCGTCGGGGAATCCCATGCCCACGTCCACCACGATGATGTCGTTGCCGTACTCATAGACCGTGAGGTTTTTGCCGATCTCATTGAGGCCGCCTAGGGAGATGATTTTCAGTTTTTCTGCCATGATAACTCCTTTCGTTGAGAGTAAAGACGCCCACCGAACAAGGCGCCGCCCGGGGGGCCGGGGTCCGCTCCGCTCGCCCTGTCCCGCGGCGGAGGTTCGGTCCCGGCAGCCGCAGCCGGGGGCCGGGCCTGGGTGGCGTCGTTTGATTTTTTCTCTGTCAGTATTCTTTACGGGGGCGCGCGCAACCAACCGCCGCCCAAAATCAGCTCGTATAGTATACCACTATTTACCGGAAATGTATACACCTTTTTTTCGCGGGGCTTCGCGGGGGGGCGGGGGAAGCGTCTTGACAACCCGCCGCCTCTCCGATATAATGAGCATAGAAAAAGGCGTTGCCAAAAGCGGCTCCGCCCGTTAGGTTATCTTAATTTACTAAGAAACCGTCACTTGGCAGAGTGGCGGTTTCTGCTTTTTACCTTGATCGTAACCGCATACCCGAAGATATGCAGCGTCAATGTAATCGGCATGAAAACACCGACTTTAAAGGTCAAACCGTCCCCCGGACGGTTTGGCAGGATATTACCGAAATTCCTGCGGAATTTCGACCCTTCCGGGTGGTGTGGCGGAACCGCCTTTTTTCGCTTGGCAACGCCTATAATATATTGTACAGAATCCGACTGACCTTGTCAAGAAACCGCTATTTCTACGTTTCCACAGGAGGACACCCCCATGAACATCCAGATCTTCGGCAAAGCCAAGAGCTTCGACACCAAGAAGGCCGAGCGCTACTTCAAGGAGCGCCGGATCAAATACCAGGCCATCGACCTGAAAAAGACGGGCATCAGCAAGGGGGAGCTCACCTCCGTCCTCCGGTGCGTGGGGCTGGAGGACCTGGTGGACCCCGGCCACCCCGACGCCTCCCTGCTGACCTACCTCGCCTACCCCGAGGACAAGATCGAGAAAATCCTGGACGACGGCACCCTCCTCAGGGCCCCCATCGTCCGCAACGGGAAGCAGGCCACCGTGGGGTATCAGCCCGACGTGTGGAAGACCTGGGCGTGAGGCTGCGCATGCCTCCCCTTGCCAAGGGTTGAACAGCCCGGGGGACTGTTCGATCCAGGCGAAGCCACCATAGACCATGGCGGCATTTGCGCAGCAAATGACGAAAGGGTGGAAACGCCGCAAGAAGCACGATCGAAACAATCGTGCATCCCGCAACGTCCCCACCCTTCAGTCAGCTTCGCTGACAGCTCCCCTTGGCAAGGGGAGCCGGGAACCACGGCCTCCCCCAGACCCCATTTTCGTACACCCGTTCGAATTCCTCCTTGCTTTTTTCGAACAACCGTTCTATAATGTCCCTGAAAGCACAAGCTGACGGCGCCAATGGGGCGCCTGTGAAGGAGGGACAAATGATGGGGAAGCATCACACTGACCAGCGGGACCGGACCCTGGCCCTGGCCCGCATCCTGTACCACGAGACCGACGAGACCCGCCCCCTGCCCCTGTCCGCTCTGGCCGCCCGGCTGGAGAAGCAGGGCATCGTGGCCGAGCGGAAGAGCCTCTACCGGGACCTGGCCGCCTTCAAGCGCCACGGGCTGGCGGTGGACTACAAGCCCGGCCGGGGGGGCGGCTGGTACCTCACCGGCCGGACCTTCGAGCGGGGGGAGCTGCGGCAGCTCATCGACGCGGTGTCCGTCTACCCCTGGATCACCGACGCCGCCCGGGCCGCCCTGCTGGAGGGCCTGGTCACCATGGCCCCGGCCCACCTGCGGGCGGGGCTCCGGCGGCCGGTGGGCCGCTCCCGGCGGAGCCCCGGGGAGACCGACGCCCTCCGGGCCGTCCTGGACAAGATCCACGCCGCCCTCCAGACCGGGAAGGCCCTGTCCTTCTACCCCGTGGAGCTCACCCCGGAGAAGCAGCTCCGGGCCGCCGGGGGCCGGATGGTGGTCAGCCCCAAGGGCCTGGTGTGGGACAACGAGCGCTACGCCCTGGTGGCCTGGGACCACCGGGCCCAGACCACCGGGGTCTTCTACCCCGACCGGATGGCCCAGGTCCAGGTCACCGGCCTGCCCGCCCAGGGCCGGGAGATCAACCTCCGCCACTGGACGGACGCCCCCTTCGGCCCGGACCCCGACCTGCGGCGGCGGGTGCGCCTGCGGTGCCGCCGGGAGCTGGCGGGGGAGATCCTCCACCGCTTCGGCCGGGACACCGCCCTCATCCCCGAGGAGGACGGGGAGACCTTCACCTTCGCCGCCGAGGCGGTGGTGGGCCCGGCCTTCTGGGGCTGGCTGACCGCCTTAGAGGGCAGAGCGGAGGTGGTGGCGCCCCCCTGGGCCGCCAAGGTCTGGACCGAGCGCTACCGCCCCGCCGCCCAGGGAGGCGAGGGAAGGCCGACGAAGGCTGGGTGAGAGAACAGAATACAAAAAACATCCCCCGGGACGGCGGTCCCGGGGGATGTATCTTATTTTAATATATGGCCTCCAGCCGCCGGATCAGCTCCGCCACGCAGCTCTCGTTGCAGGAGGGCAGGATCACCGCCCCCCAGTCCTTCACCTCGTCGTAGCAGTCCGCCGGGGCGAAGGGGATGGCAGACACCGCCAGCATGGGGATGTCATTGATGCCGTTGCCCACGCAGTAGATGTGGTCCGGGGCGATGCCCAGACCCTCCGCCACCCGCTGGACGCACAGGCCCTTGTTGGCCCCCTTGGCGGTGACCTCCAGCAGGTAGGGGTTGGAGAAGGTGATCTCATACCGGTCCGCGAACCGGGTCAGGAGATAGTCCTCCACCGCCATGAGGTACTGGGGGTCCACGTGCTGGAGGATGACCTTGATCCAGGGGGTGGGCATATCCCCGATCTGGCGGGGGATGCCTGTCAGGCGGCAGCGCTTGAGGTGCTTCTCTGTTGCCAGGTTGGCCCGGAAGGTGTAGACGGTCTCCTCCCCGTCCTCCTCCTGGTGGTAGGCCTCGAAGCCCGCCTCGGGAAAGGCGGCGCAGACCTCCTCCAGGTGGCCGGGGATGGTATCGGGCAGGACCCGCTGCCACAGGGTCTTCCCGGCGGCAAAGTCGTGGATCACCGCCCCGTTGGCCAGGATCACCGGAGAGTTCACCGGCAGGCGCTCCAGCTCCATCTGGATGGAGAAGTTTTTCAGGGACCGGCCCGTGGAGATGGTGAAGGTCCCTCCCTCCCGGAGGAAGTAGCCGATGGCCTCCCGGTTTTCCCGGGAAATGCTCAGGCGCCTGTCATAGAGGGTGTCGTCGTAGTCCGAGGCCAGCAGGACCCCGTCGAATTTGCCCATGACGCCTTCCTCCTTTCTCTATGGACTCCAAAGCCGTGTTATTTTACTGTAAGTTGGCGCACCTTGTCAAGGTGGCGGTGAAATAGTCGGGCAGAGGGCTCTCCACGGTGATCCGCTCCCCGGTCCGGGGGTGGAGGAAGGAGAGCCGCCGGGCGTGGAGGCACTGGCCGGCCAGCTCCGGGAAGCCCTTCCGCACCCCGCCGTACACCGGGTCCCCCAGGACGGGGTGGCCCAGGTGGGCCAGGTGGACCCGGATCTGGTGGGTCCGGCCGGTCTCCAGTCGGCATTGCAGATGGGTGTAGCCGGAGAAGCGCTCCAGCACCGTCCAGTGGGTGACGGCCCGCTTGCCCGTCATGTGGTTCACTGCCATGCGCTTCCGGTCGGTCTGGTGCCGGGCGATGGGCAGGTCCACGGTGCCCGCGTCCTCCTTAAAGCCCCCCACCGCCACCGCCTCATACTCCCGGTAGAGGGAGTGGTCCTTGAGCTGGTCGGCCAGGGCCAGGTGGGCCCCGTCGTTCTTGGCGGCGATGAGCAGGCCGCTGGTGTCCCGGTCGATGCGGTGGACGATGCCCGGGCGGATGACCCCATTGATCCCCGACAGGCTCCCGCCGCAGTGGTGGAGCAGGGCGTTGACCAGGGTGCCGTCGGGGTGGCCGGGGGCGGGGTGGACCACCAGGCCCACGGGCTTGTTGACCACGATGACATCCTCGTCCTCGAAGACCACGTCCAGGGGGATGTCCTGGGGGACGGCCTCCAGGGGCACCGGGTCGGGGATGACCACGGTGATCTGATCCCCGATGTCCAGCCTCTGGTTTTTCTTCAGGGGCTTGTCCTCCCGGTAGACCCGCCCCTCCTCCAGGAGCTTCTGGGCGGCGGACCGGGTCAGGTCGGGGAGGACCTTGGCCAGGAAGAGGTCCGCCCGCTGGCCGTGCTGCTGGGCGGTGAGGTGGATGGTCATGGCCTGGCCTCCTTCTCTCCGGTGAAGAGGACGGTGAGCACCAGCAGCACGCCGCCGATGACCACGCCGATGTCCGCCACGTTGAAGACGGGGAAGTGCATGAAGGTGGTCTCGAACATATCGGTGACGTAGCCGAAGGCCAGCCGGTCGATGAAGTTCCCCGCCGCCCCCGCCAGGAGGAGGGACAGGGAGAACATCCCCAGCCGGGTGGGCAGCACCCGCCGGACCAGGAGGACCAGCAGCACCACCGTGGCCACCCCGGATAGGACCGTCAGGAGCCAGGTGGCGGAGCTGAAGATGGAAAAGGCCGCGCCGGTGTTGCGGATGTAGGTCAGGTCAAAGCCCGGCAGGAAGGGCTGGCTGGTGTGCAGGGGGATGGCCGCCCGCACCAGGAACTTGACCCCCTGGTCCAGGGCCACCCACACCGCGGCGAAGATGAGGTAACCGATCATTGTGTGTCCTCCTCATGGGTGGTAGGGAAAGCGGCCGGCCCTACGGCCGGCCGCTTGGTATCGTTTCTGTTGTGTCAAGGGCTCAGCCCAAAACGCCTGCGCACCGGGGGCACAGCCCGTCGGAATTGACGGTGGGCAGCACCTTCCAGCACCGCTGGCACTTCTCGCCGGGAGCGGGGGTGACGGAGGCGGCGATGGCGTCGCCCACGGTCACCGTGGCCTGGGAGACGATGAGCAGGTCCGCCAGGGCCTCGGGGTCCATGTCCGCCAGGAAGGCGTCCTCAGCGGGGACGGTGAGGGCGATGGCGCCCTCCAGGCTCTTGCCCACCTGCTTCTCCTTCCGGGCGGTCTCCAGCACGCCGTTGACCACGTCCCTGACCTCGATGATCTTGTCCCACTTGCTCATGGCGGCCTCGTCCAGGGCGTAGTCCGCGAAGGGCTGGTTCATGTCGTTGAAGAGGACGTTCCGGGCGTCGTCGCCGGCACGGTGGGGCATCTCCTGCCAGATCTCGTCGCCGGTGAAGCAGAGGATGGGGGCCATGAGCTTGGTCATGGTGTCCAGGATGAGGTAGAGGGCGGTCTGGGCGGAGCGGCGGAGCCGGTCGTCCTTGCCCTCGCAGTACAGGCGGTCCTTGATGATGTCCAGGTAGAAGTTGGACATCTCCACCACGCAGAAGTCGTTGACGGCGTGGGTGATGACGGAGAACTCGTAATCGTCATAGGCCTGGAAGCACCGGGCGATCAGAGCGTTGAGCCGGGTGATGGCCCAGCGGTCCAGCTCCTCCATGTCGGCGGGGGCCACCAGGGAATTGGGGTCGAAGCCGTCCAGGTTGCCCAGGCAGTACCGGGCGGTGTTGCGGAACTTCAGGTAGTTCTGGGAGAGCTGCTTGAAGATCTTGTCGGAGCAGCGCACGTCGGCGTGGTAGTCGGCGGAGGCGGCCCACAGGCGCAGCAGGTCCGCGCCGTACTTGTTCATGATCTCGTAGGGGTCCATGCCGTTGCCCAGGGACTTGTGCATGGCCTTGCCTTCGCCGTCCACGGTCCAGCCGTGGGTGAGGCACTCCTTGAAGGGGGCCTGGGCAACGCCGGTGGAGCCCACCGCCGTCAGCAGAGCCGCCTGGAACCAGCCGCGATACTGGTCCAGACCCTCCATGTACATATCGGCGGGCCAGAAGCCCTGGTCCTTCTTCATGGCGGCCACGTGGGAGGAGCCGGAGTCGAACCAGCCGTCCAGGGTGTCCTGCTCGCTGGTGAAGCCGTTGGACTTGCCGCAGTGGGGGCAGGTGAAGCCGGCGGGGAGGATGTCCATGGCGGTCTTCTCAAACCAGGCGTTGGAGCCCTCCTTGCCGAAGAGGTCGGAGATGATCTGGATGGTCTCGTCGGTGACGATGGGCTTGCCGCAGTCGTCACAGTAGACCACGGGGATGGGCAGGCCCCATCTTCTCTGCCGGGAGATGCACCAGTCGGTGCGCTCCCGGACCATGGCCTTCATCCGGTCCAGGCCCCAGGCGGGGACCCAGCGGACGGCCTCGCAGGCGTCGCAGGCGGCGTCCTTGAAGGACTCCACGGAGCAGAACCACTGGGGGGTGGCCCGGAAGATGATGGGCTTCTTGCACCGCCAGCAGTGGGGGTAGGAGTGGGTGATCTCCTCGGAGGCGAAGAGGACGCCGCTCTCCTTCATGTCCGCCAGGATGACGGGGTTGGAGGCCTCGGTCTTCAGGCCCGCGTACTTGCCGGCGTAGTCGGTGTGCCGGCCCTGGTCGTCCACGGGGACCACCATGTCCATGCCGTAGCGCTTGCAGGTCTGGTAGTCGTCGGCGCCGAAGCCGGGGGCGGTGTGGACGCAGCCGGTGCCGGAGTCCATGGTGACGTAGTCCGCCAGCACCAGCCGGGAGGTCTTGGGCAGGAAGGGGTGGTCGGCCAGCATATTCTCAAAGAAGGCGCCGGGGTGGCTCTCCACGATCTCATAGTCGGGGTGGCCGCCGATGGTCATGACCTTCTCGGTGAGGGCACGGGCCATGATGTAGGTCTCGCCGTTGTCCTTGGCCTTCACCAGCACATACTCCTCGTCGGGGTGGAGGGCGATGGCCAGGTTGCCGGGGAGGGTCCAGATGGTGGTGGTCCAGATGACGAAGAAGGTGGACGCCTTGTCCGCCCCGGGAAGCTTGCCCTGGTCGTCCTTCAGGGGGAACTTGACGAAGGCGGTGGTGCAGGGGTCGTCCTGGTACTCGATCTCGGCCTCAGCCAGGGCGGTCTCGTCGTGGGGGCACCAGTACACGGGCTTGAGGCCCTTGTAGATGTAGCCCTTCTTGAACATCTCCCCGAAGACCTTCACCTCCTCGGCCTCAAAGCCGGGGTTCATGGTCAGGTAGGGGTGCTCCCAGTCCCCCACCACGCCCATCCGCTGGAAGCCCTCGGCCTGGATGTCCACATACTTCTGGGCGAAGGCGTGGCAGGCGGAGCGGAACTCGGGCACGGGCATCTTCTTGTGATTGAGCTTGTTCTGCTTGATGATGGCGGACTCGATGGGCATGCCGTGGTTGTCCCAGCCGGGGATGTAGGGGGTGTAGTAGCCCCGCATGGCGTAGGACCGGACGATGATGTCCTTGATGGACTTGTTCAGGGCGTGCCCCATGTGGAGGGCGCCGTTGGAGAAGGGAGGGCCGTCGTGGAGGGAGAACCGGGGCTTGCCCTGGTTCTTCTTCAGCAGCTCGCCGTAGATGTCGATCTTCTTCCACCGCTCCAGCATCTCGGGCTCCCGCTTGGGCAGGCCCGCCCGCATGGGGAAGTCGGTCTTCGGCAGGTTAATGGTAGCGTTATAATCCTGGGCCATTTTCAATCATTCCTCTTCCTGTTTCTAGTTGGTCCCCATGGGGGCACCCCGCGCGGCGGACAAGCCGGCCCGCCGGGCAGTCTTTCCCGTCCAAAGCCCAAGGGGCGCCGGACCGGTGATATAACACGAAGGAACCTGCCCGTGTCAACGGCCAGGTTCCGTGTGGTCTTCCTGTGTGGTTCCCGCGGGTGTTATTCCGCCTCGTCCTCGTCGAACTGGATCTGGTCGAAGACGCGGGTCTCGCTCAGGTCCTGGCCCTCGGCCTCCTTGGCCGGCTCGCTCACCGGCTGAAAGGTCTGGGTGGCCTGGGGATCGGGCTCCGGGGCCGCCTCCGGCTGGGGGGCGGGCTGGGCCTCGGCCTCCTTCTGGGCCTGCACGTCGGCGGCGGTCAGAGAGGAGAGGCTGCCGATGTAGGTCAGCTCCTGGGTGTAGAGCTCCTTGAGCTTGGCCACATAGGCCGTGGTGGCGGCCCGGGCGGCCTCCAAACGGACCTCCTCGTTGGCCAGGTCGGTCCGCAGGGCGTCCAGCTTGGCCTGCTCGGCCTCCTCCTGGAGGACAAGCTGGGCCCGCACGGCCTCGCTCTGCTCCCTGGCCTCGGTGACGGCGGCCTCGATGGCGGCGGCCTTCTTGGCCTCCCCCTCCTGGATGAGCTCGTCGGCCATCTTCTGGGCGGAGTGAAGGGCCTTGCGCATGGCGTCCTCGGTGGAGCGGTACTCCTCCACCTTGTCCACCAGCAGCTTCATTTTGCTCTTTAAGGTGGCGTTCTCCTGATACAAGGCGCCGTAGTCCTCGATCAGGGTGTCCAGAAAGGTGTCTACCTGCTGGATGTTATAGCCGCCGAAGTTGGCTTTGGTAAATACGCGGGCTTCCGCCTCCTGCGGGGTCATCATCGTAACTCACTCCAATCCCTCTATGTCTCTGCGGGAAAAAACCTGTCTGACGCTCTGCTCAGAAATACAGCCCGTTGTTCTCCAGCTCGTCGATGAGATCGCCCATGATGTCCACGTTGTACGGGGTGACGATATAGGTCTGCAGGGCGACCTTCTTGATCTTGCCCTCCTGGGCGTAGGCCACGCCGGAGAGGAAGTCCAGAAGCCGGCGGGCGACCTCCTTCTCGGTCTTCTCCAGGTTCAGGACCACGGTGCGCTTGTCCCGCAGGTGGTCGGCGATCTCCGAGGCGTTCTCATACCGCTCGGGCTTGACCAGCACCACCTGGAGCTGGGTGGTGGCGTGGATGTTCACCACCTTGCCGCTGTCGTTGCGGCGGGGCTGCTGGGGCGGCTCCTGGCGGTACTCCCGGCGGCGGGGCTCCTCCCGGGGCGCCGGGGCGGGCTGCTGGGGCTCGTCCTCGTATTCGTCCTCGAATGCTTCCTCTTCCGCCTCAAAGTCCTCGTCGTCCATCCGGTCGTCGTAGGGACGGGTGAGCCGCTTGATCTCGTCAAAAAATCCCATGGTGTTGCTAACCCCCTAAAAAATGTAAGTGGCCGGGGTGGAAACAGGTCTCAGCCCTGGGGATGCCATGGGGGCCGGGCGCCGAAGAGCGCCGTTCCCACACGGACCATGGTGGACCCTTCCTCGATGGCCAGCGGATAATCTCCACTCATGCCCATAGAAAGGCAGTCTATATTAGAGCCATTATCCCCTAATTCGTCCTTTATGTCAATAAAAAGCTGCGAAGTTTCCTGAAAAAACCCGCGATTTTCTTCCTCAGAGGCGGTGGCGGGGGGGATGCACATGATGCCCCGCAGCCGCAGGTGGGGGCACTCCAGGGCGTGGCGGGCCAGGGCCAGCACGTCTTCCTTGGCCGCGCCCCCCTTGCTCTCCTCGTCGCCGATGTTGACCTCCAGCATGATATCCTGGACCACGTCCACCTTGGCCGCCTGCTTTTCCACGGCGTCCATGAGATGGACCGAGTCGATGGACTCGATCATATCCACCTTGCCCACCACGAACTTGACCTTGTTGGTCTGGAGGTGGCCGATGAAGTGGACCTTGGCCCCCTCATAGGCGTTGTCCTCCAGGTGGGCCACCAGCTCCTGGACCCGGTTCTCGCCGCAGACGGTGATCCCCGCCTTGATGGCGTTGCGGATGGTGTCCGAGGTCTGGACCTTGGTGGCGGCCACCAAGGTGATCTCCCCGGGGTCCCGTCCGGCCCGCTCCGCTGCTTCCTTCATTTGCTCCCGCACCTTCGCCACATTGGCGGATACGGTCTCGTAGCTCTTGGTTTCTGGCATGATTTAACGTACCACCTTTCCATCATATAACGTATCCGAGGCCAGGACGATCTCGTCCCCGGCCCGAAGGATCCTCAAATCTGTGCTGTCCAGCGGGGCAGCCTCCACCAGATAGCTCACGTCGTCCTCCGCCAGGATGTTCACCGGGCGGAACCGGGCGTTGTGGCCTGAGGCCACGTAGACGCCGGCCTGGCCGTCCTCATCCACCCGGAGGGCCTCCTTGGGCACCCGGATGCCCTCGTCGCTGGTGAACACCACCCGGCTGGCCTCCCGGCGGAGCTGGTCGGCCTGCTCTACGTCCTGGTTGGACCGGAAGAGGATGATCACCTGGCCGTCCTGGACCTCGCTGACGCTCCGGACCTTCATGGTCAGGGGGTTGGAGAGGGCGTTGAAGTGGATGGTCACCTTCTTCCCCACGGTGAACCGGTTGGCGTACTGCCCGTCCAGGGAGGCGCAGTAAAACCACTCGGGGCTGGTGATGAGCTTGCCCATGTAGCCGCCGTCGGCCAGGGGCTCGATCTGGGACAGACGCTCCAGGCCCGCGGGGCTCTGGGCCTCCAGCATGGAGGTGGAGAGCAGGGTCTCGTAGCCGTCCAGGTGGGTGGAGAACACCCCCGCCGCCTCCGCCACAATGGTGGTGGCGCCGGTCTGGACCGCCTGGAGCTCGTTGTATTTCTGGTTGAGGGCCCACCCCGCCGCGTCCATGGCCTGGGCGGCCTCCTCGGAGACCAGGTACTCCCGGCGCAGCACGGTCTTCTTATAGGTCTCCGTGGCGTCGGACATCCCGGCGAAGTTCCCCGTGGAGGCGGCGGTCTGGAGGGCGGTCATGGAGGAGAGCATCTGGGACTCCAGCACCGCGCCGGTGGGGGAGAGCTCGTAGGTGGCGTACTGGAGGGCGGTGAGATCGGTCTGGGTCTGGCGCAGCTCCTCCTGGTGCTCCTCGTACTGCTCGTCCTGGTACACCTCGGCGATGACCTGGCCCTTGCCCACCTTCTCCTCCTGCTCCCGCTTGAGCTTCACCAGGCCGTTACCGCCGTTGATGGGCACCTCGTGGCGGACCACCCAGCCCTGGCCCACCGCGGAGGTCTCCATGGTGTCGGTGTAGGCGGTGACGAAGGAGTATGGGTTGCGGATCCCCAGCCAGGCCGACAGGCCCAGGTAGACCAGAATGGCCACGATAAGGATGGGGATGACGATTTTGGAAAGGATGGAAGTCGTTTTCATGTCAGGTCCTTCCTGTTTCGCTTAAGGACCTCAGCCTTCCTCCTCCTCCCAGCTCAGGGGCCGCTCGGGGACCACCGTGGAGATGGCGTGCTTGTACACCATCTGCTGCTTGCCCTCGCTGTAGATGACCACCACGAAGGCGTCGAAGCCCCGGATCTCGCCCCGGATCTGGAAGCCGTTGACCAGAAAGACCGTGGCTCCCATGCGGGTCCGTCGGAGCTTGGAGAGGAGAAAATCCTGCAGGTTCCGTTTTCTCGGTTGTGTCTGTGTTCTTGCCTGTACCGGCATCAGGGTCTGTGTCTGCATCATATAAAACACACTCCTTTTTTTATCGTGGAAACGGAAGACGGGAGGACTCCCATTTTCTTCCAATTCCTGGAATGTGCTTATCGTACTCCCCTTTGCCGGAGATATTCTGTCGAATCCCGGAGGACCGCGGAAAAATCCGGGGGATCGTCCAGTTCCAGCCAGTGGGCGGACTTGTCCCGGCGGAACCAGGTTAGCTGCCGCTTGGCGTACTGCCGGGAGCGGAGCTTGATCTCCTCCGCCGCGGCGGACAGGTCCCCGCCGGAGAGGATCGCGGGGGCCAGCTCCTTGTAGCCGATGGCCTGCATGGCGGTGCAGTCAGGGGGGACTCCCCGGTCCAGAAGGGCCCTAACCTCCCCGGCCAGGCCCGCCGCCATCATCCGGTCCACCCGGCGGTCGATTCGGGCGTAGAGGGCAGCCCGGTCCCTGTAGGTCAGGGCCAGGGTCACCCCGTCATACCGGGGGGGCAGGTCCCGGGTCCGCCGGTCGTGCTCGGAGATGGTCTCCCCGGTCTCATACCAGACCTCCAGGGCCCGGAGGATGCGTTTTTCGTCGTTGGGGTGGAGCCGGACCGCCGCCTCGGGGTCGATGGCCTCCAGCTCCCGGAAGAGCCGGGGGAGTTCCCCGTTCCGGGCCTGTTCCTGAAGCCTCTCCCGGACCCTGCTCTCGGGGCGGAAGGCGGAGAAGGTCTGCCCCCGGCGCAAAGCGTCGATGTACAGCCCGGTGCCTCCCACGATGAGGGGGACCTTGCCCCGGGCCAGGATATCGTCCACGACGGGGGTGGCCTCGGCCACATACCGGGCCACGCTGAAGGCCTCCTCGGGCTCGGCCACGGCCATCATGTGGTGGGGGACTCCCTCCATCTCCTCCGGCGTGGGCCGGGCGGTGCCGATGGCCATGTGGCGGTAGACCTGCATGGAGTCGGCGGAGACCACCTCCCCGTCCAGGGCCTTGGCCAGGGCGACGCCTAATTGGGTTTTTCCCGTGGCGGTGGGGCCGCAGATGATAACGATGCGGGGGGGCATGGCGGTCCTCCTTTGGGTTGATTGTACTGTGCCGCAAAGGGGCACTCTGTTGCAGCAGCAACTTAACTCCGCTTAAACTGCTTTTCTAATTCCTTCTTCGTCATAGTGATCGCCACCGGCCGGCCGTGGGGGCAGTATTTCACCTGCCCGGACACCACCGCCTGGGCCACCACCAGGAGCTCCTCCCGGCTGTTCCGCTGGCCCCCCTTGATGGCCGCCTTGCAGGCCATGGTGTGGAGCACCGCGTCCCGGGCGCTGTCGGGGTCGGCGGCGGCCCCGGTGAGGAGGGCCGAAGCGATCTCGCTGAGGGCTCCCGCCGCCTGGCCGGGGTCCAGGTAGTCGGGGACCTCCCGCACCGCCAGGGCCCCGCCGCCGAAGTCCGCGCAGGCGAAGCCGAACTGAGACAGGAGGGGCAGGTTGTCCAGGAGGATCGCCCCCTCCTCCGGGGCGGGGGTGAAGACCTCGGGGACCAGAAGGGTCTGGACCATGGGGGTGTACCCCGCCTCCTTCATCCGGTCGAAGTTCAGCCGCTCATGGGCGGCGTGCTTGTCGATGAAATAGACGGTCTCCCCCTGCTCCACGATGAGGTAGGTGTTCAGCACCTCCCCCGCCAGCCGCCAGGGGGCCTCCGCCGCCGGGGTCTCCAGCACCGGCGGGGCGGGGTCCTGCTCCGCCGGGGAGACCGTAGGCTCCTGGGGCAGGGGGATGGTCTGCTCCCGGTAAACGGGGGTTGGAGGGACGATTTTGGCGGGAGATGGTGGAAAACTTGCGGGTTTTCCCGGTTTTTCAACAGTTTCCACCGGGTTTTCCACAGAAATATCCGATATATGGGCAGGTTCCGCCGGTTTTTTCCGGGGAAGGGCCTCCCTGCCCTCCTCCTGAGAGAGGATGGACCAGTTGGCCGCTGGGGGCCGCTCCATGGGCCGCAGGAGGGCCGCCGCGCTGTCCCGGAGGGGGGCGGTCCGGCGGAACTCCTGGGCGGTCATCCGGGCGAAGCCGCCTCCCTGGGCGGGACCCTTTGGGGGGGCGGGGGCCGCCGGCTCCCTGGCCGGGGCCGGGGAAGCAAAGGTCATGGCGGGGTGGCGCTCCTCCGCTCCCAGGGCGGAGAGGACGGCGTAGTAGACCCCGTCGAAGACCTTCCGCTCCGAGAGGAATTTCACCTCGGTCTTGGCGGGGTGGACGTTCACGTCCACCGCGTTGGTTTTGATCGTGACGTTCAGCACACAGCCCGGGAACTTGCCCACCATCTTCTGGTTTTCATAGGCCTTTTCCAGGGCGGTCATCAGCAGCCGGGACTTCACCTGGCGGCCGTTGACAAAAAAGTGTTGATAGCTCCGGCTGCCCCGGCAGCAGGCGGGGAGGGTGACGAAGCCCGACACGGCCACGTCCTCCCCCTGGCCCTCCACGGGGGTGAAGCCCGGGGCGATGTCCCGGCCGAAGACGGCGTAGAGGACCGAGGCCAGCTTCCCGTCGCCGGGGGTGTGAAGCTCCTGCTTGCCGTCCCGGAGGAATTTCACGGCCACCTCCGGGTGGGACAGGGCCAGCTTCTGGACCACGGCGAAGACGGCGGCTCCCTCGGCGGCGTCCCGCTTCATGAATTTCAGCCGGGCGGGGGTGTTGAAGAACAGGTCCCGGACCACCATGGTGGTGCCCAGGGGACAGCCCGCCTCCTCCTGGCTGAGGACCTCGCCTCCCTCGATGGTAAGGGAGGCGCCCAGGGGAGAGTCGGCGGTGCGGGTGAAGAGCTCCATCCTGGACACGGCGGAGATGGCGGCCAGGGCCTCTCCCCGGAAGCCCAGGGTGCCGATGGCGGCCAGGTCGTCGGAGGTACGGAGCTTGCTGGTGGCGTGGCGGAGGAAGGCCGTCCGGCACTGATCGGCGGGGATGCCGCAGCCGTTGTCCGTGACCCGGATGAGGGCCATGCCCCCCCGCTGGATCTCGATGGTGACGGCGGTGGCCCCGGCGTCGATGGCGTTTTCGGTGAGCTCCTTGACCACCGAGGCGGGGCGCTCCACCACCTCGCCGGCGGCGATGAGGTCGGCGACGTGGGGGGCTAAGACTTTGATCTCGGGCATGGGTCTTCCTCCTTTCTCGTTGGATGCTTTCGTTTAGAATTTTGCTTCAAAATAGAACCAGTTAGGTTCGATCTGCCGGACAAGTCCGTGGTCATCTCCCTCTCCCTGCCAGGTCCATTCGCTGTCTGACACCGCCGTGAGAGTCTCCCCGCCGTTCTGGAAGGAGACCGGGACGTTGTCGGGAGAGTAAAAGACGCCGTAATACCGGCTGGAGGAACCGAACCCTCTCGTGGTGACAAGGTACTCCGTGATCTCATGGCCGCTGTCCCCGGTCCACGTGTTCTCGATCACTTCATTGCTGGGTGCTGTGTTGTCGGTCATGGTGACGAAGTGCCGGTCGTACCATCGCATCACGGTCCGCTCCGGAGCATTGTAGAGCATTAAAGCAGCCAGCGCTGCGGCCAGCAGCAGGAGCCAAACTATGTTTTTTCTCCACGTTGCTTTCATTTCTTATCCTTCTCCTTCCAGGGGCT